>JAABUZ0100002487.1_pt1 | contig 30418 bp, 26 predicted proteins | sample 5562091 | NCBI WGS metagenome assembly JAABUZ01 (sample SAMN12813069, study PRJNA571459) | rock metagenome | isolation source: Antarctica rocks | place: Antarctica: Victoria Land, Linnaeus Terrace sud | collected 2015-12-21
GCGGCTGGGGCACCACTACATCGGGACGGAGCACCTGCTGCTGGGGCTGGTGCGCGAGGGCGAGGGCATCGCGGCGGGCGTGCTGGAGTCCCTCGGCGTCAACCTTGAGAAGGTGCGTCGGGAGACGATTGGGGTGCTTGGCGGGTCGGCGGGACAAACGGCCCCCGAAGAGAGCGCGGCGACGGACGACGCCGTTGCCACCCGGACGCGCACGGTCTGGCTCTACCTTATCCTGGAGGTCGCCTACCTTCCTGACGCGAGTTCCGGGGTGGTCGTCGATGCTAGCCGCGAGGAGTACGCGCGCTTCGTGGCGGACGGCGTCCCGCTGCACGAGGCGCTGCGGGTCGTCGGTGAGGACGGCTGGGAACTGGTCGCCGTCGACGCGCACCCGCGGCGCGACGACACGCAGGGCCATTCCTACGTGCTCAAGCGCCCCATGTAATGCGAGGGCTTCGCGACCACGGTTGTAGCCGGGAGCAACTTCTTTATGTGTAGGGCGTTAGCAGCGGCGTGACGGCGTCCCGCGCGTGGCCGACATCGACGGCCATCTGCGCGAGCAGACCGTCAAGCCCGTCGAAGGTGGCCTGGCCGCGCAGGCGGCGGATGAAGAGTAGGCGCAGCGCCTGGTCGTAGATGTCCTGGTCGAAGTCCAGCAGATAGGCCTCGACGGTGGTCTCGACCCCGTTGAATTGTGGGTTGGTACCCACGCTGACCGCTGCGGCGTGGCGCTCGCCCGGCAACTCAGCGATGGCGGCGTAGACCCCCTCCGCCGGGACGAGTTGCGCCGGCGGCAGTTCGACGTTGGCGGTCGGATAGCCCAGCCCCCGCCCCCGCCCCTGCCCGTGGATCACGCGGCCCGCCAACTCGAAGGGACGGCCCAGCATGGCCTGGGCCGCCTCGATGTCGCCCCGCTGCACCGCCTCACGGATGGCACTGCTGCTAACGCCCGCGGCGCCGGCCTCGACGCCCTGCCGGGCCACGACATGCACGGCGAACTCCGAGCGCGCTGCCCGCTCGAGCAGGTATGGGACGCCGCCCTCGCGGTCGTGGCCGAAGCGGAAGTCGTCGCCCATCCAGAACTCGGCCAGCCGCAGGCCGTCTTCCAGGCGGTCGATAAACTGGGCGGCGCCCAGGGCGGCAAATTGGGGCGTGAAATGGAGCACGGCCAGCACGTCGGGCTCCAGCGCCGCGAGCAGGCGGATCTTGAGGTCGCGCGGCGTGATCTGATAGTCGGTCAGGCCCGGCCGCAACACCAACGCCGGCGGCGGGTCCAGCGTGATGACGCCAAAGGCCAGGTTGTGCTCGCGGGCGCGGGCGCGCGCCTGCCCCAGCATATAGAGGTGGCCGCGATGGACGCCGTCGAAGGTGCCGATGGCGATCACCATCGGCCGGTCGTCGCGCAGACCTTCCAGGCTCTCTACCAGCTTCATGCCTGCCCCTGTCCCCCCGCATCGGTCGCCGTCCCTGTCGTCGCGTCCATCACGTCCGTCACCTCCCGCACCGGCACGCTCGTCCCGCTCGTCCCGCTCGTCCCGCTCGTCCCGCTCGTCCCGCTCGTCCCGCTCGTCCCGCTCGTCCCGCTCGTCGCCGCCGGCAACACGAGCACCTTGGTGGGCTGCCAGCCCTGACGCCGCGCGTCATAGCGCGCCAGCGCCAGCAAGACGCCGTCCGGCCCATAGAGGCAGACGTCCGCCTCGTCGTCGCGCGGCGCACCCGCGGAGCCGCCGGACCTATCGTGAGCAGGCGGACGGTTCGGGGCGCTCCCAGGGTGCCTATGCGCCAACAGGCTATCCGCGATGAAGCCGCCGTGCAGGGCCTCCTGGACTTGCTGAGCCGTGGTTATCACCACCGGCCAACCGGCCACCGCCTCGTCTAGCGGCGCGAGGACCTCGGAGACGCGGCCCTCGCCGGCCAGCCGGCGCAACTCCTGCACGCCCATGGCCCTGTCGACGCCGAACGCGCCGCTACTCAGACGCCGCAACCCGGCCAGGTACGCGCCGCAGCCAAGCCGCTCGCCCACGTCGCGGGCCAGCGCCCGGATATAGGTCCCCGCGCTGCACCACACCAGGATGTCCAGCGTCTCCCCGTGCAGCGCCAGCAGGGCCAGCGCGTCGATACGCACCCGGCGCGCTTCCAGCAGCGGTTCTTTGCCCTGTCGCGCCAGTTTGTAGACGGGAACGCCGCCCTGTTTGATCGCCGCGTAGGCCGGGGGAACCTGCTCGATGTCACCCCGGAAGGCGGACAGCGCCGAGGCGACTCGCTCACGCGTCAGCCCCGGCGCCGGGGGCGCCTCCGTTACCTCACCCTCGGCGTCATTGGTCGGGGTGGTCGCTCCCAGGCGCAGCCGGGCCAGATAGCATTTGCGGCCGTGCATGAGGTAGTCGGAGAGGCGCGTGGCCTGCCCCACCATCACCAGCAGGACACCGGTTGCCAGCGGATCGAGCGTGCCGGCATGTCCCACCTGCCGCTGGCGCGTCAGCCGCCGCACTAGCCCGACGACATCGTGCGAGGTCCAGCCCAGCGGTTTATCGACGTTCAGGATACCGGAGAGTGCCGTGTCCACTACCCGACCAACTCCCGGTAGCGCCGCAGCAGCGCGTCGCGGGCGGCGTCGGCCGGTCCGGCAAGGTCGCAGCCGGCGGCGCGACGATGGCCACCGCCGCCGAAGGGCGCGGTCAACTCGACCGCGTCGACGCGCTCCGTGGTGCGGATGCTGGCCTTGAAGCGGCTGTCCCCATCGGTGGTCGGCTTGAGCAGGAAAGCCAGGTCGACCCCGTCGATGCCACGCAAGAACTCCACCACGCCGTCGAGGTCGGTCACCTCGGCCTGGCACTGCGCCAGCATCAGGTTGGTGGCCTCGGCCGAGGCCACGCGCCCGTCGTCGTCCAGGCGCATCGTGGCCAGCGCCCGGCCCCACAGCAGCGCCGCCTGGGGCCGCCGTTGCAGCAGCAAGTGGTGGCTGATGCCGGACGGGTCGGCGCCGGCTACCACCAACGCCGCGGCCGTGGTCAAGGCGCGCGCGCTGGAGTTCGAGTTCTGGAACGAGTGCGTGTCGTTGATGATGCCCGTGAGCAACTCGGTGGCCATGGGACGATCGATGGCCACGCCGAGGGCGCCGATCAGGTCGTAGACGACCTCCGCGGTCGAGGCGGCGGTCACATCGACGAGGTTGACATCTCCATATTCCGTATCGCTGGCGTGGTGGTCGATGTTGAGCAAGGTGCGGCCGGCCCGCAGGCGCGTCAGATCGGCGCACATCGGCCCCAGCAAGCCGGGGTCCGAGATGTCGACCGTCACCAGCAGGTCAGCGTCCGGGGGCAGCGCGGTCCCCACCGTCGCGCTGTCCGGCATGAAGAGCAGCGAGCGCGGCAGCGGGTCGGGGCACACCACGGTGGGCCTGGCGCCAAGACGCTCCAGGGCCATAGACAACGCCAGCGCCGACCCAACGGTATCCCCGTCGGGCGAGCGGTGACAGAACAGCAGCGGGCGCGCCGCGCCGCGCAGGACGGCGACGACGGACTCCAGCCGCGCGCGGTCGGGGGCCGGCTGCACAGCGGCGTCAACCGGCCCGCCAGGCGCGTCAAGCTCATCGGGATCGACGTTGGCGCGCACGCCCGGATCAAGGTTCATGCTGCTCCCAAGGCTCCCCTTCCCGCTGCTCCCAAGGCTCCCCTTCCCGCTGCTCCCGACGCTCCCGCTCTTCGACCTCACGGATGACCCGCAACACGCGGTCGCCCTCCTCGATGGAGTGGTCGAGCACGAACTGCAACTCCGGCGTATGGCGCAGCCGCAAGTCGACGCCCATCTCGCGCCGCAGATACCCGGCGGCGTGGCGCAGCGCCTCGATAGTGTTCGTCTGCTCGACGGGCTCGCCCATCACCGAGACGAACACCTTGGCGTAGCGCAGGTCGGGCGACATCTGAATGCGTGTGATGGTGCTCATGAACGACACGCGCGGGTCCTTGAGCTCGGTCAGGATCAGCTCGGTGAGGCGGCGGCGCAACTCGTCGCTCACGCGCTCGGCGCGATGTGGCGCGGGCATAGGTCCCTCCTTCGTCGGGAGTTGCCAGTTGCCAGTTACCAGTTACCAGAAAAGAACTGGCAACTGGCAACTGGCAACTGGCAACTCGGTTAGCTGACCAGTTCGCGCGAGTAGGTCTCGAGGATGTCGCCGACGACGAAATCGTCGAAGCCATCGACGGTCACGCCGCACTCCGTCCCCGCGTTGACCTCGCGCACATCGTCGCGCACGCGGCGCAGCGAGGTGATCTTGCCTTCACCGGCATTCGTTCCATTGCGCATGACGCGTACCGTCGAGCCCTTGACCAACGAGCCATCCTGCACCAGGCAGCCTGCGGCCTTGTGCTTGCCGGCCGGGAAGACCGCGCGCACGTCGGCATGGGCATGGACCACGTCCTGGTACACCGGCTCGAGCATGCCCTTGAGGGCCGCCTGCACATCCTCGATCAGCCGGTAGATGATAGTGTAGAACCGCACGTCGATGCCGCTGGCCTCGGCGGCGCGGCGCGCCGCGGGATCGTAGCCGACGTTGAAGCCGATTACGATGGCCTGCGAGGCCGCGGCCAGCGTGACGTCCGACTCGGTCACCTCGCCCGTGGCGGCGCGGATCACCCGCACCTTGACGCTCTCGTCGGCCAGCTCCTCCATGCTCTTGCCGATCGCGCCGAGCGAGCCCTGCACGTCGGCCTTGACCACCATGTTGAGTTCCTTGACCTCGCCCGCCTGCACCTGGCTGAAGAAATCGGCCAGCGCCACGCGCTTGATCGGCGCCAGCGACTGCGCGCGCCGCTCCCGCTGGATCGCCGCGGCCAACTCGCGCGCCTTGCGCTCGTCGCCGAACACGCGCAAGGTGTCGCCGGCCTCCGGCACGTCCGAGAGGCCCAGGATCTCCACCGGGAACGAGGGCGGCGCGGCCTTGACCCCCTGGCCGCGGTAGGTGAACATGTTGCGCACCGACCCAGTCGTCGCGCCGACCAGCACGTACTCGCCGCGGCGCAGCGTCCCCGTGCGCACCAGGACAGTGCAGAGAGGACCCTTCTGCACGTCCTTCTTGGCCTCGATCACCGTGCCGATGGCCTGGCGGTCGGGGTTGGCCGTGGGGTTGACCTCGATGTCCGAGACCAACAGGATGGTGTCCAGCAGGTCGTCCAGGCCCTGGCCGGTCTTGGCCGAGACGGGGACCGCGGGCACCGTGCCGCCGTAGTCCTCGACCACGACGTTATACTCGGTCAGTTGCTGCATGACGCGCGAGGGATCGGCGCCCGGCTTATCGATCTTGTTGATGGCGATGATGATCGGCACCTCGGCGGCGCGGGCATGGTCGATCGACTCGACCGTCTGCGGCATCACGCCATCGTCCGCGGCGACGACGATGATCACGATGTCCGTCACCTGGGCGCCGCGGGCGCGCATGGCCGTGAAGGCCTGGTGGCCGGGCGTATCCAGGAACGTGATCTTACGTGGAACGCCCTCGCGCTCCTTCTCGACCTGATACGCGCCGACGTGCTGCGTGATCCCGCCGGCCTCTCCCGCGGCGACGCGCGCGTTGCGGATGGCGTCGAGCAGCGACGTCTTGCCATGGTCGACGTGGCCCATGATGGTCACCACGGGCGGCCGCGGCTTGAGCAGCGCGGGGTCATCGTTGAGCTCCGGCCGGGCCACGTCCTCGCCGGCGGCGGCTTCGTCCTCCGTCGCGGTCGCCATGGCCACAGTGATACCGAGCTCGTCGGCCACGATCGAGGCCGTGTCGAAGTCGATCTCCTGGTTGATGGTGGCCATCATGCCGTTCTTGAACAGGACTTTGATCACCGGCGCCGGGGAGGTCCCCAGCGCCTCGGCCAACTCCTGCACGGTCATGACCGCCGGCAGCGCCACGTTCGACGGCCGCTCGACCGTCGCCGTCGCGCCGCGAGCGCCGTCGCCGGGTCCGTGGCCGCCGGGCCGTCCGCCCCCACGTCCACGGCCACCACCACCACCCGGCCGTCCACCGCCACCCGGCCGCCCGCCGGGCCTATACCCACCGCTGCCGCCGCGGCCTCTACCGCCGCCTCCTGGTCGTCCTGGCATGAATACCTCCTTCGAGCCGTTAGCAATTAGCTATTAGTAGTTAGCTTTCAATTAATGTGACCAGCTAATGGCTAATGGCTAATGGCTAATGGCTAACGGCTAATTACTAATGGCTGAATGTTGCGGCAGGCCGTCCGCGTAGCGGTTGAGGGCCTGCCACATCTCGGGGGTCACGTTGATGTCGAGCGCGTGATCCAGGCTCTTGCGCGTCGCCGCCAGCCGCCAGCAGTCCTGGGCCGGGCACAGGTAGGCGCCGCGGCCCGGCTTGCGCCACGACGTGTCGACCTCGACGGCGCCCTCGGCGGTGCGCACCAGGCGCACCAGGTGTCGCTTTGGCCGGGCGGTGCGGCAAGCCACGCACGAACGCTCGGGGATGTGTTTGGGCATAGGGTCTAGGCCCGCTCGTCGTTGGACCCGCCGGCCCCGCCGGCCCCGCCGGCGGCCAGGGCCGCTTCGCGCGCCACGTCGGACGCCTTCTTGATGTCGATGTGCCAGCCGGTCAGCCGCGCGGCCAGCCGCGCGTTCTGGCCCTCCTTGCCGATGGCCAGCGAGAGTTCTTTATCGGGCACCACCACGGTGGCCTTCTTCTCGCCCTCGTGGACGCGGGCATGCACCACCGTGGCAGGCCGCAGCGCCCCGGAAATAAAGACGGCCGGATCGTTGCTCCACGGCATCACGTCGATCTTCTCCCCGCTCAACTCGTTGATCACGTTCTGGATGCGCACGCCGCGCTGGCCCACGCACGAGCCGACCGGGTCGACGTTATCCTGTCGCGCCGCGACGGCCACCTTGGTGCGGACGCCCGGCTCGCGCGCCAGCGCCTTGATCTCCACGGCGCCCGAGCGAATCTCGGGCACCTCCAACTCGAACAGGCGCTTGACCAGGTTGCGGTGGCTGCGCGAGACGGTGACCTGCAAGCCACGGACTGTCTTGTGCGTCTCGACCACGTAGACCTTGAGGCGCTGGCCGGTGCGATAGTGCTCGCCCGCGGCCTGCTCGCCGGGCGGCAGCACCGCCTCGACGTTGTCCAGATCTTGCACCGAGAGGATGATGCCCTTGGGATCGGTGCGCTGCACCACGGCCGAGACGATGTCGTCCTGCTTGCGATTGGCGGCGTCGAACTGGCGGTCGCGCTCGGCCTCGGTGATGCGCTGCATGATGACCTGCTTGGCCGTCTGCGCGGCAATGCGCCCGAACTCCTTGGGCGCGTTCTGCACCTCGACCTCGACCGTCGCGCCGATACCGGGGCGCGTGGGGAACATCTCCGGGTTCTCCACGTCCTTAAGCGAGACCTGCGTGCGCGGGTCCTCCACATTGATGACGACCTGTTTCTCGGCAAAGACGCGGAACTCGCCGGTCTGTTCGTTGAGGCGCACATGCACGTCCGGAGCCTGGCCAAACGTCCGCTTGTAGGTCGAGGTCAGGGCGGACTCGATGGCGTTGATGACCGTATCCTTGGCCAGCCCCTTCTCGGCGGTGATCTGCAGTATCGCCGTCACAAAGTCGTTACGCATCGCTCACCCCTCCGTGCGCTGGTACGCTGATAACTCACCACTAACACAAGAAGTGGGCTCCGAACGCCCACTTCTCAAGGACAAACCGCTATGAGCCCACCGCGGACGCACAGGTCGGGCCCCGTGCGTCCGCGGTGGTGGAAGAGAACGAGCGCCTTTGGTCTCCTAGACTACATGAGGCTCCGCGCTCCAACTCATCGCGTCCGTTGGTCTCCCGCTCCGTCCATCCGCCCGTTCGGCCTAGAACAGGTGCGGGGTCACAATCTCCATCAACTGGTCTTTTGTTCTCGACCCCACCACCCTCGTGGCCGGCCGGCCGTTCTTAAACAGGATCAGCGTGGGCACGTCATGCACGCCAAAGCTCGCGGCACTGGCCGCATTGCTATCGACGTCGATCGACGCGACCTTGAGCACCCGATCGTGCTCTCGCGCGAACTCGACGAGCGCGGGGGCCATGGCCGTACAGGGCTCGCACCACACGGCCCAGAAATGCACCAGCACCGGCTTGACCGACTCGTATATCTCCGCCTTGAACGTCGCGTCGGTGACGGCAACGGTGCGTGCCATGGCCTCCGCCTCCTTGTCCTGTCGTCCCCTACGTCACCATCTCGCCGTCGCGCATCCCACGGATAGCTTCAGCAGCATAGGGTCGCAACGCGCCGCTGAGGGGCAGGCACTAGAAGGAGTGTACGGGCTCCGTGCCCACGTGTCAACGAAAGTATAGCACATTATGTAAACTAAAGGCGGGTTGACCCTGGCCGCGCGGGGGGGTATACTGGACAGGGTTGACCCTCTTGCCGAGGTGGCGAAATTGGCAGACGCGCTAGCTTGAGGGGCTAGTGGGCTTAAGCCCATAAGGGTTCGAGTCCCTTCCTCGGCACGACAACGGGGCCTGAGACAAGCGTCTCAGGCCCCATTCCTATTGCCGATTGCGGTCTCCGCTACTCGTCCTCATCTTCGTCACCGTCATCGCCTTCTCCATCGGCCCGTTGTTGCTCGCGCAGGAACTCCTCGAGGGCGCGGACAACCTCGGGGCCAGTCGGCAGTGGCGACGCGGGCGCCGCTCCCTCCCCATCTTCCTCCTCCAGGCCTTCGAGCTTGCGCACGTAAGCTGAGGCGTCGGGGCTCTGCGCGATGGCCTCATCGACGCGGGCGCGGAAGCGGCGCGCCTGCCGCTCCAGCGTGCGCACATTGAGGCGCAACCCCAGCAGGAGGTCGAGTTGGCGCAGCAGCGCCACGCTCACCTGGGGGTTGGGACTGGCAGTGATGTAGTGCGGCACGTTGCCCCACAGGCTCGCGGTCGGGATACCCCGACGGCCGCAGGCCTCCTGCAGGACGCCGACGATGCCCGTGGGCCCCTCGTAGCGCGAGAGCGAGATATCCATGCTCTCGAGCTGGCCGCGCAACCGGTCGTCGCTGGCCGAGCCGACCAGACGCGGCGCCCGCGTGTGCGGGACGTCGGCCAGCAGCGCGCCGAGCAACACCGCCTCAGAGACGCCCAACTGCTCCAGCAGCGCCAGGAGCTCGTCGCTGAAGGTGCGCCAGCGTAGCTGCGGCTCGTGGCCGACGAGCAGCACCACGTCGCGGCCAGACGCCTCGTCCGCGTGGGCGTACACGTCGAGCGATGGCCACTCGATGTCGCGGTACACCCCGCCGATCATGCGTACCATGGGGCGCGTCTGCGTGAAGTCGTAGAACTCCTCGGCGTCGAGCGAGGCGACGTGGCTGGCCGACCACTCCTTGACCAGGAAGCTGACCGCCGACGACGCGGCCTCGGCGGCGTCGTTCCAGCCTTTGAAGGCGCCCACCAGCACCGGTGAGCGGAGTGCGGGCAGGTCATGCACGGTGAAGTGGTTGGGCATATCTACACCTTAGTGCAGCGGGACGATGCGGTCAATGACCATCGCGACAAAGATGAACGCGAGGTAGAGGTTGGAATACATGAATGTGCCGCGAGCACGGCCGTTGCCCGACGCGCGCAGCAACCGGACCGCTTTGTAGATGAAGCCGGCGCCCAGGCCGGCCGCCGCCGCCAGGTAGATCGGGCCCATGGCATGGATCAGGTACAGGCTCATCGAGCACGCCACCACCAGCAGGGTATAGGCCAGGATGCGCCACTTAGTATAGGTCACGCCGGCCACGGCCGGGAGCATGGGCACGTTGACCGCCGCGTAATCCTTGCGCGTCAGCAGGGCCAGCGACCAGAAGTGCGCGGGCGTCCAGAGCACGATGAGGGCGAACAGGATCAGCGGCGGCAAGGCCACCGCCCCCGTCACTGCCGCCCACCCCACCAACGGCGGAACCGCGCCGGCCCCCCCGCCGATGACGATATTCTGCGTCGTGGTACGTTTGAGCCACATGGTATAAATCACGACGTAGTAAAAGCTGCCGAAGAGGGCCAACCCGGCGGCCAGGGGATTGGCCAGCACGGCCAGGATGACCACGGACAGCGCGTTGAGCGCCAGGCCAAAGACGAGCGCGTGGCGGGGCCGCAGCGTCCCCGTAGGCAGCGCGCGGCGGCGCGTGCGGTTCATCACCGCGTCGATATCGCGGTCGATGTAGCAGTTGAGCGCCGCCGCGCCGCCCGAGGCCAGCGCGCCGCCCACCAGGGTCGCCAGGAGCACGCGCACGACATCGGGCGCGGGGAGCGGATGCTCCCGCACGGCGATCAAGGCGGCGGCGAGGGTCGTGATCAGCAGCAGGGCCATGATCCCCGGCTTGGTCAGGCTGATGTACGCCGCGGCGGTCGCGCGCCACGAGTCCTCTCGCGGCGGCTGGACGGGTGCGACACGACCCGTACCCGACGGCTGAGGAGTTGATGGAGCTTGTGCCGGAGAGTGCCCGGGAGTAAGTAGGACGGACATGCGCGCTTGTTGCCTCCTGAACGCGGGGCTAATCCCGGTTCGTCGCCGGGTGCACGTCGTCTGACGGGGCGCAGCGACAGATCCCTACTGACAGCGTAGCAGAGTCGGCGCCACCGAATACACGCCTGGGGGCGCCGGTCACAGGGCCGGACCGGGATTTGATGAGAGTACCCGCAACGGGATTCGAACCCGTGATCTCCACCTTGAAAGGGTGATGTCCTAGGCCGCTAGACGATGCGGGCAAGAAATCTGACCTACACTGTACAGTGTACGGAGCGAGAGGTACCGGCGTCAACGTCGCCCTGGCGCCGCGGCGCCAGGGCCACCGTGGACACGAAGAACGAACGCAGGGACGCGACCTACTATACTATTGCTATCGCCTCATGAGTAACGACCGGCGAGCACCGGGGAGGTTATGCGCGACACGAACTCTACATCGATCAAGCACGACTCGTTGGAGGTCCCCCGCTTCGGCCAGTTGTTGGACCGTCATAGGGATCGCCTTGGGCTGCTGATCTCGGCCGCCCGCGCGTGTGGCGACATCGTCGGGCTCAAATTCGGGACGCGCGAGTTCTATCTCCTCGTCCATCCCGATGCTATTCAGCATGTCCTGGTGACCAACCACCGCAACTACCACAAGGGACCCGACCACATCTATCTCAAGCCGATGATCGGCGAGGGGCTGATCACAAGCGAGGGCGAGGCGCACCTGCAGCAACGGCGCATGTTGCAGCCCGCTTTCCACCACGCGCGCATCGCCTCCTATGCAACGGCGATGACGTCCTACACCACGGACATGCTCGACGGGTGGCGGCACGGCGAGACCGTCGACCTGTCGGCCGAGCTGATGGCGCTCACGCGGCGCATCGTCATCGCGGTACTCTATGGGGTGGACATCGACGACGACGCTCCCTTCGGCCCCCAGTTACGGGCTGCCCTGGCCCAATTCAACGAGGATCAGCGCGGTATGCTGCCCAACACGCGGCGCGCGGTGCGCGACCTCGATACGGTCACCTACGCGCTCATCGCGCACCGCCGCGCCGCGGGCGAGACGACGGGCGACCTCCTCTCGCTGCTGCTCACGATGCGCCGCAAGGCATCCGACGGACCCGGCGCGCCGCTGACGGACCAGCAGATCCGCGACGAGATCATGACGCTCTTCTTCGCCGGCCATGAGACGACCGCGGCGGCCCTGACGTGGTCCTGGTACTTGCTCGCCCAGCACCCCGACGCCATGGCCACGCTGGAGGGCGAACTCGACGCGGTGCTGGGCGCACGGCCGCCGACGGTGGACGACCTGCCGCGCTTGCGCTACACCGCGATGGTCTTTGCCGAGGCGCTGCGTCTTTTCCCGTCGGTCTGGAGCATCACGCGCACGTCCGTGGCCGAGGACCACATCGGCCCGTACCGCATCCCCGCCGGGATGCCGGTGATGATCAGCCCCTACCTCACCCACCACGACGCGCGCTTCTATCCCGACCCAGACCGCTTCGACCCCACGCGGTTCGACCCAGAGCACGACGTGCGCAAGCGGTTGCCGCGCTTCGCCTACGTCCCGTTCGGCGGCGGACCGCGCCAGTGCATGGGCGAGTCGTTCGGCTGGATGGAAGGGACGCTCCTGCTGGCCACCATGGCCCAACGCTTTCGCATGCGCCTGGCGCCCGGTACCGAGGTCGTCCCCCGCGGCCTGATCACGCTGCGCCCCAAAGACAACGTGCGCGTCGTGCTGGAAGCGATCAGCCATTAGGACTGACGAACGGGAGCGACGGGCGCGCCGCGCGTACGCCAACCACAAAACATCCGATCCGGGCTAACCGCGCGCAGCGCGCAACTGCTGGAACATCTCGATGGCGCGCCGGCGGCGCTCGGCGTGGTCGACGATGGGCGCGGGGTAGGTCGTGCCCGGCCGGAAGCCCAGGCCCGCGGCCTCCGCCGCAGGCAGCGTCCAGGGGCTGTGGATGTACTGGTCGGGCAGCGCCGCCAGCTCGGGCACGTAGCGGCGCACGTACGCGCCGGAGGGGTCGTGGCGCTCGCCCTGCGTCACGGGATTGAAGACCCGAAAGTAGGGCTGGGCGTCCGTGCCCACCGAGGCGCTCCACTGCCAGCCGCCGACGTTGGCCGGCTTGTCGCCGCAGGTCAACCGGTCCCAGAAGTAGGCCTCGCCCACGCGCCAGTCGAGCAGCAGGTCCTTGCACAGGAAGCTGGCCGTGATCATGCGCAGGCGGTTGTGCATCCAGCCCTCCGCCCGGAGTTGGCGCATCCCGGCGTCGACGATGGGATAGCCGGTCTGGCCCTCGCGCCACGCGGCGAACAGATCGGGATCGTCGGCGTAGGGCAGGGCGTCATACGCGCGGTGAAAAGCGTGCTCGGTCACATGGGGGAAGTGGGCCATCCAGGCCCAGTAGAAATCGCGCCAGGCCAGCTCGCCCTCCCAGGCGACCGGGCCCCTGGCCTCGCCGCGTTCTTGCTTGGCGGCGGCGCGCGCGGCCTCCAGCGCGGTGCGCGGCGAGACTGTCCCGAACCGCAGGTGAGGCGACAGATGACTCGTCCCCGGCTCGGCCGGGACGTTGCGCGCCGTGTTGTACTCGTGGATGGGGGCGCGCGTCTCCGCGTCGCGGTCGCGCGCGAACGCCCCGAGCAGGGCCAGGGCCTCGTCCTCTCCTCCCCTGGCGATGCGGGCGCTGGTGGACCAGCCGAGATCTTGCGGCCGGGGGATGGCGATCCCGTCGAGCGCGGGCGTCACCAGGGCCTGCTCCGGCTCCGGCAGCGGCGCGGGGGCGGGCAGCTTCGACCAGGCGCGCCAGTAGGGCGTGTAGACGGTGTAGGGCTGGCCGGCGCCGGTCAGCAGTTCGTCCGGCTCGGCGATCAGCAGGTCCTTGAAGTCGCGGTAGAGGTAGCCGGCGGCCTCGACCTCGCGCTTGACGCGGCGGTCGCGCTCCAGGCCGGGCGCGATATAGTCGCGGTTGACATAGATGCCCTGCGCGTCGGTCTCGCGCAACAACGACAGCAGCGCCTCCACGGGATCGCCCTGGCGCACCAGGAGGCGGCTACCCAGCCGGCGCAGGTTGCCGTCGAGCGCGCGCAGGCTGTCCAGCAGGAACGTCACGCGCGGCGCGCTGCCGTGCGGCGCGGCCATCAACGCGGGATCGACCACGAAGACGGGGATGACCCGCTCCGCGTCGCGCGCCGCGTGGTAGAGCGCGGTCTGATCGCGCACGCGCAGATCGCGCCGGAACCAACAAACGAGTGTACGCATGGGTCGCTTTCCTCCCAGTTGCCAGTTGCCAGTTGCCAGTTGCCAGTTGCCAGTTGCCAGTTGCCAGTTGCCAGTTGGCCGTAGGGGCGTATTGCATACGCCCAGTTGCCAGCAGGCCGTAGGGGCGTATTGCATACGCCCAGTTGCCAGCAGGAGCGTGTTGCATATGCCCTGATTGGCGCTTGCCGCTTGCCGGCGGACAGTAGAGTGTACCGGGCATGGCCAACTCAAGCGGGCACTTAATGAAGCACTGCGCAGACCCTGGAGGTGTGGGCATGCGCCGCTGAAGCGCCGCCGAGCCTCCGGGTAGCGCGGCCACGTAGCGCGGCCGGCGACCCGCAACCGTGCGTGTACGAAGGAGGGTAAGCCTCGGGGATGAGGAAACTCACACGTCCGCGGGCCATTAGAGACATGGGCGTCTATCCCCTCCCGTGCGACGTGGGCCAGCAGGCAGCAAGGCTCGCCGACCTCCCGTCACCCACGGGTGGCTGGCTCCTCAGCTTTCGGTCGGCGCCGACACAGCGGTTGGGGTATCAGGGCTCACGGTGGTCGGGGAGGGCGTGTTGGTCGGCGTCGGCGTCACCGTTGCGGTCGGTGTCGCGGTCGCGATCGGCGTCGCGGTCGCGGTTGGCGTCAGGGTTGGGCTGGGGGTTGGCGTCGCCGTGGCGCTGGGAGTGACGGGCAACGTCGGGATCGGCGGCAGCGGAGCCAGGGTCGGCGTCGCGGTCGCGGTCGGCGTCATGGTTGTCGTCGCCGTGGGCACGATTGTCGGCGGGACGGACGCGGTGTGCGCAGGCGTGGCCGTCCTGACGTACCGGGTAGGCGTCGGGGTCGAGATCGGGATAGATGTCGCCGCGGGCGTGGCTGTGGGTACGACGGTCGCGCCGGCTCGCGGCGTGGCGCGCCTGGGCGCGGGCGCAACAGGCGTGGCGGTTGCTGTCGCCCCGGACGTTGGCGTCCCCGGGCGCGAGGGGACGGGGTGATAGCTGGGGACCGTATCGCACGCGCAGATGAAGCCGTAGCGGTGGGCGTACGCGATCAACCACCAGCCGCGCCGGTCGTCGGCGTCGTCGATCAGGGTGGAGACGTAGGACTGCCCGGCATGCAGGTAGGCGATGGGATAGCCCTGGTGGATGGGCGAATCGCGCACCGTGGTCAGCCGCGCCTTGACCGTCACGACCGTCCCCTGACCGTTACCCAGGGCTCCGGCGAGGGTCCACCCGTTGCGGCCGGCGTACTCGACGCCCACCCACCCCGGGCGACGCGCCCAGACGTGGAATTGTTCGCCCCAATTGGCGTCGCCCACGATGCGGCACCCCACCGAGGCGCACGAGTGGACGTAGGCCTTGGGCCACACCACGACGGCGATGGCCGGGTTGCCGCTGTCGGACGCCCCGCCAGTACTGCCGCCGACGCCAACGTCGCCGCCCCCGTTGGTGTTGCCGCTTCCACTGGTATTGCTACCGATACGACCGTTGGCGGCGCCGCGCAGCAGCGCCATGAAGAGGGGCCAGTCCCAGCCGATGCCGGGGTCGGTGTGGTTGGCGGCGGGAACGTTCTCGTGGCCAAAGACGGCGTTGCGCGTCCATGGCAGGCGCAGGCGCATCCGCAGGTTGACGTAGCGCAGGATCGAGGCGCTGGCGTCGTACTGCGCGGGTGTATAGTCGCCGCCCGCGTAGCCCTCGTGCTCGATGCCGATAGAGTGATAGTTGATGTACTCGTTGCCGGCGTGCCACGCCGCGTCGGAGACGTGGACGAGCTGGAAGATACGCCCGTCACGGCACACCAGGAAGTGCGCGCTGGCGTCGGAGACGGGGTTGGTGAGCCAGTTGAGCGCGGAGGCGCAGCCCGACTGGGTGTCGTGGATGACCACGTAGCGAACGCTCTTGTTGCGCGGGCGGCGCTCGTGCCAGTAGTTGGGCGAGGGCGCCGCGATGGCCTCGGGATAGTCGACCCCGAAGCGCCGAACCTCCGGTGAGAGAGGCGTGACCCGCTCCACGGCCGCCCAGTCGGGCCGCACGCCCAATTGCTCGTAGACATCCTGCACCAATGCCCGCGCCACCACCGCGTGCAGCGCGCCGCCGCCGGCCAGCATGGCCACGGACGGCGCCCACGCGGCGAGGCTCACGGTCCCTTGTCCGTGGCCCTCGCCGGTCGCGTGGACCACCAGCAACAGCCCCAGGCGCCGCAGTTGCCCGGCCAGGAGCGGAGAGTTTATCACCAGTGACCCTGTCCGGGCGTGGACCCTGACGCCGGGGGCCAGGGCGCCCGGCTCGGCGGCCAGCGCGCGCAGCAGCGCGGCCGGCGGCGACACACGGGCCAGGGACCCGTACCGGTCGCCTCCTTGTCGCCCGCCGATAGGTGGAGGCACGGGAGAGACTGGCGGGCCAACGCTGCCGCGCCGCGGACAGAGGGCGGGGACAGGCCCGATCAATAGCATCAGCGTGAGCGTTGCGAAGGCCAGGGCGCGGACTGCATGCGGCACGAGGCTCTATCCCGATCGTGTAGTCGCGGCGGCTCGGGGGCGCGTTGGCTCTAGCCTACCCTGTCAGGCAGGCCCGCGTCAATAGCAGGCGCCGCTAGCGTTGGCGCGTTGGCGCGGCGTTATAGCATCGATCCGCCGCCTGTGGTACGCTACCTTCCGACCGCGTTGCCCTTCTCCGACGTCCATCCGGGCTGACAGAATCTCCACGGGTGCGATAGAGTACAGTGTAAGCAACATCTTTATCGGGCGGCAGGGTGGCGAGGCGACGTAGCGCCGCTCGACGGACCTGATGGACCGGGTGGCGCAAACGGGAGGCCTAGACGCCGACGGCCGGCTTGACCTGAACTTCCCGCCGTTGATGCAGCGCATCGATGGCCAACGGCGTACAACGCGCCCTATGATGCCCTACCATTTCCTGGGCAAACGGTAAGGACAACAGACGATAATGGTCAAGAGCCTGCGCGACGCGCTACGCTTCCCGAAGCTGCCTTTTGGGCGCGCCGGGATCGAGGATGGCCGCGCCTATTATTCCGTGCTCGACGTGGGGACCGAGATGGCCAAGGCGCTCGTCTTCGTGGTCGAAGAGGGGCGCGGTACGATATTGGGGGTTGGCCGCCAGCCGCAAGGACATCTGGACATGCAGGACGGCCTGGTGACCGACATCGAGGCCGTGGTCGAGAACTGCCATCTGGCCCTGCAACAGGCCGAGGTCATGGCCGGGGTGGGCGGCCGCGACACGATCGTGGGGATGGCCGGCGAGCTGACCAAGGGCGTGGCCACCACCACCACGGTCGAGCGGCCCAAGCCCTGGGAAAAGCTGACCATCCCCGAGATCGAGCGCGTGCTGCACAAGGTGCAAAAAGAGGCGCTGGAACAAATCAGCGAGCAAATTTCGTGGGAGACAGGCCTGCCCGACATCGAGGTGAGGCTGGTCAATTCGGCCGTCGTCTCGGTGCAGATCGACGGCCATACCGTGAGCAACCCCCTGGGCTTTCAGGGGCGGCACCTGACCATCAGCGTCTTCAACGCCTTCGCGCCGCTCGTCCATACCGGCGCCATGCGCACCATCGTGGAAGCGCTCGACCTCGACCTGCTCAGCATCGTGGCTGAGCCCTACGCCGTGGCCAGCGCCCTCACCAACCGCCCGGCCATGAATTACGGCGGCGTGGTCATCGACATCGGCGGCGGCACGACCGATGTCGCACTGTTGCGCGACGGAGGCATCGAGGGCACCAAGGCCTTCGCCCTGGGCGGCCGCGCCTTCACCAAGCGCCTGGCCATGCGTCGCCACCTCTCGTTCGAGGCGGCCGAAAACCTGAAGCTGCGCTACGCGCGCGGCGATCTGCCGCCCCAGGAGAGCGCCCCGATCGTGGCGGCGCTGGCGCCGGACGTGCAGACCTGGATCGACGGCGTACACTTGCTGCTCGAAGAGTTGGCGGGCGAGGGCCAACTCCCTCCCTACATCTACCTGTGCGGCGGCAGCAGCGGACTGCCCGATCTGCAAAAGGCGCTCGGCGACTTCGACTGGACCCGGCGCCTGCCTATGTCGCGCCCCGCCGAGATCATGGTGCTCTCGCCGCGGGACGTCGACGCGATGCAGGACACGACCGGCCTCCTGACCGGTCCGCAGGATGTCACCCCGCTGGGCCTGGCATATCAGGCGTTGGCCCTGGAGCGCGAGAGCGGCGTCGTCACCGAGGCGCTCCACCAAACCGTGCAACATATGGGCATGTGAAAAGATGAGCGGTATCGTCACCATCGTGCGCGTCGACCCCGACGACGAGTTGCCGGCGATCCTGGATCGCCTCCCTGGCCACCTCCCCTGCGTGGTGGTGTTACCGCCGCACTCGCGTGCCCTGGGCAGCGTGGTCGGGGCCAAGCTGTTGGCCCGCCGCGCCGAGGCCGCCGGGGCGCGCGTCGCCGTGGTGAGCGACGATCGCGCGGTCACGGCGCACGTGCGCGCGGCCGGTTTGCCCGTCGCAGCCACCGTGGAAGAAGCGCAACGCTTACTTGGCGCCCAAACAGCGCCCGCACAGCAAGACACGGAGGATAGCGCCGTCCTGGCCGTGTCGTCCTGGCCGCCAGATGCGGACGCACGGAGAGACCGAGGCGACGGTGGCGATGCGAGCGACGGTGGCGATGCGAGCGATGGTGGCGACGCCGATGGTGGTCAGGGCGCCGCGCCGCACGGATCGGCGCCGGGACGTACGACCGCCGTGGACGGGGACCGCGGTGAACGCGGCAAACGGGCCACCGAATGGCGGAATAAGCGCACCTACCGCATCATACCCGGCGTCGATGCCCGCGAAACGGCCGACGCCGACGCCGATCAAGACGGGCAGCCCCACCGCGACAGGGCAGGTCAGCCGCTGTACACAGATGTCTTCGCGACATCCGCCGCGTCCGATGTCGACGCCGACCGCTACAGCGATCAGGACGGGAACGACCACGCCGATCAGGACGCGAACGGCTATGCCGATGAGGACGGGAACGACCAGGAATCCACGCCCGTCCGCGGCTACGGCGGCCGGACCGGCGGGAGCGGCGCCCGCCGCCTGTCGCCCATGGCCACGGCGCCACGGATTAGCCCAGGCCTGGATGGACGGGCGAGGCGCGCGGGCGGGGCGCGCGGGGACCGCCTGCGCGGCCTGCAAGACCGCCTGCGCGGCATGGGCCTCCCCGAGGGCGTCGCGACGCTGCTGATCCCCGCGTTGATCGTCCTCGTCATCCTCCTGCTGTTCCTGTGGCTGCTGAGCACGGTGATCCGCGCGCTGACCACCACCACGGCGACGCTGACGCTGACCGTCCGCACGGCCAACGTTCCGGGCTATACGACCATCCGTGCGTACGCGACGCTCCCCGCGCCCTCGCGGGCCACACATGACGCCACCCGCGTCCAGATATATGGCATTGTGCAGCCGGACCGGGGCACGATCGCCGTCCCCGTGCGCGGCATCCAGATCGTGCCCGACCATACCGCGACCGGCGAGGTCGAACTGGCCAATCCGACGACGGGCGTCGTCCACGTGCCTGCCGGGACCACCTTCGGCGTCCCAAGCAGCTCCGTAGGCTACGTCACGACCCAGGACGTCAGCGTGCCGGCGGCGCGGGTCACGTTCACTGACACGCGGCACGGCGCCGCCACTGTCCCGGTACGCGCCTCGATCAACGGGACGGTCGGCAACGTGGCGGCGACGACAATCAGCGTTGTGCCGTCGCAGTTCCAGGGTCTGCTGGTCACCAATACCGCCGCAGTGAACGGGGGCACAGATTTGCGCCTGCGCACCTACACGCCAGGGGATGCCGGCGCGGCGGCGACAACCCTGTTTGCCCGCCTCGACGCGCGGGCCAGGGCCGCCATCATCGCGCGCCTGGGCAAAGACGTCGACCTGAACATGCTCTACATCGCGCGCGCGCTGCCCCACCCGGTCCTGGCGCCCGACCGCCGTTCCGCCTCGCTGACCCTCTCGATCGACTATCACGCCGTCTACGTCTACCAGCGCGATCTGCTGCCCGCGGCGACCGACTCGTTGCGGCAAAACCTGGCCCTGCAACAGGGCTACCAACTCGTCCCCCACAGCGTGACGTGGACGCCACGGTGGCAGATGATCAGCGCCAACGTCGCCCAGATCGACCTATCGGTGACCGGCCGCTCCGCGCCGCCAGACCCCGCTGGCGACGTCGTCAAACATATCGCGGGCCAATCGATCGACAACGCGCAGGCGTACCTGCACCAACGCCCCGACCTCGCCTCCTCCCACTTGTCGCTCTCGCCCGGTTGGTCCGGCACGGTGCCCGGCGACATCTCGCGCATCCACGTCAGCGAACAGCAGTCGCCGTAGGGCAGGGGGAAATGGGGTGAGGAATAGTGGCGCCCGTGGTACAATATCCATCGTGCGTTATCTTGGACTCGACGTGGGCGATCGCTGGATCGGGCTTGCCGTGGGCGACACGGACGCCCGTCTCGCCACCCCTTTACATACCATGCGCCGCTCGGCGCGCTCCACCGCCGCCGACATGGCGGCGATCCAACGCCTCTGCGCGACCGAGGGCGCGAGCAGCGTCGTGGTGGGCCTGCCGCGCAACATGGACGACTCCCTGGGACCCCAGGCTCGCCGCACGCTGGCCTTCGCGGAGCGGCTGCGCACGCTGGGGCTGACCGTGACCCTATGCGACGAGCGGCTGTCCAGCGCCGCCGCCGCCGACCGCGTCACCGCCGCGCGCGGACGTCCGCCCCGTCAGGGCGAGCGCATCGACCACGTGGCGGCGGCGGTCATTCTGCAAGACTACCTTGACGGCGTGGGGCACGAAGACCTCGCGCCGAGCGGCGTCCGCGCCGAAGGCAAAGGAGTATAAGTTTATGCCGCGCGATCCGCGTGTGGTGAAATTGCAACAGTTGCGCACGGAACGCCTGACCCGCGCGTCCGGCGCCTACTACGGGACGCGGACGACCGCCTACGCCACCACGCCCAGAGGCCCGCGCCGGCGCAACGGGGGGCGGACGGCGCTCTCCATGCTCCTGTTCGTGGCCATCCTGGCCATCGCGCTCTACGCGGGCGGTCAGTACCTGCTCAACGGCTACCGGCCCCTGGGCGCCAATCAGGCGATACAGGCGAACGGCGGACCGGTGACTGTCGTCGTCCCGGAAGGCGAGTCATCGACGGACCTGTCCGACATGCTGCAGAACAAGGGCTTGATCCCTAACTCAGCGGTGTTCCGCCTGTATTTGCGCATCACTAACACGCAGTACAAAGCCGGGTCATACACGTTTCGTCCAGGCATGTCCATGGAGGAGGTCGGGCAGGCGCTCGCCGTCGGCCCGGTCGCCGTAGAGACGGTGGGGCTACAGATCAAGGAAGGCTGGCGGGCCGATCAGGTGGCGCAGGCGCTAGCCGACGCTCACGTTGCCTCCTATCAAGACGTGATGCGCGAGGTGACGCGGGGAACGTTCAACTACCCGTTCCTGGCCAATCGTCCTATCGGCGTACCCCTGGAGGGCTACCTGTTCCCCGATACATACCAGTTCGTCAGAAATAGTGGTGCTCACGCCGCAATCAATAAAATGCTGCGGAACTTTGGCCGAAAGGTCTCGCCACAACTTATGGCACAGGGTAAAGCGACATACGGCTCGTTCTTCAACGCGCTGATCGTGGCCTCGATGATACAGCGCGAGACAGGAACGAATCATGACGCCTACCTCATCGCCAGCGTCATCAACAACCGTCTGCATGACACCACGAACCAATATCCTACCCTGGGTATCGACGCCACTTTGCAATACGCCGTCGGCCACTCGGGCAATTGGTGGCCGCAATTGACGACCGCCGACCTTGAGACTGTCAGTCCCTTTAACACCGAGGCTCATCATCACGCCGGCCTGCCACCCTGGCCGATCTCGGAGCCTAACCTCAACAGCATCGAGGCGGCGGTGAATCCAGCAGCCACCAACTACTTCTCGTATCATCACACTAACGGCAGCCATGGCATGAGCATCTTCTGTACGTTCATTCAAGGTCCCGGCTGTGATGGAACGCCGCAGTAGCCGCACATCGGCGCATAATTATCGTGTAGGGTGCGCGGCCCCCGGACCCATTAAATGACATCAACGACGATACTCAACGGAGGATACCTAATCCTATGATCAATACGGGTGAGCTAAAGCGCGGCATCGCCATCGAGATGGACAACGCGCTGTGGAAGGTGCTCGAGTTTAACCACCTCAAGATAGGCCGCGGCAGCGCGCAGGTGCGCATGAAGCTGCAGAATCTGCGCACGGGGTCCACCGTGGAGAAGACCGTGCAGGCTGGCGAGCGCTTCCCGCGCGCCATCCTGGAGCACAGCACCGTGCAGTTCCTCTACGAGGCCGACGGGCACTACCACTTCATGAACACCGCGACCTACGACCAGCTCGCGCTGACCAAAACCCAGATCGGCAACGTGGTCAACTACCTCAAGGACGGTACCACCGCCGAGCTGATGACCTACAACGACGAGCCGCTGGGCATCGAGTTGCCGCCCTCGGTGGAGATGAAGATTACCTACACCGAGCCCGGCTTCAAGGGCGATACCGCCACCGGCGGCACCAAGCCAGCCACCCTGGAGACGGGCGTGACGGTACAGGTCCCGCTCTTCGTCAAGACCGGCGACGTGATCCGCGTCGATACCCGCACCGACAGCTACATCGAGCGCGTCTAGGTATGACCGTGACCGCCGACGGCGCGCCGGATGGCGCGGGCACGGAGACGTGGCGCGGGCAGGTCAGCCGGTTGATCGCCCTGGTACGCGAGAGCGACCTCTGTGAGCTCACCATCGAGCAGGGCGACTTCGCGCTCCATGTCGAGCGCGACGTGCCGATCGCGCTGGCGTCGGCCACTGCCTCGTCCTCTCCTGTTGTCGTGGACGAGGCAGTGGCGGTTGGGGCTACCTACCTGCGTTCGCCGCAAGTCGGCACGTTCTATCTGTCGTCTGAGCCACAGGGCGAGCCCTTTATCCATGAAGGCGGCACGGTGGAGCAGGGTCAGGTCATCGGCCTGATCGAGGCCATGAAGCTCATCGGCGAGGTCGAGGCCGAGGAAGGCGGGACGGTGCGCCGCGTGCTGGTGGCCGACGGGCAGCCGGTCGAGTACGGCCAGCCGCTCTTCGAGCTCGAGTAGCTGCCGGTAGCCTGCGACTAAAGTCGCATGGCAGGGTACGGACACTAAAGTGTCTCCAGGGCGATGTGGGCGACGCGGGCTTGCTGATCTCGTTCTGCCCGAAAATAGTATGACAACGTTAGGACCAGACTGCCAATCCAAGTTGCAGAGCACAGAATGACGATTAAAGTCGTTGGGGCGACGCGTGTTGAGACACTTCAGTGTCCGTACCCTACCATGCGACTTTAGTCGCAGGCCAACGTCTCATTGTGGTAGTAGTGGTAGTAATAGAACGAACGCCGCGTCGGGTCGGGACAGTTGAGAGGAGGAGTGGCCGCCGGTATGGAGCAGGAGCTTCTGGGCCAGGTACTCGGCGTCGGCGAGGTGACGACCTACCTCAAGGCCCTGCTGGGCAGCGACGACCTGCTGGGCGACCTGTGGGTGCGCGGCGAGGTCTCCAATCTGTCGCGCTCCGCCGCCGGCCATACCTACTTCACCCTCAAGGACGCCGAGGGCCAGTTGCGCTGCGTCATGTTTCGCGGGCACGGCGGCTATAGCAGCGGCGTGCGCGACCTGCAACAGGGCAGCGGCGCGCTGGTGCATGGGCACGTCAGCCTCTATGAGACCCAGGGCTCGATCCAACTGTACGCCGACTACGTCCAGGCCGAGGGCGTGGGCTCGCTGCACCAACGCTTCGAGGAACTCAAAGCGCGACTGCGAGACGAGGGTCTCTTCGACGAGGAGCGCAAACGGCCCATCCCCCCGTTCCCCCGCCGCATCGGCGTGGTGACCTCGCCCGGCGCCGCCGCTCTCCAGGATGTCCTGCGCGTGCTGGCCACGCGCTTCCCGGCGGCGGAGGTGGTGCTCTCGCCCTGCCTGGTGCAGGGGGAGCTGGCGCCGCCACAAATCGCCGCCGCCCTGGGGCGCGTAGACGGTTACGACGGCGTCGAGGTGGTGCTGGTCGTCCGCGGAGGGGGGTCGCTGGAAGAGCTATGGGCCTATAACACGGAGACGGTGGCCCGCGCCATCGCCGCGTGCGCCACTCCCGTCGTGACCGGCGTGGGCCACGAGCCCGACGTCACCATCGCCGACTACGTGGCCGACCTGCGCATGCCCACGCCGTCCACGGCCGCGGCGGCGGTTGTCCCGGACTGGCAGGAGTGCGCCGCTGCCATCGCCGCGCAGCGCGACGACCTGCGCGAGTGCATGGCTGGGGCCGTCGCCGACGCGCGCCGCGACCTCCGGGAGGCGACGCGCACCCTGGCCCTGCTCAACCCGCTGGCCATGGTGCGGACGCGCCGCCAGCAGACCGACGACTTGCAGGATGCGCTGCGGGAACGCATGGCGTGGCTGCTCCAACGTCGCCGTGAGGCGCTCAGGGGCGCGACAGCGCGCCTGGCCCTGCTGGATCCCCTGGCGACGCTGGAGCGCGGCTACGCCATCGTCACCAATCCCTGGGGCGAGGTCGTCAGCGACGCGCGCCACGTCACGCCGGGCGAGACGCTGCGCGTGCGGGTGCGCCAGGGCTCTTTCGATGTCGCCGTCCTGGACGGCATGCGGAAGCAACCCTCACCCCCCGCCCCTCTCCCGGTACGCGGGAGGACAACCCTCACCCCTAACCCCTCCCCCGACCGCGAGAGAGGGAAGTAGAACGTGGAATTGCCCTGGGCACTGCGACAGCGGTCGCATGGCAAACCACAGCCCTGGGGCCTGCAACTGCGGTCGCATGGCAAACCATCGGCCGACTGCGGTCGGGTGTAGGACGTGGGACACTGATAGTGTGCGGCGATATGCCGAGCCGTGAAACACCTGAGGAGAGGATACTGGGAGCGCGGGCGGCTCGCCCGCTTCGGTCGCCCAAGGGAGCGCCTGCGGGCTGCCCGCCTCGGTCGCTACCAACGCGTTGGGTCCCTGCACATGAGTTGGCTGCAAGCTCAGGCGGGCGGGCCGCCCGCGCTCCCGGTCCAGTTGCAGGACCGGCGATCATCAAACAAACTCGTCTGAGACAACATCAGGTGACGAGAGCCGCCCTGTGAGAGAGGATGAGACGATGACGGACACGAGCCAACAGAGCGGGGGAGGCATCGACCCCTTCGAGGGGTTGCGCTTCGAGGATGCCTTTACGCGGCTGGAAGGGACACTGGACGAGATGCGGCAGGAGGGATTGGCCCTCGATCGCGCCCTGGCCCTCTATGAGCAGGGCACGCGCCTGGCCGCGCACTGCGACCGCCTGCTAGGCCAGGCCGAACTGCGCGTTACCGAGCTATCGCCGACGATGGGCGCGAGCGAGACGGTGACGCGCGTCATTCGCGAGACGGTCATCGAGAGCGATTGGTGAACAAAAAAGCCCCCTCTCCCGCGCACGGGAGAGGGGGTTGAGGGTTGTCCTCCCGCGCACGGGAGAGGGGGTTGGGGGTGAGGGTTAGCGCGCGCCGGCGCTACCGCGCGGCACAATCCTGCGGGACCCTGTGCCCGTGCCGCCCCCCCTGCCCGTCGCGCCGCCCTGGGTCTGGGGCGTGCCGCGGCCGCGGCCACGACCAAGGAAGCGGTTGAACTCTCCGGTCTCCCACATCACGGCCAGCGGCGTGGCGTTGAAGATGGAGCTGTAGGTCCCGCTGGCGATGCCGATCAGCAGCGCCAGGACGAAGACGTGGATGCTCGATCCGCCGAACAGCAGCAGCGCCAGGAGGGTCAGCAAGACCGTCAGCGAGGTGTTGAGCGAGCGGCCCAGCGTCTGCGCCAGCGAGTTGTTGACCACGGTGTAGTAGGGCTCGCCGCTGCGCCGCCCAATGTTCTCGCGGATGCGGTCGAACACCACGATGGTGTCGTGGACCGAGAAGCCGATCACGGTCAGCACCGCCGGGACAAAGAGCGAGTCGATGCGGATGTTGAAGAAAAAGCCCAGGATGGCGAACAGGCCCAGCACCACCAGCACGTCGTGCAGCAAGGCAGCGATAGCCGCGCCACCGTAGACAAAGGAGTGGTTCAGCTTGCGGAACGCCCACGCCATGTACAGCAGGATAGCGACAGCCGCGGCAATCACGGCGTAGATGGCGCGCTGCACTGTATCTTTGCCAACCGTATCGCTGACCGTGTTCGTCTGCACCTCTCTGACGCTCGTACCAAACTTGCGTTGTAGCGACTGGAGAAGGGCAGTCTGGGCGACGTTGTTCGATCCGATGTCGACAGTACGGATCAGGTATTCCTGCTGATTGGGAAAGGCCGCATCGGTCTGCCCCTGCACCTGGTTGTCGTCGAGGTACTTGCCCGGCACATACTGAATTTTGGACACGATGTCGCCGACGGCGACGGGTGTCGTCTGCACGCCGCGCGGCATCACCACGGTGATCTCGGTGCCGCCGGTGAAGTCGATGCCAGGCTTCAGGCCGCCCAGCAACATGAAGAGCAGGCCAGGCACGATGATGATGCCCGAGATCAGCAGGTAGAGATAGCGGTACTTGAGTAGATCGAGCACTATCTTAGACTCCCCGTGGCTGTACGTGTGCTTGTGGCGCCTGCTGTGCGCGTGGCAGCGCGTCGGCGCCGAAGAGGCGGACGTTGGACGGACGGGCGCCCTGCACGAGCAGGCGCAGGAAGGTGCGGCTGACCAGGACCGCCGTGAGCAGGGAGATGACGACGCCGAGGCCCAACGTGGTGGCGAAGCCGACGATGATGCTGGCACCGAAGGTGCTCCCGAACCACCACAGGATGACGCAGGTCATCATGGTCGAGATATTGGAGTCGCGGATGCTGGGCCAGGCGCGCGAGAAGCCCGCGTCGACCGCGGCGCCGATGGAGTGGCCGGCGCGCAACTCCTCTTTGAGGCGCTCGAAGATCAGGATATTGGCGTCCACGGCCATGCCAATGGAGAGGATGAAGCCGGCGATCCCGGCCAGGGTGAAGGTCACCGGGATGACCTTGAACACGGCCAAGGCCACCAGCGCATAGATGAGCAGCGCGCCATCGGCAAGCAGGCCAGGCACGCGGTAGTAGATGGCCATGAACAGCATCACGATCAAGAGCCCTATCCCGCCGGCCAGGAGGCTGGCCTGGACGTTAGACGGGCCGAGCGAGGCGCTGATCTCGTTGACGCTCTGGATCTTGAGCGGGATCGGCAAGGCGCCGTACTTCAAGACAGTCGCCAGATTGTTGGCCGCGTCGACCGTCGGCAAATGATTGATCTCGAACTGCGATCCCAGGGCCTGTTGAATAGTGGGACTATCGAATATTTTATTATCGATCGCAATACCCATATAGCCCCCAACATGAGCCGAGCTATACGTGGAAATAGCGCTGCCTGCCTGGTCATTCACCCGCAGGTTGACCGCGTAGAAGGCAGGATTAGTTGCGTCCGATCCAACGCTGACCGAACTCGCGATGAGATCAGTGCCGTGGGCCAGAACCTGATAGCCCTTGGTGGACGCGCCTGTCGACAAGGGCGTTGAGTTAAGCGCAACGAGAGTGAGAACACCGGTGCGCTGGAGCACGCTCTCGATTTGGCGAATGTCTTTCTTGAGGCCGGGCAACTCGACGCTGATGAAGCGTAGGCTTCCGTTCTTGACCACCTGCACCACGGGTTCGGAGACGCCGAGGCCTCCGTTCACACGGCTCTGGAGAATCTGCCGTGCCGCGTTCATCGTGTCGTCGCTGGGAGTTTTGCCATCGGGTGGGACTGCCTGTAGGAGCACGCGGGCACCGCCTTGCAGGTCGATGCCCTGGTTGATCGTCACCGGTTTCCACAGATTGATTGTGAACCCATTGCCGACCCCAGAGAGATCGAGCACGATGGCGATCAGCGCCACCACGACGATGCCCACCAGGGTATAGAAGTTACGCTGTCGCACGATCTAAAGCACTCCTCTTTTTTAGTTACTCTGTCTTGCTGGAGTCAGCAATACACTACGTCTCAAATCAGTTCGGGGTGGACCACAAGAAAGTCCCCATCCACACGTGAATCGTCAGCGCCAGTTCGCGGTCGTCACGCAAAAAGGAACTCTGGGTGGCGCACCCAATCAGTTCGTTGCCGGTTGACAGCCCAGCCATGTACGATGCTATCTTAAGGGCGGCGCTTGCTCCAGTCAACCTCAATCTATATCTTCGTAGGCTTGACGAGTTCGGCAGCGACATACTCTCGGTATCACTGAAGGAAAGCACGACTTCTAGCGTGCGGCAATGTGTCCGAGCAGAGAGGCGCAGCTTCCCGGGCTTTGCGGAACGGTGACCGGGTATACGCAAATCTTTGAGTTGGATGGGGCAAAGACGATGGCAGGGACGACGGCCCACGCACGGCAGCGATGCGCCCAGCGCAACCTTTCGCCGGAAGCGGTCGACTACGTGCTAGCGAACGGCGCCGCGGTGGACCGCACCGGCGTCACGTTCTACGTGCTACGCGAACGCGACCTTCCGCCCGCGCACCGACGTGCGGACGCCATCGCCAAGCTGGTGGGGACGACCCTCCTGGTCGCTCGGGACGGCGCCCTGATCACGGCGTATCGCCGCCCCGACGCCTACCGCCATGCTTGCAAGAAAGCCGTGTACCAGCGCCGCAAGAGCAGGAGCCAGGGGCAAGACCCTTCCTACGCGCTCCGCGCTGCCTGGTAGACGAGAAGAACGACGCCTGACCGGAACGTTGTGGTCTTCCTGTCAACGACGCTGTCCCCGGCGGCGCTCCAGGACGCCGATGCGGGCGATGGCGCGCAGCAGCGCCGCCTGCGCCTCGACGCGGGCCTGCACATCCTGCGCCGATTGCAGGTTGGTCTCGGCGCGATGGCGCGCTTCCTCGGCCCGGGCCACGTCGATCTCCTCGACGCGCTCCGCCGCGTCGGCCAGCACGGTGACGCCCCGCGGGTCGACCTGCATAAAACCGCCCGCCACGGCCAGGTAGTCCCACTGACCGTTCTGCAATACGCGCAACTCGCCCGGTTTGAGCGTGGTCAGCAACGGCTCATGGCGCGCCAGGATGCCCAACTCGCCGGCGGCGCCCGGCGCGATCACCATGTCGACCTCTTCGTTCAGGACGGTCCGCTCCGCCGTGACGATACTCAGTGAGAAAGGCACGTCTATTTCCTCAGCTCATCCGCGCTGCCCTTGTACAGGAAGTCGCCCTCGGGCAGGTCGTCGAACTCTCCGTCCAGGATGCGGCGCAGGCTCTTGACCGTGTCGGCGGTGGAGACGTACTTGCCCTCGCGGCCGGTGAACTGCTGCGCGGTGAAGAACGGCTGCGAGAAGAAACGCTCGATCTTGCGGGCGCGCGCCACGGTCAGCTTATCCTCGTCGCTGAGCTCGTCGATGCCCAGGATGGCGATGATGTCCTGCAGGTCGCGGTAGCGCTGCAGCACGCGCTTGACCTCCTGCGCCGCGTCGTAGTGCTCCTGGCCCACGATGCGCGGGTCGAGGATGGTTGAGGTCGAGGCCAGCGGGTCGACGGCGGGGAAGATGCCGATCTGAGTCAGGCGGCGCACCAGGTTGAGCGTCGAGTCCAGGTGGGCGAACACCGCGGCCGGCGCGGGGTCGGTGATGTCGTCGGCCGGGACATAGACGGCCTGCACCGAGGTGACGGAGCCGTCCTTGGTCGAGGTGATGCGCTCCTCCAGCTGGCCCATCTCGGCGGCCAGCGTGGGCTGGTAGCCCACGGCGGAGGGCATGCGGCCGAGCAAGGCCGACACCTCGGAGCCCGCCTGGGCGAAGCGGAAGATGTTGTCGATGAAGAGTAGCACGTCGCGGTGCTCCACATCGCGGAAATACTCGGCCATGGTCAGGCCGGACAGTCCCACGCGCTGGCGCGCGCCCGGCGGCTCGTTCATCTGACCGAAAACCATGGCCGTCTTATCGAGCACGCCGGCCGTGCCGAGCTCGTGGTAGAGGTCGTTACCCTCGCGTGTGCGCTCGCCCACGCCGGCGAAGACGGAGAAGCCGCCGTGCTGGCTGGCGATATTGTTGATCAACTCGGTGATAACGACCGTCTTGCCCACGCCGGCTCCGCCGAAGATACCGGCCTTGCCGCCGCGACGGATGGGCGCGATCAGGTCGATGACCTTGATGCCTGTCTCCAGCACCTCGGTCTCCGTGGTCTGGTCCTCCAGCGAGGGCGCCGAGCGATGGATGGGCCGCCGCGGCGAGTCGGCGCTGATCTGTCCCTTGTTGTCGACTGTCTGCCCCAGCACGTTGAAGATGCGGCCCAACGTCTTGTCGCCGACGGGCACGCTGATCGGCGCGCCCGTGTCGCGCACCCTGGCGCCGCGCTGCAGCCCATCGGTCGGCCCCATGGACACGGTGCGCACCCAGTTGTTGCCGCTGCCCTGTTGCACCTCGAGCACCAGCACGTTCTCGGCGCCCTCCTCGCCGGACATCTTGATGTTGCTGACCTCGGCGTTCTCTTTCGCCTCGTCGCCGGTCAGCAGGACCTCGAGCGCGTTGTAGATCTCCGGCAATTCGTGCTCGGGGAACTCCACGTCCACCACCGGTCCGATGACCTGGACCACTCTGCCTTCTGCCATTGTTGTTCCTCCCTATTACTATTGACATGCCCGCGACTGCGGTCGCATGGCAAACGGACGCCGACCGCGGTCGGGTGTAGCCCG
>JAABUZ0100002488.1_pt1 | contig 30393 bp, 29 predicted proteins | sample 5562091 | NCBI WGS metagenome assembly JAABUZ01 (sample SAMN12813069, study PRJNA571459) | rock metagenome | isolation source: Antarctica rocks | place: Antarctica: Victoria Land, Linnaeus Terrace sud | collected 2015-12-21
GCGAGAAGGGGACCATTATTCAGGAAATCCGTATGTACGAGGATCAACCGATGGCCCTCGCCCCCCGGACATTCCAGGAGATGATGTACCCGAACCATCCGCTCGGTCGCCCGGTCCTCGGTACAGATGAGACGATCCAGGCGATGACCCGCACGACCTTCACCGATTACATGGAGATGGCCTACCACACCGGCAGCATGGTCGTCTCCATCGCCGGAAAAGTGGATGAGGCCGACGCGCTCGACGCCGTGCAGCAGTGGATGGCGCAACTCCCCGGTGGCACCGCGCCGCAGCCGATCTCCGCAATGGGCGTGCAGCCAAATGCACGCGTGCAGTTGTACACGAAGGATACCGGCCAGGCGCATCTCTGCCTCGGTGTGCCGAGCCTACCCATCGGCCACCCGGATGAAGCCGCGCTCAATGTCTTGAGCACCGTGCTCGGTGGCACGATGTCCTCCCGGCTCTTTATCGAGGTACGGGAGAAACAGGGCCTCTGCTACTACGTTGGTTCGTCACCTGATCCATATACGGACACGGGGCTGTACGTCGCGCGCGGTGGCATGGACCTCAACCGGCTCGATCAGGCGCTCGTCTCGATCCGCAAAGAGATCCTCGGTATGGCCGACGAACCAATCAGCAATGAAGAGCTAAGCATGGGCAAGGAAGGGTTGAAGGGGCGCATCCTGCTCGCGATGGAAGGCTCGGCAGGCGTCGCGATGGACGTGATCCGGCAGGAGCTGCTACGCGGCCGCGTGCGGACGCCGGACGAACGCCGCGCCGAGGTGGACGCCGTCACGGCAGAAGATGTCTTTCGCGTCGCGAACGATCTCTTCAAACCGGAGCGCCTGCATCTCGCGATGTGCGGCCCGTTCGACGATCCGACGCACTTTGAGCCGCTCGTGCTCGAAGGCGCGATGGCAGCGGCGGATTGAGCGACCTAGCACCGGGCCCCTCCCGTTCCTCGGCGCGGGAAAGGGGCCGGGGAGTCAGGCAATAAACGGCTCCAAATACCGTTGTGCGAGAATCAAGCCCCGCTGCGCTTTCTCCTCCGAGCCTTCGTAAATCGGGTCTTCGTGCTCGATGGAGACCGCACCATCGTAGCCATATTCGCAGAGCGCGGCGAGCGCCTGTCGCCAGTTGACAACGCCGTAGCCAGGCAGGCGATAACGCCACCAGCCGGAACTCCGGCGCCTCTCGGTGAAGATGCGACCGAGGACACCGTACTCATACAGGCCATCGGCGATGATCTCCGTGTCTTTCGCATGCACATGGTAGATACGCGGCGCGAACTCGCGCAGCACGCGCATGTAGTCAATGCCCATCCAGACAAAGTGCGAGGGATCGAAGCAGAGGCCGAGCGCGGGAGAATCGAAGGCAGCGAAGACGCGGCGGAACATCTCCGGTGAGTAGCAGAGGTTGCGGCCCCAGCTAAACCACGGCTCCAGCGCAATGCGGATACCGAAGCGATCCGCCGCCGCGACAACCGGGCCCCATGTCGCGACGAAGCGATCAAAGTTCTGCGCCAGCGTAATTGTCGGGTCAACCGTATTGAGCATCCCAAGACAGACCGTGATGCCTTGCCGCGATGCCTGCTCGAAATACTCGATCAGTGTGCGGACCGCGCCATCCCGGATTTTGCGATCCGGTGAGAAGATTTCGTTGGCGGTCGGCGCGGTCACGGTCGGCACGCCGGGATACAGCCCGGCGGCAGTCGCGACATGCCCGCCGTCCGGCAGCACCTTGTGCGTATCCACAAAGGCGAAGCCATGTTCCTTCGCCCACGCGCATAATTCAGGATACGAGACCTCGCGCAAATCGCGCGGGACAATGAAGCCGAGGTACATGGGGGGTCTCCCTTGCATTGCCCAGAGCCAAACCGTGTGCGATACGAAAACTGTTGGTGGCAGGGGGCTTTAGCCTGCCAGAGAGATCGACAGGCTAAAGCCCACCGCCAGTCTTCATTACTGCGGTCGCGCCGCTGCTAACGCCGCCGCAATGCTACCCAGCCGCTGGTCACGCTCCCCGACGAACCGCTGAATGCCTTTGAGGATGTAGTCGGGGGAGAGATGCGCCTCCTCATAGACCTCCGCCGGGCTGCCGCCGGTGCGCCAGCGGTTATCGAAGTCAGAGGACATCGCGTAGTCGTCCGCCAGCCGGTGCGTCACCCAGTCGCGCATCAAGCGGCGCGCGCTGTTCGTGATGTAGGTCATGTCGAGTTGATCCGCCGGGGAGATAATCGCCTCCTGATACTCCTTCGGCTGCCGCTTGAACAACTCGGGGCTGACGACCGCGACGAGTTTGACATTGAGGCCGAGTTCATTGAGCTTGGGAAGTAGACTGACGGTGTTTGCTGTGGACATCGTACCCTGAACGAGAATCGTGCCGCCGCGTGGCTGGCCCGGTGTGTAGTCCCGGATCAGGTATGCGCCCTTTGCCGCTTCGAAGTGGGAGGCCATGCCGAGCGCGGCGCGATCCGGGATCTGGATCGGTGGCCGGGTCAGGTGCAACGCAATGATTGGCGCGTCTGTTGCAAACGCCGCACCGAGTAGCACCGGTACCTCGTTGTACTCCCACGGAATGAGGTTGATGACGCGCCCCTCCGGGAAGAGTTGCGTGACGCCCGGCGAAAAGATGCCGAAGTGTGTCCGCGAGTCCTCCGCCGTCTCGGGGCCGGAGTGACCGGCGACCCAGAGCACCTTGCCGACCTTGATGTCTGAATCCTGCGCGACCTGGCTGAACAGCCGCATCAATCCGTACTTCAGGTACGAGAAGGAGGCGTAGGTCGAGTGCGCCGCGTAGAAGCCATCGAAGTTGTCATACGGCGTCGGGGAGAAGTTTACCGTCGCGATCCCAGCGCTGACGCCGGAGTTGGTGAACTCGGTGATCTCCTGCGGCAAGAGCGCACCGTCGAGACTGTCATGGCGTTCGTAGCGCCCCCAGCCGGGAATATCGCCGTACCCCTGCATGAAACCCGCGATATTCGTTGATTCCGCGAGGTCGGCGGACATTGCGATAAAGAGCGGTCGGCCGTAATGCTGGCGACCAAGGCTATTGATGTAGGCACCCCACTTGGCAAAACCGGCACGGTTCGGGGCGCTTGCGCCGGGCTTCACAAAGAGATCGTCGGGGTACTTCTTGAAATCCCAGAAGCGCTGGTCCTCGAACGGGTTTTTGGCAGTATCGAGTTTGAAACCGGGGATCGTTTCCGGCACCGAATCACCCAATTCGACAAAGCGGTCCGCGAGGTAGTCCACGAGGGCATCGTCGCTCGTGATCGTGTCCGCAATCACCTTCAGATTCGCCTCGAACTGCGCGCGCATTTCACTGGCATCGGACGGCGCGGCCGCGCCGAAGCCTTCCCATGTCACGCCGTACTTGTCCGCGAACTCCTGCCGCCCCTGCCAGAAAATCTCCGAGTTCAGTTTGTGCGGCGTGCCATGCGATTTGTAACCGGTGACACCGTAGCCGCGCCCCTTGATCGTCTTGAACCACGTCATATTCGGGGCATGATCGGGGTTCGGCGTCTCCATCGTTTCGAGCAGCGCCTGCGTGACTGCGGCATAGTCTGAACCATGCTCCGTGCCGTGGACGCGAAACCCGTACGGCTCGAACCATGTTTCCGGGGTGCCATGGACAACATCACCGACTGCCACTTCATCAATACCGAAGTTATTCCAGTCAATTAGGCTGTAGAAATTATCGAGTCCGAGGCCAAACGCCGAGTTCTTCGTCTCGTGCCACGCGCCCGGCGTCAGGCCGCCCTCACCATCCACGGCGATGACCTTGACACCTGCGGCACCTGCACGCTTCAGCGCCATTGCTTCGCCTGCCGCCGCCGGTGCGCCATGCCCGGATGGGCCGGTGTTGAATTTGAGAAAGAGCGTCTTCCCCTCCATCTCAGCATGACCAGCGAGGCCATTGTGTCGCCGGAAACCGAGGAGGTCCTGCCACATCAATTGGCGCTCGTGCGCCTGGGGAACTGCATATTTCTCGTCGCCCGTGCGGTCGTACTTCGCCTTGAGCGCGGTATTGTATGCCGCAAGCGTCGCGTAGACGAGCGGCACGGTGTGCCCGGCGACGAGCACGTAGCGGTCGCCGAACCGCTTCTCCGGGTGGCGGATGTCCCACCGCATAAAACCGCCGAGGGTCAGGGCAACGAACATGTGCCGCTTCGAGCGTGAGCCGCCGGGATGGCCACTCTGCCGGTAATTCTCGAAGACATCAATGAAGTTGTCTATGCAGTCGCCGATCTTCTCCCAATACGGGAACTGTTTTTCGAGTTCGGCCTGCCGGACACTCAGGCCCGGACTGACAGTTACGGCCACGTTGCCACCTCCCGTTTCGTTTCTCACTGACGACTGACGACCGACTACTGGCTACTGATTTAGCCAGGTAAGACGCGGTTTGATTTGCGGGTTCACCGGCGTGTTCGGCATCTGCCCGCGCAAGGCGCGTGCCGCTTCCTCACCGACCCGGCGATGCATGATCGCAAAGGTCATGTCGGCATAACTCGCCGTATGCGGAACGAGCACGACATTCTCCATCGCCATCAGCGGGCTATCCTTCGGCAGCGGTTCGACCTCGAAGACATCGAGGCCCGCACCGGCGATCTTGCCGTCCTGGAGTGCGGCAATCAGTGCCGCTTCATCCACGACCGGGCCGCGCGATGTGTTGATGAGGTACGCCGTTGGCTTCATCAGCGCGATCATCGCCGCATTGATCATGTGCTGCGTCTCCGGCAGGAGCGGCGTGTGGATCGAAATGTAGTCGCTCTGGCGCATCACGTCTTCGAGCGACATCATCTCGACACCGAGCGCGGCAGCGCGATCCGCCGGGACGTAGGGATCGTAGGCGATGACGCGGACATCGAGCGGGACGAGGCGGCGGTGGAACTCGCGCGCGATCTGGCCGAAGCCGACCAACCCGACCGTCTCGCCGTGGATCGGCCCCATCGGCGAGAGGAAGGGCGCGCGATAACCGGTGGCCCGGTCTCCCCATGCGCCGGTCCGCATCCATTTGTCCTGCCGGGTGATCTTCTTCGCGCAATCGAGTAGCAGCGCGAGCGCGTGGTTCGCCACTTCCGGCAGGCAGAAATCCGGGATGTTGACGACAACGAGGTTGTGATCGCTCGCCGCCGGGACATCAATTGTGTCGTAGCCAACGCCATAGCGGACGAGCGCGCGGCAATGTTCGAGATGGTCAATCACCTCGCGGGTGAAATGCGCGCCGGGCACAAGCAGCGCGTCCGCGTCGTGGCAGTGTTCGATCAACTGCTCCGGCGTCGTCAAGTTGCCATAACTGACGAGGCAATCCGCGAACTCAGCCAGCCCTTTGCGTTCTTGTTCCAGCGGCGCACCGGGCGGCGCACTCGTATGCACAATCTTGAACTTTGCCATCGCTCCTCCATCGCTCAGTTCGGAGGTCGAAGGTCGAAGATGAGTGACTCCGAACCTTGAACTTCGAACTCCGAACTCCGAACTAGTATTTGATTACTTCCGATTGCTTACGCGGTTGCCAGCCCTTGACGGATTGCGCCTCGATCGTCGCCTCGTGGAGCATGAAGCGGGATTCGGAGGCGAGCGCGAGGTACTGGTATCCTTCAGCGATCCGGTTGCTCACTGCCTGGTGATCGGCGCAATGGATACCGGCGGCGACGTGATGCTTCTTGCAGGTCTGGAGGATGTGCTGCATCCCCTCCTGGAAGACCTTCGCCTCCGACCACATCGCAGGCGTCTCGCCCATGTTGCCAAGCATGTCGTTCGGGCCGACGAAGACGCCGTCAATGCCACCCTCCGCCAGCATCGCATCGAGGTTGTTGATGCCCTCGGGTGACTCGATCATGATGATGACGCAAATCTCGTCGCTCGCACGCTGATTGTACTCGCCTGGCTGGGCATCGAAGGAGGCGTTATACCGGCCGCCCCCGTAGGAGCGGTTGCCGACCGGTGGGTGCTTCGCAGCGCGGGCGATGATGCGCGCCTCCTCCACGGTGTTGACCATCGGGGCGACGATTCCCCAGGCACCGGCGTCCAGTACGCGCTTGATATTTTCGTGGTGACCTTGCGGCAGGCGCACCATCGGCGCGCACCCCGTGCCGCGCATCGCCATCATCATCAGCGCGACGGTCTCGATGTCAATCGCGTTGTGTTCCCAGTCAATCGTCAGCCAGTCGAAGCCGACCGTGGTCATCGCCTCGACGGCGAGCGGTGCGCCGTAACTGAGCCACGTTCCGACTGATGGCCGACCCTCGTTGAGCGCCCGCTTGACGTGATTTTCCCGCATGTTCGCTGTTCTCCCTCTTCTCCTGGCGCTACTGCGCTGTCTCAAGCATTCCGACCAGATGGCCGCTTTCGTCCGCGATGAGCGGTTCCAGTTCACCGACGATTTCCAGAGTGTCGTTCGTCCGCACGTCATCGAGCAGGGCAGGCGAAACGGCGAGGGTATCGAGATGCAAGGTGCTGTGAATGCGCGCGACGCGCGGCGCGCGTTCGACACCGCGCAAGGCGGAGCGGATCGCCCACTCGATCGCGTCCTCATCGTTGTCGCGAATAATGGGAATCTTCGCCGCCGCGATCGCTTCGGCGGTGATCGCGTTCATCATCAGCGCATGATGGTCAATCTGGTCGAAGACACGCCGGGTCGTGAAGTCGGCGAAGCCAATGCCCATCGCGTTGCCATGCGTCTCCGGTGTCAGACTAAGGACGACGATACGGGTGAAATCCGGCACCTTCGGGCCACCGAACCGCCGCCACATACCGATGATATTCGGGTCCATGCCCGTACCGCTGATATTCTTGCCCATCGTATCAATAATCAGCACGTCCAGTTGATCGAACGGTACCCGCGGAAGGAGTGTATTGGCGACTGTGAGAAGCGCGGCATCGGTGGCGATAATCGCGTCGGGCCGGGAGACGCGAATCGTATGCACATGCTCATAGGCGTTCTCGACGATGTGAATACCGGCGATGATATTCGCCCGCTCGATCGTGATAGCGGCGGCGTCCGTGATGTGCGTGCCGAGGCCGACGGAGTGCATCTGCTCCGCGCCGTGTCGCTTGCCCATGCCGACAGCGATCATCTTCGACACGCCGCTCTCGACCGCGCCCCGGAAGGCAGTATGCGCCTTGACACGGTTGATGACGATCACGCCGTCCGCCTCATGTGCCATACGGTCGTAAAAAACGGGAATACCATCTGCCGTTTTACCGAGCGCAACGACCTCCATCGTCGCGCGGACGGGGCAACCGAGCGCCGCTTCCGTCATGCCGTATCCGGCCATCATCTCGATCTGGCCGTCGGCGGTTGCGCCGCCATGCGAGCCCATCGCGGGGATCAGAAATGGCTGCGCGCCACGCGCTTTCAATGCATCCACGACGGTGCGGAGAATTGGCACGATGTCCGCGATGCCCCGACTACCGCCAGTGAGGGCAATTGTCGCGCCCGGTTTGATCGCGGGGATGTCGCCAAGCGCGGTGATCCCAGCCCGAATCGCGCCCGGTACATCATCGAGGCGCTGCGGCGAGAGTTTCTGGCGGATGCGGGCAAGCGGCGGCAAGATTGTGACTGCATGCGTGCGCAGCGGGGCAGCGACAGCTGATTGCACCGAATCCCCGACCGTGTTCATCGCCACGCGCTCCGTTCCTCGCGACTGATCGTACCAACCGGCTCACTCCTCATGCGACGTAGCCTACCACCGCTTTGCAGTCAGCGAAACCCTCCGGCACAAAGAGTTGTCGTCCGGCGTAGCGGCTTGGAGATGGGGATGTTACGATAGTGACACAAGGCGATCAACCGTGCGCGAAAGGAAGTGGCCGCGATGATCCGACCCCACGTCTTACCTGGCATCGGCGTTGGCGCCGACCTTGGCGACTACCTCGATGATATCCCGCTGCCGCCTGTGTACGCGGTGCATGACGAGACACCCCAACAAATGATCGGCGATGTGCGCGCCGCCGTACGAAAGGCGCTCGCCGAATCGGGCGCGCTGGAGCGTATCCGGCCGGGGATGCGTGTCGCGGTCTGTGCGGGCAGTCGGGGCATTGACCAGATCGTGCCGACACTACGGGAGGCAATCGCCGCCGTCCGCGCACGGGGTGGCGAGCCGTTCGTGATCGCCGCGATGGGTAGCCACGGCGGTGCGACTACCGAGGGGCAGCACGAGATTCTCTCAGGCTACGGCATCACCGACGAGACGATGGACGCGCCGGTTGTCGTCGGCACCGAGACGGAATGCGTTACGACGGTCGAAGGAAACGTACCGGTCTGGGTCAACGCGCGCGCCCTGGCGGCGGACGCGACATTGGTCATCAACCGCGTCAAGGCGCACACCGACATTCGTGGCACGATCGAGAGTGGGCTGGCGAAGATGTGCGCGATTGGGCTGGGTGGGCCGCGTGGTGCTGCCGTCTTTCACCGGAGCGGGCCGCAGATGCTCGCGAAACTGATCCCGATCGTTGCCAAGGAGACGATTCGCGTGCTGAATATCATTGGAGGCATCGCGCTGATCGAGAATGCCGCCGGGACACTCGCCGAAATGCGCGGCGTGCAGCCGGACGAGATCGGCGGGCCGGTGGAGGCCGCGCTCCTCGAACAGGCGAAGTTGCTGCACCCGCGCATCCCGATAGACCAACTGGATGTCCTGATCGTAGACGAACTCGGCAAAGATATTTCCGGCAGCGGGTTGGACTCGGTCGTCATCGGTCGTATGTATATCCACACCGTGCCGGAGTTCGCGCGTCCCGATATCAGCATCATCACCGTCCTCGATGTGACGGACGCCTCGCACGGGAATGCGGTCGGTATCGGCTTCGCGGACTGTATCCCCGCCTCGCTCGTCGAGAAGATTGATTGGCGCGCAATGTATATCAACGCTGCGACTTCCGGTCTCGGTGGCCCGCAGCGTGCCAAGATGCCGATGGTCTTCCCGACAATGCGGCAGACAGTGCAGGCGGCGATCTTTATGTGCGGTCGAAGCGATTACGCGAGCGTGCGGCTGGCGCGCATCCACAATACACACGATGTGCAGGAATTGACCGTCTCGGCGGCGGTTCGGGAAGAATTCGTCGGCAAGCCGCATCTGTGCGTCGCGGACTCCCCGCAACCGCTCGCATTTGCCGAATGAGGCGCACGACATCGCCGTCCGGTCTCGTAGGCATCGTCGCGGATGACATCACCGGCGCGTGCGATGCCGCCGCGCAGTTCCAGCGGGCGGGGGCGCGCACCGCCGTCATCCTTGACGACGGCAACGGCGTGCTGCCAACAGGATGGGACGTGATCGCCGTGACGACCGAATCGCGTCGCGCGCTCCCGACCATCGCGGCAGCGCGCACGCGGGCAGCAGTCGAACGTCTGCGGGATGCAGGCGCGGAGCGTCTCTATATCAAGATAGATAGCACGCTACGCGGTGCGCCGGGTGGCATCGTTGAGGCGGCGGCGATGGCCTTCGGCGTCCCGTATGCCCTCGTCACGCCCGCGTTTCCCGAGCAGGGCCGGACGGTGCTCGGCGGCTGGGTGCGCCGCGACGATACCGCCGTCGTGGACGGGATGGCGCGCCTCGCGGAGACGGCGATTGCCTCCATTGGCCATATCCCGCTGCGGGCAATTCGGTCGAGCATGACGGCGATTGCCATCTCACCGGGCCTGCTCGTTGATAGTATCGCTCTGCTGCTCGCAGATGCCGAGCGGGACGACGACCTCTGGACGCTCGCCGAATATGCGGCCTCGACCGAATTGTCGCTGGTCGCGGGTTCGGCGGGGCTGGCGCGGTTCATCGCGCCCTTCTGGTGCTGGGAGACGACCAACGCGGATGACGACGATGAGATGTGGGCGGAGCGGGACGGCCCCGTGCTCGTTGCAGTCGGCACACGCAATCCGATGACGCAAGCGCAACTCGCCTATCTGCGCGAGGCGGACGATGTTTGTGTCGTGGACGTGATGCAGGACGATGTGGATGCCGCGTTACCCGCGATCCGGCGGGCGCTCGATCGGAGCCCGGTCGTCGTCGTGGCATTGACCGTCCCGCAGACGGTCGCGGTCGCCAATGAGGGGTTGGATGGCCTCGCGCGGATCGTTGTTGAAGTAGCGGTTGAGCGCGGCGATGATCTGCGCGGCCTCGTGACTACCGGGGGCGCGACGACGCTGGCAATCTGTACGACAGCAGGCGCTCATCTACTCCGTCTGGTGGATGAAGTGCTGCCCGGCGTCCCGTGCTCGGTGATGACGGACGGCCAACTGGTGGATGTGCCAATTATCACCAAGTCGGGTGGATTTGGGCAGCCGGACGCGCTCGCCGTTGCCTGTGTCTGGCTAATGAGCGATGCGGTTGACGATCCGGATGCGATGGAATGGGATGATGACGATGACGAATCGGATGACGCGGAGAGGTAAAGGGGAGAAGCATGCCGTTCGATTCGCTCGTTTCCGGTGTCGGCAGGGAAATTATCGCCGATGTTGACGGCTTCACGCCACCACCCGGTGTCGTCGCCGTCTGGTTCATCGGCCAGGCCGGGTTCATCATCAAGTTCGCGTCCGGCACGGTCTGTTATCTCGATCCGTGGCTCTCTGACCTGTCGGGCGGGCCGCGCGCCTATCCGATCCCGCTCGACCCGAACCTCGTCACCAACTGCGATATCCTCCTCACTTCCCACGACCACGGCGATCATATTGACGTGGACGCCGACCCGATCATCATGCGTCAGTCGCCGCAGGCGACGTGGGTTGCGCCGTGCGGGGCGGAGGCATTCGTGCGCCGTCTCGGCAGCACGGAAGAACGCACGCTGCTCCTCGATGGCGACGACATGGTAACGGTGCGGGATGTACGGATCACCGCGATCCCCAGCACGCATTACGGCTTCTTCTCGGAGGAGCGATATACGCCAGCCGAGGAAGCCTGGTACGCGACCATTCCGGCGCACCTACCGCCCGAACGACGTGGCACGGAGCGCTTTATCGGTTTCGTCCTCGAATGCGACGGCATGATGATCTACCACGCGGGCGATAACAACGGCTATCATGGTTTCCTCGAACGGCTCGCCCGCTGGCCGCATTTTGATCTGATGCTGCTGCCGATCAATGGGCGCGATTGGTTCCGCGAGCAGCACGGAGCGATTGGGAATTTCACGCACCGTGAGGCAGCGCAGGTCGCGGATCGCGCACGCGCACGCCTGCTCATCCCCTATCATTACGACGGATTTGTTGGCAACAATGAGTACCCCGACGCGCTCGTTCGCTACGTCCAGAATGACGGGCCGCGTGTGCCGGTCCGTGTGTTGCAGGTTGGCGAGCGCGCGTTGGTTGAGCGGGGCACGGTGCAGCGAACGGCGTAGCGACGATGCGGATGCATCCGATCCTGTCGCGCGTGCGTACACTCTTTTCAGAACAGTTGTAATCATATATCGTTGTGCCGCTGCCCCGGCACATCAATCGCTTTTGATAAAGAAAGGCACTGTCTCATGCCGCGTTCGGATGTTGCCACCCTGTCACGCCGCCACTTTCTTGTCGGCGCTGCCGGTACTGCGTCCGCCGCTCTGCTCGCCGCCTGCGGCAGCAGTTCGACCGCGCCCGACACGTCGAAACCGGCCGCTGCATCAGCAGTGAGTACGGTCGCCCCCGCTGGGGCCACAACCGCACCGACGAAAGCCTCTGCTACCCTATCCACCGCAACCACGGGCACTGCCGCGAGCAGTACAACAGCCGCAAGTAGCGCGACAACCGGCAGCGCAGCGCTTGGGAGCGGCCCGATCAATGGTATAACGTGGGATCAGATCGTCGCCAAGGCAAAGGGTGGCGCCGCCAATTGGTTCCTTTATGGGGGCGGCCAGACCACGAACGAGTATGTGGACAAATTTGTCACGCCCATGATGAAGGAGCAGTTCGGTATCACCGTGAAGCGGGTGCCTCTGACGGCGACTGTGGACGCAGTGAACAAAGTGCTCGCCGAGAAGCAGGCGGGTAAAACGACCGACGGCAGCGTAGACATGATCTGGATCAATGGCGAGAACTTTCGCACGATGGCGGAGGCGAATATCCTCTTTGGTGGGTGGTCGAAGGCGTTGCCCAACGCCATCTATATCCCGTGGAACCAGCCGAGTGTGGCGAACGACTTCGGCTATTCGGTCAACGAACGCGAGGCACCGTGGGGCAAGGCGCAGTTCGTGATGATCTACGACAGCGCCAAAGTGCAGAACCCTCCCACATCGTTCAAAGCGCTGGAAGAATGGATGAAGGCGAATCCGGGCATGTTCACCTACGCCGCCCCGCCCGATTTCACGGGGAGCGTCTTCGTCCGCCATGTCTTCTACGAGATGACCGGCGGTTGGCAGCAGTTTGACGGGCCGTTCAATGAGCAACGGTATACACAGAAAGCCCCGGCGACGTGGGACTATCTGAACCGCATCAAGCCGTATCTCTGGCAAAAGGGCGCGACGTATCCAGAAGCCCAGTCGAAACTCGATCAACTCTTCGCGGATGGCGAAGTCTCCTTCACGATGAGTTACAACACGAACGCTGCGTCACAGGCGATTGCGAAGGGCGCCTACCCCAGAAGCGTGCGTTCCTATGTGCTCGATGCCGGGACGATTGCGAATACGCACTACCAGGCGATCCCCTTCAACGCCGCGAATAAGGAAGCGGCATTTGTGCTCGCGAATTTCCTCGAATCCCCCGCCGCGCAGATCGAGAAAGCAAAGATCGAGGTCTGGGGCGACGCCCCCGTCGTTGATCCGAACACGTTGCTTCCCGCCGATAAGGCGACCCTGTTGGCCTTGCCACGCGGCGCGGCGACGCTTCCCGACGCGGCTCTCGCGGCAAAGGCGCTGCCGGAGTTGCAGGCAACCTATCTCCTACGCATTGACAAGGATTGGATAGCGAACGTCCTGAAGAAGTAGCGAGTGCTGAGTGCTGAGTACGATTCTCATTCATTGTATGTATCGGGCAGTTGGATGGTGTGGAGCGAAAGCAGCAAATGAGCAGAGTATTACCACTCAGCACTCAGCACGACCGACAGATGGCACTCAGCGCTTCCCCGCACCGTCGGTGGCCAACGGCGTGGCTGCTCCTGCTCCCGAGCCTCGCGGTGATCGCGCTCTTCCTGATCGGTGGAGTCGGCTTCGCGTTTGCGCAGAGTCTCGGTATGTTCGCCTTGCTCGGCAATTCCGAATTCACGCTGCGGCATTATGGCGAGGCGCTGCGCGATCCCGATCTGCGGAGCGCGCTCGTCGTTTCGCTCCGCATCTCGGTCGTCAGCACGCTGATTGCCCTGGCGATCAGCGTCGGCATGGCGCTGCTGCTGCGGAAACGGTTGCGGGGCGACGGTGTCCTGCGGCTGCTGTTCCAATTGCCGTTGCCGATCCCCCATCTCGTCGGTGCTGTTGGGATCACACTGCTTCTTTCGCAGAGCGGGCTGATCGCGCGCCTTTTGCACGCCGCCGGATTGCTGGCCGAGCGGAGTCGGTTTCCGCTACTTGTCGGCGACCGGTTCGGCGCGGGAATCGTCATCGTCTACGTCTGGAAAGAAGTGCCTTTCATCACACTGCTTCTGCTGGCGGCCCTTGCCGGGATCGGCGAGCAATACGAAGAGGCGGCGCGAACGCTCGGCGCGTCGGCGTGGCAGCGGTTCCGGCATGTGCTGTTGCCTTTGCTCTTCCCCACGATGCTCTCTGCATCGCTGATTGTCTTCGCCTTCACCTTCGGCGCGTTCGAGGTGCCATACGTAATGGGCAGGACGTATCCAAAGGCGCTCCCCGTTTGGGCGTATGAGGGTTTCAACAATGTGGACCTCAACCAACGACCGGAAGCGCTCGCCGTCAGCGTGCTCATTGCGCTCCTCGCGATCGTGATCGTCCTCGCATACGGTAGCCTGACGCGCCGTTTGTTGACGAGCGGACGATAGCGATGACGACCGTTTCACGCTCCACTATGCCCAAGGCACCGCGCGATGCGGAGAAGCGGCGTTCCGTGCGGCAAATACTTCCGAGCGCCATCGTTTCCCTCTGGGTTGTGCTCGTGATCCTGCCGATTGTGCCGCTTGTCATCTGGTCGGCGGCGTTCGCGTGGCGATGGCCGGATGTGCTGCCCGCCGAATGGAGCGGTCGCGCATGGCGCTATGTCTTCTCGCCCACGACGCAGGTACGGCCTGGCCTGACCGGCAGCATCAGCATCGCGTTCCTGACCGCGCTGCTGGCGCTCGCAATCGGGACACCGGCCGGTATCGCGATCGGCAGGATGCCCTTTCGCGGCAAGCGCGCGATTGAGTTGCTGCTGCTCGCGCCGTTTATCGTGCCGGGGCTGGTCGTGACGATGGGTATCCAGATCGTCTTCATCCACCTGCGACTCGCTGACACGGTACAAGGGGTGGTCCTCGCCCATCTGATGCCCGCGTTGCCGTACGTTATCGTTTCGGTCGCGGGTGTCGTCGCGAATCTCGGCGTGCAGACGGAGGAGCAGGCGCGCTCGCTCGGGGCGAACGGATGGCAGGCGTTTGTCTACGTCACGCTGCCCGCGTTGCGGCCGGGATTGGCGGTCGGCGGTCTCTTTGCGTTCCTTATCTCCTGGAGCCAGTACACCTCAACGCTGATTATCGGCGGTGGGAAGGTCCAGACACTCCCACTGCTCGTCTACACATTCACCCGCAGTGGTGACAACTCCATCGCTGCCGCGCTTGCCCTCCTCTTGGTCGTGCCGGCAGTCGTGGCGCTTGCCCTTGCGACGCGTGCGCTGCGACAGCGGCAGTCGGTCGTCGGCGGGCGCATATGACCACAACAGCGACTGACACGCACATTCGTCAGCAGCAGCAGGCACACACGAGCGCGATTGCGCTCGATGTGATCGGGCTTGGCAAGGCGTACGGCGACAAATGGGCTGTCAAGGACCTCTCGCTTTCCGTGCCGCCCGGTGCGCTCGTCGCGTTGCTCGGCCCGTCCGGCTGCGGAAAGACGACGACGCTTCGCATGATCGCCGGGTTGATCGAGCCGGACACAGGCGCTATTCACTTCGAAGGTGATTCGGTGGTGCGCCTGCCGCCCGAACGGCGCGGCGCGGTAATGGTCTTCCAGCAACCGACGCTTTTTTCGCACCTCGATGTCGCTGCCAATGTCGGATTCGGTCTACGCATGCGTCGTGAACCACGCGCTGTAATCGCCGAACGGGTGCGCGCCGCTCTCGCACAGGTTCAACTCGCCGGGATGGAGCGGCGACGAACCGGGCAACTTTCCGGCGGCCAACAGCAACGCGTTGCCCTGGCGCGGGCGCTCGTTACCGCGCCACGTGTGCTGCTGCTCGATGAACCGCTCTCGAACCTCGATCCGTCGCTGCGGGACGAGATGCGCGAATTAATCGCGCGCCTGCACGCCGAACAGGGAATCACGACGCTACTCGTCACGCATGATCGTCAGGAGGCGATGACGCTTGCGGAGCGGATCGCTTTCCTCTCCGATGGCCGCCTGCAACAATACGGTACCGCCCCTGAACTCTACGAGCGCCCTGAGACCGTCGCGGTTGCCCAATTCTTCGGCATGGTCAACCTCTTCCCGGCGTCCATCACGAACAGCATTGCTCAGACCACGCTCGGCCCGTTGCGTCTCGCGGATGCCGTCCGCGATGGATCGGATATGATGATCGGTATTCGCCCGGAGCATATCGCGATGCACGCTGGTGAGAATGCCGTGACGGGCCGCGTGACGAGTCGTACCTATCTCGGCCAGCATCAGCGCGTGACGCTCCGCATCAGCGACGGCGACACGGAAGTTACGGTGCTGGTGCCAGCGGAGATACCGATTGCGAATGGGCAGGAAATGACTGTATCGCTGCCTGCCGAACGGTTACGGGTCATTGGGCGCGCCTAAAACACCGAAAAGTCGCGCATAGCGTACGATGTGCGCTATGGAAACCGGCGGTAATGCATCTCACGACACGGCCATGCCGAACAGTCGGCGCAACACGGCTTCAACGTCCGTCATCGTGTCGCGGTGGATGTCGCCGCGATAGTACTGCAAACGTTCCGTACTCACGGAGTGGACGTGCTCACACATGATGTCACTTGTCTGATCCAATCCGCCCTCTGGCGGGTCAACGAGGACATGTGAAGGAATGGCGCGTGTCTTCGAGGACAACGGGACGATAAAAACCAGAGCCGCACGGCTCTGGTTGAGATGATTATTGGAGACCACGAGGCATGGTTGCACGCCGCCCTGCTCATGGCCCACCGTCGGATCGAGCCGGAAGTCCCACACTTCCCCACGCGATGGGGTCCGTGTGCCGCTACTCATCCTTCAAGCCGTCCATCAGCGTAGTTTCGAGCAATGCACGTTCGTGCTGCTCCTCGGCCCATGCTTCGGGGTCGGCTCGCAGGGCTTCGTAGCCCGCATTGAAGTCGTTCCAGAAGCGCATATCCTCTTCGAGGCCGACAAGATAGGCCACCGCATCACCGATGGACTGATTGCGCTCGCCCGCGATACTCCGTAACCGCTCCTTCGTTTCCGGTGCGACCTGGATCGTCCCTCGCGTTTCTGGCATCACGTACCTCTCTATGTGTGTACAATCCTGTACAGACAAGAGTGTACAACACGCGGAAGGCTGTGGGAAGAGTACGTTCACGTATTTTGTAAAAGCCCCGACCGCATTGCCGAGGCAGTGGAACCGATGATGGACGCCGATGAAACATCAGTCAGAGGTAGCCGTCGAAGTCGTGGGGGTCAGTGTTCGTCGTCATCGCCCGCTACCGCACCCCAGAAGTAGGATGATGACGATAAGCGCCGCACCCCGCTCTCTACCGTACGCATTCGATCGGCCAGATGAACGTGTTCAGATAACGAATTTACCGTCCTTCGCGAAGGTCTGCCCGTCTACCGTGATTGTGCCGCCGCTACGCAGGTCGCAGACGATGTCGGTGTGGATGGCGGATTCGTTCTTACCGCCCGTTTCCGGATAAGCGCGGCCGAGCGCCATGTGCATGGTGCCGCCGATCTTTTCATCGAAGAGCGTGTTTTTCGTGAACCGCTGGATGCCGTAGTTCGTCCCAAAGGCGAACTCGCCGACGCGGCGGGCACCCGCGTCCGTATCGAGCAGTTTCGTGAGATATTCCTGCCCGCGCGCAGCGGTCGCTTGTGTGACGACGCCGTGCTCGAACGTGAGGCGGATGTCCTCGATCTCGCGGCCACCGAGGTTCGCGGGATACGAGAAATGGATGTGGCCGTTAATGCTGTTCTCAACGGGGCCAGTGAATATCTCGCCATCGGGGAAGTTGCGCGACCCGTCGGCGTTGATGAACACCCGGTCCTTGATCGAAAGGGTCAGGTCCGTGTCCGGCCCGACGACATGAACCTGGTCCTTGCCCGCGAGCCAGTCAATCAGCCGCTGCTGCGTTGCGCCCTGCTTCTTCCACGCGGCGACCGGATCGGGTTCGTGGAGCAGTCCCGCGCCATAGACGAACGCCTCATACTCTGCCAGCGACATCTCGGCATCCTGCGCGTATGCCTCGGTCGGATAGAGCGTCAGGGACCAGCGCAGAGCGCCCGACGCGGCCCGATCCATGTACGTCTTCGTCAAATCATTCATCGCGGCGGCGCGCTGCATCTGTTTCGTGGGGTCGGTATTCGTCAGCGACTTGGTGTTCGTGTCCGCGAGAATACTAAAGGTCGCGTCCGCCTGCTCAATGATCAACCGCTGGATAGGCGAAATCCACGCCAATTGCGCGGGCGTGGCATGGGTGAGAAAGAGCTCGCTGAGATGCGGGAGCCCGATAGACGTGACGGGGAACGCGCCCTTTTTCAGCGCGCGGGCGTAGAGCGCCTCGACGAGCGGCGCGGCAATCGGTGGGCTGTTGATGGCAAAGAAATCCCCCTCGCGGATGGCGAGCGAGTAATCAATCAGGACATCCGCGAGTTTCTCGATCCGAGGGTCGGCCATGTCGCGCTCCTTGTCGAGTATGCCAAGTCAATTAATTTGCATGAAGAGTAGCACGCACGTCCGCTAGCGGCAATGAGCGCCCGTATGCTATTTTCGCAGCAGTTGCAGGCGATAACAGGGTCGGCTACGCTGCCCGTATTTGGCAATGCCGTGTAAAGGAGTGAGAAATGCAGGTCTTTCTGGAAACCGAACGACTGTTGCTGCGCCAGTTTACCGAAGCGGATCTGGACAACCTGTGCGACCTCGACAGCGATCCTGATGTCATGCGCTTTATCAATGGCGGCACGCCGACATCCCGCGACGCTATTCAAAACGATTTCCTTCCCCGGTTTCTCCACTACTACGAGCGGTACGACGGGTATGGCTTCTGGGCGGTTATCGAGAAATCCACCGGGGATTTTTTGGGATGGTTCCACTTCCGGCCACCGGAAGGAAGTAGCCCCGATGAAGTCGAGCTTGGGTACCGGCTGCGCAAATCAGCCTGGGGCAAGGGATACGGCACCGAGGGGTCGCGTGCGTTGATCCGCAAGGGCTTCACCGAACTGGGCGTGCGGCGCGTTTTTGCCACGACCTATCAGGACAACGTCGGTTCCCGCCGAGTGATGGAGAAGGCGGGGCTGACACTGATACGGACGTTCCGCATGACTCCTGCGGACCTCGTCGCCCACGGTCTCGATCCCCAGGATGTTTGGGATGGGGACGATGTCGAATATGCGCTGGAGAAGGCCGACTGGGAGCGGCAGGAGGCGGCCAGACGCGATAGGAAACCCGTTGTCGTTTCGTAGCGGTATGGGTTAAACTGTCTCTATGCTCGCGTGGGCTATCGTATCGCCGTGATTCCGAAGGATTGACTGCATGACTTCCCGTACGACGACCCTCCCAATCTTTCCCCTCTCACTCGTGCTCTTTCCCGGAATGACGTTGCCGCTCCATGTCTTTGAGGAGCGATACAAGCGGATGATCGGTCTCTGCATCCGCGAGAACCATGATTTCGGTGTTGTGCTTGCAGGTGCGCCGATAGCTGTTCCAGGCCAGTGTTTAACCTACCCTGTTGGCACCACGGCGCATATTAGCGGCGCGACGCGGTTCCCGGACGGCTGCATGAACCTGATTACCACCGGGGAGCAGCGGTTCCAGATTCTCAGCCTCGATTGGGAACTGGCGTATTGCGTCGCGCAGGTCGAGTGGCTCCCTGAGCCACTCAGTGATGCGGCAACCGTGCGCGATCAGGCAGCGCGGCGGTGGAACGCGTTCCGCCGCCTGATCGCTGACATGACGAACGCGGACTGTGTGACCGCCGATCTGCCGGTTGACCCGACTGAAGCGTCGTATGCACTCGCGGCCTCGCTGCCGGTGAGCGACTTCGAGAAGCAACGGCTCCTGGAGGCGACCGACGCCGCCACGCGCCTGCGGGAAACGATGCGGCTCATTAACCGCGAATATGGATTACTGCGCTATCTCAGCGAACCGCATGCCGAAGCGATCCAACCCGATGAGGACTCGGCGGTCTTGCCGAACTAACGCTTCTTCCCGGTGATGGCGGGTTTAGCCTGCCATAGCAAGGACTGGCAGGCTAAACCCGCCATCACCGAGGTATTTGCGCTAATGGCTTGGCTCCATGAAGAGCGCGCCGAGCAATTTCTGGGCGAACTCGATCTCTTCGCGTCCCGCGACGCAGTTCGGCGTACTAACCGGCAGTGTTAGTTCGATCGGCATCTCATCATGGATAATGAATCGAAATTGCACCGCGTCGAAGCCCGCCACGTCGGTCATCCGCGAGGTTGTGCCCTCGATCTCGCCGCCAAGAAAGGTGATCTGTGAGAGCGGGAATGACCGATGCCGCGCCCGGTCGGCGACGAACTGGAGCCGGACGACGCGGCGGAAATTGGTCAGCAGCCAGAGTGTTACCGCTTCGTGATCGCCCAGCGTAATGTAGGCAAGGACCGCTTCATCTGGGGCGAGCGCGGCCTTGCGGATCGCCTTCGTGTCGGTAATCGTCGTTGGGTCATCACGTTGGAGCGTCCGCGCAACCTCTTCGAGCGCCATATACCAGTATCCATACGGTGTACTCACATATCCTCCCATGGATACAGATGAAACCGATTGTACTATAACAAGCGTGACTGGATCGCCGCTGGTTCGAGCGGTTGATGCGACTGGCCAAGCAGGTCGCGCATTTCGAGGCCATTGACGACCGCGTAATTTCCGGCGTTGTTGTTGAATAAGAGGTGGACGGTGTGCGCCTCGGATGCGACCTCGTTCACGTTCGGTAGCCAGCCGCGCAGTTCGTCGGTCGTGTAGCGATAGTTGAAGCGATCTTGGCTACCCTTGAGGCCGGGCTTGTTCCATGTCTCCTGATTGCGCCCATGGAAACGGACAATCGCAAGGCCGGGATTCGTCACCTCGACAAACGGTGGCACGCTGTTCGATTCACCTTGCGGCTCATCCACGATTGTGTACACCATTTGCAACTCACGCAGCGTGTCGTAGGTGCGTTCCCGCTCCTGCGGCGCAAGCCACGAGCGGTGGCGAAATTCAATGGCGAGCAGATCATCAGGAAACATCGCACGCACCTGTGAGAGATAGGCGCGGTTGTGATCAGTCGCGACGAACCACGGCGGGAACTGGAAGTGGAGCGCGCGCAGTTTGCCCGCCGCACGTAATGGCTCGACCGCGCCGCTGAACCGCTCGACGATCTCCCGCGTCGGCAGCACCGTCTGTCCCTGATTATCCCGCTCGTGGAGCGTGAGCGCTTTGTACGCTTTCACGTTAAAGGCGAAGGTGTCGGGTGTCGCTTCCGCCCATTTCGCGAAATTCCGCTCGCTCTGGAGGGCATAGAACGTGCTGTCTACCTCGACCATTGGAAAAAAGCGCGCGTAATACGCGAGCCGGTCGGCAGGCTTGACGCCCGATGGATAAAAACCCAGGTGATCGGACCAGTTGCATGTACCAACCAGGATGTTCTCTGCCATCTTTCCTGTGCCTTGACGCGTATGCGATACTCACGATGTTGGGCTTTGCATCTTCCAAAGGATCGCATCATGAGATTGGTGCCCGCCCACAACCGATTGTACCGCACGATGCCTGCCGCGTCCGCCCTCTGCGAACTGCGCGACGGATCGGGCGATGGCGGCCTCCCCGCACCGTCCCGGCAGGGGCGGCTGCTTCCGGTGCGCTGATTATCGCAAACCCCGCTGACCCCTGCCTTTTCAGAGCGCCGAGCGCTGAGTACTGAGTACTGAGTGCATAGGTGAGTGCGTGCTGCCTGCGATACGAATAGATTGAAAGAGGTGCCGATCATGGTCTCGAATTTCATTGAAGAACCGGAAGACGTGGATGACGATCAATTCGACCGGTGGTATGTGGACGTCATTAAACGGTCCGGGATGATGGACAACTCGCCCGTCGCGGGCTGCCGCGTCTTCAAGCCATACGGGTATGGCTTATGGGAGAACATGCAGCGCAAGCTGGACGACCAATTCAAAGAGACGGGCGTTGAGAATGCGTATTTCCCTATGTTCATTCCCGAATCCATGCTCGCCAAGGAGGCGGAGCATATCGAGGGCTTCGCGCCCGAAGTGGCCTGGGTGACGATGGGTGGCAACAAGCAACTCGAGGAACGGCTCGCCATCCGCCCATCGTCGGAATCCATCATCTGCCCGATCTTCGCGGAGTGGGTGCAGAGTTATCGCGATCTACCCATCCTCATCAACCAGTGGTGCTCTGTCGTACGCTGGGAGGAGCGGCCCCGGTCGTTCCTGCGGACGCGCGAATTCCTCTGGCAGGAAGGGCATACCGCGCACGCGACCGCCGATGAAGCGGAGGAGCGCGCCCTCCAGATGATTGAAGTCTACAACGACTTCTACACGAATGAACTGGCGATCCCCTCTGTGATGGGGCGCAAGAGCGACTCCGAGCGGTTCGCGGGCGCGCTGCGTACCTACACGCTCGAAGCGATGATGCGCGGCAAGAAGTGGGCGCTCCAGTCCTGCACCTCGCACAACCTCGGCGACCACTTCGGCAAATCGTTCAATATTCAGTTCCTTGCCCCCTCCGGCGAGCGCGAATATGCGTGGAACACCTCGTGGGGTCTCAGTTGGCGGGCAATCGGCGCGATTATCATGGTGCATGGCGACCAGAGCGGCTTGCAGATGCCGCCGCGCGTCGCGCCTGTGCAGGCGGTCGTCGTGCCGATCTGGCGTACCGACGAAGCGAAGACGCAGGTCTTCGAGGCATCCGCCCAGATCGAGCGCGCGCTCAAGGCGGCGGGCGTGCGCGTCAAAGTGGATCGCGACGCCGAGCACACACCCGGTTGGAAGTTCAACGAATGGGAACTGAAAGGCGTACCAGTGCGGATCGAAGTCGGTCCGCGTGATGTCGCGGCGGGGCAAGCGGTACTGGCTCGCCGCGATACTCGAACCAAGGAAGCCGTGCCGCTCGATGGGTTGGCCGGGCGCGTGCAGGCGCTGCTCGACGACATCCACGGCGCACTCTTTCAGCGCGCCCTCGATTTCCAGAAGGAGAACAGCGCGGTCGTCACCTCCTACGATGAACTGAAGGAGCGCGTTGCGGCCAACGCCGGTTTCTCCTACATCTTCTGGGACGGCGACCCCGCGACCGAGGAGAAGCTTAAGCAGGAGACAAAAGCGACGATCCGCTGCATCCCCCTGCACGATAACGATGACGAAGGCCCCGACCTCTTCACCGGCAAGCCCGTTCATGGTCGGGTTCTGGTAGACCGGGCATACTGACGCTATCCGGCGTGTGTGGTGGTGGCAGCTTCCAGCCTGTTTTTCTCAGGCTGGAAGCTGCCCAGAGGGCACCCGCACCACCACACATTAGCCATGCAACACGCGCTACACCTTCCCCAACTGTTTCAGGTTCTCGAAACTTGTCCGTGCCGCAGTAATGGCGGAGCCTTCCGCTTTATCTTGCTCGACGATGTACCATTGGATACCGCCTCGTTCGGCGGCGGCAAAAATCGGCGCGAAATCTATGGAGCCGGTACCGATGGGGGCAAAGGTCTGCTCCGTGTCGGCAGTCATATCTTTCAGATGCACAAGTGGCACGCGGCCTGCGTATTTCGCAAGCAGTGCGGCGGGGTCATGCCCCGCCTTTTGTACCCAGAATGCGTCCAGTTCGAGTTGGACGAGCGCCGGATCGGTATGCGCCGCGAGCCAATCATATGCGGTAATCCCTTCAACCATCGTCTCGAACTCGAAGGCATGGTTGTGGTAGCAGAGGGCAAGTCCTTCTGCCTGCACGGTGGCACCGATCTGATTCAAGGCGGGCGCAAGGCCGCGAAAGCCATCTACGGTACGCCGCTCGTGCGGCAAGACCGGGCAGACAAGGGTCGGGCAGTCGAGGATGCGACATTCCGCGATGACTGCTGGCAGTTCGTTTTCCAGCCGCGCGAGCGCGACGTGGCTGCCCGCAACGGCCATGCCGAGCACGTCGAGTTTCGCCCGCAATTCCTCGGGCGAGAGCGGACCGTATCCCGCCAGTTCGACCCCGGCATAGCCGATGCCCGCAACCTGTTCGAGCGTGCTGACGAAGTCGCGCGCCGCCTCTTCGCGGACGGTGTAGAGTTGAAGGGCCACCGGAATGCTTGCCATGACTTCCTCCTGCGCTGAGCGGATGTACGTGTCCTTTAACCGATCGGGTATTGGTAGCGTAGGCTTCAGCCTGCGCCCCGGCCAGTGACCAATCACGGTGTCAAGGTTCACCAGCCTGCATCTCTCTGGAGGGACGCAGACTGAAGCCTACGCTACTAGGAAAGCAGCGACACACGCGACTATTCTTCATAGCGGATGTCGCTAAAACGGCGGTTCATCGTCAAGGTCAGTTTCCGGTGCGGCGCGTTCCAATTGCTCAACGCGCAGTTCGGCGGCGTCGAGCAACGCCTGGCAGTGCGCGGCGAGCGCCATCCCTTCCTCGAACGCGGCGAGGGAGTCATCCAACGTCATATTGCCCATTTGTAGGCGCGAGAGCACATCTTCCAACCGATCATACCCTTCCTCAAATGAGAATTCGGCTATCATGCCGTGCTGTTCGACTGCGCTCATTTTTCCTCCATCACGCCGGTCGCGGTCGCGCCGAACGATCCATTCGCAACCCGGATACGGAGCGCGCGCCCCCCGTGTCCATCGCGAGCCTGTCGCACCACTTCGCCCGTATCTGCATCACAAACGAGTGCGTAGCCGCGATCGAGTACGGCCGCCGGGTTGAGGGCGGCGAGTGCGGCCCGTCGTGCGCCGAGCCGCTCGCGATCAATGATTAGCGCTTGCGACATGAGCGCCGTCAATGTCCGCGTCCGTTCGTCGAGACGCTGCCGGAATTGCGCGGCGCGGAGGATGGGTGAGAGCCGTTGCAGGTTACGGTTGAGTACATCGAGATCGCCCGCCCGCTGTTCGAGATCGTCCCGGATCAGCGCGGCCATTGCGCGCGCGGCAGCGCGGAGGTCGGCGGCAATCGCCGCGCGATCCGGTGTGCAGAGTTCGGCGGCGGCGGATGGCGTCGGGGCGCGGACATCGGCAACGAGGTCCGAGAGCGTACTATCTGTCTCGTGCCCGACCGCGCTGACGACCGGTATCCGCGAGGCGAAGATCGCGCGCACGACTGTTTCATCGTTGAATGGCGCGAGGTCTTCCGCCGAGCCGCCGCCCCGCCCGACGATGATCACCTCCGCCCGCCCGTCGGCCTGCAACTCGGCAATCGCCTGGACGATCTCTGCCGGTGCCGCGCCGCCTTGCACGGAGGCAGGCGCGAGCAGGAGTGACGTAAGCGGATAGCGGCGGGCAACGACCGTTTGAATGTCCTGCCAGACCGCGCCGGACGCGCTTGTCACGACGCCGATGCAGCGGGGCGCGAGCGGCAGCGGGCGTTTCCGCGCCTCATCGAACAACCCTTCGAGTTCCAACTGCAACCGCAGCCGCTCGAACTGCGCGGCGAGCAGGCCGACGCCATCCGGCTGAATGAGATCAATATAGAGTTGGTACTGGCCCGTCGCCTCATAGATGCCGATGCGACCGTGGGCGAGAATGGCATCGCCATCGTCCGGGAGATATGAGAGATACCGCGCCTGCTGTTTGAAGCAGGCGCAGCGGAGCGACGCTTCGCTGTCCTTCAGCGAAAAGTACAGATGCCCGGACGCCGGGCGCGAGAGATTCGCCGCTTCGCCGCGCACCCAGATGTCCGTCAGCACCGGATCAATCTGGAACAACTCTTTGAGATATGCCGTGATTTCGGCGACCGTGACCAGCGTCACACCGAACTCCTGAGTAGCCAGTAGCCAGTAGCCAGTAGTCAGTGGGCTTGATCCGTTCTGGCTACTGGCTACTGACTACTGGCTATTGCCCCAGCCGCATCAACGGTTGGTTGTATTCGACGGGTTGCCCATTGGAGACGAGCAGTTCTTCGACGACGCCACCGCGCTCCGCCTGAATCTCATTCATGATTTTCATCGCCTCGATGATCGCGACCGTCTGCCCCGCCGCGATCATGTCACCGACGCGGACGAACGGCTCCTCGCCCGGTCCGGGCGCTGAGTAGTAGGTGCCGATCATCGGGGAGGGAACGATATAGCCGTTCGGCGCGGTCGCCGCCGACTCATTATTCGGATCCGAGTGCTCGACCGCGTCAAGCATCCCACCTGACAGCGCGCCGTTTTTCTGCGTGCGCGGTGCCGAGAGGACGACATGGACGCCGTTCGCGTTCACCTCGATCTTGCCGAGGCCGTGCTCCGCCATCACGGCGGCAAGCGCCGCGATATCATCGGTCAGGCCGGAGGGAAGGCCCTGCTCTGGCGCGTCACGTTCGTCGCTCATCCGTTTGCTCGCTCTATGTACGTATTCGACCGTGTGTCCACTTTCAGGTTATCACCATGATTGACAAAGAGCGGGACATTAACTACCAGTCCCGTCTCCAGTCTCGCGGGTTTGACCGCTCCGGTCGCAGTATCACCCTTGATACCCGGTTCCGTCTCGATCACTTTCAGCACGACTGTCGTTGGAATGATGACCTCAATTGGCTCCCCTGCGAAGGTCTGCATATCCACGGTGTCGTTCTCACGAATGTAATGAACGGCGTTGCCGAGCGTCTCCGGCGTAAGCACCGGCTGCTCGTACGAATCGAGGTCCATAAAGACGTAGTTGTTATCATCGTCGCGATAGAGATACTGGACGGTGCGTCGTTCGAGTTCGGCGACCGCGAAGCGCGTGCCGTTCTGGAAACTTTTCTCAGTGATCGCGCCGGTGCGGAGGTTGCGTACGGAGATTTTAATTGTCGCGCTGCCACGCGCAGTCTTGATGTGCTGGTAATCCATTATCCGCAGGAGCGCGCCCTCGAACTCGATGACGATGCCCTTCTTTAATCCGCCCGTATCAATGACCATGCATCCCCCACCCGACGCGGCGCTTCATACTGAATGGAGATACGTAATCGCATCTCTCCAGCAGGGAGCACTGTACACGGCGCACTCACTTTTGTACATTAGACATCGAGCACCGGTGCGTCGGTCAGGTTGATAATGCCGGTCGGTGTAAAGACAACCAGGTCCTCAATGCGCACGCCGCCCCAGTCGGGCAGATAGACGCCCGGCTCGATCGTCAATGACATGCCCGCTGCAAAGACATCCGTACCTTCCTTGCGAGCGCTCGGCGCTTCATGGACCTGCAAGCCGATACCATGACCCAACCCATGCAGGAAGGCATCGCCGTATCCCGCCTCCGCGATCACGCCACGGGCGGCGGCATCGAGGTCACCGCCCGTCATGCCGGGGCGGGCCACTTCTTCCGCGTGGCGCATAGCTCGCAGGACGACATCGTAGACGCAACGGAATTGGTCGTCCGGCTCGCCGACGACGATGGTACGCGTCAGGTCGCCGCTGTATCCCTCATACCGCGCGCCCATGTCAATGACGACAGGCTCGCCCGCACGGATCGGGCGGTCAGTGACGGTGTGGTGTGGTCGCGCGCCATTCTCGCCCGCGCCAACAATCGTTGAAAAGCCCAAGCCCTCGCCACCATGCGTGCGGACGGCTTTCTCCAGTTCCCAGGCCACGTCTCTTTCCGTCATCCCCGCGACAATGCGTGCCGAAACGTCAACGAACGCGGCGACTGTAATCGCCTGCGCGCGTCGGAGCAGCGCAATTTCCGCCTCGTCTTTAATCAGCCGCAGATCGCTGATGAGCGACCCGACTGCCGCGAGTTCGACATCGGGGAGCGTTGCCCCAAGCCATTGATAGGTCGTGTACAGCATTGCGCTCTCATCGAAACCGATGCGACGGATCGTGTGCCGCGTCACGATCTCCTGGAGTTGTTGCGTCGCTTCGTCGTGCCAGGCGTACGCCACGACTTCATAATCGGGGGCCTCGGCACGCGCCTGTACCGCATTCACGACGCTCGTTCGCAAATATGCCGTGTCCGCCGTAATGAGGAGCGCGCCCGCTGATTCGTTCGGCGGGTTATCCTCGCCGGTATAGCCGGTCAGGTAGTGGCGGTTCGCGGGGTGCGTCGTGTAGACCGCCGCGAATCCGGCGGCCACCATTGCGGTGCGCAACCGCGCTAATCGCGCGGCATGAACATCGGTATCAATGCCACTCATACCAGTAGACCCTCTTCCGCAAAGAGCGCGGCGAGGTAGTCGAGCGCGAGCAGATAGCCACGCCAGCCGAGGCCGACAATCTGGCCGCGCACCACGGGCGCGGTCACCGACGTATGACGGAATTCCTCGCGCGTGTGGATGTTCGAGAGATGGACCTCGATGATCGGGCAGGAAAGCATGGCGAGCGCGTCACGGATTGCGTAACTGTAGTGCGTGAAGGCGCCCGGATTGATGATGACGCCATCCACTTTCCGCCCGGTATCCTGAAGCGCATCAATGATCGCGCCCTCATGATTCGATTGCACGAACGTAACGGTGACACTCTGCGCTTCAGCATGCGTGCGCACATTCACCTCGATGTCGGCGAGAGTCGTCTTTCCATAGATATCCGGTTGGCGCGTGCCGAGCATATTGATGTTCGGACCATTCACCATAAGGATCGTCCGCATTATGCCGCGCTCCGTTCGTGTCATGCTCAGGCCACGCTAACGGACCCAGCCGCGTGTCCGCAACACCTCGGTGCCAACGAGTCCAACGGATACACGCTCTTGCAGCGTCGTCCCTGCCGGGTTGAATTCCAGCCTGCCGTACTCGAAGTATTGAACTGTCTTGCCGTTCTCCGTTACCTCTTCGCTGAGCGGTAGGCCGAGCAGCGTCTGACCGTTGTTAGTGTCCCAGTACTGCTTGAAACTGCCAGCGACAACATGGCGCGTTTCGAGGAAATAGCGCTTATCGGGCGGCAGATTCGAGGGCGGGTCTATGCCGATGCCGCCGGGCCTGTTGTTCGCGTTAAATGCTTCCTGCCCGATCTTGCCGAGGGCGACGGACGACGTGTCCGGGCGCCACTCAAAGCGTGCCCGCTCGAAGTATTGCACGGTATACATGCGGTCATCCGCCGGATTGCGCTCGGTGAATTCTTCCGTCAGTGGGTAGCCGAAGCGTGCAATGCCGCCATTGATGTCCCAGAATTGCTTGAAGCCATTGTGCAGGCCGTGTCCGGTCTCGGTGAAGTAGCGCTGGTTCGCGTTCGTGTCGCCTGTCTGCGGCGCGCGCCCGGCTGGCTGATCGCTCCGCTTCATGACATCCCAGATACCACTATCTTCCTGCCCGATCCGCCAAAGCCCGAAGCCCGCGATCCCTGCCTGCTGGACGAGCGTGAATTTCGCGTCGAATGTCGCGGCGCTCTCGAACCAGACTTCGTGTCGATCGCCGCCACCGTCCGTATAGCGAACGACCTCGCTCTGCGAGGGGAGATCAACCGTACGGGTTGCGCCGGGCCGCTTCGAGCGTTCGAGTGCCTGCCCGTATGTTACCGCCTTCGCGCTGTCGCCACTTGTCACGTCCCAATCGTATCCATAGAGCGGCATGCCGAGCAGCACCTTGCCTGCCCCAAACGTTTGCGCGGCAAAGTTCGTCACGTCACGTACCCAGCCGATTGGCGCTACCGGCCCGGCCTCGCCGCCCGCATAGTGGTAGTCGTATGCCATAATCATCGCGAAGTCTACCGACGGGGCGAGGGCGGCATAATCAAAGGCGCCGCCATAACCGCCAGTCGAATCCTTTGCCTTGCCGACGATAGCCTGTGTGACGAGTTTCCCGGCCGGGCGGATTTTCGCCGCGATCCGGGACATCGTGTCCGTCAGTAGCGGGCGATCTTGTGGGCGGATGTCCTCGAAATCTATGTTGATGCCATCATAATTGCGCGCTACGACGAGGTCGGCAATGGTAGCGGCCAGTTTGTCCCGCGCCTCGGGTGTAGAGATCTGTGCCGTGAAGTCCGCATTGGTCGCCGCATTCCTGATCAGCGGGATGATCTTGACGCGCGCGTTGCGGAGCATGGTATTGGTGTCCGGCTCCTCGGTATTCTTGATCGTGCCGTCACTCTGAAGCGTAAAGTAATTGGGCGATACATACGTCAGCGCACTCGCATTTGCCTGGAGGGCGGAGAAAGAATCCTTCGCATAGGTAACGTAATAGGCCCAACGGACAATCGGGGCCGCTGCCACTGGCTGCGTCCGCGGCAGGAGCAGATTGGCATTTGGGACGATAAGCGACAGTGCAAGGAGGGCCATCAGTGCAGCCGATGTATGAAGACGAGCATGCCCAGCATGCAGGCGAAAATGTGCCACCCATGTCCCTCCCAGTCCAAAAACGTCCGTGCCGCGAGCATACACCGCCGCTATACTATGCACGTACACTGATTACGTCAAGTCATTTGTTTGGTAGTTTAGTAGCGTAGGCATCAGCCTGCGTCCCCGCCCAGTAGGTGGGCGCCTCCTGGGCAGATTTCTATCCTGCGAAATGTGAGACATGTGCGAGACAGGTAGCGCAGGCTTCAGCCGACGCTACCATTGGTACGCAAGATTGAGCACGCGCGGTGCAAGACCGTGCAGATCGCTGATAACGAGATCCGCGACGCATGGATCACGCGGTTTACCGGTGAGATTCAGCCAGACCGTGTGCACGCCGAGCCGGTGCGCCGCCTCGACATCAAAGCGGTAGGAATCGCCGATATGTACTGTTTCACCGGGCGCGACGCCGAGGGCTTCCAGCGCGCAGGTATAGATGCCGTCATGCGATTTGTAATAGCCGCACGATGCTGAGGAAATAATCGCCGCGAAAGCATCGTGGAGCCCCCAGTCGTTGAGAAACCATTCGATGAACGGATGGTAGACCGCGTTGGAAATTACGGCCATCGGTATCCGCGCGTCCGAGAAGGCATGAATCGCCTCGACGATGCCGGGGCGAGGGGACGCATCCGCCCGCACCGAGGCCATCAATTCATCAATCGCGGTCGCTACGGTCGCATCAGGGAGCGTCAGTCCAATTGCCTGAAATGCGTGCTGAACGCCCGCAAGCGCGTCTGATTCCTGGCCGTGTTCCTGGATG
>JAABUZ0100002489.1_pt1 | contig 30391 bp, 23 predicted proteins | sample 5562091 | NCBI WGS metagenome assembly JAABUZ01 (sample SAMN12813069, study PRJNA571459) | rock metagenome | isolation source: Antarctica rocks | place: Antarctica: Victoria Land, Linnaeus Terrace sud | collected 2015-12-21
TCCCCCCGCTCACTCGCGCCCACTGCCCAGTCCATCGCCCGTCCCCCCGCTGCGTCGCACTGTCACCTCCTGGTATTCTCGCGTCTGGTCCCCACCCAACGCCAGCGCAAAACTTTGGTGGGCACCCCCGCTGACTGGCAGAGTTTGCTACGATGGAGTGCGTCGGATTTTCGGATACTCAGATCGAGTGATCGTGCCAGTGGCTGCCTGTAGCGCACTCACGCGAGACACACGCACCCTGATGTCTATATGTGGGTTGTTCGGCACGGATTGGCGCCGCGAATCGTTCAGCGCGGCGGGGCATAAGACGCAAGGACCTTGAGGCATGAGACAGCTCTGGCACGTTAGAGACACGGTCTCCCTTGTGGTGACTGTGATGTGCATCCTGCTGGCTGCTTGCGGCCGGTCGACAGCAGTCGTCGAGGCTCCAGTACCTTCAGTTGCCATCGCGCCCGTGTTGCCCACCCCCACGGCACCGCCCGCGACCCTCGTTCCAACAGCGCCTACCCTACTACGGCCGTCTGTGCAGGCGACAATGACCCGCGTTGCTACCGCCGTCCCCCTCCCGCCAGCAACTCCCGTTCCGACGACGGCACATCTCTCCCCCACACCAATGTCCACTGCCACACCCGACATCCAGGCCACCGCACTCGCAATCAATGCGCTCTTTCCGCAGAGCAATTATGACTTTCGCCTGCGACCAATAGCCTACCAAATCGACAATGCACCCAACGCAAGGCCGCAGACGGCCCTCAGTCATGCCTACGTCGTCTATGAAGCAATAGCCGAGGGAGGGGTTACCCGTTTTACGGCTCTCTATCTCAACAAAGATGAACCGAAAGTCGGCAATTTACGGAGTGCACGACTTGTGGATTTCGCGATTGTGCAACAGTGGGACGCGCTCCTCGCGCATGTTGGCGCGAGTGACCCTGTCATGGATCTTTTGGGGAAGTCATCACTGGCATGGTTGAACCTTGATGATCCGGCGCTAAAGAAATGGTCGTGGCGCACAACCGATCGCGTTGCTCCGTACAATCTCTATTCGTCCCACGATCTTGTCCGACGCCTCGCTCAAGACAAGAACGTCCGCGTGGAGAATACCTCACCGAGGTACTTTCCGGTTGGCCCAAAACCAGCGAACGGTGAAGCTGGTTCCCAGCTGCGTATTCCATTTCGAGCACCAGGGGATGTGCTGTACGTCTACGATCGTGAAAAAGCTGTTTATGTCAGATCAGTCGGGGGACGACCCCAGATTGACGCACTTGACGGGCAGCAGATTGGTGTTAAGACGATCATCGTACAAATGGTGGAGCAACATGAAACCTCCATTATCGAAGATATCTATGGCTCGCGTTCGCTTGAGTTCGAATTGGAAGGACATGGAAAGGCAATTATCTTCCGTGACGGCGAAAGTTTTCCAGGGATATGGCATCGTGATGTCAGTGAATCGCTCACGACGTTCACGAGCGTGGATGGTAGCTCACTTCCCTTCGCCGTGGGGAATGTATGGGTTGAACTCGTTCCCACCGACCTGACGGTGGATGTCCGGTAACGCGCTATGAGGAGGTATCAACATGCGTCAGCGGTGCTGCTTTCCGGCCCATGCCGACGACCCTGGCGGTAGCGTTTGGGTACCAGTGACGCATCAGAACCATCGGTTCGAACGGTATGCCTGATCACCGCGCACTGCTTGAGGTGGCGCGCGGACTTGCCCCCGCCGATCTCCTCCTGACCAATGGCCAACTGGTGAATGTGTACAGCGGCCACGTGCATCGTGCAGATGTGGCTATCCTTGGCGATACCATTGCCGGAGTGGGATCCGGGTACGAAGCGCTCCAGGTTCTTGATCTTCGCGGCCGTTATCTGTTGCCGGGGCTCATTGATGGGCGTGCAAACGTGGAAGCGGCCTGTGCGACCATCGGTGATTATGGACGGATTGCGCTCGCGCACGGAACAACTTCTATCGTCGTTGAACTTGCTGACATGGCCTCCGTATCTGGACTGCGTGGAGTATCCGAACTCCTTGATGGAGCACGCGCGAGTGGCGTCGACGTCTTCTTTTCTGTACCACATATACAGATCGATCCGGCAATCGAAACAACCGGAGCGGTGCTCGATCAGCAAGCACTTCTGGTACTCGATCAGGTACCACGACGCGTCGGATACGGTGGGTATCTTGATAGTGCCGCACTTGTTCAAGGACGGGATGATGCAACTCCCATGCTGCGGGGTGGACCGCTGCCGCTGACGGGCAGCGGTCCAGGGCTGCTCGCCAGGGATTTGATGGCATATATCGCGTCCGGCGTATCAGGCGATGATCACTGGCTGTCTGAAGATGAAGCGGTGCAGAAGCTGCAGAGCGGGCTATGGCTTCTCGTTCAAGAAAGCTCGACCGTATCGGGAACGTCCCAGTTGCCGGTGGCCGTCAAACGCGGTGATACGCACCGCTGTTGCCTGGTCACGGGGCGCCGCACTCCCGGCGATCTGCTCAGCCAGGGACATCTTGATCACGCTATGCGCACCGCGGTCCGCAATGGTATGACCGGCATCCAGGCGGTTCGTTGTGCCACGTTGAATCCAGCAACCTATTACCACCTCCAGCAGCGGGGCGCCGTAGCTCCCGGCCACGTGGCCGACCTCGTTGCTGTTGACGACCTGATCCACTTTCAAATAGAAATCGTCGTGAAATCCGGAAAGGCAGTCGTGCACCGGGGTCAACCCCTGGCGAAGACTGCCAGACAACGTGTGACGTTCGGGGCGAGTAGTGTCAAAATACAGCCGTTGCGCATCCAGGATCTAGCGATTCGCGGACATTCAGGTTTTTGTAAAGTAATTGGTCTTCGCGGCGACGATGCGTTCACCGACTCCAGATGGGAACTCACGAAGGTGGAGCACGGCATACTGGTGGCAGACCCGGCGCGTGACATCCTGAAGGCAGTGGTCGTGGAACGCCATCGTGCCTCTGGTCGGCTGGGTGTAGGATTTGTACACGGCACGGGCATCACGCGAGGCGCATTCTGCACGAGCGTCGCACCCCCCGCGCACCCGCTGGTCGCTGCTGGCTGCAGTGACCATGATATCCATGTGGCCATCTCCCGGGTCGTCGACATGCAGGGGGGCATGGCCCTGGTCGTCGATGGGAAAGTGATCGAGAGTGTACCATTACCCGTCGGTGGCGTGCTATCCACGGCAACGATTGAGGACACGGCGGAGCGCCTGGAACGTCTTGAGTCTGCCTGCTGGGACCTGGGCTGCGAACTGGCACACCCGGCAAGCAGCCTCGGAGCGCTGGCGAACCTGCATTTACCTGCCCTTCGGCTCAGCGAGCGCGGCCTGGTGGACACCGATGAAGGGACACTGGTGCCGCTCCAGGACGACCATTGACTCCCAGCCGTACCTGGCTGATAATGGTGATACGGCGACGTGGCCAAGTGGTAAGGCGGAGGTCTGCAAAACCTCCATCAGCGGTTCGATTCCGCTCGTCGCCTCCATCGCTTCAGGGTTATGCGTATGCTCCCGGTTACTGTCGCGCTCGTTGTCGTCGCTGCGGTTCTCCACGCTGCCTGGAATATCCTGCTCAAGACGTCCGGCGACCCTCTGCAGATGTCGGCCCGCGCCAGTGGCATATCCGCTGCTGTCGCAACGCCATGCACGGCTTTCGCCTGGTTTCTGTTGGGCCGCCCTTCGCTCACCGTTCACACATGGACCCTCTCACTTTTTTCTGGCATCACAGAACTCGCCTATTTCATGTTGCTTTCCGCCGCGTATCAACGGGGCGAACTATCCGTCGTCTATCCACTCGCGCGGGGGACGGCGCCGTTGCTGGCAGTCGTGACCGGCACCGTTGTGCTTCACGAACAGCCTGGGACACGGCAATTGATAGCAATTGCCTGTCTACTCGCCGGCATATGGGGAGCGAGGCGTCCCAGTTTGTCGGGCCCCGCCGTCGTCCCCGCCCTACTCACAGGAGTAGCCATCGCGACCTATTCGACGATCGATGCGGTGGGCGTACGCCAGGCGCCACCGTGGCTCTTCGGTTGGTCGCTCTGGGCCATCACCGCTGTACTCCTGAACACGGTGGTGTGGGTCAGGGAGCGGATAAAGCTCCGAAGGTCACGGCATCGTAGTGATGGTGATGCTGTGCCACATCCTCGTCCTGCCCACGCGGCGAGCGGCGGATGGCTGGGTTCCGGCATCGTCGGCATGTTAATCATGACCGCGTACCTGATGGTGCTGACCGCACTCAGTATCGCGCCATTGACGGTCGTGGCTCCCCTGCGCGAGTCAGCGATTGTCCTGGTCACGATCTGGGGCGTGTGGCGGTTGCGAGAGCGGGCAGAGGTCTTGACCCGCCTTGCCGGCGCCGCTGCTATCACCGTCGGCGCCGCACTCCTCGGCAGCGGATCGACGTGATGTCTTCCTTGCGTTCGTGATCAGCAGGCGTCACGACCCGACACGGATCGTCGCTACTTCCCACGCGTCATCTGGCCTCGACGGTGCTACCTGAAGCCGCGTACCCGTAATGGGATGGTACCAGCCGATAATCACACGATAGGTGCCATCGGGAAGGCTCGCGGGAAGGATCAGTTCACGGAGGTCACCAATAGCCGAGCCAACGTCCCATGCGCTGGTGGGATACGTCCCACCCTGCGGCGGACCATCATGTTGAGCCACGAGTTTACCCTGTGAATCGAGCAGTTGTAGGAACAGGGTGTAATCCGCATCGGGAGGTTTGAGGGCAATCCACTGAAAGTCCAGGTTTACCGTTGACCCTGGCGCGACCGGACCGGCATGCACATTTGAGAGACGGGCGTCAAGAAGGCCAATGGTTCCTCCAAACACAACGCGCTCAGTATCGGTGACGAGACGAGGACCGGCTACCGTGACTCGTTGCAACCCTACCATGCGATCCTGCGGCACTATGCCCTCGGCGTTTTCAAGGTCGGAGCTGAAACCTTTCTGCTTCTCGCCGACGAGACCTACCCGTACGTCGTAGAGTCCGGCGGGAGTGGTCGAGGGCAGCCGTAGTACCGTGCGGTAGTGCAGCGTCCCGCCCTTTCTCCAGAGTGATGAAAAAATGAGATCGACTGAGGTGTCGCTGTCGTGCCGTACCACGTAACGGCCCGCTCCATCAACGAGCACCACGCGAATCCGCTCATCATCCTCGGTATGACGCAGCATGGCCAGCGTGAATTCAACGTGAACATCGTCGCCCGCGTGTAACGTCTGGGCATACCCTCCCACCGACGTACGCACAGCTGCGGTGGTAAGTCGTACTGCCGGACCCGTCCCCGATCGGTCCGTTATCCCCGCGTCACAGCCATCCTGGTGCTGACCGGGCAATGTCGTCCTGCCAAGCCCCTGCCAGGCGTTCGGCCTGTCCGGAGATGTCCACGCGATCTCCAGTTGGTAGTCGCCGCCGCACAGGAGTGTGGAATTCGGCAGACGAATGAAGTCGTCGAAAACCAAATTTGACATCCAACCTTTCGGATCGAAGTTTCCGAATCGAGGAGCCTGCGACCCTTCCCACACGACCGAGCCACCCACCGTCGAGGCACGGATCGCAAGCGTCTGAGGTGCCGTGGGGGTTCGATTGACGAGAAACGCTATGTGGACGACCGGCGTCGTATCCCAGTCCGGTCGCAGCTCTGCTTTCCACGCTATAGCCGGAGCAACCATAGACAGAGGGGGCGATGACGGCGGTAACCACGGAGAACGGTCAGATCGAAACCACGAAAGAGCGGGCCCGGCCAGCAAAAATACAGCCACGACACACACTGGCACAACATAGCTGACAAGATGCGCGACCGCCCCCGCTGGTCGGTACGTCAGCAAAAGACGCAAAGTGAACGCGAGCGCAACCGCCGAAATGGCGCGAGCGATCAAACTGAGTGCCGTCGGTCGCAATGAGATCTGAAGGTGATGGTCCCCGCCAGGAAGCTGTACCTGCTGAAGGCCAGCCCGTGGCGACGCGTGGACCGCTACCGCGGCGCCGTCTAGTCTGGCGCCCCACGCAGGTGCGGTAATGCGGCCCACGGTAAATGTCACCGGCGCTTCCGCCGTGTAGTCCATCGTCATCTGCCGCCGACCGAGCGTGAATGACACGATGTGGATGCGGTCGGTTGCGACGTCGACAGCGTCCTCCGTGGACGGCGCTTCCCCCGGAACCGACGCCGTCACGGTTCGCGGCAAAAAGAGTCCCGTGCCTGTCGTGCCAAACTCCTGGTGAAACTCTCTGCGCAGCTGCGTCGGCCACCGGATGCTGTTTCCTTCCACGTCCTGGTATGCCGGCAGGATCAGCAGCATTGGTGGCAGGAGCGTCGCCACGAGCAACAGGCCTGCTGCCACGGGCTGCAAGCGCGCTGGCAATTCGTTGACGAAGGCAGCGCTCAACAGTGCCACCAGCAGGCTTATCGGTCCCATGAACCGCCAGGGGAATTGAACTTGCGTCAGTCGGGGCACGGCGCTCCATAAGGGCTCCGACCATCGCGTCGTCAGCACGATGCAGACCAGGAGTGCCACAGTACATGCCGCGATCTCGCCCCGTCGTCTCGATCCGCGCACGGCAACGATGCACGGGACCATGAGGGCTGCCGCCAGCGACGCGTACGACGGTCCGGCAAGCACTTCGCCTGACGGACCCGAGACGACACTTAGAAACCAGAGAGACCCACCTGGCACAAACCATCGCTGATCCCTGGCAAGGGAGCTCAACATCCCGGGAATACTGATTAATTTCCCATAAAAGTGGCCGTCACCCGGGATAGCGGACAACCGCACCCAGGTCTGCCACTGGAGCGCCGGTACAAGGAACCAGGCCGACAGGCACGCCGCCAACGACACGACGCCCAACAGGACCATGCCGCGACGCACAACCTGGCACATGGAAGGTTTGCCCCGCCCGACCGTCCAGATCCCGACGGGCACGGCTACAGGGACGAAAATAAGAAGGCTGAGGCTATGGGTTGCTGCCATCAGCGACAGCGTCACAGCCGCGATACTGCCCCACCGCCACACCGACGTGGCACGCATAGTGTCGGATGTGTCCATCTGCTGTGCCAGCCGAAGCAGGGCCGCGAGCGCAAAAGCCGCGAGCGGGAACGCCGATAACTCCGCCAGATCGAGTCGAAGATACACGTTTGCAAGTGTATACGGCGCGCAGACATACGCTGCCGTGCCAACCACCGCGGGTAAGGGACGAGTGAGCGATCGGGCAGCGACATAGGCTCCAACCGCTGTCGCGCCTATGAGGAGTACGAGATCGATCTTGACTGCTGTAAGCACCGGGATGTGAGCGAGGGCAAGGAGGGCAGGCAGGTAGTAAGCCAGTGGGGAGTAGATGAAGAAAAGAGGATACCCGAAGCCTCCCGCGAGTTCAGGAACCCATCTCGGCAGAATATCCCCTTCACGGATCGCAGAGCTAAACGCGAGGATGCGGAAGACGTGTTCAAAGCCGTCGTGCGTATGGTAAAAGCGAGGGTCGCGGAGTGGGTAAACCGCAACAGCGACAATCAGGAGGAGAGCGCACGGAGCTTTGACACTCCGGACACGCCGATCAGACAAGAATCTGTCGCCGAATCCCATGCTGTACACTGTCCCAACCGCGCTGGTCTCGTTCGTACGCTGACGCGATTATACGAAACAGGAGCGGCAGATGCGCCGGTGTTGTCGTGGGCCGGGGTGGACGACGGATGCGTAGACGCACTGCGTTCGGACACGTTCCACATGATGCCGGGCCGTGGAGTACGCATGATACGAGTCCGACCCGGTCCTATGTTTCGCACCTTCAGTCAGGCAGGCTCACTGGTCCTGGTATGCCTCCTCGCGTGGCAAGCGGGCCTTCACCATCTTCATGCAGCTCACGTCGTGTGGCATCCGGGTTTATCATTGCTCGCATTGCTGTGTGCCGCTGTTGGTTTCGCGTTACTCACGTTTAAGTGGCAGTCAGCCCTCAGGTTTCTTGGCGTGTGCCCGGCATTTCACCGACTCGCCGGGTTGACGCTGACGGCGCAACTTTGGAACTTGCTCCTCCCTGCCCAGATCGGCGGGGAAGTCTACCGCGCGGGACAACTCGTCGCCCTCGGGATTCCCCTTTCCGTAGCGACGAGCGCCGCACTACTCGACCGTGGCAGCACGGCCATGGCCATCGCGCTTGTGGGTCTGGTCAGCGCGGTACTCGGCAGTCCTAAACCGTCCGACATACATATCCTGGTCGCCCTCCTGGCGCTCGTAACAGTCCCATTCCTTGGGTACGCGCTCCTCCATCATCAAGGAACAGTGCGCCTCCTCGCACGCGTTGAATATACGCTGTCCCGACGAACGAGCTCACATCGCATCGGCACGACGGTCCAATGGCTCCTCCAGCGTCCGTTGCACCTGACGGCGCTCCTCGTACTCGCCGTCGCCTCCCAGATCTTTTTTTCCGCATACATAGTTATCCTGGGGCGGGGCCTGGGCACATCCCTTACGCTTCCCCACGCGGCATGGGCTATGTCCGCGTCCGCTCTCCTGCCCTATCTCATCCCATTGCCCGGCTCGACTACCGCCGTTCAAATGGGCAGCTTTGTCTACCTGCTGGTCCAGACCGGGACCCCGCAGGATAGAGCCGCATTGCTATCTCTGGCGTGGCTCGCGACCACCCTTGGTTTCGGGTGCGCCGGGGGAGTGCTTGATGGTACGTACTGGTCGTGGCGGCGCTATGTCAGTTTTCGTTAGCGGTCCGAATCAGTGTGTCAAGAACGGATACCGATGCCAGAGTGGGCCGTAATACAAGCCATGTGGCAAAAGCTCTCAGGCGGGGGCGACCGCTACCTCCACCGGTTCGAGCACCCGTTGCCAGTGAACGACGCTCTGAAGACGCTTGACGTTGGGTGTGGCGGCAAGAAAGCACGCGGAGCAGTAGGCATCGACAGGTTGGATATTCCCGGGGTCGACATCATCCACGACCTCAATGTGTTTCCGTATCCGTTCAAAGATGACGAATTTGATCGGATCATACTTGACAATTGCCTTGAACACCTCAACGAACCTCTTGATGTGCTCGCAGAACTGCATCGGGTAGCCCGGGACGACGCTCTTGTGCACATAATCGTCCCTCACTATTCCTCGTGCGACTACTTTACCGATCCTACCCATCGGCATGCATTTTCATCTCGTTCATTCGATTATCTGATTCCTGGCACACGCCTCGCGCGCTATCGCTATGCTGAAGCGACGCCGTTCGCAAAACAGTCGGTACGCATTGTCGTGGCGACGGGGATCGCGACGCTAGACCGGCTAGCAGAATCCGTCATTAACAGGTTTATGCATCCCTATGAACTCCGTCTTGCCTGGATATTCCCCGCGTCTCAGATAGTGGCAGACCTTCGTGTTGTTAAACCCCGGAGCAAGTAGCGGCGCGGCGTACCAGAGTTCCTTATCCCCAGAGTTCCCTCAGACCGTGGTGTCGTCGTCAGGAACTTCCAGAGGCAGACGAACCACGAAAGTACTGCCACGCCCTGGCTCGCTTTCGACGAAAATGGACCCGCCGTGTTCCTCCACGATCTGGCGTGTGCTTGCGAGTCCGATACCGGTACCTATCATCCGCTCATGGACATTCTTTGCACGGTAAAATCTCTCGAAAATGTGGGGAATATCTTCCGCGGGAATGCCGATTCCCTGGTCGCGAACGCTGAGCACCCCCCAGTGCGCAGGTCCGCCGAGTTCACTCCCAACCGTCACAGTAATCTCGCCGCCCGAGGGGCTGTACTTCACGGCATTGCCAAGCAGATTATCTACGACCCGCTCGACCCGCACGGTGTCCCACAGGCCGACAACGTGCTCTGCCTCCGTCCGAAATATTATCCGGTGTTGCTCCGCGATGTGTTGGTATTCGGTGCAGGCAGTGCGGGCCACCTCCGCCAGATCGGTTTTCCGTTTGGACAAGTGCAGGGAACGTCCTAACTGCAGTTGTGCCACATCGAGCAATTGATCAACTTGCCGTCGCATACGTGACGACATCGACTCTATCTGTTTCAGTCCTTTAAGGAGACGGTCAGAACCCGTCGGAGCGTGTCGCAGGACAAGGCGATGAAGAAGTTGCGTATGGCCTCGAATCGCCGTGAGCGGTGTATTGAGGTCATGCGTTACCGCGGCAAGGAACTCATCCCTCGCTTGCAAGGCGACGCGCACCTCTCCGTAGAGTCGATTGAGGTCACGCCGAGCCACGTCCAGTCCTTCAGCCAACTGTCGTGCTTCAAGCGCGGATCGCCTCGCGATTTCCGCCTGTGCCTGTGCCGCCAGAACCGCCCGCTCGCCGCGGAATGCGGTCGCGAGGAGAGGAAGGAGGAGACGTAAAACAGCCACTCCGTCGTCGTGAGGCACGCCACCAACGAGCACCAGGATCGCACCCCTCTCGTCATCGACACCGGAAACGGGTTGAAGATCCGCATACCCGGGGTATGCGAGCACGGCGTGTGCTTCTCCTTGCGCCGTACACCTGGCAAGGAAATTCGTCCACGAACGTCTATCTGGCAAGGTCTGGACAAATCCGGGCGCTGGGAGGTACATGAGCACGTCAGGGTCCAGGAGAAAGACGATGAGTGTCTCAGCACCGACATGCTTCGCGAGTGCCGTAGCGGCCGACCTCCGCTGATCAGGGTCCGTCATGGCGCCAAGCAACTGATGTGTAAGAACTCGAGACAGGTGGGAGTCAGTCGGGTAATGCACAAACCACCGCGGTACAGTTGTGGAATCCGCTGAATTGGCCATCGGTCCGAGCTACCTGGCCGTAGGTGTTGCACCCGGCGTAGGGTACCGTACCGAGCGCGTCGCCAATGGCCGTCAACTCCAGTCCAAAGTCACGCCCAAGCCGGAGCCGCGTCGCCACACAATCAAACACGATACCTACTGCTGGCCGGTGGCCCTGCATCTGATCGAGAGCAGCGGCAGTGGCAGTCGCCGCCGTTGCTTCCGGCGTCAGGCCCCCCGCCTCCATGATGTGGACGATAGCTCCCTCGGGCACATCAGCCGCACACGACAGCGAGCCATCGGCGTGGATGGCCAGTGGAACACGTAATTGGTATCCGTGAATGGTGCGAATACCAAGGACATTATGGAGAAAAAAGGGCATGGGGTCAGCACGATCGAATCGCTGGGAGGTGGCCCCTGCATGTTCCTCGAAGGCCTCGACCGCGGGAGCGGAATTGAGACTGACGAGACGCATGCCGGTAGACTCAGTCACACGCAGTGGGGGACTCGATGGCGTCCAGCCGTGCGCCACACCCACTCCCACCGGCTTATCCGACAGAATTTCAAGAGCCACTGCCGCATCAGTCACCGCCTCGGTGCCATGGAAGACGTGCGTGCGGTGGAACCGGGCGTCATCCCCGGCCCCACCTCCAAAGAATTTGTAGGTGCCTGAGGTACGGAGCATGAGGTGGTCAATGAAGTCCGCCGCCTGCCCGGCGAGTGCGTCCGTGAGCAACAGCGCCGAACGATGCAGGTGCTCGTGATGGTCAAGCCCGCGAAATGATGAAGCGATCTGGTGAGCGGCGCCTTCACTGTTACCACCGATGGCACGCGCGATTCCCGTAGAGAAATGCATCGTGCGGGATCGGAGAGCAATGGCACAGGCCGTTCCCTCCTGCGGTTCCACGCTCGTAAACTCTCCCGCTGACGAACAGCCGATCATGACGGCAGGCGTACACGATGCATTGATCGCTTCCAGGAGGGTCTCGTAGTCATGACGCGATGAGGCGAAGATGATCACCGCGTCGGGCACTTCCCCAGCGAATCGCTCGTAAATACCGGAACCAAGTTCACGGCCGGCATCATGACTGTGGGTCCTGGTCGTATGAACTATTGCCACATCAGTCACGGGTAGACTCCCCCTTCTGTGCAGTCCCCAGCCACGTTATCCGTCGTGAACCAGACGCACCCGGTGTCCCGCCATCTGCAGGTCCACAGTCCACCCATCGGGCGCCGCTTCCGCTATGTCCCCTGGCTGCCCTTTACAGCGCCACGACCTCGGGACAGTGATGTCGTCAGCCCGCGCGAGGGTGTCGCGCCAGAAAAGGCTTCCACCGTGATGCCGTATTTTCCTCATGGTATGGTTTCATTCCCCAAAAGAGCAACAAAATGCTTGTTTCCGGGCGGGGCAGTTCAGGCAGGAGCAAAGCGCCACACTTACACTTCTCTGCTTGGAATCCTCCTCAGCCTGCTGCGTCGATACCCATGGCCGTCGAGCCGCCCGCTCTTCTGACAGTGCGGTCGATTCGGACCCCCGCTACATCACCCGCTCCCCCCACGTGTCCGAGCATACCATACTGCGTGTGACAGTCGTATACCTGCGGTAATCGTTCCGGAACGGGGTGTATACATCCTGTAACGCCGGTGCCCGATGCACAAGCGTCATCCGCCTCGGAAGGTCATCACGATCCACGATTTCCTTCGTTCACCATACGTCCGCCTGGCTCCGCACGTCTGCGGCTCGGTTACCAGTGGCCGGACGACAGAGACGAGTACGACGTGTCAGGGCACGCTTCTTGCACCTGGATTGTTGGTGTACGCGGATCACAGGGCCGTGGAACTCGTTCCTGTAGCGGGGCAATCAGGTCACACGTAGGGGTAGCCCGCATGTCGTTACTGCAATTGCTTGCCGAATTAGGCGTGCGGCAGGTGAGCCGTTTTCTCGCGCACCTGTCCGCCGGACTTCATCGACGGCACGCCCCTCACTATCCAGTCACTGTTGCCCCGCCGATCCAGGCCGATGAAATGACTAATTGGTGGACGTCGGAAGCCCGCTGGTATACGGGCGAAACACCACCCAGCAAGCGGCATGCCGTCGTTCCTCTGGTAGACGGCGAGCACTTCTTTAGCGCCCTGGCAGAAGCAATGAGCAACGCGCAGGACTACATCTACGTGGTCGGCTGGTGCTTCACACCCCACATGCCACTGCAGCGGAGCGACCACGCAAGCTGGATCGAGAGTCAGGTCGTGAACCTTCTGAGCGAAGCCGCCCAGCGCATACCTGTTCGCATACTCCTCTGGAGCGGCGCGCCAGCCTTTTTCGAGCCAACGGTTCGTACTGTTCAGGAGATGCAGGCAATCGTACAAAAACATGGCAAGGGTGACCTGCGTTGTCGTCTGGACTACACCGCCACAGCGCCCCATTGCCACCATCAGAAAGCAATTGTCATTGATGGACAGATTGCTTTCGTAGGCGGGATGGACATTACCACGTTTCTGGGCGATCGATGGGACACGCAACGACATCCGCTGCGACTCGGGCCGAATTGGCACGACGTGCAACTGTCGATCCGGGGCGACGGCGTAGCCGACGTGGAAGAGAATTTTCGCCAGCGGTGGATTGCGGCTACCGGTGACACAGACCTCCCTCACCGGGATCCCGTGTGTGATCCCAGTTGGCATGTACCTATTCAGATCGTGCGCACCATTCCGGCGGGTATATACGCCTTCGCTCCCGACGGACACTTCGGTACTCGCCACGCGTACATCGAGGCTATCAACGCGGCGCACCACACCATCTACATTGAGAACCAGTACATCTGGGATACAGCGATCGTCCAGGCGCTTGTTGATGCGATACGCAGGCCACGGCAGGGCGCATTTCACATCGTCATCGTGCTACCGGCCCGGGCTGAGGATGGCAAGCTAGATAATGACCAGCACGTGAAGATATTGAGAGCTGCGGATGGAAGTCGGACTATGGTCTCTGTGTTTAGCCTGTACAGTTCTGGCCCTGGAGCTGGAACTCGCCCATTCAGTTACCGGCCGACCTATGTACATTCCAAGGTGGCGATCTTCGACGATGAGTGGGCCATCGTTGGCTCATCGAATCTCAACAATCGAGGACTCGCCCGGGATAGCGAACTTAACGTGCTCATCCACGATCACAACTTCGCCCACGAGTTACGTGTGTCACTGTGGGCAGAACACCTCGGCCTCTCCGAAGACGAGGTACGCGCAACGGATCCTGGAGCGCTTGTCGCCAATGCGTGGCAGCCAAACGCCCGGGTGAACAAACAGATCATGGAGAGCGGACTGGGACCGCTCAGGGGCGCCGTGCATGAGTATGAGACGGGCCGGATGCCAGGAACCTGGCTCTTTGAGGCGGCCGAAGCGCTGACCTTCGACTTGTGACCACATAGACGGCAGCATATTGAGATCACTACGGACGAAAGCAGCATCGCGGGCCGCCATGTCGCGGTGGGCACTGTGCCTGTTGCTCGTGACGGCGGGTACCCTGCACATTGCTGTCCCTGGACCATACCGGTCGATCGTTCCTGCGCCGCTCCAGTCCCATGCCGCCACTGTGGTCGCGCTGAGTGGAGCCTGCGAGGGACTGTGTGCCTTGCTCATCGCCGTTCCACGTACGCGGCACGCGGGTGCACTGGCTACCGTCGCCCTGTTTGTCGCGGTCTTCCCCGCAAACGTGCAGATGGCACTCGATGCTGTACCGCCTTGCGGTGTTCCCCTCACGGCTGGCTGCGTCCTGGCGTGGCTTCGTCTTCCACTCCAGGCTCCGCTCATCCTCTGGGCGTGGAGCGTGCGACCGATGCGCGCACCACGATGACACCTCGACGCACGGTCCGACGATGAATACCCGCGTCGCCAACAGCGCGGGGAGATCAGCCGTCCGTGTCTACGCGATCCCCTGTTTGATCAAGAATTTTGGCGATCAAGGCGGTCCAGCCAGTCTGATGGCTCGCACCCAGCCCGACCCCGGTGTCGCCGTGAAAATATTCGTAAAAGAGAATCAAGTCGCGCCAATGAGGGTCTGACTGCAGGACGGCATCATCCCCGTAGACTGCACGCCGACCCTGGACATCCCGCTTGAAGAGTCCCTGGAGGCGACGTGAAAGTTCCTCGGCGACCTGCCAGAGCGAGAGGAACGTCCCCGATCCCGTTGGGCACTCAACGCGAAAGTCATCGCCAAAATAATGGTGGAACTTCTGAAGCGACTCGATGAGCAGGAAGTTTGCTGGAAACCAAACGGGTCCCCGCCAGTTTGAGTTGCCACCGAAGACACCACTTGTGGACTCGCCGGGTTCATAGTCGACGGTTGCCGTCGTTCCATCGATAGCAAATTCATAGGGGTGGCGCAGGTGATACTTGCTCAAAGCACGCACGCCATGGTCGCTCAAGAACTCGTTCGGGTCGAGCATACGACGCAGCAAGCATTTCATTCGGTGACCGCGCACGAGAGCGACCAATCTCCTCTCGCCTGATCCCGGCTCTTGCCAGCGTGACACGAGACGCGCAAGATCGGGTTTGTGCTCCAGAAACCATTCGAGGCGCGCTTTAAACCCGGGCAGTTGATCGAGCAACTGCGGGTCCAGCGTTTCGACCGCAAACAATGGAATCAGTCCGACCAGAGAGCGAACTTTGAGTGGAAAAACGTCGTCGTTGGGTAGGTGCAAAACGTCATAAAAAAATTCGTCCTCCTCGTCCCATAACGAAACACCCTCGCCGCCGATGTTGTTCAAAGCGTCAGCGATATAGAGAAAGTGCTCGAAGAACTTGGTTGCGAGGTCCTCGTAGACATGGTTCTCGAGCGCAAGCTCGGCGGCAATGGTCAACATATTGAGGCAGAACATGCCCATCCAGGCGGTGCCGTCCGACTGTTCGATATGGCCGCCCGTCGGCAATGCCGTGCTGCGATCAAACACGCCGATATTATCCAGGCCAAGGAACCCACCTTCGAATACGTTGCGTCCGTCGGGGTCTTTTCGGTTCACCCACCATGTAAAGTTGAGAAGCAACTTGTGGAAAACTCGCTCAAGAAACGCACGATCACGGTGTCCCGTCACCCGCTGTTCGATCTTGTACACGCGCCATGCAGCCCAGGCGTGGACGGGCGGGTTCACATCGCTGAATGCCCATTCATACGCGGGAAACTCGCCATTGGGATGCTGGTACCACTCGTGCCCCATGACCTCCAACTGATGCTTCGCGAACGCTGGATCGATGAGTGCCAGTGGTATGCAATGAAAGGCGAGATCCCACGCCGCAAACCAAGGGTATTCCCATGTGTCGGGCATCGCGAGAATATCGTGCGAGTTGAAGTGGCGCCATCCTGAGTCCCGGCCATGCTTTCGCTGCGGGGGTGGAGGCGGCATCGCCGGGTCACCCTCTAGCCAGTCATTCACGTTGAAGTGGTAAAACTGTTTGCTCCAGAGCAGACCAGCAAAAGCCTGCCGTTGAATGAGCTTTGCGTCCTCGGAGAGATGCTCGTCGCCAAGCCCGGCATAGAACGCGTCCGCTTCCATTCGGCGTGTCGTGAAGACCTCGTCGATGTGGTCGAATGGCCGCTCCATCCGCGTACGCGACAGCCGCAGGTGTACCGACTCACACCCGCCAGGCGCCACGCTGAGCGTGTATTGAGCCGCAGCCTTGGTGCCGTGCCCGTCAGGGCAGACGGCGTCAGCCTGATGATCAATGATCGCTCTGTGGAACCCGTCCTTTACATACGGCTGGGTGTTTGGCGCGCCCCAGAGGCGCTGGACGTTGCTCTCGTTCTCCGTAAACAGCAGTTTCGGCGTACCCTCCATGTGGAGCCAGTACTCGCCGAGTCTTGCGTGGTTTGTCGCGATCCTTCGGAGGTCATCATGCACCCCGGCCTCGCTCCGAATGTCGGGTTTCACGCCACCCCTGTCCCATGCCCAGTCATTTCGGAACCAGAGTGTTGGTAGGAGATCGAGATTGGCCGCATCGGGACCGCGATTTGATACCGTAATATGGATGCAGATGTCATCGGGGCTGGCCTTCGCATATTCGATAAACACGTCGAAGTACCGATGCTCGTCGAAGACATCCGTATCACGGAGTTCATACTCGGGTTCCTGCCGACCACGGCGTTGATTCTCGTGCACGAGTTGCGCATACGGAAATGCACGCTGCGGGTATTTATAGAGGGCACGCATATACGAGTGGGTGGGGATGTTGTCGAGAAAGTAGTAGCACTCCTTGACGTCTTCGCCGTGATTGCCCTCCGGGCCGGCCAGGCCAAAGAGACGCTCCTTCAGGATGGGATCGACGCCATTCCAGACGGTAAGGGCAAAACAGAGCCGTTCCTCCTCGTCACAGATGCCGAGCAGTCCGTCCTCACCCCATCGGTAGGCGCGGGACCGCGCGTGGTCATGAGGAAAGTAGTCCCATGCCGCGCCGTCAGGCGAATAATCCTCGCGCACAGTCCCCCACTGCCGGTCGGACAGGTACGGTCCCCACAACTTCCATGACCCGTGGTCCGTTTGGATCTGCCTAAGGCGCTTTCGCTCTGGATCCTGGTGCGTGCGTCGGTCGCCCCGCTCAGTTCGCGCCGTTGGCTCGGCGCTACCAGTTGGGTGGTTGAATGACGGCGTATTCACAGCTATCCTTCCACGCGAGACGAACGGAATGGCCGATCTGCGGTGCTGATTGCTCGATAGTAGCACCTGCTCGGCACGATGATGCGGCGGCGCGTGGGCCGATGTACACCCGTGACCATCTCAGCGACACGAATGAAGAAAGGAACCTTGCCGGTATGACCATGAACACGTCAACGGGAGAGACAGCGCACCCGCCGCTGTTTTCAGCAGAGGTCGGCCAGGACGCACAACTCGACACGTCGGTCATCACCCTTGTGTATGCGCCCGCCGCACCGGAAGACCGCCTGGAAGTCGCCATTGCGCCCCACTATGGCAGCAATATGTTCCGGCTCAAGGCGGGGAGTCACGACGTCATCTTTTGCGACCCTGCCCTGCTCTCGCGGCGGTTGTGGACCGGAGCCTTCGTCCTCTGGCCGCTCCCCAACAGAGTTCGGGATAAGAAGTTCGAGTTTCAGGGGCGCGAATACTCGCTTGCGGCCGTCCATCGCAAACAGGGAAATGAGGTGCTTATTCACGGGCTTGTTGACGATCAGCCATGGTCGTTCGAGCAGCCGGTTGCGGAGAGGGACAGCGCGTCAGCCACGACGCACATCGCCATCGTCCCCGGTACCTCGATGTATGAACTGTTCCCCTTCAAAAGCAGCCTCACCTTGCGCTATACGGTAATGGAGCGTGCGATACGGGTGGGGTACACCGTCGTCAACAATGACACGCGCGACATGCCGTATGGGTTTGCGCTTCACCCGTACTTCGCGACCCTGTCCGGTAGCGACCACACCTATATCACTCTCCCAGCTCGCTCCATGATGGAGTCCGATAAGCAGTTACTTCCCACTGGTCGTCTCATCGACGTGCGAGACAGCACCAACGACCTCCGTCTCCCCACGCCAGTAAGCAAGATACATCTGGACGCAGTGTTTACGGACCTGGAGCATGGTCAACCCGGCGTCGTTGACTCGCGTACCCATGGTATCCGCGTCGATCTCCGGGCCTCCGATGACTTCACGCATATGGTCCTATACACGCTGGAACAGGGGTTTGTCTGTTTCGAGAATCAGACAGGTTCGACTGACATGATTAATCTGTACACGCGAGCGAAGAAAGAACACGATGAGGACCTCCTACGGGCCGCTCATCTACTCATCTTGCCACCCGGTCAGACACACGCGGGATATATCGAATACGGGGTAGAGCACTACGCGCCGCCCGCCTCGTAGTACGGTGGGCCGAAAGCGACCTGTGCCGAAGTCTTGAGAAAACCTACCAGGCCACGTAGGCCCGCAGTGCATGCGACCTGGTGCGTCACTGCTTCCCGTATCCGGTGGTCGGACAGCGACCGATCGTTCCTTGCCCGTGTGTCCTCAGGTAAAAAACGAAGTTGAGTGGAATGGGCCGATTATGTTCCATCAGGCGCTTACATATGGTAAGATGACGATATGGACGAATCGCATTCCTACGGCAGCTTCTGCATCTTTTTTCACCAGGCCGTCGAACTCATTGGCCGACGGTGGAGCGGAGTTATTCTCCGTGCGATGCTGGGTGGCGCGCACCGCTTCGGAGATATACGGTCGATGATTCCAGAAATGAGCGACCGTATGCTTTCCGAGCGGCTTAAAGAACTTGAGGCAGAGGGCATCATCCGTCGAACCGTGTTCCCTGAGACACCGGTTCGTATAGAGTACCAACTGACCCCTAAGGGTCAGGCCCTCAGTTCTGTCGTTGCGGCTGTCGCCCACTGGGCACAAGAATGGCTCGCCAAAGACGAACCGTCGGACAGACTCCGATCCTTGTGCGCGTCCACGTCCATGGCAGGTGATGGTCACGAGGCTGCCCTGCACGGTGCCGGGTCACACACGTCCACTGCCGCGGCTGCGGCACGACAATAAGACATTCGTAGCCGGTCGGCACGATCTCGCACCGACTCCGTTACCCCCGTCGGGTATCCGTGGCTACCGTATGGAAATCTCGTCCGTGGCATCGGCACCGCATCCAGGTCGAGGCAGTTCCTGGAGTGATTGCAGGCCAAACTGTTCGAGAAACGCCAGGCCCGTTCCGTACTGCATCGGCCTACCCGCCATATCCAGACGTCCCACCTCAACGATGAGGTCCCGAGCGATCAGTGTAGAGATCGCACGGTCACAGTTGACCCCCCGGATGGCTTCGATGCGTGATCGTGTCACTGGCTGCTCATAGACGATGATGGCCAGCGTCTCCAGCGCCGCCGACGACAGGCGGCCTCTGGGTTCGGCATTCCACAGTTCCATCACCTTTCGGGCAAAGCGCGGGGCCGTACCCAGTTGAAGCTGATCGCCCTGCCGCATGAGATGGATTCCCCGACCCCGTAAATCGCAGTCCAGTTGTGTCAGGATATGATCGAGTTGATGCTCGGTGACGCTGAGGGCACGGGCGAGGCGCGCGCGCGTCAGCGGATCGCCGCTGGCGAATAGCAACGCCTCAGCCATCGCTACAAGAGACTCTTCAGCATGTTCGCCTAGCAGGGTTACCGCCCGGGCGGAGATTTCAGTGTCACCCACAGACATAGGCTAACAGGAGGCGCCTCGCGTTGCACGGGTTCCGGCGCTAGTCGTCGTGCATTTCCACCGAGGCAAGAAGTCTCCGGGCGGATGCAAGATCCACGAGAAGATGGCGTATCCGGCGGGAGCGGAGAGAGACGTCAGTTGGGCTCCCTTGATCGCGCATCGATTCGAGCACTTCGAGTTCTGCGCTGATCGCCCCGATCGCGGAGACCGCGGCTGAGGCGCGGGTACGGAGGCTGGTCTGCCGGAGGTCAGCATCAGGTGTCGACGCCGCGACATCTCTTTCCACGAGGAACAGTTCCAGGCGCCAGAGTCTGAGCATATGCCTCAGGGCGGCGCGCTGTGGCTCCAATGTCGCCCCAGCCTCCCGCTGCCGCAACTCAGTAATGCGTGCAACGATCTGACCCGCGTAGCTCTGCTGTCGCGTATTCACGGCACATCGCCTCCCCGACCTCTGTGACTCGATCTACAGGAACAAGCGTACTCTTCCTGTGCAATGCAAGAAAGTGACCCACGTCACAAACTGCCTGTGCCCGGGGTAACACATACATCATATGTCGGCCGGGTCGTTTGACGCATCGCCCTTCGGTCCACCCGTTGCCCTCATGTGGGTTGGGCCGCACCCTGGTCGTGCATCTCGTACACTGAAGGAAGCGTGTTTCGTAACCCTCGCGGCCGTTCGGCGTGGCATGCGTGATGCGTGCCCACCGGCGTAGAGTGGAAATGCAGACCTATGGCGCCCCGACGTACTCAACCACCCCGTGCCGGGACAGGCTGTTTGCGCCTCGTCGTCGGGCTGACGCTTTTCGGTTCCTTTGCTATCCTGGGTCTCTTGATTGGTGGCGCGTTTGCCATTGCGTCTGGCGCCCTTGACGACCAGCTCCCCAGCACCGACCTCCTGCAACAGCTGCCTCCACAGTCAAGCGTCATCTATGCAGCCGATCACACGGTTCTGGCCACGCTGGATAAGGGTGAAAAGCGGCTGGCTGTCCCCTTGAACCAGGTCTCACCCAATCTCCTGAACGCAACCATTGCAACAGAAGACGCGAGTTTTTTCAATGAAGGAGCCATTGACTGGCGAGGTATTCTCCGTGCCATCTGGATCGATGTCACCACGAAAAGCCTGGCGCAGGGCGGGAGTACGATCACACAGCAGCTCGTCAAAAACGCACTCACCGAACGGCAGTCCCGCAGCCCAATTTCCGCTCTGACGGTCCGGCAGAAGATCGATGAAGGTCTCCTCGCGGCACGCGTAGAACGACAGTACACCAAGCAGCAAATTCTTGAAATGTACGTCAATCGCATCTACTATGGACATCTGTTCTATGGCATTGAAGCCGCCTCTCAAGGATATTTTGGCATCCCCGCGAGTAAGCTTGATCTCGCGCAGGGATCACTGCTCGCGGGACTTCCCCAGGCGCCGTCGGCATATGATCCAAAGGTCCACCTGGACCGTGCCAAAGCCCGGCAACAGGAAGTCCTCCGCCGCATGGTAGCCGTCGGCATGATCAGTGAGGAAGATGCGACGAAAGCGGCGGCGCAACCGCTGACCTTTCAGTCGCGGCAGACGGCGTACGCCACTGCCCCAGCGTTTGTTCAATGGGTGCAGGAAGAACTTGCCACGAGGCTGGGAGCGGATCGTCTGGCCGCCGGGGGTCTCCAGGTGACTACGACGATTGATCTGGCCAGGCAGCGCGTGGCGGAGCAGGCGATCAAGGATCAGGTCGCGAAGCTGCAGGCGAATCACGCCACCGACGGGGCGCTGGTCAGCATCGACCCACGGACAGGCTACGTGACCGCCATGGTCGGCAGCGCGGGGCCCGATGTGCCCGGTGGCGAAATAAATATGGTGACGTCACCTCGGCAACCGGGATCGGCCTTCAAGCCGCTGAGCTACGCCGCCGCAATCAATGCAAAAAAAGTCACGATGGCAACGCTGGTACAGGATGCCCCATTTCAACTGCCGAAGGGGGGTGGCCCCGATGGACAGCAACCATGGCGGCCCCTAAATTACGACCGGACGTTTCACGGCACGCTCCCGCTCGGCCAGTGCCTCGGAAATTCTCTCAACATTCCAGCGGTGAAAGTGGAACTAGCGGCGGGCCTTCCCGGTGTGCTGGCGATGGCCCGTGCCGCCGGGCTGGAGAGCCTCAGCCAGCCCGACGCCGTGTATCAACCGAGTCTCACTCTGGGGACCTACGGCGTGCCACTCCTCGAAATGGCCGCGTCCACGGCAACCTTTGCCACGCTTGGCATCTACCGCCCCCCAACCGGCATCGTGGAGGTGAAGGATAGCCAGGGTCAGCTGCTCTATGCGGCAAACCCTGCCGAAAACAGCAGACGGGCGTTTGATGCCGGCGTAGCCTTCATTGTCGGCGCGATGCTATCAGACAACGCTAACCGAATCCTCGAATTTGGACAGGACAACCCACTGACGCTCCCGGGCCACCAGGTGGCCGCGAAGACCGGGACAACTGAGGACTTTCGTGACAATCTGACTGTGGGCTACACCCCGGGCGTGGCAACCGCTGTCTGGGTGGGCAACGCCGACAACAGCCCAATGGTGAACACGACAGGCGTCACCGGCGCAGCACCCGCCTGGCACGCCTACATGCTCGCGGCCACGAGCGGCGAGCAACCATCCTGGTTCCAGATGCCCTCAAACGTGGTCGCGGCACGTGTCGATACAAAGACGGGACTGGCAGCGACAACGGGAGGGGTCGTTGACTATTTTCTTGCTGGTACAGAACCGGCCGCCTGGAAGGGCGGCACTATCCTCATTTCTCCTGACCAACCGCTGCAGCGCGCGGAGACTGTGCCAACTCAACGGGGTGCAGCCACGCCAAACCCCCGTGCCGAGGTTGAGCGTGCTGCGACGCCGACCCGCATGACGACAACCAGTGCCGTCGTTCCGCCAACGTCCGGTGCCACCATCCCAGGCCAGGTAGTGCGGGTGTCGTCCATGCCGTCATCCACACCGCCATCAGCACATGTTCGCGGCACGCCCACAGCCAACGTAGTAGCGGCGACAGTCGTGCCCACTGCAACACCAGGAGCTGTTCGGGCCGCTACGAGCACACTGAGCGCAAGAGCGAGCGTCTCGCCCGGATAGATGAACAACGCGAAAACAACTAGCTGGGCTTCAGGTCACGGATTGGCAGAGAGAAACAGGTATACTGTGCATGACGCGGGTGAGTCGCCGATGTCGTCATTATAGCGTACCTTTCGGAGGCCAAAGCATGCGACGATCTCCGACCGCCATCACCATCATGGCGATACTCTCCCTACTGCTGCAAAGTTGCACATCGACGCGGCAGTCACCACCTGAAGGTATTGCAACCCTCCACGAAGCTTACGACGCTCTCCTGAATAGCTACGTCGAGCCGCTTGACCCAACGATACTTGCGCTCGGAGCCACGACCGGAATGGTGGGAAGCCTGGCGCGACAGGGGGTCACGGTACCTCCTGCCGACGTTCCAGCATTTAGCGGGGGGAATCGCGACCAAATCTGGAATGCTCTAGAACAGTCATACACCGTCCTTGCCCGCCGCTACGCCAAGCAGGTGTCGCCGCAGACGCTGGCATACGACGCCGTCAGGCAGATGGCCACCAGCGTCAACGATTGCCACACCGAGTTTTCGAGCCCCAAGGAACTGCAGGACGAGGAAGCGAGTCTGCGCGGCACAACACGGTTTGGAGGAATAGGCGCATTCCTGCTGGACCGCCCCGGGGATCCTCCGGCTATCCGGGAGGTCTTTCAGGATGGCCCGGCGGACAAAGCGGGTGTGGTTGCGGGCGACGTCATACGGCAGGTTGATGGTAAGGACGTGACGAACCTGCACGCGCACGATGTTGCGGGGCTCATCCGCGGTCAGGAAGGGACCTCGGTCGAACTGACGCTCGACAGAGGCGTGTCAACCCAGAAGAAGGTCTCGATCGTTCGCCAACAGGTGTCCCCGCCTATACTGAATACCTCACTATTCACCGCACGGACCGGCAAAATTGCCTACCTTCACCTCTACAGCTTTCCATCGATTCTGGGGTCCCGCATCGACAAAGTGCTCACCGATCTCCAAAAACAGGGCGCAAAAGGCTGGATTATCGACCTTCGCGAGAACGGTGGCGGACAACTTGATGCCATGCAAGCATTCGCGAGCAAGTTCCTCCATCGTGGACCTTTTGACCTTCTCGTAGATCGCCATGGGAAGCAGACACTGCTCCAACCGAATGGTACGGTCCTCCAGGGCATCCAGCCGATGGCCGTGATCGTCAACGAAGACAGCGCGTCCGCCAGCGAAATGTTCGCGGCGGCCGTACAAGAGCAGCATGCCGGTGCGGTGGTTGGCATGCGTACCCGCGGCTGTATTGGGGTTGCTCAACAAATGACATTGCATGACGGTTCCGGTCTGCAGATCAAGGTCGAAAAGGTTCTGGGAGGCGTCACTGGCACCCCTCTCGATGGGAACGGAGTCACCCCCGACATCGTCGTTGGACTCACGCCTGCCGACCTCAGTAACGGCAACGATCCGCAGCTTGAAGCGGCGGCCCGGTACGTGGCCGCACAACTGGCAAAATAGCGAACGTAAAGGGGCGCACGCGCGATGACCGTCCACGAGTTCAAACCGACGGTATACCATGTCACCATTGGTTCCCATGCTCCTGTGCTCCACATCGCGGATGGCGACACCGTTGAGACAACCACCATCGATGCCGCTGGGATGGACTCCCATGGTGTTCAACTGGCACCCCGCGGGAACCCGCAGACGGGCCCATTCTACGTTGAGAGCGCTCAGCCCGGTGACGTTCTCGCCGTCACGCTTGACGTCATTCGTCCCAACCGGGCAACGGGCTGGACGCGAAGCGTGGTTGCCGCGAACGTCGTCGACCCATCATTCGTGCCCGTTCTGCCACACGATGACGTCGTCGCCGTATGGGCCATCGATACCGCTGCCGGTACCGCCACGATCTCCTCACCCGACACCGTGCTCGGCGCCTTTTCCATACCACTTGATCCGATGATCGGCTGTTTCGGCGTGGCTCCGCCGCGCGGGCAGGCCATCTCGTGCGCCACATCGGCCCAGCACGGTGGAAACATGGACTACCGTGGATTTCGGGCCGGTGTCACCATCTATTTTCCCGTGTTCGTGGATGGCGCGCTCTTTCACATTGGCGATGGCCATGCGGTCCAGGGTGATGGTGAAATCGTGGGCACTGGCATAGAAACGTCCATGGATGTTCGCTTCACCGTTCGCATCGTTCGCAGAGGCAATCCCATCGAATGGCCACGTGCCGACGATGGGACGTTTCTCATCACCGTTGGCAACGCTCGGCCCCTGGATCAGGCGCTGCAGCACGCCACGACGGAGATGCTTCGGTGGCTGCAGGAAGAGTATGCACTGGATACACGCGCGGCGTCACTGCTCCTCGGGCAGTGCGTGCGCTACGAAATCGGCAATGTCTTTGACCCGGCGTACACGGTCGTGTGCAAGATTGAAAAGCGCCTGCTCCCTGACCCGTCGCATCCTCGCTAGACCCGTTCCCGCGGCCGTGGGGTAGCGCGGGCGGTTACGACAGGGAGCATGACGGTCCTGAGTTAGCCCGTACGCAGGGCAACAGCGCGGTGATAGACGTCCACGTACCTGTGCGCCGAGCGCACCCACGAGAAGTCTCGCTCCATGGCTCGCCGCATAAGAGACTGCCAGGTTGCTGGTACGCGATACGCCTCTTGCGCTCGTACCACCGCTGCGAACAGCTCCCAGCAGTCATAATCGTGAAAGACGAAGCCGGTGCCCGTTCCCGTCGCAGGATCGTAATCGTCGACCGTGTCCGCGAGACCGCCCGTTGCACGCACAATTGGGATCGAGCCGTACCGCATGGCAATCATTTGGCCAAGTCCACACGGTTCAAAACGAGACGGCATGAGGAACATGTCGCTACCCGCATAGATGGTCTGGGCGAGTTCGGCATTGAACGTCAGGTGGACAGCGATATTCGGGTAACGTGCCGCCAGGCGGGTAAACATGTCGTGGTAGGTGGAATCGCCAGTCCCAAGGAGCACCAGTTGCACACGTCGTTTGAGCATGGCATCGATCTGGTAGCCGAGGATATCGAACCCCTTCTGATCGGCAAGACGGGAAATGATACCGATGAGCGGCGTCGTGGCGTTCACGGGTAGTCCAGATGACTTCTGGAGCTCGGCTTTTTGCGCGGCTTTGCCCGCTATGTCCGAAGCAGTGTACGGGTGTGATACAAAGGGATCAGTCGCGGGATTGTGTACGTCGACGTCGATGCCATTCAAGATGCCCACAAGCCGATCTCTGCGTTCTCGCAACAGCGGGTCGAGCTTCTCTCCGTATTCGGGTGTGAGGATCTCCTCAGCGTATTGCTCGCTCACCGTCGTTATCATGTCAGCGAACAGAATGCCCCTGCCCATGAAGTCCACGTGCTCTGCCAGTTCGCTGATTTGTGGGTAGACAAACCCCTGATCGGCTATCCCCGCTACTTCCAGGATTCGATAGCCGAACACTCCTTGATAGGCCAGATTGTGGATGGTATAGACGCTGGCGGTGTGCCTGAAGAACTCATCTTTGACATACACCGTCTTTAGCCAGTTGGGTACCAGACCCGTGTGCCAGTCATTGCAGTGAATGACGTCAGGCCTCCAGCCCAGGTAGCGGCATGCCTCCAACGCCGCGCGACAGAACAGGATACATCGCTCCCCATCGTCGTGATATCCGTAGATCTGATCCCGAGTGCCGTAGCGTTGGGCGTTGTCGATGAAGTAAACGGGGACGTCGTTCCCGATTTGCCCTTCATAGACGGCCACCTGTTCCGTACCGACGTCCAGTGGAACATCCAGCGTCTCGATAATCTTGCGTAGCCCGAAGCGCTCTGGAGCTATCGGCTGGTAGCGCGGCATACACACCCGCACGTCATGCCCCAATGCACCGAGCGCTTTGGGAAGCGCGCCTGCTACGTCCGCCAATCCGCCCGTTTTGGCAAACGGCACCACTTCCGCGGAGAGCATGAGCACGTTAAGTGAATTCGTGGCGCTTTCGATTGCGGCCTCTCCCTTCTGGTAGCGGGTCGTCGTGGCGTGACTTAGGGAACCGGGCTACCCGTGGCGGCCGGCGAGGGCAACGGGGGCAACGTTGGCACGGGCGTTACAGGAACGGTTGGCGTGGCGATAGGAGGGCGCATGGCGAGGCTCGCAAGCGCGTCGGCCGTGCCCGATGACAGGAGAAATGCCTCCTGAGCGTCCTTCAACATGGCATAGCGGCTCGACCCGTCAACATTCTTGCCACCTATCAGCAGTGTCTGTTGGCCGTTCGCTTGTATCAGTGTGGCTGCGACGTACGGCGTATCAAGACCGTACTGATGCAGGTCCACACCAGCGAGTGGAAGCGATCGTAACTTCGTGGCCGCCAACAACTCCGTCACCGTGCTCGACACACGCGTCGTGTCCGTATAGGGCGCGGTGGGTTTCGACAGCACCCACTCTCCGTTCTCCTTGCGTTCTAATGTCACGCTCGCCCCAGACTGGACGACCTCCATCGACTTGAGATCGGAAATCTTCAGCGTTCCAAACACGCGTTCCGCTGGCTTCGTCTGCGCCGCGTCCCCGGCGGGCTTATTTCGCACCTCTGTGACGTAGGCGCCACCCCCCACAATGATCAGAAGCACGATCAAGAAGATGGTCTGTCGCGACAGCATGTGCCTTAACGCCTCCGCAGCCAGGTGTAAAAGCCAACCAGCAATACGATGATCGGCACGAAAAGAAAATTTCCGAACAATACGAGGTTTGCCTGTGAGGCGGATAAGAAGAGACTACGGTTTTCGGCCGGCGGCGCTGGGATATCCACGAGCTGGTCTTGCTCGGCCACATAGTTCGCGGTACTCAGTGCAAGGTCCTGATTCCCGAGTGCGCGGAAGTATTTGTTTGTCAACCACGCCACATCGCCGACGATAATAACGCGGGTTTCTTTGCTCACGGGAGTACCGGTGGTGGCTGGAGTCGGTGACGGCGTGGCGCCTGGCGATTGCTCCTGCGCTGTCGGTTTGGTCGCCAGCACACCGATTGTGATCGGACCTCGCACGTCGCTCTGCGCGTTGAATTTGAGGTTACTCCGGTCCTCGCTCCTTGTCAGGTAGCTCTGTGTACTCGTCGTCAGGATGGGCTGGACCTGCATCCCAGCAGGGGCGGGCGTCTTGACGGTAAGACCGGTGGCGTTCGGGTAGAACGTCTGAACGCCCTGCAGATTACGCGTCACCGCACTACTCGGATACTGGACGATCCCCGGAGCAACCTGCCCAACGGCCTGCAAATACTGCACCAGGTCGACGACGATTCCGTTTTCAACGGTGACGCCAAATGACGTCACCAGCGGATTCACATCGACTTTCGGGTAGGCCTCCGTGAGGATCATGGCGTGTCCACCGAGATCCAGATACTGCCGGATGGTCGTGACTTCTTCGGGCAGGAGCTCCTTCTGGGGGCTCGCGATGACAATGCCGGAGGCATCGGCCGGTATTTTGGCATTGCCGCCCAGCGTCAACGGCGCCGTGTCGTTGCCGACCTTCTTCAGCGCGTCCGAGAACTGTTGCAGGCCCGCGTCTGATGTGTCGGCAAGATCCCGTTCTCCGTGTCCGGTCAGAAAGTACAGCTTCGCGCTCTGGTTGCTGATGACTTTGAGAATGGCGCTGGTATAGTCTCGCTCGGTGCCGAAGTCAACCGTCTGTTTCTTGTCCTGGCTTTGCACGACCACCGACCCGTAGGCACGGATGTTGTATTGCTGTGCGATCCCAGGCTGGGCATCGGGATCGACAAAGTTCACTTTAATCATCGGACTATGCTTGGCATACTGATCCAGCAGCTGTTCCGCGTCTTTCTTGCCGGTATTTCCCTGGCCACTTTCAGAGTAAAACGCGGTCATCGTCACGGGCGCCTGCAATGAACTCAGCACGCGGAGTGTTTGCGAGGACAACGTGTAGCGGTGTGACGCGGTCACATCCCAGAGTTGACTGTGCTTGCTCGCAAGGAAGTTCACGACGATGAGAATACCGAGAAATGCGGCAGACATGATGGCGGCATTACTGCCGTAGCGTGCCTGCCGCCCTCTCAGCCAGTTCAGGATCTGTTCCGGTTCGACCGAGATCCAAAAAATAATCATCAACGCGGCGGCCGCAAAGAGTCCTACAACCGTCGATGTGAATTGGGCGACGACCAACAGCGTACCGAGTGCGACAAAGAGAAGCAGAATTCCCGCGATGCCAGCAGGACCAGCAAGCCGGCGTAACATATCGTCGGCTCTCATTTAGCGCCACCTCCGGAATTCCAGTACACGTTCCGTCAGGAACAGGAGGCCGAGAATCGTGGTGAGAAAATAAACAATATCTTTCGACTGAATTGATCCCCTGGTGAAGTTATCGAGGTGTGGCGAGATGGCGATGTACGAAAAAAACGATCCCGCCGACGAATGGATCGCTTGCGACATACCGTCCAGGAGCCACAGCACCAGTGCAAACGCAAACGCCAGTACTGCTGCTACCACCTGGTTCTGGGTGAGACTCGAGGTAAGGAGTCCGATAGCCGCAAATGTCGATCCCACCAGGATGATCCCCAGGTAGCCGGAGACGATGGTGCCGATGTCGGGATGACCAAGCGTGATGAGCGTGTAGGGATAGAGCAGTGTCGGCACCAGCATGGCAAGAAACAGAACGAACATGCCCAGGAACTTTCCCAACACCACTTCAATATCCCGCACCGGCGCGGTCAGCAGCAGCTCAAGGGTGCCCGTACGTTGCTCTTCGGCAAGCAGTCGCATCGTGAGTGCTGGCATCAGGAGCATCAGAATAATTGCCATGTCACTGAAGGCAAAGTCCATGCTGGCCTGGCGTGAGTTGACAACGACGATGCCAAAAAGATAACCATTGACCAACAAAAACGCGCCGGTGATGACGTAGGCAAGCGAAGAGTTGAAATACGATGAGAGTTCTCTCGCCGTGATTGCGGCAATATTCCTCATGCGGTCGCCACCTCATTGCCGCTGTCTGCCGTGTCCGCGACCTGATGTTCGGAGTCCGTGGTGGTCAAACGTAAATACACCTCTTCCAGGGACAGCGAAACGGGTGCCAGTTCGAGCAATCCCCACTTCCGCTGGACGATCATCCTGGCCAGGTCCTCCCGCAGGTCAGCGCCTTCAGCCCCTTCAACGTGTAACTGAGTGAGACCGTTTGGCAACTCCTCACCCTCCACGCGCCGAACTCTGGGCATCCCGTGCACCCGGTCGTAAATGTCTCGATGTGGCCCACGGACGACAATCTTCACCGCCTGGCCCCCCTGAAGCCGGTGGGTCAGGTTTTCTGGCGTGTCGATGGCCACAATCTGCCCCTGGTTGATGATGACGACCCTGCTCGCCGTCACGCTCACTTCGGGCAGGATGTGCGTGCTCAATATGATCGTGTGGTCGCCTCCCAGGCTTTTAA
>JAABUZ0100002490.1_pt1 | contig 30380 bp, 29 predicted proteins | sample 5562091 | NCBI WGS metagenome assembly JAABUZ01 (sample SAMN12813069, study PRJNA571459) | rock metagenome | isolation source: Antarctica rocks | place: Antarctica: Victoria Land, Linnaeus Terrace sud | collected 2015-12-21
AACAGCCAACTCACCGCCATGGGCATCGCTCACCTGCATGTCCGCTCCCTCGCCGGCTTGGAGATCAAAGTCCATGCCTCCCTCTTCGCCCTCGCTTGCCTCAATATGAACTAGCAATCACCGTACGATGCTATCTGAGCGGCGCGATGTGCTGCCGTTCTTTCGCGCCCGCTCGCAACTCTCACTGTTCCTGGGCGCTTACGCGGTCAACCTTGACGGCTACGATCGACTGGCCTACGAATATGGGCTGTTCGGCCACTTCACCGCTGACGTGGTGGTGGCCGATTGGGTACGACGCGCATACTGCTTCGTCGAGTTCGAGGACGCCCAAGAGAACAGCGTCTTTGCCAGCACGCCCCGGCACACGCGCGAGTGGGGAGCGCGCTTCGAGCATGGCTTCGGCCAAATCGTTGACTGGTTCTGGCTGCTGGAGGCGCAACGCGACACCGAGACTTTCGAGCGCAAGTTCGGCGCTCGTCGTATCGATGCTACCGCCCTGCTTATTGTCGGGCGCAACGCCTTCATCCAACCCGACGATTGGCCTCGCTTACGCCGGCGCACCAACAACGTGTTGGTTGGAGCACATCCAGTGATCTGCCGCACGTACGACGAGGTGCTGGAGGGGCTGCGGCGGAAACTCGATCAGGGACGGCGTCTGCGCTAATGTCGGTTGGTAGTGAAAGGGAACCTAGATGACCGGGACACACACCATCCCATCGGATACGTTGGCGCCATGGGCCGAGATCGTTCCTGATGTTGGCCCTGTAGCGGTCGACGATCTGCTGACCATGCCCGAGGACGGGTGGCGGTACGAAGTGGTGGCAGGAGTGCTCGTTCGCATGGCGGGAAGTGGAGACCTTGCAACGCGCATCGCGGCGACTATTATTATCGTCCTGGGCGCCTTCGTCCGCCCGCGCCGTCTCGGCCGCATCACGGGCGCCGATGGAGTGTATAAGTTCCAGGGCGCGCACGGGCCTGCTCCCCGATGTCGGGTTCTATGGTGTTGCGTTATACCCGCGCGTCACCGACAGGGACAAGCCTATCCCCTTCGCGCCCGAGTTGGCCGTCGAAGTCGCCTCGCCATCCCAAAACGCCGACCATATGGCGGCCAAGGCGCGACGCTATCTCCGTGGCGGAACGCGGCTCATCTGGGTCGTCTGGCCGCATGCGGAGACGATCGACGTGTGGCGGCCCGCGGATCTGCGGCCGCGTGCGAGGGACATGCGATCCTCCAGGACGCTCACAACGGGCGACATGCTCGATGGAGAGGACGTTGTGCCGGGCTTCTCTCATCCCGTCAGCGACATATTCGACGTTTAATCGCCCTACCACTCCTCCCCGTAGCCCTCGAAGCGATGGCCTCCAACCAGAGCAAGGGCGTCTTCGGCAAAGCGCAGCAGCGGGTCTTTCTGATTGCGCCGATAGAGCGCGTCGAGGGCGTGCGTGAAATCATTGGCCAGCGCCGGGTCGTCGTCGCGTAGGCTGCGCAACAGCCACTTGCCGAAGCCACGCCAACGGCGATGGGACACCAGGTAGCACGACGCTGCCAGGGTCGCCAGTTCGTGGCCGAGCAGACGCGCCTCGTCGGGGTCATCGGCGTCCGCGAAATCGTCGTACGCCACCGTCAGGAAGTGGCGGTCGCGCGTCGCCTCCTCGTCGCTCAGCGGCGCCAGGCCGGCGGCAAGCAGGCGCGTCGCCGCGTCTCGCACCGCGCGCGCCTGCCCATCACGATCGGTCAGTACCGTGCCCTCCGCGCTCAGAATGGGCAGCAGCGGCCAACGGCGTTGCGCCTGACGGGCGAACGTTTCGGCGTAAATCTCCAGAGAATCGACGAACAGCTCGATGGGCCAGCCAAATCCGCGAACAGCCCCCCATCGTTTGGCAGATCCTCCAAAATCAGGCCTTTCTTCCGTCCAGGCTTGCCGGTCTCAAGGGCCATCCTGCTGTTGTGGCCAGACCACGGTTTCGCCTTCTCCTTACCTGACGTCCCATAGTTCGAGGTCCGCGTCTCCCACGCTGGCGAGGGTGTGGCCGTCGGGACCCATGGCGACGGCGTACGTCACGCTACCCGTGGCGCCGGCCATCGTGGTCCGCCAGTTGCCGGTGTCAAACCGCCACAGGAGGACAGCCCCGCGATGGTCGTGTTCCTCGCCGAACGCGCCGGCCAGGAGCGTCCCATCGGCATTGTAGGCCAGGGAGTATGCGGTGTGATCGGCCGGCCCAAAGAGTGAGTAGCGTTCGTCTCCGGTGGCCACGTCCCACACCCTGACCCCGCCATAGGCGTCGCCGGCGGCCACGGACGCGCCGTCGGGAGCAAAGGCGACCGCATGGACGGCGCGCCACCCCCGGTGAGCCGCGATCTCCCGGCCCTCTGTTAACTCCCATATCCTGAGCATCTCGTCCTGACCGCCGGTTGCCAGGAGTGTTCCGTCTCGGTTGAACGCAACCGCCCCCGCGCCGCCGACGTGCCCTGCCAGACGCTGGACCTCTACTCCCGAGGCCGCGTCCAACAAGACGACGGTGTCAGTCATGCCGAGCCCGGCGATCGCGAGGCAAGTTCCATCCCGGCTAAAGGCGACCGAGTGGGCCGCGATCTCCCCGGCCGGCGAGATTAACTCCCTCTCTCCGTCCAGGTCCCACATGGTCAACGCCTTCCAGGCGCCAAGGCGCCGAAAGGGAGTTCGGCTCACCGCGGCTAGCAGTCGGCCGTCCGGGCTAAAGGCCACCGACGTCACGGCTCTCGATGCAACATCCCATCGCCGCACCTCGCGCCCCGTGGCCGGGTCCCAAAGCGCCACCACCCCGTGAATATCGTCGCCAACGCCAGTGGAGATGCTGCGCCCTCCGGCTAGGAGCAAGCCGGCAGGGCTAAGGGCGAGCGAAAAGAACTCATAGAAGTCGTGCTCGACGCCCCAGCGTCTTAACATCGACGGCGCCATCATGATAACTCCTCCACAAATAGTCAATCCATCCTGGTAGGAATAGCCGAACGTCCGCGCCATGTCCGCATCGTCCCACCCATAGCGTTTGTAGGAAAAGATTGTCGCCTCGGCGCTATGTCGTCGACTACCACGGGAGCATCGACAGACATATGAAAGTGCCCGGCATCGAGTTCACGACAAGCCCAGCCAGCGCGGCTCCTCGCGTGCGTCTTGCACAACCCCTTCCCAGAGCGTTGCCTACGTGGCGAGGATACCGCCGTCCACCGCCAGGGCATGACCAGTGATGTAGGATGCCGCGTCCGAGCACAGCCACACCACCGCGTTCGCAATCTCCTCGGGCCGGCCGATCCGTCCCAGCGGGATCAGCGCGGCCAACCCCGCGGCGGCATCGTCGGGATGGCCGCCACTCACACGGTCGAGCACGCCCTGGAGCATCGGCGTCTGGAACGCGCCGGCGTCGATCGCATTGACGCGCACGCCCGCGGAGGCGTAACCCAGGGCCGCTGCTTTGGTAAGGGCAACGACCCCGGCTTTGCTGGCGGAGTAGAAGGGCGCGGTGGGAGCTGTTTTTACCGCGTTGATCGACGAGATAGTGACGATGGCCCCGCCGCCATGTTCCAGCATGGCGGGGATCTGGTACTTCATGCACAGCCACACGCCCTTGAGGTTGACGCCGATGGTTGTGTCGAAGTCCTCCTCGGTTTGCTCGACGACCGATGCGCTCGCCCCCTCGACGCCGGCGCTATTGCAGGCGTAGTCCAACCGACCAAACGCCCGAACCGTCGCGTCGATCAGCGCAGCGACCTCGCGTGCCCTGGATACATCCGTTGGGACAAAGAGCGCCTCCCCGCCGATGCCTTTGATCTCGCGCGTGACCTCCTCGCCCGGCTCGACGCGCCGCCCCGCGATCACGACCCACGCGCCGGCGCGGGCAAACGCGAGGGCCGTCGCGCGGCCGATACCGGAACTGCCGCCCGTGACCACGGCGACTTTGCCGTTTAACTCGCCCATCGTGATCCTTCCTGTTTACTCTCTCAGTTCCGTAGTCACAATCCACTTTGGCGTCGGTCTAACACCCCGTCGCCGGTCAAGTCCGAGCTAGCTCCAGGAGGGCGTCGGCTACCGTCGCGGGATCGACGAGCATGTGGAAGTGGCCGGTGTCGAGCTCGCGGCAGGTCCAGCCGCCCTGCCGCGCCCGCGTGACCGCTCTTGCATAGGGTTCGCTGAAGCGGAGGTACGCGCATGGGGCGTTGGGCACGGCGACGAAGCCCGGAATACGCTCCTCGAAGAACGCGAGGGGCCGCGGCCGCAACTCGGCCACCATGTCTCGCCGCAGCCGGTCGTCCGGGAGGATCGCGCGCAGGTCCCCTTCGCTCCAGTCGGGGAAACGGCTACCGGCGACGAGGTACTGGCGCAGTTGTTGCGCGAACTCCGGGTCGTCGGCCTCCATGTCGTCGAGGCGGCTCTGCCCATCGAGCGGGAGGGCGGCGTCGACAAATAGGTACGCGCCGACGTGACGACCGCAGCCCTCACCAATGGCAGGTAGCAGCGGTCCGGCGCCGCTGTGGCCCACCAGCACCAGCGCCCGACCCTCCGGCAGCGATGCGATGGCCTGCGCCGCCGACGCGACGTGTTGTCGCCAGTAGAGGAGGCCGCTGCTATCGTCGTCGCGGAGGACGGGTACCACGACCTCGAAGCCGCGCCGCCGCAGGTCCTCGGTGACCGGAGACCAAGTGAGTGGACCGACCAGCGGGCTGTGGATCAGTACAAAGACATCCGTCGCCTCTGCCATCATCTCGTCGCCTCCTGTCCACCTGTAAAGGAGGGTAAGGACATGACAAAGCCGGCGGCAACCGGCCTGCCAGTGCTCGCGCTGGTGGGATTCGGAGTCGTGCTCATGGCGATGGCGCTCGTAGCGGCAGGGCTCCTGCCGATCGCGGGCCTCGTCGCCGTGTGCGGGGCCGTCGTCGGCCTGGCGCACGCGCGTTAGCGCACGTGTGGTAGGCCGCAGGGGGGAGGGTATGTGCCAGCACCCCCTCCCCCCTGGCTTATACCGGCTCCTTGGAAGGAAAAGAGCCGGCAACGTTCCCGCTGAGACATGACGATCAGCAGGCACGCCTTGCCCACAGTATACCATCGCCGCGCCAATGATAGAGAGCGCCTGAAGGGTGGTCGTGATGTCTGTCTGTATCGAACGCTACCACTCCCATCCGGTACCGAGGCTGGCGAGGCCGCGGTCGAACAGGGGCTGCAGCGCGACATACATCACCACGATGGGCAGCGCGGCCAGCACGCAGCAGGCCATCAGCAGCGGCCACTGCTGGGCATAGGCGCCGTTGCCCTCAATGGAGCGCAGGCCCACCTGCAAGGTAAACATGTCCGGCGTGACCGCGGCGACCGATGGCCACAGGTAGTCGTCCCAGCGCGCCAGGAAGGTCAGGGTGGCCACGCTGGCAATGGCGGGGCCGGACAGCGGCAGGATCACGTAGAGAAACGTGCGGTAGACGCCGCAGCCGTCGATCTGGGCGGCCTCGTCGAGCTCGCGGGGGATGCCGCGCAGGAACTGGCGCACCAGCACAATGGTCAGGCCCGTGACCGCCGTGGGCAGGATCAGCCCCTGGTAGGTGTTGAGCCAGCCCAATCCACCGCCGCCGATGGCCGCGACGCGGATGACCACGAACAAGGGGATCACGATGGCCGCCGTGGGCACGACCATGGCCACCACCACCAGCGCAAACAGCAGGCGGCGCAGGGGGAAGCGCAGCCGCGCGAAGGCGTAGCCCGCCGGCACGCCCAACAGCACGTTGCTGAAGACCGAGACCCCGGCGTAGAGCGTGGAGTTCAGGAAGTTCTGCGCCAGGGCGATGGCGCCGTCGCTGCCGCCGCCCAGCGCGCTCGAAAAGGCGCCCAGGGTAAAGTGGTGCGGCACAAGGTCGTAGGGGTTGGCGATGACCTCGTCGATGCCGCGCAGTGATTGACCCACCATCCACACGATCGGTCCGCAGAACAACACGAGCAGCAGCGCGGCGGTCAGATAAAGGAGGGTATGGCGCAGCCGGCGCGACCAGACACCCGACAGGGGCGGCGCGGGGAGCGTGCTATCGGCAGGCAAGCTCACGGCGTCACGCCCCCCTCGCCCGGACCATCGTCACGCGCGGAATCCTCATCGAGCAACCATACCTCCCAAGTATACGAGACAAAGCCGCGCCCGATTGCCAGCCTGGTAGCGCACCTCTATACTGAGGGCAACTCGGGCGCGCGAGGCGCCTGTCCACACGCGGAGGAGAGACACGTGGCCGTTGGGGGAAAGCGTAACGTCACCGCGTACCGAGGCACGACGCCGCGCTGCAAGGGCTGGCGCCAGGAGGCCATCCTGCGCCTGCTGGAGAACACCCTGGAGGTCGGCGAGCGGCCCGAGGAATTGGTCATCTACGCCGGCAGCGCCCGGGCGGCGCGCGATTGGGACAGTTTCGACCGCATCGTGGCCGCGCTCCGGCGGATGGAGGAGGACCAGACCCTGGTGGTGCAGTCGGGCAAGCCGGTAGGCCTGTTCCCCACGCACCGCCTCGCGCCGATCGTCATCATGGCCAACGCCAACGTGGTGGGCCACTGGGGCATCGGCGACCAGTTCCAGGCCCTGGTCGATCAGGGCCTGACCGCCTACGCCGGGATGACCGCCGGGGCGTGGCAGTATATCGGCGCGCAGGGCATCCTGCAGGGCACCTACGAGACCTTCATGGCCGCGGCACGCGCGCTGTTCGGCGGCTCCCTGGCTGGCCGCCTCGTGGTCACCGCCGGACTGGGCGGCATGGGCGGCGCCCAGTCCCTGGCCGGGGTGCTGGCCGGCGCGGCCATTCTGGTGGTGGAGGCCGACCCGCGCCGCGTCGAGCGCCGCCTGCGCGAGGGCTACCTGCAGCGCCGCTGCGCTGACCTCGACGAGGCCCTGCGCCTGTGCCTCGACGCCAGGGAGCGCGGCGCGGCGCTCTCCGTCGGCCTGGTGGGCAACGCTGCTACGGTGCTGCCCGCGCTGGTGCGGCGCGGCCTCACCCCTGACCTTGTGACCGACCAGACTACCACTGACCTCGTCGGCGGCTACGTGCCCGCCGGCATCGACGCCGAAGATGCCGAGCGCATGCGCGTCTCCGACCGCGAGACGCTGGTCGCGCGCGGCCGCGAGTCCATCGCCGTCCAGATGCGCGCCATGCTCGAGCTGGGCCGCCGCGGCGCCGAGATCTTTGAGTACGGCAACGGGCTGCGCGCTGCGGCCCGCGACGCCGGGGTCGCCGACGCCTTTGAGATGGGCGGCTTCGTGGAGCGCTATATCCGCCCGCTGTTCTGCCAGGGCATCGGTCCCTTCCGCTGGATCGCCCTCTCCGGCGACCCGCAGGACATCCACACGATCGACGACCTGCTCCTGGAGCATTTCCAGGGCAACCCCGTGACCGACTGGATCACCAAAGCCCGCGCCAACGTGCCCTTCACGGGCCTGCCCGCGCGTATCGGCTGGCTCGGCCACGGCCAACGCGCCAGGCTGGCGCTGCTGGTCAACGCGGCCGTGGCGGACGGACGCATCAGCGCCCCCGTGTCGTTCACGCGCGACCACCTCGATTCGGGCTCGGTGGCCGCGCCCTACCGCGAGACGGAGCACATGCGGGACGGCTCGGACGCCATCGCCGACTGGCCGCTGCTCAACGCCCTGCTAACCTGCGCCTCCCACGCCGACCTCGTGGCCATCCATGGGCACATGGGCAATCTCCAGTCCGCCGGGGTGACGCTGGTGGCTGACGGCTCGGCGCAGGCGGCCGAGCGGCTGAGCCGCGCCTTGACCAACGACACCGGCCTGGGGGTGCTGCGCCACGCCGACGCCGGCTACGAGACGGCCCAGCAGGCCGCGCGCGAGGCCGGATTAGGGCTGGGTTTGTGATGCGCACGCTCGATTGGGACGCCGCGCGGGCCGCGGCGTGGGGAGGGTTGGTCTTCGGCGCGGGCGGTGGTGGCCTGGAGGACGGGCTGCGCTCCGCCGAGGCGGTCTTTACGCTGGGCCGACCGGTCCTGGCCACGCTCGACGAGTTGGCGGACGACGACGGCATCCTGGTGACGACCAGCGTTGGCGCGCCCGGGCAGACCAGGCAGGTAGTGTGGCCCAGGGATGGTCTGCGCGCCGTCGAACTGGCGCGCGAGGCATGGGCCGGACCCGGCCGCATCGTGGGCATCATGACCTCGCACCCCGGCGCTTTCACGCCTGGCTCCTGGCTGCCGGCGGCGGTCGATCCGGGCCTGGTAGTAGTCGACTGCGCCGCCAATGGCCGCGGCCACCCCACCGTGAAGATGGGCGGCATGGGCCTGGCCGGCCGGGGTGATGTGCGGGTGATCCAGGCGGCCGCGGGCGGGCTGGCCGAGGAGGGCCGCTATCTGGAGGTCGTCGTGCGCGGCTCCATGGCCGCGGGCGCTACCCTGCTGCACCACGCCTCCGACGAGGCGGGCGGCTCCGTCGCGGCCTGCCGCGGACCCTTCTCGGCGGCGTTCTGCCGCGAAGCCGGAGCCGTTGGCGCCATCACGGCCTGCATCCGGCTGGGCGAGGCCATGCTCGACGCACGGGGCAAGGGAGGCGCGGCCGCGATCTCAGCGGTCGTCGACACGCTTGGCGGGCGCGAGTTGGGGCGCGGACGCCTGACGCGCCACGAGCTGGCGCGCGTCGGCAGCTGGGAGGTTGGCCGCCTGGATGTCGACACCGGCGGCGCGGGGCTTGAGGTCACGGTCTGCAACGAATACATGGCCGTGGAGCGGGGCGGTGAGCGCGTTGCCACGTTCCCGGACCTCATCGTCATCCTGTCCCCCGACGACGGGATGCCCCTGGCCGCGGCGCGCCTGGAGCCCGGCGACGACGTGGTCGTGGTCGTCGTGCCCGCCAGCCGCATCCCGCTGGGGGCGGGGGTGCGCGACGCCGCGGTGTACGCGGAGGTGGAGCGGATGATCGGTAAAGAATTGGCGTCGTACGCACTGGCCGCAAGTCGCGTGGGCGGCGTGGACGGGTCCCGTTGATGGGCGACCTCGCGGACCTCGCGGCCGTCACGGGGACGAGTCCGGCCCTCGTGACCCTGACCCTCGATGGCCTCGGTCTGGCGGACCTCTACCGCGTCGCCGTGGAGGGCGCCTCCCTTGAGGTCGACCCCGCCGTCTACGCGCGCGTCGCGGCCGGACGCGCCGTAGTCGAGCGCGCGCTCGGGGGCGAGCGTCTCGTCTATGGCCTCAACACCGGCGTCGGGCATCTGCGCGACGCGCGCGTCTCGCGCGAGGCCCTGATGGAGTATCAGGTGCGCCTGGTCGTGGGCCACGCCTGCGCCATCGGGCCCGCGCTCCCGGACGCGGACACGCGGGCGCTGATGCTGGCGCGCGTGTCCGGTCTGGCGCGCGGCGGGTCCGGCGCACACCCCTCGGCCATGCGCGCGCTGGTAGACATGCTCAACGCGGGCGTCCACCCGGTCGTGCCCGAGATCGGGTCGGTCGGCGCCTCGGACCTGATGCACATGGCCGCCGTGGCCCTGGCGCTGGTTGGCCGCGGCGAGGCGCGCTACGGGGATGAGACGCTGCCCGGCGGCGAGGCGCTGGCGCGCGCGGGGCTCACACCTTACGTGATGCAGCCCAAGGACGGCCTGGCCCTGATCAGCGCCAACGGCTTCGCCATCGGAGTCGGCGCGCTGGCCATTCACGAGGTCGAGCGCGTCGCGCGGCTGGCCGACCTCGCCGGCGCGCTGACGCTGGAGGCGATCGGCGCAAACCTCAGCCCGTTCGAGGCGGCGGTCGCGGCGGCCAAGCCGGTCCCCGGCCAGATCGCCGCCGCGGCATATCTGCGCGAGCTGCTGCGCGGCAGCGACCTGTACGACCCGGCCACGGTCGTCTCGGTGCAGGACCCGCTCTCGTTCCGCGTGATGCCGCAGGTGCATGGCGCGCTGCGCGAGCAGATCGCCTTTGCCCGCGCCAGCGTAGAGACCGAGCTTAACGCCATGGACGACAACCCGCTGGTGCTTATCGAGGACGACCGCATGATCTCCACCGGCAACTTCCATCCCATGGCGCTGGCGCCGGCTTTCGACGCGTTACGCGTGGGGCTGGCCCACGTGGGCTGCTCTCCGAGCGGCGCATGAACAGGGCGCTGGCGCCGCGCTACGCCGCCCACGAGGCCTTCCTGGGACCGGCCGACGCCGATCTCAACGGACGGCCCAACGTCAGCCTGCTGTCGTACGCGGCTGCGGCGCTGCTCTCCGAACTGAAGGTCCTGGCCGCCCCGGCCACGCTGAGCTGCCCGCCGCTCGACCTCGACACGGAAGACCACGCCACGCTGGCGCCGCTGACCGTCGTCACGACGCGCAAGGTGATCGGCCTGCTGGAGACGATCCTGGCCATCGAGGCCCTGCTGGCCGTCGACGTGCTCGCCGACCGCTCGCCGTTGCCGAGGTTGGGCGTGGGGACGAGTGCTGCCTATGAGGTCGTGCGCGCGGCGCGGCGCGACGTTGGACCCGTGGCCTCCGCTGCTCGCATCGCCGAGGCCGTGCGAGATGTGTTGGTGCGCCACGTCGTCGTCGCCGGCAAGTCACCGAATATTAGACCCGCCTGCGGCTAAAGTCGCATGGCAGATTGTCATGTCCCTCCGGGACGCCCCCACACATGAAAATCTGCTATTTACACAGCAGAGAACGACGACTAAAGTCGTGTGGGTGGGCCTGCCGAGACACTTTAGTGTTCGTGGTGTGCCATGCGACTTTAGTCGCAGGTCCAGGTCACGTTGTACTATTAAGCACGCCGGGAGGCACGATCGCTGAACGGGTCCAGCGCGTCGCGCAGCCCGTCGCCGACGAGATTGACGCTGAGCACGGTGAGCAGGATCAAGAGGCCGGGCGCGACCGTTTCCCACGGCGCGTCGACCTGATAGGGCAGCCCATCGGCCAGCATGCTGCCCCAGCTGGAGGTCGGCGGCTGCACCCCGAAGCCGAAAAAGCTGAGCACCGACTCCAGGATGATGTTGCCGCCGACCAGCAGCGTGGCGTTGACGACGATCGGCGCGATGGCGTTGGCGAGCAGGTGGCGCAGCACGATGCCGGCCGGCGAGACGCCGATCGCCCGCGCCGCTTGCACGTAGTCGCGCTCCCTCAAGGTCAGGAACTCGCCGCGCACCAGCCGCGCGATGGTGGTCCAGCCCACGGCGGCGAGGAGCAGCACGACGACCTCTATATTCTGTGTCCCTCCCGCTCCCGCGAGGAAGGCGGAGAGGACGAACAGCAGCACGTAGAGCGGGAACGAGAGCACGACATCCGTGGCGCGCATGACGACGATGTCGACCCACCCCCCGGCATACCCGGCAAGCGCGCCGAGCAGCGTCCCGAGCAGCACCGCGCTGAGCATCGACGCGCCCCCGATGAGCAGCGAGATACGGCCGCCGTACAGGGCGCGGCTCAGCACGTCGCGCCCTCCGAAATCGGCGCCCAGAAGATGGTCGCCGCTGGGCGCCGCGTTGAAGGCCGCGAAGTCGCCGTGGTTGGGGTCGTACGGCGCGATGAGCGGCGCCAGGACCGTCGCCGTCGTCAGGACGAGCAGCACCACGATCCCCGCCACGGCCGGGCGATGCTGGCGAAACCGGCGCCAGGCGAGGGCCGTGAGCCCCGCCGTCCTCGTCGTCCCCGTCGTCTCCGCCAGGTCGGGGTCCGCGTCGCCCTGGGGCGCGGCGCCCGGCGTCAGATCCAGGTTCGTGTCGCTCTGGGGCGTGGCGCCCGGCGTTAGGCCCCTGTCTGTTGCGCGTTGGTCATGCATAGCGGATGCGCGGATCGAGCAGCGCGTAGACGATATCGGCCGCGAGATTACAGAGCACGATCGTCAGCGCCGAGAGTACCAGCATGGCCATCAGGATTGGGTAGTCGCGCGCGGACAGCGCGTCGAGGAACAGGCGCCCCAGACCGGGCCAGGTGAAGATCGTCTCCGTGACGACCGCGCCCCCGAAAATGCTGTCGACGTCGAGGGCCACGACGGTCACCAGGGGGATCAGCGCGTTACGCAAGGCGTGGGTTGCCACGACGCGGAGGGTCGACACCCCTTTGGCCCGCGCCGTGCGCAGATAGTCCCGCTGCAGGATGTCGATCATGCTCGCGCGCAGGTACCGGCTCCAGGCCGCGATAAAGTAGAGCGAGAGCACGGCCGCCGGAAGGATCAGGTGGCGCAGGTGGTCGGGCAGAGACGCCGGCGCCCCCTCGGTCTGCACGCCGCCGACCGGAAACAGACCCAGATGGATGGCCAGGAGCAGGATCGCCATCTCGGACAGCCAGAACAGGGGCATGGAGATGCCCAGGTAGGCGATGATGGTGATCGCGTAGTCGACGAACGAATACCGCTTGACCGCCGTCAGGATGCCGAGCGGGATCGTGAGCAGCAGCGCCACCAAGAAGGCCGTGCCGAGCAGCTCGACCGTTGCCGGTACCCGGTCGGCGATCGCCGCGATCACGGGCTGCCCATCGGAGTAGATCGCGCCGAAATCGAGGCGCAGCACGCCCCACAGCCACCGCGCGTACTGGATGGGCAACGGCTGGTCGAGCCCCAGCTCGACGACGAGGGCATGACGGGACTGGGATGACAGGTGCGGGCTGAAGGCCACCTGCTCGGGACCGCCGGGGATGAGATGGAGCACCCCGAACAGGACCATGCTGATCAGGACCAACAGCGGCACGGTCTGGGCGGCGCGCCGGATGACGTAGCCCGTCATGACGCCGGCCGCCCAGGGCCTCGCCCGACTGGGATCAGCCTTTCCACCACTGCCAGCTATTCCAGGTCTCGTACGAGTACGGGGCAGGGGCGTAGTTGTGCAGCGCGTTGCCGTGCATGTCGAGAACCGGCGGGTCATAGAGCCAGAGCGCCGGCAGGTCGGTGTTCATCTGCTGTTGCATGCGGGCAAAGATTGCCTTGCGCTGTCCCACGTCGGTCGTCCGCTCCTCCTGATCGATCAAGGCGTCGTAGCGCGGGCTGACGTAGCGCCCGTAGTTGCTGCCGGTCGGGGGTAACTGATTGCTCCTGAAATAGGACGAGATGGTGATGCTGGGATCGTACACCAGCTCGTTTTCCCACTCGCCGATGTCGAAGTTACCCGACGGGAACACGCTGCCGAAGAAGGTGCTGCTGGGATAGTTGACGATGCGCAGGTCGATGCCCAGATTCTGATAGTCTTGCAGCGCGATCAGCTCATCCTGCGCGCGCCAGGCGTTGCGGGCGGTCGTCGAGTAGCGCAGGGTCAGGGTCTGCCCATTCTTATGGCATCTGCCGTCCGACCCGAGCTTCCAGCCGGCGGCGTCCAGCAACTGCGCGGCTTTGACCGGGTCGAAGGGATAGGGCTTGACCCCCGGCGCATAGGCGAACGAGGTCGGGGCGACGTCCGAGGCGATGGGCAGGGCCGTGCCATGCCAGACATCTTTGATCATCGACGGGCGGTCCAGTCCATACTCCAGCGCCTGCCGCACGCGCACGTCCTGCAGGATCGGGTTCTTCAAGTTAAGCAGCCCCTGCTCGAAGTTCGGCGCGGTGCTGGCGATAAGGGTATAGCCGGAGATGCGGCGATAGGAGTTGAGTTGGGCGATATCCAGGAACCAGGCGCAGTCGACCTCGTGAGCGGCCAGGGCGTTGGCCAGCGCGACCTGATCGGGGATGATCTTGAAGATGATGCGGTCGAGGTAAGGCAGCCCTTCGGAGGCGCGGTAGTACCGAGGGTTGCGCACCACGGTAATGCTGTCACCGGCCTTGCGCGCCGTCACCATGAAGGGGCCGCTGGCCACGGTAGGTTGGAAGGTGAAGCGGCTGGTGTTGATCTGCGTCGCCGTCAGCTTGCCCAGCACGTGTGCGGGCAGCGGCATGACCTGATCGACCCACACCGCGAGGAAGGGCGTGCCGAACGCAACGACGATGGTGGGGAGGGAGGAGGCATGATGGAGTGGCCGGCATTGAACGCGTCGTCCGGGCCGGCGGAGGTCCGGGAACGTACGCTACGCGACGGGGCGCGGCCCATGCTCTCGCACCACGATCCGCTGTTCGTCGACCTTTTCGCGCGGACGACCGGGCTCTTGCAACAGGTCTACCGCACGCGGTACGACGTGGTCGTGCTGCAGGGCGAGGCGGTCCTGGGGCTGGAAGCGGCGGCAGCCAGTCTCATCGCGCCGGGGGACCGCGTCCTCAACCTCGTGTCGGGCTCGTACGGGGCGTGGTTCGCGCCCTACATCCGCCGCGCCGGCGGCGAGGTCGTCGAGGTGCGCGTCCCGTACGACTCCGCCGTCGACCCGGAGGAGGTGCGCCGGGCCTTGCGGCGCGACCCGACCATCAAATACCTCTCCGTGGTGCATGTCGAGACGCCGTCCGGCACGGTCAATCCCGTGCGCGAGATCGGACAGGTGGCGCGGGAGCACGGCGTGCTGACCATCGTGGACACCGTGGCGGGCCTGGGCGGGGTTGTGCTCAGCCCGGAAGAGTGGGGCATCGACATCGCCGTCGCCGCGCCGCAGAAATGCCTGGGCGGGCTGCCCGGTCTGGCCTTGCTCAGCGTCAGCCCGGCCGCATGGGCGGCGATGGACGGTCATCCATCGCCCCCACGCGGGGGCTACCTCTCGCTGCTGGACTGGAAGGAAACGTGGCTCGCCGCGCGGCGCTTCCCCTACACCCCGTCGGTCAGCCTGGTCTACGCGCTGGAATCGGCCCTGACTCAGGTGCTCGAGGTGGGGATCGAGCGCCACGCCGCACGTCACGCGGCGATGGCCGCGGCCTGCCGGGCCGCCGTGCGGGCGCTCGGCCTGCGCCTCTGGCCCGCGCGGGAGGAGATTGCGGCCACGGCGGCCACGGCGGTGGCCGTCCCGGAGGGGCTGACCGACGCGGGGATACGCGGTCATCTCTGCGCGCGCTACGGCGTCATGCTGTCCGGCGCGTCGGGCGATCTGGCCGGGCAGGTCTTCTTGCTGGGTCACATGGGCCGGACGGCGCACCCGGTCAGCCTCATCGCGCAAATAGGGTTGCTCGAGCGCACCCTCGCCGACCTCGGTCGCTCCACGCCGCTCGGCAGCGGGGTGGGGGCGGTCCTCGCCGCCATCGAGGGCTGGAACGACAGCGCGGAGTAGCGTGATGATGAGGTGGAGAGGCGGGGACCTGCGACTAAAGTCGCATGGCACACCACGGACACTGAAGTGTCTCCTTTTCCGCTGTGCGGGCAGTCGCGCAGCGCCGCTCAACGCCTCACGCTGCGACTTTAGTCGCTGTTGCTTGCCATGCGATTTCAATCGCAGGCCCGCAGGCCCTCGGTCTTTGACAAAGACGACGCCGCCGTGATAGCCTGACGCTAACGCGCCATGACGCGCGGTCTATCGCACCTTTTACAAGTGAATACAGCGCTCTTATCCAGAGAGGCGGAGGGACCGGCCCAATGAAGCCTCGGCAACCAGCGGTGCGCCGCAAGGGTGCCAATTCCGGCAGAACTATTCTGGAAGATGAGAGTCGCGTAGGTCCCAGGACTCTCGCAACCGGCGCGGACCGTTCCGTCGTCCCTGGCCGTTGCGGTGCCCAGGGGTCGGCTATGCGGACACCCTCTCATCGACAGCATCGGTGGAGAGGGTTTTTTTGTGGGCTCTCGCCCTCCTCTCTCCCAATACGGTCGGCGTCGCGATGGATGCTCGCTGGCGGGCGGAAGGTCTGGGGTCATCTGGGGGCGCGGGCGTCTCGCCCGTCTCAGGTCCAACGCAGGGACGGGCGAGCAGCGCAGTGAGCGCCACACGCCCCCAGGACTCTTACGCACCAGCGAATGCTCCCGAAACACCAGGAGTACGGACATATACGTATGCGGACGAGGAGAACGATCACGATGGTAGAAGTGCGAGAGAAGACGCTGGCAGCGCCGGTCCAACCGGCTGGATGGGCCGATGAGATCGTCGGCGCGGGCGTCGAGGGGCGCCTGCTCGACGGGTCGCGGCGGCGCTTCATCAATCTGGACAACGCGGCCACCACGCCGGCCTTGCGCGCCGTGCAGCAAGCCGTGGTCGACTTCCTGCCCTGGTACTCCAGCGTCCATCGCGGGGCGGGCCTGACATCGCGCCGCTCGACGAGGCTCTTCGAGCAGGCGCGGGAGACCGTCGGGTCGTTCCTCGGCGTCGACGACGCCCGCCAGAGCGTCATCTTCGTCAAGGGCGCGACCGAGGGACTCAACAGGGTGGCCCGCGCGCTCGATGGGACCGGTACGACCGTCTTTACCACGCTGATGGAGCACCACGCCAACCTGCTACCCTGGCGCGCGCACGCGGCCGCCGTCCGCTACATCCGGACCGACGATAGCGGCGTGATCGACGAGGAGGACCTGGAGCGGCAGCTGCGCGCGGTCACGGCGGGACCGAAACTCGTCGCAATCAGCGGCGCCTATAACGTCACGGGATACAGCCCGCCGGCGCATCGCCTCGCGGCCCTCGCGCATCGGCACGGGGCCGAGATCCTGGTCGACGGCGCCCAGTACGTGCCGCACCACCCGGTGGACCTGCGCGGCCACGCGCCCGGCGAGGAGCTCGACTACCTGGTGTTCTCGGCCCACAAAGCGTACGCGCCGTTCGGCGCCGGGGTCTTGATCGCGCCGCGACATGCCTTCCCTGACGCTCCCGATGTCGTGGGCGGAGGCGCGGCCACGCACGTCACGGTCGACGACGTGGCGTGGGCGGACCTGCCCGACCGAGAGGAGGCCGGCTCGCCCAACGTCGTGGGCGCCGTCGCGCTGGCGGCGTCGCTGCGTCGCCTGGAGGAGTTGGGGCGCACGGCCGTGGAGACCTATGAGACGGAGTTGACCGCGTACGCCCTGCAACGCCTCGGGACCGTCCCCGGCCTGACTCTGCTGGGGCCAGCGCGGCGGCGCACCGCCATCCTGACCTTCGTACTGGCCGATGTGCCGCACGAGTTGGCGGCGGCGATGCTGAGCTACGAGCACGGCATCGGCGTGCGCTCAGGTCTCTTCTGCGCCCACCAGGGCATGCGCCGCCTCCTTGGGGGACGTCTCCCTGCAGTCGAGGAGGTGCCCTGCGCGTCGCCCGCCGCGTCGGGGGCCGTGCGGGCCAGTCTGGGCCTGTACAATACGGGGGCCGACATCGACGCCCTCGTCGACGCCCTGACCAAGATCGCCCGCGGCGAGCGCGCCAGCCTGTACGAGCGCGACGCCTCGGGCGACTACCGGCCCACCGGCTGGACCGACGAGGAGCCCACCTGGCTGGGCCAGGAGGCGCTATTGTCCGCTCGGTACACGGTAGGGAAGCTCACGCCGGCGAGCTGTTCGGATAGGCCCCAGAGGCGGGCGGCGTCGGCCTCGCTGGTGGCCGACTTATAAATCTTCTGGACGGCCGGCGCGCCGGCAAGGTGGGCGAACCCGCTCGGGCCATAGAACAGGCCGCCCCGCGCCCGCGGGTTGGTCGCCGCGTACAGGGCGGGCAGCAGCCCCCCCTCCACCGTCTGGGCCAGGACCCCGCCGCGGGATAGGCGTCGGATCAGCCGGACCGCGACGGTGTCGCCGTCGCGGCCCAGTTCAGGGTGCGCGGCCAGCAGGTTCGTGGCCGTGATCCCAGGGTGAGCCACGTTGCTCGTAATGCCCCACCCGCCCGCTTTACTATGACGATCCAGGTCGAGACCGAAGACCATCAGCGCGAGCTTCGACTGGTTGTAGGCCCGCATGGGCACGTATTTTTGTGCCCACTGCAGGTCGTCCCAGTTGAACGCGCCCTGAGCGGCGCCAAAGCTGACCTGGGAGGTGACACGGGCCTTGCCCGTTCGCAACAGCGGCAGCAGGCGCGCGACCAGGGCGACGTGGCCGAGGTAGTTCGTCCCGAACTGCAACTCCAACCCGTCCCGGGTGGCTTGCCGCGTTGGCGGGGTCATCACCCCGGCGTTGTTGATGAGCAGGTCAATCGGGCGACCCTCAGCGTTTAGGCGGTCGCCGAACGTCGCGACTGACGCCAACGACGAGAGATCCAGCTCGCGGGTGGAGACGTTGGCCCCCGGAGTGGCCGCGCGGATACGCTCCAGAGCGGCGGCGCCCTTGGCAGGGTTACGGACGAGCATGACGACATCCGCGCCGGCGGCGGCGAGACGACCGGCCAGACCAAGGCCAATCCCGTCGCTCGCGCCGGTGACGATGACGAATTGTCCGGTCAGATCCGGGACGGTGATGTCTGGTTTCTTACGCGGCATGAGCACTCCTATCAAATAGACAATTTTTATCTACATGTCCATTATTGACTATTGGACGAGAATTGTCAAGACTAGGAGGAGAGGATGGTTGTCGCGCGCGCTGTCCGGTTTTTGACCGTTGGATCGGCGAAGCGCGCGGACGTCAGGCTGACAAGGATATCCGCGTTGATCGCGCGCCGGCTGGCTAGATGGATCACGATTGATTAAAGAGGTGGCGATGGTGGGGAAAAACGACGACCGGATTATCGCGGCGGCCAGACAGGTCTTTATGCGCTATGGGTTCAAGCGCGTCACCATGGGCGAGATCGCCGCGGCGGCGGGCATGTCCAGGGCGGCCCTCTACCTCGTGTACCCTTCTAAAGAGGATGTCCTGACGGCGGTCGTGACGCGGGTGTTCGCGGCCATGCTCGACGAGATCCGCCACGGGCTGGGCCGCTTTGCCACCGTGGAGGAGCAATTGACGTTCGCGTTGGACGTGTGGTGCGTCGCCCAGTTCGAGCTGGTCCAGGCGTCGCCGGACGCGAAGGATCTCTACGAGAGCAGCTACCAGTTTGCCGCGGAGGTGACGGTGAGGGCGACCGCCGACTTCATCGCCCTCGTGGCGGACGTGCTGGACCCGCTGGTCCGCCAGCAAGCCAGGGTGGCCCTGTCGTCAGTCCAGATCGCGCACATCCTCGCGAGCGCTGCGCCCGGATTCAAAGCCTCCGTGACGACGACAGAGCAACTCCGCGCCCTGATCGCCCACCTCATCACCATCGTTCTGGCCAGCCTTGACACCCCAACGGCGAGGGCCGTCAGTAGCACGGGCTGAGGCCTATACTGCCTAATGGCGCGAGTTATCATCGTTTTACTACCGACAGTGCAGGCCGTCGGTAGCACGGGCCGAGGCGCCCGCGCCACCCGCGCCACCCGCGCCACCCGCTTCTCTCCATGCTGGCTTGCCTCCCCACGGTCCAGCACAGGCCCCCGCCTGGGAGATCGAGGGCTGGGTCACCTCCTACGCCGCCATCGCCACGGGCGAGATGGCCGTGGTCGGCGACGCCGTAGCCCGGCTGACCGGCCACCCGCCGCAATCGCTGCCCGACTACCTGCGCCGGCATCCGGACAGCATAGCGCGCCTCATCGCCCCGTGACAACCCGCGCCGCTTTCGGGCCGCTAGGAGCCTAGTTCGTGGCGTCGAGCATGCTGACCGTGCTCGGCTCCACGCGCGTGCGCGGGCCCGGCGGCGGGAGGAACGGCGCCCACCGCCGCAGCCCACGCGGCAGCCAGCCCCAGGCGTCGGGTGTCCGCAGCGCCCCCCCGACGCTGACCACGAAGGCCCGCCCGGCTCGCTCGTCCACCGCGATGCTGTCCGGGTCCAGGCCCACCGTGACCGTCCGCAGCACGGCTCCGCTCCGCGCGTCCAGGACGCTCACCGTCCCCGGTTCGCTGGCGTTGCCCAGCCGGTCCACCGGGCCCGCGTTGGCCACGAACACGCGCCCGCTGCGCCCGTCCACGGCCACCGCCCCGGGCGCCACGCCCACCCCTATCAGCCGCAGCAGCGCCCCCGTCCGCGCGTCCAGCATGGCCACGCGGCCGAGCCCGACGGGCCGCAGCGCGACGCTTGCCACGCCGATGGCGCGGGGCGCCGATCCCTGCGTGGTCACGAAGACATGCCCCGTCCGCGCATCCGTGGCCATGGCGGCAGGCATCCCCGGGAGCGGCGTGCTGCGCAACAGGCGACCGCTGCGCGTGTCGACCACCACGACGGTTCCCCGATTGGTGGTCACATCGGTGGTCAACACGAACGCGCGTCCCGTCGTCTCGTCGACCGCGAGCTTCCCCGGTGCCGGGAGCCCGCCGAGGGCGCCGCGGCGCACGAGTCGCCCGCTTGCGGTGTCCAGCACGTCGACGGTCGCCTTGCCCAGGCCACCGTCGACGTCGACCGACGCGCGCACCAGGATCAGGCGGTTGTCCCGGCCGTCGATAGCCCCGGCCAGGGAGATTCCTCCCATCGCCAGGCTCTGCGTGAGCCGCCCGTTCGCCGTCGCCAGCACCCGCACGCGCTCACTGTCGAGCCCATCGTTCGCGTAGGTCGCGACGATGGCCTGACCGCGCCGCGCGTCGACCATGGGAGGGAGGGGCGACGCGGCGGCGGGGATGCGACGAAGAGGGTAGCCGCTCATCGCATCAAGCAGGCTCACGTCTCGTGGAGCGCCGATCGAGAGGAGAAAAGAGACCAGTTGACCGGCCGGCGCATCGACGCGCGTGGCCGCATCGGTCACGACGACGCGCCCGGCGCGCTCATCCACGGCGATGCCGGTCGGGTTTTGCCCGACGGCCACGGTGCGCAGCAGTGTCCCCGCGTGCGTGTCGAGCACGCTGATGGTGTTGTCCCCGTTGTTGACGACGAAGGCGCGCCCCGTCCGCGCGTCCACCGCGATGGCGATCGGCGTTGTCCCCAGCGGGACGGTGGCCAGCACGGGGCCGGCGCTCGCCCTGCTCGCCACGAGCATGCCGGCGAACAGCCCCAGCGCCGCCAGCCCCAGCGCACCATACCGGACTCTCATCGCTCTCTCGTCTACCCCTTGATACCCGTCCCCGCGATGCCCTGGACGATCTGACGCTGGAAGATGGCGAACACGAGCAGGATGGGGATCGCCGCGAGCACGGCCGAGGCCATGATCTGCGCATACTGCACGCCGAACGAGCTTGTGACCGTCGACAGGCCCACCGTGAGGGGCATCATCTCGGTGCTCGTGATCACGATCAGCGGCCAGAGGAAGTTATTCCACGACCACACGAAGGTGAAGATGGAGACGGCGGCGACCGCCGCCCGGGACAACGGGACCCAGATCTGCCAGAAGATGCGGAAGCGGCTGCATCCGTCCATCACGGCCGCCTCGGCCAACTCGTGGGGCAGGCCGTCGAAGAACTGTTTCAGGATGAAGACCGCGATCGGGGAGGCGATCTGCGGCAAGATGACGCCTTGATAGGTGTTCACAAAGCCGAGGTCGTTCATCATCGTGTACAGGGGCACGATCAGCACCTGGGCGGGGACCATGAGGCCGGCCATGACCAATGCAAAGACGAGCCGGCGGCCGCGAAACGGGATCTGCGAGAACGCGTACGCCGCCAGGCTGGCCAGCACGACGGTGATGAGGGTGACGGACACGGAGACGATCACGCTGTTGAGGTACCAGCGCGGTAGGCTCCCCGCGCTCAGGACCTTCCCGAACGCGTCGAGCGTGATGTGGGCCGGGATCCAGCGCACGGGCGTGACCGTCGTCTCGGTCTCGGGCTTGAGCGCGGTGTCCAGCGCCCAGGCAAAGGGCACGAGCCAGATCGCGGTGCCGATGATCAGCGCGATGAAGGCGGCGGCGTTCGCCAGCGTCGAGCGTCGATGGGTCCCGGACGTCCGCAACGTGATGGTGGGAAGCGTGGTCACGTTCTGTCTCATCGGACCTGACCCCTTCCGCTTCCGCGATTGAACAGGATGAACTGCACCGCCGACACGACCACGATCACGAGGAAGAACACATACGACATGGCCGACGCGTAACCGAGTCGGAACGACTGGAAGCCCTGCTCGTAGATGTATTCGATGATGGAGCGCGTCGACCCGTTGGGTCCTCCGGTCGTCAACAAGTAGATCTGGTCGAAGACCTTCAAGGACGCCAGGATTTGCAAGACGACGATCAGCGTGGTGGTCCGTTGCAAGAGGGGGATCGTGATATAGCGCAGGCGCGTCCACGCCCCGGCCCCATCGAGGGCGGCCGCCTCGTAGATCTCCTGCGGGATTTCCTGCAGGCCAGCCAGATAGAGCACGAAGTTGAAGCCGACGGTCCACCACACCGTCGCGATGACCACGGCGGGCATGGCCAGGCCCGGATCGGTGAGCCAGGCGATGGAATGGAAGCCAAACGCCGAGAGATAGTTGTTGATCAGGCCGAAGTCCGGCTGATAGAGCCAATTCCAGATTAGGTAGACGATAGCCACCGGGAGGACGTACGGCGCGAAGAAGGCGAGGCGGAACAGCCACTGCGCGGGCATCTTGCGGTTGGCGAGGAGCGCCATGACGAGGCTGAGCACCACGAGGGGGATCGTGCTCTCGAGGGTGAACTGGACCGTGTTCCAGAGGTCCGCCCAGAACGTCGCATCCGCGAAGAGGGCGCGATAGTTGTCGAGCCCATTGAACTGTGACGTGCCCAGCAGGCTCCAGTTGTAGAAGCTCATGTGTAGCCCGGAGATGATGGGCCAGAGAATGAAGAGCCCGTACGCCAGGAGGAACGGCAGTACGAAGCCCAGGCCGAGTAGGTCGGTCCGCCATTGCTCCATCCGCCCCCGGCGGGACACGCGCACGCGCGCGCCCGTCCGCATCGCTTCCGTCGCCCTGTGCTGCGTAGCCATAGTGGCCCCCTTCTATCATAGCGGCGGCGAGACCCCTCGCGGGTCTCACCGCCGCCGGTACTCCGTCGGTCCTCCGTTGTTAGGCCGGAGGCGGCGTGGCAATCAACTTCTGCACGGCCGAGGTGAACTGGCTGATGGCCTGCGCCGGCGTCAGGTGGCCCTGCATGACCCCCTCGAAGGCCGCGCCGGCGTCAGATTCCAGGGGGGACGCCGCCCCGCTGAACCAAGCCGCGGGGTCGTAGGTGACGTGCGTCGCCTCGGCCGCGTAGTGGGATTGCGGCGTCAGATTCCTGTAGGCCGCGCTCTCGGTGACGGGGAGATAGGCCGGGATGTGCCCGCCCGCGGCCCAGACCACGCTGTTCTTGAGCGTGTTGCTGATGAACGCGAGCGACGCCGCCAGCTTGCCCTTATCCAGCGAACGCTGGCGCGGGATCACGAAGGCGTGCGAATCGGCGTGGGTTTGCAGGCCGCCGAAGATGTTGGGGAAGAGCGTCATGTCGAAGGGCATCTTCTGCGTCTGGAAGGTCGTGACCTCCCACTCCCCGTTCCAGTGGAAGCCGGCCTTGCCACTGCTGAAGAGCGCGACGGAGCCCGGGTAGTCGGTGCTGGCCCCCGCGACCTTGCTCGTCAGGGTCAGTTCGGCCATGAAAGTGAGGACCTTGGTTGCCTTGGCGTTGTCCAGGACAATGCTCTTCCCGTCCGGTGACAGAACCTTGCCGCCCGCTTGCGAATACAGGGCGTAGAACAGGCGCCAGGGCTGGAAGGCATCCGCCGCGGCGACGGAGAGCCCGTATTTGCCCGTGACCTTCTGGGCCCTCTTGAACGCGTCGAGGACCGCGGCGGGACCGGCCAGCGGCTTGAGCTTGCCGTCGGGACCCAGCAGCCCGGCCTTGCGGCAGATATCCGTGTTGTAGTACATCACGAAGGGATGCGTATCGAGGGGGATGGCATAGGTCTTGCCGTTGTACTGTGCCTTCTTCCAGATATCGGGCAAGAACTTATCGGGCGTGATGCCGTACTGCGCGAGCAACCCCGCGTCGAGGGGCTCGAGCAGGCCGGGAGGAGCGAAAGCGGGTAAGCGTGTCATATGCATGATTGCGACGTCGGGCGCCTGCCCGGCCACGGTCGACGTGGTCAGCTTGGTGTAGTAGGGCAGGCCCCAGGTCAGCGTCGTCGCTTTGAGGTTGATGGTGGGATGGCTCTTGGCGAACATCTGCTCCAGCTGGATCATGCGTACGCCATCGCCGCCGCCGAAGAGGTTCCAGTAGTTGATGGTCTGCGCGGGCGCGGATGCGGCGCGCGCAAGGGCGCCCGGCAGGGAGACGGCGGCCACGCCGGCCGCGCCGGCCGCGGCGGCGCCGCGAAGAAACGTACCGCGGCTGAGCGCGTCGCCCATCATATGCTCAGGACGCGGGTCTTGGTCATCCATGACTCTGCTCCTTACGGCTAAGGGCTCATCCCCAACAATGGGAAGCCCATCGAGTAGCCAGCGGCGCTGGCCCATTTATCCACACGTCTTACCTGCCGGACGCCTCCTCATCCCTGGTCTTCATGCTCCGGACGCGCCACCGTCGATCGGCGTATCCCTAGAACGCCGGCGCGAACCGGAAGGCTTGGTGGTTGAACGCTAAACTCTGGTTTAACGTTCCATCAACATACCATCCCTCGTTGGGGATTGTCAAGAGCGCGCGAGCGCGCTGCCGGATAGATCTTGTAGCTCGTCTGAAAATAGCCGCCGCTGCCGCTGCTGACTGGCCCGATTTTCACCAGGGATGGTCGCGGCGCGCCGCGGGGGGCACTACTTGGGTATATACTAAGGCGTAAAAGGCTGCGTTGGAGTTGCCATGCTCGATTGGGATAAAGCCAACATCGGTCACATTGCCGCACACGCTATCGAGCCTGAGGAGGTGGAGGAGGCGCTGCGCGACCCCCAATCGCGTGCCCGCCCCCGCCTATCGCGCGGCACATGGGCGACGGCGCGCCGTGCTGGGACGTACCGAAGATGGACGGCTACTCTTCGTCGTCAGCACCCGCCGTGGGACGGCCATTCGCGTCGTGACGGCCAGAGATGCAACCGCGCTCCGTGACGCGCCCGGTGGCGATCCGTTTCGACGACCATACGCTGGCGCGCATCAAGAATCTGGCCACGCGCCGCCACAAAAGGTACCAGACACTGCTCAAGGAGTTTGTCACCGAGCGGCTGTACGAAGAGGAGAAACGCGAGGGGTTGCTAACTCCCCCTCAAAATGGCTAAAATCGAGCGACTATTAAGTGACTACTACGTAGGAAGAGACTTGTTTTCATGTCCACGCCCACGCTGATGCTCATCATCGCCAGCACGCGGCCGGGCCGCGTCGGCCTGCCCGTCGCACAGTGGTTCGAGCAGCGCGCCATCACGCACGGCGGCTTCGTCATCGACCTCGCCGACCTCGCCGCGCTCAACCTGCCGTTCATGGACGAGCCCAACCATCCCCGCCTGCGCCAATACACGCACCAGCACACCAAGGACTGGAGCGCCCGGGTCGCGGCGGCCGACGCCTTTGTCTTCGTGATGCCGGAGTACAACTACGGCTTCAACGCCCCGCTCAAGAACGCCATCGACTACCTGCAGCACGAGTGGGCGTACAAGCCCGTCGGCTTTGTCAGCTATGGAGGTGTCTCGGCCGGAACTCGCGCGGTGCAGATGATCAAGCAGGTGGTGACCACCCTCAAGATGACCCCGTTGTTCGAGGCCGTGTCGATCCCGTTCGTGCAGCAGTTTATCGGCGACCAAAGAGAAGTGCAGGCGAACGAGACAATGGAGCTGGCGGCCACGGCGCTGCTCGACGAATTGCAGCGCGTGGAGGGCGCGCTCCGACCGTTGCGGCAGCCGGCGGCGGCTAGCTCCGTGGCTGCCCGCTGATCGAAGCGCGGGGGGAGCGCGACGGGCGATACGCCGCCATCCCCCGGCGCTGCCGCACGGAGCGGCCCTGTGCGTTCCCGCGACGACGCCGACGCGTCTAACGCGATGAGGAGAGGAGAGGATCGATGTCGGGACCATCCAGGGGCGACGACGCCCCGCGACCCACGCTACACCACGTCAACCTGAAGACTACGCGCCTGGGGGAGATGATCGACTGGTACGGGATCGTCGTCGGCATGGACGTCTATCATCGGTTCCCGAGCGGCGCCTGGCTGAGCAACGACGAGGCGAACCACCGGCTGGCGCTGCTGGCCTCGCCCCACTTCGTCGACCATCCGGACAAGCTCGCGCACACCGGTATCCATCACATGGCGTTCGAGTATCCCTCGCTGCACGATCTGCTTGACACATACGTGCGGCTCAAGGCCGCGGGCATCCTGCCGCACGCCGCCCTCGACCACGGCATCACGACCTCCTTCTACTACGTCGACCCCGACGGCAACAGCGTCGAGCTCCAAGCGGACAACTTCAGCGATTGGGCGCAGTCCTCCGCGTTCGTGCGCACCTCCCCCGACTTCGCGGCGAATCCCATCGGGAGGAACATCGACCCAGACCAACTCGTCGCCGCCCGAGCCGTGGGCGCGTCCCCCGACGAGATCCATCGTCGGGCCTACGCGGGCGAGTTCGAGCCCGCTACGCCGTTAGATCTGCGCGTCGTACTCTGACACGGGAACGGCGTAGCGGGCAGCCGGGGATCAAAGGTGAGGGTGGCCCGCGGCCATGGCGGCCTGGACGTAGCGGCTAGCCGGGGTCAGGGCCAGCGTGGTGGTCAGGTAGCTCGTGGCCGCGGTCACGGCGGCGAGGTCCACGCCCGTCTCGATGCCCATGCCATGCAGCATGTAGAGCAGGTCCTCGGTGGCCAGATTGCCCGAGGCGCCCGGCGCGTAGGGACAGCCGCCCAGCCCGCCTGCCGCGCTGTCCACGGTGGCGACGCCCAACTCCAATGCCGCCAGCACGTTGGCCAGCGCCGTGCCGCGCGTGTCATGAAAATGGACCGCCAGCCGCTCCGCCGGGATGGTCTGCAGCAAGGCGCCCAGGACCGCCCGCACCGAGCCCGGCGTGGCCACGCCGATGGTGTCGCCGATGGAGACCTCCTCCACGCCGAGGTCGAACAATTGGCGTGTCACGGCCAGCACCGCCGCCGGCGCCACCGCGCCGTCGTAGGGGCAGCCAAAGGCCGTGGAGACGTAGCCGCGCACGCCGACGCCCCCGCGCCGCGCCAACTCGACCACCGGAGCGAAGGCCTGCAGCGACTCCGCGATCGTCATATTGATGTTGTGCCGGGCGAAGCCCTCCGAGGCGGCGGTGAACACCGCCACGTCCCGCCCGCCCGCCGCCAGTGCTCGGTCCATGCCCTTGAGGTTGGGGACCAGCACGGGGTAGCGCGTGGCCGGGTCGCGGGCGATGCGCGCGAACACCTCGGCCGCGTCGCCCAGTTGCGGGATCGCGCGGGGGCTAACGAACGAGGTGACCTCGACCACGGGCAGCCCCGACGCCGTGAGCAAGTCCACGAACTCCACCTTGACAGGGGTCGGGACGGTCCTGGCCAGGTTCTGCAGCCCGTCGCGCGGGCCGACCTCCACCACGCGCACGCGCGCGGGCAGCCGCGGGTCCCGCGGCTCTACCTCCGGCCACATCGCTCGCCTCCTTACTCTGCTTCAAGCTCGATCAGGCGCGCTCCTGAAGGCACCAAATCGCCCACGCGGTGCAGCACGGCGCGTACGATGCCGGCATAGGGCGCTTCGATGGGGTGCTCCATCTTCATGGCCTCCAGCACCGCCAGCCGCTGCCGCGCCTCGACCCGGTCGCCCTCGCGCACGTCGACGCGGATGACCGTTCCCGGCATCGGCGCGGTCAGGCTCTTTTCGCCAGCCGCCGCCTGCCCGCTCCCGCCGCCCAGCGCGTCGACGTCGGGCGGCCCGGACACGCGCAGCTCGTAGGCCACACCCTGGTAGGAGACCAGCAGCGCCCCGTCGCGCGGCGCGCCGTGCCCGCGCACCACGCGCCCATCCAGCCGCACCGTCAACCCTCCCGCCGTCGTTGCGCCATGGTCGCGCTCCGCCGCCGTCACTGTATACTCGTCGTCGCCGACGCGCGCGTCCCAGCCGCCACCGCCGTCGCCCCGCAGCGTGACCGTGTGCTCGGCCTCTCCATAGGCGACCCGCAACCCGCGCGCTGCCCCGAGCGACCAGCCCGACCCGGCGCGCCAGGGGTCCCACGACCTGCTGCCCTCCACGCCCACCTGAGACGGGGCGGTCTGCCAGGGAGATGGGGTAGGGGCGTATTGCATACGCCCTGTCTGAGGCCCTGTAGTGGCGACGACCGGCGCGGTGGCCTGCCACAGCGCCGCTAGCAGCAGAGCCTCATGGGGTAGTGCGGCGGGTGGCGTGGTCCCACCAGCGAGGTGCTCGGCCACGAAGTCGGTCGAGAGTTCGCCGGCCCGAAAGGCCGGGTGGTCCACCACGTGGGCCAGGAAGGCGGTGTTGGTGGTCACGCCCAGCACGGGGAAGCGTCGCAGCGCCCACAGGCTGCGGTCGATGGCCTCCCGGCGCGTCTCGCCGCTCGTAATCAGCTTGGCCAACATGGGATCGTAGTAGACCGTGACCTCGTCGCCGGCCACCACCCCCGTGTCGACGCGCACGCCGGGGCCGCGCGGCGGGTCGAACACCAGCAGCTGCCCCGTCGAGGGCAGGAAGCCGGCCGCGGGGTCCTCGGCGTAGACGCGGCACTCCAGGGCGTGCCCGCGCAGGCGTACCTCGTCCTGCGAGAAGGGCAGCGGTTCGCCCGCGGCCAGGCGCAGTTGCAAGGCCACGAGGTCGAGTCCGGTCACCAGTTCGGTGACGGGATGCTCGACCTGCAGCCGGGCATTCATCTCCAGAAAGTAGTAGCGGCCGTCGGGCGCCAGCATGAACTCGGCCGTGCCCGCGTTGGTGTAGCCGGCGGCCGTGGCCACGCGCACGGCGGCCGCGCCCATCTCGGCGCGTAACGCGGGCGAGACGGCCGGGGAGGGCGCTTCTTCCACGATTTTCTGGTGGCGGCGCTGCACCGAGCACTCGCGCTCTCCCAGGTGGATCACCGAGCCAAAGTTGTCGCCGAACAGCTGGAACTCGACGTGGCGCGGGCGCTCCACCAGCCTCTCCAGCAGCACCGTGTCGTCGCCAAAGGCGCCGCGCGCCTCGCGGCGGGCCGCGGCCAGGGCCTCGGGGAAGAGGGCAAGGTCGCGCACCTCGCGCATGCCGCGCCCGCCCCCGCCCGCGGCCGCCTTGATCAGCAGGGGTACGCCGATGGCGCACGCCTGCTCTAGCAGCGCCGCGTCGTCTTGATCCGCGCCGTCGTAGCCGGGCACGGTCGGCACGCCCGCCTGGCGCGCCAACCCCTTGGCGGCGATCTTGCTGCCCAGCAGGCGCATCGCGGCGGCGGTTGGGCCGATGAAGGTGATGCCGGCCGCCGCGCAGGCGTCGGCCAGGGCCGGGTTCTCGGAGAGGAAGCCGTAGCCCGGGTGCAGCGCGTCGGCGCGCGCCTCCAGCGCCGCCTCGATCACGCGCTCCACGTCCAGGTAGCCCAGTGTCCCGGCCGCGCCTGTCCCGGCCGTCCCTGTTCCTGCCGTCCCTGTTCCTGCCGTCCCGGTCGGCGAGGGACCCAGGGGGTAGGCCTCGTCGGCCGACCGCACGTGCAAGGCGTGGCGGTCGGCCTCGGTGAAGATGGCGATGGCGACGTGTCCCAGCCTCTGGCAGGTCGCCGCGACGCGCACCGCGATCTCGCCGCGGTTGGCGATCAAAACTCTCACACTGTTACGATATCACGATGTAACGAACGAGGGTTTGCGCTTTTCGAGGAACGCGGCCATGCCTTCCTGCCCTTCGTCCGACGCCCGCAGGGCGGCGATCGTCTCGACCGTAAAGATGCGGGCCTCGCGCCGTCCCATCGGAGGCACCTCGGCGGTCAGGCGCTTACAGGCGCGGATAGCGGCGGGCCCGCACTCCAGGATACCGGAGAGCGCCTGCTGCACCGCCTCGTCCAACTCCGCCGCCGGGACCACGCGGTGGACCAGTCCGATGCGCTCGGCTCGCTCCGCCCCGAAGCGCTCGCCCGTGATGAAGAGCGCGCGGGCCTGACGGGGCCCGATGGCGCGCAGGACGTAGGGGGAAATCACGGCCGGGGCGATGCCTAGCCGCGCCTCGGTGAAGCCGAAGATCGTGCCCTCGGCGGCGATGGCGATGTCGCAGGCGGCCACGAGGCCGACGCCGCCACCCAGCGCGGCGCCGTTGACCCGCGCGATGACCGGGATCGCGCAGCCCTCGATGGCGTCGAACATCGAGGCCAGGCGCTGCGCATCGACCTCGTTGTCGTAGCGGCTGTACCCCGCCGTTTCTCGCATCCAGGCCAGGTCGGCCCCGGCGCTGAACATGTCGCCCGTGCCGCCAAGCACCACGGCGCGCACATGGGCGGTGTCGAGCGGGCTCGCGGTGGTGGCGTCGCCGCCCGCGTCGGCGCCGCTGAATAGCGTGGTCAACTCCGCGATCATGGCCTGATTGAAGGCGTTGCGCACCTCCGGCCGGTTGAGCGCGACCCACAGGACGGGTCCGTGCTGCTCGATCTTCAAATGACTGTATGGGGCTCCCATGGCGCCTCTCCCTTATGTAGTGGCTAGTGGCTAGTAGTTAGGTGATTGGCCTGTCGTTCTTGCAGGATACACCAGGTTACCCGATCCTGACCGCACAGCCCATGGCCTAGATGGAGAGGAGGTTTAGCCTCAATACGGTTCAGTTAAGGGAAACAGGACGAGATGACTCCTACCGCGGAGTGTGGCATGCTGAGATTTACGACGATCACAGGGTGTCACACTCAGCAAAGGAGTCAT
>JAABUZ0100002492.1_pt1 | contig 30349 bp, 27 predicted proteins | sample 5562091 | NCBI WGS metagenome assembly JAABUZ01 (sample SAMN12813069, study PRJNA571459) | rock metagenome | isolation source: Antarctica rocks | place: Antarctica: Victoria Land, Linnaeus Terrace sud | collected 2015-12-21
ATCCAGCACCCGCGACACCAACTCCCCCCCACGCTCCTCCACCACGGAACGCAACACCTCGTGCCGAGCCACCAAACCCGTCAACGCCACATCAAGCGCAACCGCATCCAACTCGCCGGCGAACGCCATCGCGTCGAGAACCAGATAGGCGCCGAGTCCCTCCAGCAGCTGCTCCGTGAGGTAGAGGGACTCCTGCGCGTACGAGAGCTGCCTCGGCCCATCGCCGGCCGCCGGCACCAGACGCGCGCGAGCCGGGCCGGACGAGGTGCGCAGGGCTCCGAGCCGCCCGTCGGAGAACAGGTTGCGCAACTCGCAGTCGTGCCCGACCGCCCGGAGCTTGCGCACCACGCGGATGGCACTGAGCGAGGTCCCGCCGACGTGGAAGAAGTCGTCGTCGTCGCTGACCGCAGCCAGTCCGAGCTCGTGCGCGATGATGTCGAGGAACGAATCGGACGTCGCCTCGACACCGGCCGGGACGACCTCAGTGCCGGGGCCGGGTAGCGTGCGCCCGGGCGCGTCGGAACTGAGGCCGGCTCCTGCACGACGGTGGGGGCGGCGGAGCCCGTCGGGCACGAGCCGGGCCATCACGGCCTCGGGCGAGGCGGTGGCTGCCGTGAGAAGGCTGCGATAGAAGTCGCCGAACAGCGACGACGTGCCCGCGCTGAACAGCTCGCGCGCCGTCTGCACCAGGATGAGGCCGGAGCCCGACGGTCCGATGCGGCAGTCGAGCTGGACGTCGAACTCCATGAGAGAGCCCGCGGGGTCCTCGGCGAGCTCGGTCACGGCGAGCGCGCCGAAGCCCGATGTGCCCGCGGTGCCCGCCGTGCCCGCCGTGCTCTCGATGACCTGGAACATGACCTGGACAAGGGGGTGCCGGCTCAGGTCGCGCGCCGGATTGAGGTGCTCGACGACCCGCTGGAAGGGGACCTCTTGATGCGCCAGCACCCCGACGAGTCGTTCGCGGACGCGCGTGGCGAAGGAGGCGAAGCTCTCGAGCGGGTCGTAGTCCACGCGCATGACGACCGTGTTGACAAAATACCCCATGACCGCGTCGAGGTCCGGGTCGTCCCTGCCGGTCACAGAGGTGCCGAATGCCACGTCCGAGACACCGGACCACTCAGCCAGGGCGATGTAGAAGACGGCGAGACAGAGGACGTAGGTCGTGGTCCCGAGCTCCCGGGCGAGCCGGCGGACAGCGTCGACCACCCCGTCCGGCAACGGCACGGAGGCCGTGGCGCTCGTGAACCGTCGCATCGGTGGACGAACGAGGTCGGTTGGCAGCTGCAACGGGGACAACCCCGCCAACTCCTGCGCCCAGAAGTCCAACCCCTCCGTCAAGCGGGGGACCACCTCGCGCCGCTGCCACACCGCGTAGTCCCCGTACTGCACCGGCAACTCCGCCAGCCGGGCAGTCCGACCCTCCACTGCGGCGGAGTAGAGCTCACCCAGCTCATCGCGCAGCAATGCCCGCGACCAGGCGTCGGAGGCGACATGGTGCACCGCGAGCAACACCACGTGCCCGCCACCAGCCAGCCGCGCCACCTCCGCCCGCACCAACGGCGCCCGCCCCAGGTCGAAGCCCTCCCGCCGCAGCCTGTCGACCTCGCCCCCCACCCCTGCCAGCCCAGCCGGCAGGTCGAACCAGGCTGCCCGGACGGTCGGCGGGAGGACCACCCGCTGGACCGGGCCTGCTCCGGCATCCAGGATGACCGTCCTCAGCACCTGCTGACGCGCGACCAGCTCGGTGAGCGCGCGGTCGAGCGCGGTCGCGTCGGGAGCGGCCGAGACGGAGAGGACGTCGACCAGCACGTAGTCGGAGAGTCCCGGGAGAACCTGCTCCGTGATCCAGAATGACTCCTGGCCGAAGGACAGGGGAAGGTCCGGCATCGCTATGACTCCGCTCCTCGCTCGGTCGAGCCCGCCCGTGGGCGGCTCCTCGCTGCTGTGGGCATCGGTCTAGCCGTGCGACCTCCGGTCGCCGGGTGGTCCGGGCCCGCAGGAGTCGCCACCGTCACGCGGCGGCCACGTCGCCGGTCCGCCGTGCGAAGCGCTCGGTGACGGAAGGGAGGCTTGGCCCTGTCGACGCCGGCACCCTCGCCCTCGTCACACGCATGGTGGGCGCGATTCGCACGAGTCCCCCGGACACGGTCGAGCTGCTCGTGCTCCCCGCCGGCGACTTCGTCGCCGACGGGATCTTGCGCGAGACGGTGGTTCGGCTCGTGGCGTCAGAGCTGAGCGGCACGCTCCTGGCCGAGACGCGCGTCGACCGTCGGTGCCAGAGGTGCGGGCATCCCCGACATGGGCGCCCCGAGGTGGTGCCACGAGTCTTCACCTTCAGCTGGAGCACGACGACCACCGTCAACATGCTCGCATTGACCGTGTCGGGGGTCCCGATCGGCCTGGATGTCGAATGGTCCGGTCGGGACGAATCAGCCGCCGAGATCCTCATGGAGTTCGCGACGGCGTCCGAGAGCGCGAGCGTGATGGACGCCGCTGACGCATTGACGCTGTGGACCCGCAAGGAGGCCGTGCTGAAGGCGGACGGCACTGGGCTCGCAGTGGACCTGCCGCACACCGAGGTGGGTCTCACCCGGACCGCCGTTCGCCTGTCCGCCTTCCTCACGGCACCCTCCTGGTCCCTGTCTTCAATCGATCCGGGCGTGCCCGATCTGGTCGCATGCCTGGCGGTGCCCGCGGACCGCGCGATGCGCCTCCGACGGTGGGTGCATCCCGCTGTCGGCTAGTACGCCTCGTCGACGACGTGGACAGCACCGTCGATGATGCGGATGCTGATGAGCGTCGACACCTCGGCTCCCGTCTGCTTCCGGATGCGCTCCGTGCCTCCGTTATCGACCTTGTCGACCGCCGCGACGACGTGCGTGACGGTGCCACCCACAGACGCCACCGCGTCGATCAGGGCCAACACCACCCCGCCGGTCGAGATCGTGTCGTCGACGATGGTCACCTCGTCCCCCGCTTCGACACCGTTGACGTACAACTGGCCGCCGGTGTACTCGCTCTTGTATCTCACGGGTATTCCGGGCAGCGCATAGGCATAGTCGCGGGCCATGGCGAGGGAGATGCCGGACATCATCGAGACGGCGGCGCCGATGACCGCACCCTTGTCTTCCTCCACCAGCAGCTTGGTGCAGGTGCTGGGGATGCCCTCGGCGAGGCGAGCGGCCACCTCGATCAGAAGTTCCGGTCGGAGGGCGGGAAGCTGATCGCAGAGCTCGTTGACGGTGGTCTGGTAGCGGCCCGACTCCACGACCCTGGCATTGCGATAGGCCTCGGACAACAGGCTCACGACGGGGAGACCTCTCTCGCGTTCGCCGATCGAAGCGCGACGGCGTCCATCTTACCGGACGGGGTGCGCGGAAACTCGTCGAGCACGACGAGTCTCCTAGGGACCTTCACCTCGCTCAATCGCTCTCGCATCCATTTGTAGAGGAGGCTGACCAGCTCCGCAGAGGTCTCGACTAACCGGTCGGCAGGCACGACAAAAGCAACTAGTGATTCACCGGCCACCGCATGGGACTCACCGGTGACCAAGACGTCCTCGAGGCGCCCCGAGGCTAGCAGCACCTTTTCCACCTCGCGCGGCGCGACCGCGACGCCGCCGACGTTCACCATCAGCTTCTTGCGGCCCGTGATATAGACCCTTCCCTCGGTATCCTGGTGACCGATGTCCCCCGTATCGGTCCAGGCCGACACCGGGTCTCCGGGCGGGCAGGTGTGCCGGGCCATGACGTCCCCGTCGACGCCCACGCCGACCTGCAGCCGAGTGCCGGTCTCCACGATCTCGATCTCGACGCCCGGCACCACCGTGCCGACCGACTCGCGCCGGGTGCGGGACCCGTCGACGTTGACGGTCAGCACACCGACCTCCGTGAGGCCGTACTCCTGGGTGAGTGGGACGCCCAGACTCGCCTCGACGGCCACGGCGAGGTCATTCGTCACCGCGGCGCCGCCGCAGAGCGCCATCCGCAGCGAGGCCCACGCGGAGAGGTCAAGTCGGGGGCGGCAGAGGAGCCGGAACGTATACGGCACGCCGGCCAGGACGGTCGGACGGACGACCTCAGCCACCGCGGTCAGCCGCTGTCCGTCGAGCTTGCCCGTCACCGCGATGGCGGCGCCAGACACGAGCGAGGCAAAGCACAGCGCGGAGCCGAAGCTGTGACCCAGGGGTGTCGTGGCGAACAGCCGGTCGTCCCTGCCCAGTGCCAGCGCCGAGGCGACGCCCCGCGCCTCGAGCAGCAGGACCCGCGCGGGCCGCCAGACGGTCGTGGGCGCCCCCGTAGAGCCCGATGTGCGCTGGTGGAGCCCGAAGCCCCGGAAGGCGCCGCGATCCTGCGTCTGCAGCCCCTCCAGCCGGGGCGCGCCGCGGGCGTCGACCCGCAGCGCCGACGAGGCCCCGCTCTCGGTCACGATCTCGGCGATCTCAGGCTCGGTCGAGCCCGCCAGGACCACCGCGACGCCGATGTCCTCCTGTGCTGCCGCGATGATGGCGCCGACCCAGTGTCGGGAACTGGGGACCCGCATGAGGACGGTGTCGCCGGAGCGGCCACGCAGAGCCGTCCGGCACTCCTCGACCCAAGCCAGCAGCTCCAGGCAGTCGAACTGACCGTCGTCGTCGACGACCGCCACCCGCCTCGGTGTGACGCTCGCGGCGTGTCGCACTGCCGTCTGCAGCACGTACCCCAGCCCTGCGTCCGCGGCCGTCATGCCGATGCTGCCCGGACGCAATCGGCGATCGCCCGCACCGACCCGAGATGGAGCTCGTCGAGCTGGTCGTTCTCGAGCACGAGACCGTAGCGCTCCTCGAGGTGCTCGATCAGCTGCAGCAGTGCCAGCGAGTCGAGGATGCTGCCGCCCAGCAGAGGCACGTCGGGCGAGAGGACGTCCGGGCATCGGTCCGGAAGGACGATCGCGGCGATGAAGTCGGACAGCTCCCCCTCCAGCGCGGTCACTCAGAGCTCCCGCAGCTGGCCATGACGAGCTCCGTCACTGCCGCCTGGGTGGGCAGCGTCGTCAAGCCCCGGATGCGCCCCGGCAGCCAGACCGGGTCGAGCGGGAGGGCCCCGAGGACGGGGTCTGCGGTCAGACGGGCATTGGCCTCCTTGAACTCCTGCGCGTACAGCTCACTGTCGCCGTAGGCGACGACGACGTCCGTCCCCGCCCTCTCCAGACTCGCGGCCTCCTTGAAGAGCGTGAAGGCGGACCCTACCGGCGGCGCGAGCAGGAGGACTCGGGCCAGGGGTGCGTCACGGGCCAGCGCGGTCGCTGCGGCGACGCGTGCGCCCACGCACACACCGACGGCGCTGAGACGAACGCAGCCGAGGTCGCTGAGCAGCTGGAAGCCGAACGCTGCCTCGTCCGTGACCGGGGCGTCCGGGTCCATGTCGGGGGCGCGCAGGATGCCGGAGGACTCGCCGACCCCGCGGTAGTCCAGACGCACGCTGGCAACGCCGACCCGCGCCAGTGCTCGCGCGAGGCGCACCCACAGGGAATGGGAGTTGCTCGCGGGCACGCGGCCGACACCCTGCAGCAGCAGGACCCCTGCACGCGCCGGAGCAGCGGGCTTGCTGACGACGTAGAAGATCGACTCCCCGGCGACCGACCACAGGCCGGCCGTCTCATCGGGCTGGCACCCCGCCAGATCCTCGCCGGAACGGGCGTTCACGTCGCATCCCAGCTGACGAGCTTCGCCACGGTCGCCGTGAGCAGCTCCTTCGTGCCGGCGTGGTCCTCGTCCGGGCTCCATTCCCGGCTGTCGTGGAACCACCAGCCCGATGGGTCCAGCACAGACGCGACGGAGACGGTTGCCGGCAGGTCCACGGGGGCGGTCGAGGGCGGGTGGCTCAGCAGCCGCGCGACCCAGGTGCGGCAGTCGGTGCTCCCCAGCATCCCGGCCAGATCACGCTCGACCACGTCACCGACCAGCGCCCGAGTGAGCGTCGACCCGAGGATGTCGAGGAAGCCCTCCTCGTCGAGCTGCCGCAGCATCTGGCCGTTCGAGCCGACGGAGTTCGCGGAGTCGCGCAGCTCGACGAGCAGCTGCGAGCGCAGCAGCTCCCGCACGTAGGTGGCCCCCGCGAAGACGGGATCCCACAGCACCACTCCGGCAACCTCGCGCACCTGGGCCACGCCGAGTGCGACCCAGGCGCCAAGACGCGTGCCGACGAAATAGCAGCGGCCCAGCGGGTCGGTCACCACGCCGTCGAGCACCTCGATCGCGTCCCTGACCAACTGCTCGGTGCCGACGATCTCGTCGCTGCCGTCGGTCGTCACGCTCTCGCCTGTGCCCCGGTAGTCGAAGCGGACGACGAGGAAGCCGGCCTGCGCCAGCGTCCGCGCGAGCAGGTACTCGCGCCGGCGATTGCGGCCGGACTCGCGAAACAGGGGAGGGCAGACCAGGACGGTCGCGCGGTGGTCAGCGCACGGCGCAACGGTGGCGACGTGCATCGACCCTCGCCTGTAGAACGTGGTCGAGACTTCTGGGTCGAGCACCCTGCTCCCTCGCGACGGTGTCAGAGCCCGCCCCGGCGCGTGAGCGCCGGGGCGGGTGGTTCTCAGCAGCAGCAAAAGCTGTGATCGACCTGGTCGGTTGCATCGGTCACGACGAGCTCCTCGAAGAGAATGTCAAGCATGGTTCACCTCCTTTGCGCTCATGGTCGCGTCTTCGGAGGACGCACACCCGAACTGGGAGAGCTCACGGAGCCGCTCGAGCCGGAACGGCTCGATGCTGCGTGAACCACTCGTCATCTGAGCCGTGAGACAGGCTCGGAACTCGTGGAGGAAGCTCATGAGCTGCGGGCGCGGCATCCCCAGTCGCAGGAGATAGAAGAGGCTCCACTGCTCGAAGCCCGCCTGCGGCAGCCACGCCGACCCCAGCGTCGTTGCCATTATGTCGTCGACGACGTCGGCCGCCTCGGTCGAGCTCATCGTCCAGTGGCTCCACTCGAAACCGATGCCCACGAGCCCGACCTCATCCCGCCTGTCCCAGATGGGCGTTCCCGGGTCGGCGTACCAGACTTGCGACCTGAACGTGTCCGGGCGCGCTTCGACGAGGAAGGTCTCGGTCTCGGCGACCGTGGCAGCAGTCTCCCCGGGGAAGCCGATGATGAGCGAGGCGTGGGACAGGATGTCGAAGTCTCGCAAGGCGCGGATGGCCTCGCGGTAATGGCGCTGCCTCGAACGCTTGTTCATCATTGCCAAGATGGTGTCGCTGCCCGACTCGACACCGAGGAAGACGCCCTCACAGCCGGAACGTGCCATGAGCTCGATGGTCTCCCGATCACCGTGATCCGAGCGGTAGAAGCTGTTCCACCGAAAACCGTAGTCGTCCGCGATCATCATGCGCAGGATGTCGCGGAAACGGTTCTTGGGGACGTTGAACGTGTCGTCGATGAAGCTGAGCGTCTTGACACCGAGGCCGGCGGTCTTGTCGAGCTCCCGCTCGACGTCCGCGACGTCCAAGTAGGTGTAGGCGCCGGACTGCTGCGGAAAGGCGCAGAAGCTGCAGGAGAACGGACACGACTTGGCGGTGCGAACGCTCAGGAAGGCGTTGAACGCCTCCGGCGGGAACAGGTCGTAGTCCACCGGCGTCGACACCACGTTGTCCTCGACCCGAGCGGCGGTCTCGACGAAGCCGTCGCCGTCTCGTAACGCCAGGTTGGGTATGGTCGACATGTGCGGGTCGCCGCTCGCGAGCTCGCCGACCAGCGAGACGAGGGTGGCTTCGCCCTCGGCGCAGGTGACGTAGTAGTCGGCGCGTAGGTACTCGTAGAGCTCGACGCGACGCGACGGCTCGAGCCGGCGGAAGTTGTTGGCGATGTAAGGGCCACCGAGGATGATCCTGGTCTTTCGGTTGTAGCGGCGGACGAACCGGGTCACCTCGACGATGGCCTCGTGCGAGACGTAGAGCGTCGTCGTGATTGCGACCGCGCGCGGCGACTGCGTGGTCAGCAGTCTTGCCACCTTGCGCTTTTCGCGTGCGATGAGGTTCACGTGGTCGGAGGAGAGGCCGCCGCGGTGCAGGGCGGTCCGTAGGATCAGGACGACGGGCCACATAAAGTCGGCGTTGGACAGGGGCCCGGATGCGCCGGCGACGGGTTCTGTCCGCAGCATGTTGATGACGTCCAACGCCCGGAGGCTGCGGTTGTCGTGCTCGAGGTAGGCCAGCCTCATGTCACTGAAGGCGACCGATGCCTCACCCGACGCGCGGGCCTCCGCGACCTCGATGTCGAACTCCCGCTCATTGAAGCCGACGACCACGCAATCAAGCACGGGCACTACCGCGATGGCCGTCGCCGACCAGAGTCTCGACCTGGAGCAGGCACTCCTCCACCGTCCCGACCGGCCCGGTCTCCTGCCAGCCTGTCGGCAGAGCCAGATCAGCTGGCCACACGCTTCGGTGCGGTCCGCTGCGCACGGGCAGATGCGGTCGCGCATCGCGCGTGCGTGCCGGGGCCGTTCGGCGCGAGCCAGTAGCGAGCCGGGCCCGGTCGACCTTGCCCGCGACGGTTCGGGGCAGCGCGGCCAACTGCGTCACGATGCGCGGGACCATGTACTCGGGCACGATCTCGACGAGGCGGAGCCTGATGTGCTCAGGGTCCGGCGATCCGGTGTAGTAGCCATGGAGGCAGGCCTCGTCGTCGGAGGCATCCACCACGACGACTGCGGCGGTGACGCCCTCGAGGGCGCTCAACGCCGCCTCGACGTCCCCGGGCTCGACCCGGTGCCCGCTCAGCTTCACCTGGTCGTCGCACCTCCCCCGAAGCCGGATGCTCCCGGCGGCGTCCTGTGTGGCCAGGTCGCCCGTGTCGTACATGCGCGACCCGGGCGAGCGTGAGAAGGGGTCTGGCATGAAGCGCCGCGCCGTGAGCGACGGATCGCCGGCGTATCCGCGAGCCAGGCTCGCGCCGCCGATGAAGAGCCGGCCCTGCTCGTCCGGCTGGCACGGGTTGAGCTGCTCATTCAGCACGTAGTAGGCGGCATGCGCGAAAGGCGACCCGATGGGCAGGGCACCGGCTGCCCGCCGCACTTCCTCGGAGGAGACCCAGACCGTGGCCTCGGTCGGCCCGTACATGTTGACCACCCGCGCCGACGTGCACAAGAGGAGCTCGGGGACGACGTCGGCCGGGAACGGCTCGCCGCCGACGAGAAGCACGTCGAGGCGCCCGAGCATCCGGCGCGACCGATCGTCCTGCAGCAGCAGGCGCAGAAGGGTCGGCGTGATCTGCAGGTGGGTGACGTCGACGTCGTCGCATCCGATCAGCGCGAGCGGCCCGTCCAGCACGGTGACATCGTGGCCGCGGCTCTGAGCCCAGACCAGCTCGGTGACGCTGATGTCGAAGCCCAGGCTCGTGACCGCAGCCCATCGCTGCTGCGCTTCCGTGCCGATCAGGCTGTCCATGGCGTCGAGATAGCTGGCGAGCGCTCCGCGTGAGATCTCGACACCCTTCGGCTCACCGGTGGAGCCCGACGTGAAGATGACGTAGGCCGTCTCCTCGGGCCGCTCGTGGAGGTCGAGGCGCCCATCGACGCCGACCTGCTCCGGCACCGCGAAGACCGACTCCACGGGGACCAGCCGGGCCGCTCGCTCTGCGTGGCCTCGGTCGGTCACGACACGGCGTACTCCCGCCACGCGCATGGCCCGGATCAGCCTGACGTCCGGCAGGTCTGGCGTCAGCGGCACGTACGCGCGCCCACAGGACAGCAAGGCCAGCAGCACGTGGGGCAACAGCGCCGACCGGCCGACGAGGAGGCCGACGGGCTCACTGCCAGGGATGGACGAGAGGAGCCCCGACATCGACGCGGCGGTCGAGAGGTCACGGGTCACAGGTGCAGCGGGCACGCCCATGAGGTTGCCGGTACGTGCGTCGAGCCACACAACCAACCCCCGTATCCGTCAGGTCGAAGCCTAGGGTGCCGGCTCGACGGAAGCAAGGTCGCTCTCACCAGCAGGTGAAGGGGCTCACTGCAGGGTCGTAGGCGACGTTGATAGCGCGCCGGCTGGCCTCCGAGACGTTAGGCAGGCTGCCGTGCACGATGTCGCTGTGGTGGAAGATCGCATCGCCGGGCTCGGCGCACGCGATGAGCGGTGGTCCGAGCGCTTCCATGAGGGACCGCGTCACGCGCTGCCGCCCCGTGCCGGGGATGGTCTCGTGGGCGACCGTCCCCGGCAGATGGCTGCCCGGCCAGTAGAGCAAGGCGCCGTTGCCGCGGGTCACCTCGTCGAGCGGCAGCCATACATGCGCGATCTCGACGTCGGTGTCCACCCAGTAGATGCCATCCTGGTGAGGAAGGGCAGCAGGCCCGGTGCGGGCGGGCTTGTCGAAGGCCTCGCTCCCGAGATAGGCGACCGACCTGCCCGATGCGCGCTGCGCCAGGTCGACAAGTGTCGACCAGCTCCCGAGTGCCTCGAAGAACGGGTCCACCCGGCTCGGGAAGTACATGTTGGAGACACTGCCGCCGGGGGTGCGCTCGACCCAGTCCCCTCGGGGGATACTCGGCGCAATGTATTGCCTGTAACGCTCGAGGTTGCTGAGGATCTCCTGCGCCCTCGCGCGTGGCAACAATCCCCCTGATGGCCACGAAGCCGGTCTCGGCGAACACCGCAGCCAGCGACGGGTCGCCCGGGTCAAGAACAGCCGCCTGCGTCAAGGACGCCGCATCCACGCTCGACTCGCCCATGGAGTACTCGTCTAGATGCGCCACGACCACGGTGTCCCCTGCCGTCACGGTCACATGCGGCGCGACCAAACGGTTAGCCTCAGGTGACACCCTTGCAGCCGCTGACCAACCCCCATGCGCAGCCTACATGGATCGGCACTGACCGGAGGAGTGCAGCGCCGTCGACTCAGCTGACGAAGGCAGCCGCTACGGCTCGTCTGTCGACCTTGCCCGTCGGGGTCAGCGGGAGGCGCGAGACCACTCGGTAGTCGCTCGGCAAGAGATGCTCGGGCACGCGCGACCGGAGCTCGTCGTTGAGGATGGCCGGCTCGAGGTCGGCCCCCGCGTCGGCGACGACGAGAGCGACCAGGACATTGCCCCGCCCCCTGTCGACGGCGGCCGCGGCGGCCGCCGCGATGCCCGCGCATGCACGCAGATGCGCGTCGACCTCTTCGAGCTCGAGTCGGAAGCCGCGCACCTTTACCTGGGCGTCGGCCCTCCCGACGGCCCAGAGCGAGCCGTCGTGCGCCCGATAGGCCAGATCTCCCGTCTTGTACCAACGGCCCGGGCGCTCAGGCAGCGCGACGAAAGCCCGCGCCGTCTGTTCCGCGTCGTTGACGTAGCCGAGGGCAAGCTGAGGGCCACCTACGTACATCTCGCCGACCTGGGCCGTCGGCGCCTCGTGGCCCCCGGGATCGAGCACGACGATCTGCGTAGTGGCCAACGGGAGCCCGATCGGCGTCGCCGACGTGCGGGCCTGCAGGTCCGGCGTGCTGAGCCGGCGATGGGTGGCGTGCACCGTCGTCTCGGTAATGCCGTAGAGGTTGTGCCAGGCGACGCCCTCTGCGGGAGTCGACGCTCGCCAGCGGGCGATGGCGTCGCGGTCGAGCCGCTCCCCCCCGAAGATCACCCGTCGCAGTGCCAGCGGCTGTCGTGCCTCCTCCTCCATCTCGAAGGCCAGGTGGCTGAACACGCCCGGCACAGCACAGAGGGTCGTGACCCGGGCCTCCGCCAACAGGTCGATGAGCGCCTCGGGGTCACGCCGCTCCTCCGCGCGCGGGACGACCAACGCCCCACCCGTCGCGAAGCAGCCCCACATCTCGAAGACGCTGAAGTCGAAGCTTAGTGAGTGGCCCAGGAGCCAGACCTCCGACGGTCCGAGATCGAGCAGCGGAAGACAGCTGGCCAACATGTACAGGACGGCGGCCTGCGGGATCTCGACGCCCTTGGGTTCACCCGTGGTGCCCGACGTGTAGATGACGTACGCGGGTACGTCGCCCGTCACGGCGAGCTGCGCCTGCCCTGGCTCCCGGTCGCCGTCCGGGATGCTCGTCACGGGTGCGCCGGCCGCGACGGCCGCCGCCAGTGATTCCGGCGCGGCGAGCGTGAGCGCCAACTCGGCGTCCCGGGCGATGTGCTGCAGACGCGCGGTGGGGTAGCGCGGGTCGAGAGGGACGTAGGTGCACGACGCCGCCACCACGCCGACGATGGCGGCCATGGCGAGGAACCCGGGCTCGAGACCGATGCCGACGCGCGCTCCCGCGGGGACCCGATCGGTGACCTCATCGGCAGCACGCCGGGCCACGGCCCAGAGGTCACCGTAGGTGTAGGTGCCTGTCGAGTCACGGACCGCGACGCGGTGGGGCTCGGCCGCCGCCGTTCGCACCAGGCCGGCAAGGGATTCTGCCGGACGGGTCGGTCGGGGTGTGGAGGCGATCCCGTCGTACCCGCCCGACATCGCGCTGGGGAGGTCCGCCTCCATCGCTCCTTGCCTCCTGACTGGTACGGCACGCTCGGTGGCTTGCATCCTCTACCGCTGCGCGCTGAGAGAGCACCCGACGGCGTCGTCGCGCCCCGTCTGGGTGCAGCCGGCTCCGTACCCGCCTCGCTGGGCTGTGGTTCCCCTGCGCGGCGAGGGGTCGAGCTGCGGCCCGGTCGGGCGCGGGTCGAGCACGAGGGATCCGCTCACCGATCGCTGTTGGCCTCGAGCACCTGCTTGCCGGATCCCTCGTGGGGGCGCGCCATGGGGTAGTCGCCCGTGAAGCAGGCGGCGCACAGCGAATCAATGGGTTGCGCGGTGGCCAGCACGAGATCGTCCACGGGGAGGTAGGCAAGGCTGTCGGCGCCGATGGCGTCCCGGATCTCGCCCTCGTCCAAGCCGGGGGCCAGCAGCTCCCTGCGGGTGGGGAAGTCGAGGCCGTAGAAGCACGGCCAGGCCACGGGTGGCGCGCCAATGCGCACGTGCACCTCACGTGCGCCCGCTGTGCGCAACAGCCGTACGAGGGCCCGCATGGTGTTTCCACGAACGATCGTGTCGTCGACGATGACAAGCCGCCTGTCCCGGACGACGTCGCGCAACGGGTTGAACTTGAGCCGCACGCCCAGCCGGCGCATGGTCGTCGACGGCAGGATGAACGTGCGTCCGACGTACTGGTTCGCCACCAGCCCCTCGCCAAAGGGGACACGGCTCGCCTCGGCGTAGCCGAGGGCGGCCGGAGTGCCCGACTGCGGCACGGGCATCACCAGGTCGGCGTCCACGGGCGACACCAGGGCCAGCCGACGACCGGAGTCGACCCGGGCGGCATGGACGCTTCGACCACCGATGACCGAGTCCGCTCGGGCGAGGTAGACGAACTCGAATAGGCAGCCCCTGGGTGACGCGGGGCCGAAACGATGGCTCCGGACGCCAGACTCGTCGATGGCGAGCAGCTCACCGGGCTCGACGTCGCGGGCGAACCTCGCGCCGACGGCGTCCAGCGCAGCGCTCTCGCTGGCGACGACCCAGCCATCGTCGACGCTGCCCAACGCCAGAGGACGCACGCCATGCACGTCCCGCGCCGCGTACAGCGTGCCCTCGTCCATGAAGACCAACGAGAAGGCGCCTGCGAGCCGCGGCAGCACCGCGAGCCCAGCCTCCACGAGCGTCGGTGCGTCGCCGGCACGTGCGGCGAGAAGAGCGGTGATCAGGTCGCTGTCACTGGTTGCCCGCCTCGCGTCGGGCAGGGCACCGCGCCCCGGCGCGGCGCGGGCCAGCTCCAACGTATTGGTGAGGTTGCCGTTGTGGCCGAGCGCGATGCCCCACGCGCCGGTCTTCTCGCGGTGACTCGGCTGCGCGTTCTCCCAGGTGCACGATCCGGTCGTGGAGTAACGAGCATGGCCTATGGCGACGTGACCCTGGAGAGATCGCAGCAGCGCCTCGTCGAACACCTGGCTGACCAAGCCGAGCCCTTTGTGGACCGTCATGCTGCTGCCGTCGCCCACGGCCATGCCGGCGGCCTCCTGGCCGCGGTGCTGTAGCGCGGACAGCCCGTAGAAGGTCAAGCTGCTGACGTCTGCACCCGGCGCCCAGACACCGAAGACTCCGCACTCTTCGCCCGGGCCGTGCCAGTCCACGGTCAGGTCGTCGTCGTCGTCGAGACCGTGACGGGGAATCACGGCGAGGCTCCTGACACGACGTCGAACGTAGCTGTGCCCGTCAGCCATGAGCAGGGCGTGCAGGTCATCATGGAACTGTCGCTCCGGGACACGCATGCCGCGGCGGTAGCGCCTGTCCCACGTCATGCGGAGTCCGACGCGGCAGATGCTGGTCAGCAGGCGCCAGAAGGCCTGGACCTGATCGTCGTCGTAACCAGCGCGGGCGAGGCGCTCATCGAACACCGGGTAGTCGGTGGCTCGGTCACGGGTGGCGTCGTAGGGGCGGAGTCGCAGTTCCCGGTGACCCGCGACGTCGAGAGTCCGCGCGTGTGGCTCCCCGGCGCGGTTCCTCGCCGCGTCAGCCTGGGGAGCAGCTGCGGGGAGCTTGCCCCTGCTGGTTGGACATCTGTTCTGAGGCGATGATCGTCTTATAGAGGAGTCTTGATGCCTGCTGCTCGTCCGCCGGAGTTCCGGCGTCGTGCTGTGGAGTTGGCCCGTCGGCGGGACAAGCCGGTCGGGGTGATCGCCGCTGATCTCGGGATCAGCGAGTCGTGCCTGCGCCGGTGGATGGGCCTGGCCGATGTCGAGGAAGGCACCAGGAGGGCCTGACCGTGGATGAGCGGGCCGAGCTGGTCCGGCTCCGTAAGGAGCTGCGGGTGGCACGGATGGAGGACGAGATCCTCAAGCGCGCGAGTGCCTATTTCGCCCGAGAGAACGTCCTCCCAAAAAGAGTGACCGGCCCGCTGGTCGCCGACCTGGCGGCTGACGGGCACGACGTCACGGTGGTCTGCCGGCTGATCGAGGTGCCGCGCTCGAGCTACTACGCGTGGGCCCGTCGCTGGTCCGCGCCCACCGAGGCAGACGTGGAGGAGGCGCACCTGGCGAACGTCGTGTTTGACATCCACCAGGGATCTCAGGGCTGCTATGGCGCGCCCAGGGTCCACGCGGAGCTGACCCTCGGCCTGGGCCTGGTCATCAACCGGAAGAAGACCGCCAGGCTGTTGAGAGTCTTTGCCCGGCAGGGATCTCGGCACCACGGAAGTCCCGAAGGTCGAAGCCGGCCGCGGCGGTCCACGAAGACCTGGTGCTGCGCAAGTTCGCTGCCGACGGGCCGGACCGGATCTGGTGCACCGACATCACCGAGCACCCCACCGGTGAGGGGAATGTCTACTGCTGCGCGGGTCTTGGATGTGTGGTCACGGATGATCGTGGGCTGGTCCATCGCCGACCACATTCGCAGCGAGCTCGTCGTGGACGCCCTGGAGATGGCCAGGTGGAACCGCCACCCCGACCGCGGCACCACGATCATGCACAGCGACCGCGGCTCGCAATACACGTCGTGGATCTTCGGGCATCGGCTCCGCGAGGCGGGACTGCTCGACAGCATGGGCCGCGTCGCCAGCTGCGACAACGCCCAGGCCGAGAGCCTGATAGGCCTCTATAAGGCTGAGTGCTGCTGGCCCGAGGGCCCCTGGCGGGACGTGAACGACCTGGAACTCGCCACCTCCGACTGGGTGAGCTGGTTCAACACCACCCGGTTGCACGGGGCCCTGGACCACCTGCCACCGCTGGAGTACGAGCAGAACTGGCACGCCGCCCAGCAGCGCAACCCACCCACCTGGTGGCCCACCCAGGACAGCGCCGCGTGACGACATCAGTGACGACACCGGCTGCCGGGCATGCAGTCTGCCCGGTCTGCGGCACGGGTTTCACCCGGGTCCGCCGGCAGGCCCACTGCACCCCGGCGTGCCGGCAGGCCGCCTGACGGGCCCGCCAGCCCCACCCCGCCGACAGCGCGGCGGCCACGGTGGTCGTGCCAGCCGGGCGGTCCCGCCGCGACGTCACCGTCTACGCCTGCACCGAGTGCGACCAGCGCTACCTGGGCCTGCAGTGGTGCCCCGACTGCCAACGTCCCTGCACCCGCATCGGCCACGGCAGTCTGTGCCGTGACTGCGGGGAACCCATGACGGTTGACGAGCTACTCAACACCCGCGACGATCAGTACCTGACCAGCAAGATCCGTTAGATGGAAGCCTCCACCAAACCCGGGTCGGATCCTGCGACACGCCCGCGGCATCACCCTGCGACTACCCACCGGTCACACCGCGATCGCCGACGCACTCCGACTGCTCCGAGCTCTCCCACCACCGGGCTGACCCCGACACCTACTGCCCACCCCGCCCCGAGGACCCGGAGACCCTGGCGTGGGAACCAGCGCGGTCCGCGCGGCGTCCTCGCTGAAGCGGCTACTTTCCCTGTCCGGTGAGCACTACTGCCCCGCACATGTCAGGGCGGCGGGGGCCTGGCCGCGTTGCCGTCCTGCGGGCGAGGGAGACCGTGCCGTCAGGAGACGTGGTCACCGGATACGAAATCTCGTCCGGCAGTGACCGATGACAGGAAGGCCGGGGGAGCGCGGGTGGCGGGGACCCGGTTCCGGTCGGGGGAGCTGGCGGCTCTGCGGGTGACGGCAGGCCTGAGCCGCGCCCGTCTGGCAGAGCTGGTCGAGGTCCGCGAGAGCACCCGTCGGGCAGTGGGAGCGGGGTGCGGCGGCGCCGTGGGCCGGCAGGGTCCCGCGGCTGGCCCACGCACTGGGAGTCCCGCCCTGCAGCTGTACGAGGTGCCGCCTGACGCGCCGTCGTTCCGGGCGTTGCGCTTGACGGCGGGGTTGACGCTGATGGATCTGGTCGCGCGGTCGGGCGTCCCCTACGCCACGTGCAAACCGCCTGGACCGGGGGAGAGGGCCCACCCCGGAGCCCCGCAGCGTGGCCGCGCTGGCGACGGCGCTCGGCCTGCCGGCCGAGTCCGTGACCCAGGCTCTGGTGCGCAGCAAGGCAGACCCGGAGGTCTAGAGCGCGGCGGCGGCCAGAAAGCCGGCGACCATCGCGGGACCGAGGGGGACACGCCGCTGGACGGCGCCCGCGGTGCGACGCCGGGTGAGGAGCAGGGACAGCAGCCCGGCAGCGGTGAAGGTGACGCCGCCGGCCAGGGCGCCAGGCCAGGTGAGGTGGCCGAGGCCGAGACCACCAAGGACGGCCAGCCGGACATCGCCGAGGCCGACGCCGGCCAGCGCGACGAGCGCGCGGAAGACGACACCTAGAGCCAAGGCAGTGAACAGGGCACGGGCTATCCCCGTGTCGCCGGCGATGAGTTCCGCGGCCAGGAGCAGAACGACGGTCAGCACGGTGGCCTGGCGCGTCAGGGCTGTGGGGACGCGGTGCGCGCGCCCGTCGACCACGGCGATCGCGGCAAGGGCAGCGGCCCAGACGAGGAGCGCCGGCGCCTGCCATGCCTCGCCGGCCCGCCTGTTTAGACACAGTCCCGCCGTGAGACCTGCGACTGCGCCCGCTGCGGCTGCAGCACCATGAAGGGCCACCCGCTCGGCGATGCCCGCGCGAGCGCCGTTGCGGTTGGTGCGCAGCTGGTGTCCGGCGAGGAGGGGCACCAGGCACGCACCCGCGATCGCGCATCCGGTGCACACCGCGACGGGAACCACCCCTGCTCTTCTCCTCGGCGGCAGGCAGCTCAGCCGCCCGCGAGGGTCATTTGTCGCGCGGCCGGCACCTGCTGTCAGAGGGACGGGTTAGACCCTGATGGCCTAAGGAAGGGCGGACCATCGTGGCGAATCAGGCAAGGGTGACAGAGGCACACCAGTCGGGCATCTCGCCGGCTGTGGACGCACACTCGGCCTGGCGTCGCGCCGGAGGGGCCGGACGCCCAAGGAGGTCGCTGTGAGTGCACGCCGGGTTCTGTCGCTCGCTAGCGCGTTGTCGGCTGCTGCGCTGGCAACGGGTTGCTCTTCCTCCTCCCGGCCCTCGGTGGCGCTTGCGCCCACGCCCGCATCGTCCTCGGACGCCGCCGTCGCATCCGTCGCCCCTAGCCCGGTGAGTCCGGCTCCGACTTCCGCCCAATCGTCGTCACCGGCCGCCAGCAAGGACGCCATCGCGCGTGCGGAGGTACTTGCCTTTGTGCCCACCTACTACGCCACGGTCGACCGCTTGCAGGCGAACCCTGGCCCGAACATCGGTGAGATCAACGATGTGGCGACGCAACCCAACGTTTCCACTCACATTCGCGATATCAATGGGTTCCGCGGGGCGGGTCAGCACACGATCGGCACAACGAAGGTCGTGAGTATGCGTGTGGTGGCTGTCAACCTGACCTACCGAACGAACACAAATCCGACCACCTTCCCCACCGTGAGAGCGGTGACCTGCATCGACGTGACTGACGCGCACGTGGTGGACAACAAGACCGGCAAGGTGTTCGCGGTGGCGTCGCGACCGAACTTCTACACCGAGACATTGACAATGGTCGACGTCGGGTACCCCGCGTCGAACGGATGGCGAGTCGCTATGGACAAGAACGCGCCCGTGAAGTCATGCGCAGGCTGATTCTTGGTGCGGTCGCCCTCTCCGTCGCCGCAGGCTGCCTCGGACAGAGTGTCGCGGTCGCGGATGACGGGGGCGATGCCTCGTGTCACGGGACCTACAATCCCGAGTCAGGAATCTGCACCATCGAGCTACCGCCCGTCATGCCAGGGCAACCCGCCCCCGTATCGGGTGGGCCTTCCGCACCCGCGCCGACGGGTCCTGCCGTGCCCGTGTCGGCACCGGCAGGCCCCCCGGTGTGCCTGGCATCGGCCGGCACGGTGATCCCGTGCACGACGTCCTACGGTGCCTGGAGCTTCGAGTATCAGTGCTACCTCATAAGGGCTATTCCTCAGCCTCCGATGACGGCTGCGGTGCGGGGTGGGCACACCGACGGCGCGGTCTATGACTGCACCTCGAACGTGGGGCCGGCTCCCCTCAATCCGGAGGTGAGCCAGGTGTGGCTGGCAGCCGCCCCCGCCGCCGCGCTGCCAGTGGATTTCCAGGCGCTTGCGCGGCAGGCGCTGGCGCAGCTGACGTTCACGCAGCAGGCGGTGAGCCGCTACCCGGCCGGGACGCTGAAGGACGGGACGCCCTACACGGCGGTGAAGGTCCCGACGTGGTTCTGGGCCGACGCCGCGGCGTGGAAGCCGATGAGCAAGCGGGTCTACCAGGGGGATGCGTGGTCGGAGGTCACGGCGACGCCGTCGACCCTGACGATGTCTCCGGGTGACGGTGGTGCGGCCGTTACCTGCGCGGGGCCCGGGGCGGTGTGGAGCGAGGAGACCTACGACCCGTACGTCTCCTCACCGTCGGGCTGCGACTACCGCTACCCGCACATGTCGGCCGCCGGTCCCGGTCAGGTGGTGACCGCGGGGTTCGCGACGGTGTGGACGACGGTCTGGACGTCGTCGTCGGGTGCGGGCGGCGCCCTGGAGTCGGTGACAACCCGGATGACGTCGACGTTCGCCGTGGCTGAGGTGCAGACGGTGGTGGTGAAGTGACGTTGGAGGCCGAGCGGGCCCCGGGCAGCGCGACCCCGGCGGCGCAGGCCGTGCCGATCGCGAACCGGACGGCCGCGGTGGCGCGGCGCAGGAACACCCGCGCGTATCTGCTCGCCGTGCTCGTGGTCCTGCTGGGCGGTGTCGTCGCGCTGTTCGGCGGTCTCGGGCTGAGCCGGCACTCCCAGGTGCTCGCGGTCGTCCGGCCGGTGCAGGCCGGGTCGGCGATCGCGCAGCAGGACCTGGCAGTGGCGAACGTGACGACCGATCCCAGGTTGTCCCCGATCCCCGCCGCGGAGGAGTCCCAGGTGATCGGCATGATCGCGCAGGTGCCGCTCGCGCCGGGGGGGCTGCTGACCCGCGCGGAGCTGGGCACCGGGACCGGGTTCGCCGCGGGCGAGGTGCTGGTGGCGCTGCGGCTGAAGCCGGGGCAGTTCCCCGGCCGCGGTCTCACCCCAGGCGAGCACGTCCTGGTGGTGGCCACAGCGGGGTCCGCCGGTGCTGCTGCTGCGGTCGAGCCGGCAGTGACCCAGCCCGGGGGGACGCAGCCCGGGGGGACTGCGACCACGCCGGCACCGGGCAGCGGTGCGGCCGCAGGTGGAATCCCGGCCGGGACGCAGGCGACGATCGCCGAGGTGGGGGCAGCGGATGCCTCGTCGCAGGTGACGGTGGTCGACGTGCGGGTCGCGGCCGCGCAGGGGGGCGTTCTGGCGGACCTGGCGTCGACCGGCAACCTGGCGCTGATCCTCCTCCCGACGGGGGGCTGACGCGGTGCTGATGGTGGTGACCGGGCCGAAGACCTCGACGGGCACGACGACGACCGCTGCGGCTTTGGCGCTGCGCTGGCCCCGGCCGGTGATGCTCGTGGACTGCGACCCGGCCGGCGGGGACGTGGTCCCGGGTCTGCTGCCGGGCCGCGCTCCTGCCGACCGGGGCCTGCTGTCCTGGGCCGCGCAGTCGCGTGGGCTGCCTGCGGTGGCGGCCGCGAGGCTGTTCCAGCAGGCGGCGGTCGGCCTGCCGGAGCGTGCCGACCTGTGGCTGGTGCCGGGGTTCACCGCTCGGCCGCAGGCGAGGTCGTTCACGGTGGAGACCTGGGAGCTGCTGGCCTCAGCGTTGGAGGTCTCCTCCGAGGCGCTCGGGATGGACAGCCTGGTCGACGTCGGTCGCCTCGTGCACGAGGAGGTGGTGCCGTGGCCGCTGCTGCTGGCCGCCGATCAGGTCGTGCTGACGGTGCGGCGCACGGTTCGTTCGGTGCACGCCGCGCAGGTGGCGCTGACGCTGATGCGCACCCGGATGCCGGTGGACAAGGTCGGGCTGCTCGTGGTCGTCGGCGACGGCCCCTACAGCGCGCAGGAGATCGCGGCCACGCTGGGTCTCCCGCTGGCCGGGACGGTGCCCGAGGACCGGCGGACCGCCGCGGTGCTGTCGGAAGGGGCTGCGGCGGGGGAGCGTGCCCTGCGGCGGGCACCGCTGCTGCGCGGGGCGGACACGGTCGCCGCGTTCCTGGTGCGCAACGGCGAGCTGCAGCGCGAGCAGGCGAAGGGAGTGGCCACCCCGTGACCACCGACTACCGGCAGCCGCCCTGGGGCGCTCCGATGCCCGCTGCCCAACCACCGGGCCTGCCGCCGCCGGCCTCCTCGCCGCCATCCTCCCCGCCCGGGCCCTCGTCGCCGCCCCCAGCTGCCTACGCTGCGCCGCCGGCGATCCCCCCGTCTCCGGCGGCGACCAGGGTCGCGACATTGTCGGCGGAGCAGTACGCGCTGGCTGGGCAGCTGCAGGACGCGGTCGCCAGCCGGCTGGCGTTCGACGGCGCGGGCTCAGACGACGAGGACACCCGCCGGGAGCGCGCCCGGGAGCTGATCATCGATGAGTACCAGCAGTGGCTGGTGCAGCGCACCACCCAGGGGCTGCCCAGACCTGACGACGCGGTCGAGGACCTGCTGTTCGCGACCGTCCTCGCCGACCTGACCGGCGGGCTCGGACGCCTCTCACCGCTGCTGGCGCGCACCGACGTGGAGGACGTCTTCATCACCGGGTGCCGTCCTACCTGGCTGCGCCTGAGGACCGGGGAGCTCGTGCAGGGGCCGGCGATCGCTGACAGCGACGCGGAGATGGTCCGGCTGTTCGCCTCCGCCGCCCAGCGCGTCGACCCCGGGCAGAGCAGCCGGGAGTGGAACTCCCAGAACCCGATCCTGAACATGCGGCTGCGCGAAGGCGGCCCCATGGGCGCGCGGGTGATCGCCAAGATGGACGTCTGCGCGCGACCCCAGGCGGTCATCCGGCTCCACCGCTACACCGACGTGACCCTGGCGGACCTCGCCGCCAGGGCGATGATCGACCGGGCGATCCTGGAGTTCCTGCAGGCCGCGGTGCTAGCCGGGGCGTCGATCCTGGTCACCGGGACCACCGGCGCGGGCAAGACCACGTTCCTGCGCGCGCTGATCGCGCAGATCGGCTTCCCCCACGTGATCACCACGATCGAGGACAACTTCGAGCTGGGCGTGCACCTGCCCACCGCGGACGGCCGCGACAAGGTGGCGGTGGTGAACACCTGGGAGGTCCGTGAGGCCAACGGGGACGGCGTCGGCGGGATCGGCATGGAAGACGCGCTGCTCTCGTCGCTGCGTGAGGCACCGGAGTGGGTCGTGGTCGGGGAGGTCCGCGGCGGCTACGTGGTGCGGCTGCTCGAGGCGGCCAGCAACGGTTCCGCCGCGATCATGGGCACGATCCACACGCGGACCGCCGAGGCGGTGGTCAACCGGGTCGTGACCGCGGCCAAGCAGTCGCCCCGAGGGCCGGACACCGAGTCGGTGCTGCGGACCCTGTCCGATCTGGACCTGGCCGTGCACGTGCGCCGGGACAACCGGTGGAACCGGTTCGTCTCCGACATCCACGAGTTCGGCCACCTCAACCGCGACGCCGGTGGTGACGTGGAGCTGCGCACGATCTTCACCCGGCGCGCCGGTGACCGCCGTGGGGTGCCCACCGGGGCCGGTCACCTGTCCCAGGACCTGCGCGAGCGGCTGGAGGACGTCGGCTACGACCCGGTGCGGTGCCTGGACCCGACCTACAGCTCGTGGGGACCCGTGCAGGCCAGCGCCCCGGCACCGGCACCCGTTGCGGACCCGGTGCACGCGGCGGACTGGTACGCGGGTGACCCGGGGAGCAGCTGGTGAGCGCCTACCTGGTGCTGCTGACCTTCGGGGGGCTGCTCGTCTCCAGCGGCATCGTGATGGCGGGCGCCGCGGCCAGCGGTGTGCGGCTGGGCACCGGCCGGGTGCGGCGCCGGCGGCGGACCGCACCGGTGGCGGCACGTCAGCGGCTGGGGGCGCTCGCCGCTGGTGCCCTCACCCTGCTGGTGACCGGTTGGCCCGTCGCCGCGGCCGCTGTCGGCGCCGCGGTGATCTTCCTGCCGTCGGTCCTGGGAGGCGCGAAGGTGGCCCAGCGGAACATTGCCCGGGTCGAGGCCTTGGAGGAGTGGACCCGGCTGCTCGCCGGCCTGGTGGAGTCCCGGGCCGCCGGGTCGGTGGTGGAGGCGCTGCAGCTGTCGGCGAGCATGGCCCCGGCGCCGATCGAACGGCAGGTGACCGGCCTGGCGCTGCGGCTGGGCCGGCAGGACACCGTGTCCGCGTTGCACCAGTGGGCCGGCGAGGTGGACGACCCGTCCGGTGATGTGGTGGCGATGGTGCTGATCCGGCGGCAGAGCATCGGCAGCAGCGGGCTGCACGGGGTGCTCACGGGTCTGGCCGACGACCTGGCCGCGCGCACGACGATGGTGCGCGAGGTCGAGGCTGAGCGGGCGAAACCGCGCGCCAACGCCCGCACCATCGTGATCGCCACGCTGGGGATGATCGCGCTGATGGTGCTGTTCGCGCGTTCCTACCTCTCGCCCTACGGCAGTCCCGCCGGCGAGCTGGCGCTGCTGCTGGTGGTGGGGGTGTTCGCGGTGGCGCTGCGGTGGATGCGACGCCTGGCCAACCCGCCGGAGAACGTGCGGGTCCTCCTCGACCCGCGATCGGCCCCGCCTACCCGGACCGTCGCGGTGCTGCGATGACCCCGCTGCAGGTGCTGGCCCTGGGCGGTCTGATCGTGGGGGCCGGTCTGGTGCTGCTGGTCACGGCGGTCCGGCCCGCGGCGCCGTCGCTGCAGGCCTCGCTGGCGCAGCTGTCGCTCACCCCGCGGGTGACCCGCGGCTCGGCCGTCAGCTCGGCCATCACTGTCGAGCCGGAGTGGTGGCAGCGGTTGCTGCCGGCCTCGGTGCGCGACGTGCTGCACCGGCACGTCGGGGTGCCCGAGGCGGACCTGAAGCTGCTGGACCTGTCTAGGGCGCAGCTGATCAGCAGCAAGCTCAAGCTGGGTTTGGCCGGGCTGCTGTGCCCCTCGGTGCTCAGTGCCTGGTTCGCGGTGCTCGGGGTGGGCGTGCCGTTCGTCGTCCCGGGTGTGATGGCCGTGGTCCTGGCCGCGGTGCTGTGGGTGCTGCCCTCCCAGAGCGCCCGCGAGCGAGCAGCCGCGGCCCGGCTTGAGTTCCGGACCAACCTGCAGGCCTTCCTGACCCTGGTCGCGGGGGAGCGCGGCTCCCGCGGCTCGATGCAGCAGAACATGCAGGAGGCCGCGTCGGTGTCGAACAGCCGGCCGTTCGTCCTGCTCAGGCAGACCATCAACCGGGCCGTGACCCGGGCGAGGAGCACCGAGGCGCAGGTCTGGGGTGACCTGCGGACCCTGGGGGAGGAGATCGCCGTCCCCGACCTGATGAAGCTCGTCAACATCGCGGAGAACGCGCAGGTCGGCGGCAAGGTCGGCGCCTCCCTGGTGGCGGCCGCGGCCGGTCTGCGCTCGGCCGAGCTCAACGACCGACGCGCCGCGGCCAACGAGGTCAGCGAACGCATGTCGCGTCCGCTCGCCTTGCTGGTCGCCGGCCTGACCCTGTTCTTCCTGATCCCGTTCGTCCTACGGCTCTCCGGTGCCAACTGAGCCGCCGGCGGGCACTCGCACCCCTGGTCCGTCCGCTGCCCACCCACCGTCCGTCTGTCCAGCACCCACCTACCGGAAAGGCCCCACAGTGACCCACCGCAGCACGCCCCCTGAGACCACGAGCACGCTCACCCCCGCGACGCGGACACCCCGGCGCCGGTCAGCCCCGGTCCTGTCCGCCTACGTGGTGCTGCTGAGCCTGCTGACCGCCGGCCTGCTGTCGGGTAAGGCGTGGCTGCGCGCGGAGAAGCCGACGCAGGACAGGGGGGACGCCACCGAGAAGGCCTTCATGATCATCCTCGCGATCACGGTGGGCACCGCGGTGACCGTGGCGGCGGTGGCGTTCGTGAAGACCAAGACCGACCTGTTCAAGTAAGCCCGTGACCGCCACCGGGCCGCGCGCGACGCCCAGCACCGCGCAGATCACCGGCGCGGCTCAGGCAGCGCCGCCCGGCCCGACCCGCCGGGTACGGCAGCGCATGGACCGGGTGCGGCGCGGGCCGCGCCCCCGGGCAGTCCTGGCCCGGGAGGACGGCTCGTCGGGGATCGAGTTCGTGATCCTGTTCCCGGTGGTCGCCGGACTGCTCCTGGGCGGCCCGCAGCTGGCGATGGCCTCCTTCGCGCACGAGGCCGCGGAGGGAGCCGCCCAAGCCGGTGCCCGAGCCGGCGCCGCCTACGGTGCCGGCGGCCAGGACGGTGCGACCGCAGCGACCGCGTACCTGGACACGCTGGGCACCGGCACGATCACCAGCTACACCGTGAGCCAGGCCGCCACCCCCGGCACGGTCGCGATCACCATCACCGCGCGGGTGCCCAACGTGGTGCCACTGCCCGGGTTCACCCCGTCCGTCACGGTCACTGTCACGCGGCCGCGGGAGCGGTTCACCACCCCCGCCGGCCCGTGATCCGCCGACCTGCGGACAACCGCGGTGCTGCCGGCCGCGGTGCTGCCGGCCGCGGTGCTGCGGGCCGCACGCGGCCCTCCGGGGACGCGGGGTCCGAGTCGGTCGAACTGGCGCTTCTGCTTCCTGTTGTCCTCTCCGTCCTCGCGCTGATCGTGGTGGGGGCGCGGGTGGCGCTGGCCGGCGAGCGCGTGAGTGGCGTGGCCAGCAGCGCGGCCCGGGCGGCCTCGCTGAGCCGCTCCGCCGGGACGGCGCAGACCGCTGCGGAGGCCGGCGCGAGGGCAGCGCTGGAAGACGCGAACCTGCACTGCACCTCCACCGCGGTCACGGTGGACACCTCGGGCTTCACCACGGGGGCGGGCGTGCCCGGCGCAGTGCGGGTCACCGTCTCCTGCACGGTCTCGCTGGCCTCGATCGGGATCAGCGGCCTGCCCGGCTCGCGCACCCTCACCGACACGGCCGTCAGCCCGTTGGACCCGCTCAGGGACACCCGATGACCGGGGGATCCCAGACCTCGCGTCCCCCCACCAGCCCCGGCGGCACCGACCGCTCGGCGTCCTCGCCGGACGCCGGCTCGGTTGCGGTCATGGTCATCTCCATCGTCCTGATCGCCGGACTGCTGGTCACCGCGCTGCTCGACGCGGGCGCCCAGCTGCAGGCCGTCAGCCAGGCCGACACCTACGCCGCGGAGGCCGCCCGGGCCGCCGGTATCGGCGCGGGACCCGGAGCAACCGGACCCGCTGCCGCCCACCGCGCCGCGGCGGCAGCAGCGGACTACCTCACGCAGGCCGGTGCCGCCGGCACCGTGAGGATCACCGGACCGGGCACCGTCGCGGTCACGGTCACCGTCACCCGCACCAGCCCCGTCCTCGGGATCACCGTGACCCGGACACGCAGCCACACCGCCCAGCTCCTGGTCGGCGTCACGACAGGGGGAGCACCATGACCTGGAACGCCGCCCACACGCCGGCTTCGGTGTCACGGGCCAGGCGGCTGGTGACGGCGCTCGCCGCCCTGGTCGTGCTCGTGGCGGTCGTCGCCGGTGTCCCCGCTGTGCTCGTGGCCCTGGGAGCGGTCCCGACGCACCTGCCGTCGGGTCAGACGCTGAGCAGCCTGTTGACCAGCCGAGACGACGGTCAGCTCGCCGGTCTGGTGCTGGCCGCGGGCGTGTGGGTCTGCTGGGGACTGTTCACGCTGTCGCTGCTGCCGGAGATCGCGGCCGTGGCCCGACACCGACCGGCCGTGCGGCTCCCCGTGGTCGGGGGCTTGCAGCGGATGTCCGCCTGGCTGGTCACGGCCGTCGTCCTGGGCTTCGCCGTGCTGCCCGCGGCAGTCGCGACCGCGGGCCCTGCGTCAACGACACCCGTCCAGGTGAGGGCGCCAGCGTCTGCCTCGATCCCGCTCGCGACGTGGGCGGCACCAGCGGCACCGTCGGCGTCCGCGGCGCCGAGCGTGCAGCCGGTCGCTTCCGCAGCCGGGTCCCCGAGCACGGCCGCGGGCGTCGCCACCGCGGGGCGCCCGCTGGCCGGCCCCGTACCGCGGACGGGGACCCCGCAGGCGGCGGCCCCGACCAGCGCTGCATCCACCAGCCCGCCGTCGACCGGTACCCCAACGGGGGCGACGGGCCAGACCACGGCCTACCTGTCCGTCCGTCACGACACCGTCTTCGGGCTCGCTCAGCGCTACCTCGGCAGCGGGCAGCGCTGGCCCGAGATCGTCGCCTTGAACACGGCGAGCCTGGGCCCGGACAACCACGTCACCCCCGGCATCGTCCTGCAGCTGCCGGCCGACGCCCGGCTGGCCGACTCGGCGGCCCAGACGCAGGTCGTGCGAGTGCAGCCGGGGCAGTCGCTGTGGAGCATCGAGGAGGCCGTCACCGGCAGCGGGACCAACTGGACGCAGGGCTGGCAGACCAACCACGACCGCGCCGAGCCCGGGGGACAGCACTACGACAACCCTGACCTCATCCGCCCCGGCTGGGTGCTGGAGATCCCCGTCGCAGCGACCGACGCCGGTGGGCGCCCGTCGAGCGCCCTACCAGCAACGCCGGCCCCGGCGCGGCCCGCGCCCACCCAGCCGCCCACCGCGACCCCCGCCGGCGCCGCGGCAGCGCCGCCGTCGGAACAGGCCGCCCCGAGTCAAAGCAGCTCCGCCTCAACCACCACCACGACCACGCCGACGGCTGCGGACACGGGGGCGGCCACGACCGTGCCGACGGCGGCGGCGGCACCCGCCACAGCACCTGCGGTCGGCGCGCCGACCGCGACTGCTCCCCCGGCGCGGCCGGAGCCGTCGGCCGCCACCGGCCCACCGCAGGCCATCGCCGCCCCCACCCCGCCGCGCGCAGCTGGCGAGGTCGACACCACGCCGAGGACAACGGCTGCACCTGAGGAAGCCAGCGGCGATTCCCACACCAGCAGGCTGGAGTCGGAGTTCCTGTCGTTCGCGGCTCCCGGGGCGCTCCTGGCCGGGCTGTGCCTGGCCGCGCTGACCGTGCACCGCCGCCGCCAGTGGCGGACCCGGCGCACCGGGCGGATGATCGCCACCACCCCGCCGGGGCTGCACGCGGCCGAGGCCGCAGTGGTCACCGCCGGGACCGCGCCGTATGCGGACATCACCTGGCTGGACGAGGCCCTGCGAGGCCTCGTCAGTAGGCTGGCCGAGCAACCCGACGGGAGGCTCCCCGACGTCGTCGCGGTCCGCCTGACCGCCACCGACCTGACCCTGGTCCTCGCCTGCGCCGCGACGGCCAGAGCACCCGGGCCGTGGCTGGAGGACGGGGACAGGACCACCTGGACGCTGCCGCGGTCCGCCGACACCGGGTACAGCCTGGACACCCGGGCCGAGTTCTTCGCCCCCTTCCCGTGCCTGGTGTCGATCGGGTCGACCGGCGACGGGGAGCACTGGCTGGCCGACCTGGAGCGGGTCGGGACGCTCGCGCTGACCGGCAGCCCCGACCGGTGCCTGGGCGTGCTGCGGCACGTCGCGCTCGAGCTGGCGAACAGCACCTGGGCGGAGATGCTCTCGGTGACGCTCGTCGGCTACGGCGAGGACCTCGTGCCCGCCAACCCCGGCCGGCTGTCCTACGCCGGCGACGTGGACCGGGCGATCCTGACCGCGCAGCGCCGGCACCACGCCGTTACCGCGACCTCCACCCGGCTCGGCGTGGACGTGCTGACCGGCCGGTTGCACGCGGTCAACGGCGACGCCTGGGCCTCGCACGTGCTCCTCGTCGCCCCGCACGTGGCCACCGACGCAGCGGCGCTGCCACGGCTGATAGAAGGCCTACGAGCCAGCGGGATCCGTACCGCGCTGGCCGTGGTGATCGCCGACGGTGACCAGCACCCGGAAGCGCGGTGGCAGCTCAGCATCGCGGCGGACGGAACGATGGACCTGCCCGCAGCCGGGGTCACCGGGCTCAACGCCGTCGATGTGCCCGCCGCGGAGGGCCGAGACATCGCACAGCTGCTGGGACAGGTCGCGGCCTCGACGGACGACCTCCCTATCCCCGCCGCCCCCGGCGGAAAATCCTGGGACGCCTGGTACGCCGACGCGGCCGGTGCCATCCGGCAAGACCTCCTGCAGCAGCCCGAAACGGGCCTGACGCTCGTTCCCCCCCGCGCTCCCGACACCGCCGAGGTCGCAGCACCTGCTGCGGACACCGACGCCGCAGGGCTCGACGACCAGGAGTCGGCTCGCCAGGACGAGGACCTGCCCTCGCAGGCCCCGACCCCCGCAGCGGCGGCCGCGGCCGCCGGGGGAACCGACGGCACCGACGGCACCGGAACCCCAGCCGGGCGCCCCGTCGCCGGCCCAGCAGCATTGCTCGCCGGGGACCGGGCCGCTGTCGCGCCGGCGTCAGCGCAACGCGCACACGACGACCCGCCGACCGCCAGCACCACCGGCTCGAGCTCCGGATCGTCCCGAGCAGCCGTCCCGCAGGGCCACCCCGACATCGGCGCGCAGATCATCAGCAACGACCACGGCCTGGACCGCGACCTGGCCGACTGGTACGACCCGCAGTGCACGCGGCCCAAGGTGCTGGTTCTCGGCAAGCCGCGCATGCTGGCCCACGGCGAACCACCGCCGCCGCGGGAGCGCCGCGAGGCCTTCTACACCGAGGTGGTCGTGTACCTCACGCTGCACCCGCGCGGGGTCACGCCCGCCCAGGCCGCCTGGGACCTGTGGGGTGACGAGACAGCGGTCAAGAAGGTCGTCAAGGCCATGAACGTGCTACGCAGATGGCTGGGCCCCGACCACCTGCCCGTCGCAACCGTCAGCGGCGTCTACCAGCTCCACGGGGTGATGACCGACGAGGAGTGGTTCCGCAGGCTGCGGCTGCGCGGTCAGGCCAGCACCGGACAGACCCGGGCCGGCTACTGGAAGCAGGCCCTGTCGCTGGTGGACGGCCCCCCATTCGACCGGCAAGGGAAGCGGGAGCTCGGCGCCTACAAATTCCTCAACGACGAGCCCTCCGACGTGATCCTCGCAGCCGGCGTGTTCGACCTCGCCAACGAGCTGGCCGCCCACTACCTGGCCGACGACCCGGCGTTCCCCCGCGACCCCGAGGGCGCCATCGCCGCCGCCGACATCGCCATCCTGGCCGGCAGCACCGAGGACCGACCTCTGCTGAGCAAGATGCTCGCCTACGACGCCATGGGAAGAACCGCCGAAGCCGAGGCCTACCGCGCGCGCGTCCTAGCCAACAACCCCAGCGCGGACATCGAGGAGGACCTCCCCAGCGACACCTACGAGGTCCTGCTCAGACGCCAACGACGACTTGACTCAGCAAGCTGACCCACACCGACCACGGGAAGACCCCTTGAGCGTGCCACCGGCAGCACCCTGCAAGCCATCGCCGACCGCTCAACGCCGAGCAGGTCAACACGTCCACCGGCCGGGAGTGGACCCCCGCCACCGTCCGCAAGATCACCTTCCAGGCCCCCGCCGACGAGGACTCGACGCCGGCCCACGCCATCTGACCCACTGCCCGACAGGAGAATCGCTGTGCCCTCGA
>JAABUZ0100002493.1_pt1 | contig 30348 bp, 34 predicted proteins | sample 5562091 | NCBI WGS metagenome assembly JAABUZ01 (sample SAMN12813069, study PRJNA571459) | rock metagenome | isolation source: Antarctica rocks | place: Antarctica: Victoria Land, Linnaeus Terrace sud | collected 2015-12-21
GTACGGTCCTCTTCACGGCGGTTCCTCCTTCGATCTTTGGCGGATCACCGCGCACGCTCCCAACCAGAGCGGACGCGGCGGAGGGACCGCCGCCCTACAAACTTCTACGAACTACGGGACATGCTCGACCTCGAGCTCGCCTTGGGTCAGTCGCCGCATGCGCCGGCACGCCTGGTCGTAGAACCGGAGTTGCTGGTGGCGCCCGATGAGGCGGAACCCGGCGCGCAGGAGGAGCGGACCGGATCGCGCGACGCGCGAATAGGCGTGCACGCGGAACTCGACGTCGCCGGTCTCCAGCCACTTCCAGACCTCGTAGTGCATCTCGCCCCGCTCGAAGTGTCCCTCGAGGGTCCGGTAGCTCCAGCCGAAGACGCGCGCTTGGCGGCCGCCGAGCTCGCGCGTCTCGTCGTAGACCATCCCCACCCGCACGCCGACGTGGAAGCGCAAGCCGAGGTAGCGGACCTGCAGGAGCATGTCTCGCCCGGCGAGCGCACCCTCGTCCCGGTACGTCGCGCGGACTCGCGCGGGATCGGCGACCTGGTAGCCGCGCATCAGCTCGCGGGCGGTCTCCCAGCTCCCCCCCTCGACGGGCGGCCCGGAGGGCTCGGAGGGCAGCGCCCCGGTCAAGTCGTCCACGTGCCAGCCGCCGTCGGGGTCTGAAAGCTCGACTGCGTCGGGGTCGAAGTTGAGCGAGCGCTGGGCGAGCTCCGCCAGGCGGCGGCGCGCGCGGCGGTTGCGCGGCCCCGTGCCCCCGTACGCGTCCCGGCGCTGCGGCGCTTCGACGCGGCGCGTGGTGATGACGATGCCGCTCTCGAGCTTCCCGCCCGCGAGCGTCGCTACGCGCTCCAGGACGGAGGTCCACATGTGGAGCTGGACCTCCTTGGCCATGCGCAGGTGGGTGTAGAGGACGTGAGAGAGCCGATCCCCGCTGCGCGCCCACGACTCGATCGCGAACTCGAGCGAGCGATGGTCCTCCGAGGCGCGAAACTCGATCTGCCCGGCCTCGAGGTGACCGACGAGCGTGGCCAGGCGGAAACAGAGCGGCGTGACGGCTACGGCACGCACCGGACCGTCCCACGGACCGGGCATGCGCACTACGTACTCGTCGCGGACGACCAGCTCGCCGTCGCGTCCCCTTACCTTGTGGAAGCGTGCGAACTCAGACGGCGCGATCTGGTCGAGATCGCGGCTGATGCGCTCCACGAGCTCCGAAGCCGACACCCGGGCCCCGACGATCCGCGCCCGATACAGGCGATGGGTGAGGGGTCCGACGCCGTCATCCGCCCCCTGCAGGCGATCGCGCCCGACCCCCGCCGGCAGCGCGGGCGGCCCGTCGTGCGACTCCGAGCCGACAAGCTCGCGCCGGTGCACCGGCGTGGTGCGCCACATGTAGCGCCACGAGGTCAGCGCGACGCCGAGCGGCCAGCGCGCCGCCGTCGACATGCGCTGGACCACGGGCGGGCGTCGGTGCATCCCCGCGAGTTCTACTCGACGAAGGGCCGCCGCCCGCCCGTTGCACAGATTCGTCAAGCTGCATGGATGCTCCGCTTCGCGCGCCAGAGGTCCCCGCTTCGCGGGTGGCACCTGCACGCCACCTCGCTGGGGTCGATCACGCTGTGCATCGGCCTGTGGATACGCGCCAAGACGGTGGGCGAGGACGAGCGCGGCAACGCAGAGCGGCGAGCCCTCTTCGTCGGACTATGGCCGCCGATGCTCTGGCTCATCGGCGACACCGTGGAGCGTCGCGCGCTTTCCGCGCGCGCTCGCCGCAAGACACGGCCGCGCCACCTCCTCGGTCTCCGGTCGGGATAGCCGCCACCCATCCAGCTTGGGTGCATGAGCCACGAGCACGGGCACAGCCACGGGCCGTTCATCGACACCTCGATCACCCGCTCGCGTGCGGGCGTCCGAGCGGTCACCCTCAGCCTGGCCATCCTGCTCATCACGGCGGTCATCCAGGCCCTGGTCTACATCGCGACGAGCAGCGTCGCCCTGCTCGTCGACCTCCTCCACAACGGCGGAGACGCCCTCACCGCCATCCCGCTCGGCGCCGCATTCTTGCTGCGCAGCCGACGCGCCGAGCACGCCGCCGGCTTCTTCGTGGTCGGCACGATCTTCATAAGCGCCCTGAGCGCCGCGGTATTCGCGGTCTACCGGGTCATCCACCCGTTGCCCATCGCTCATCTTCTCGCTCTCGGCCTCGCCGGCGTGGCCGGATTCATCGGCAACGAGATCGCCGCTGGAGTCCGCATGCGCGCCGGGCGACGACTCAACAGCCCCGCCCTGATCGCCGACGGACAGCACGCCCGCGTAGACGGGCTCGTCAGCCTCGCGGTAGTGGCCAGTGCCATCGTGGTCGCGCTGGGGCTCCACATCGCCGACCCTCTCATCGGGCTCGTCATCACGCTGGTCATCCTGCGCATCACCTGGCAGTCCCTGCGAACCGTCCAGGCCGGCCCCGAGCACCGGCTCCACGCCGCAGACGAGCCCGCGGGCGCGGAGCACGCCCACCCATAGTCCTCCGGCGCGGGTGAGCCGAGGGGTTCGTTTAGCATCCGGCCTTCGTGCGCTTTCCCGGCCGCAAGCTCTCCCGCGCCGAGCACTTCCGGCGCGCCTATCGCCATCACTTCGAGGACCATAGTCGCGAGCGTCAGTTCATCAGCACCAGCGCCTTCTTCGTGACCTTCGGCGGCACTCGGGCGATCACGCACGCGATCAGGGCGGGGAAGGGACCGTTTCACAACATCGGCGGCGAGGGCGGCACCCACATCCATCACATGACCTTCGGCATCATCGCCAATCTGCTCGTCGGCTACCTGTGGGTGATGCAGGTCGGAACCCAACAGCATCCCTCGCCGCGTGTCTCTCGCGTCACGTCCTTTCTCTTCGGGGCGGGCGCCGCGCTTACGCTGGACGAGTTCGCGCTGTGGCTCAACCTCGAAGACGACTACTGGACCGCAAAGGGACGGGAGAGCATCGACGCCGTCCTTCTCTTCGGGGCCCTGCTCTCGATCGGAGCCCTCGGCGGCGGCGTACTCCAGAAGTTCGCCCAGCGAGTCAGCGAGCAACGGCACAGCAAGGACTCAGCCAGGATCCTGACGATCCTGCACGACCGCCAGAAGCGCGCCGGCGAGCTCCTCTCGCGTCGCTGAGCGGAAACCGCTCACCGCGATCCGAGGCGCGGCTTGCCCAGATCGATCCTCAGACCCCCGCCAGGTTGGGTGGTGGGGGCTGGTGGCCGGGAGGGGGGCCGTCCTGCAGGAGCTGAGAGACGGAGACGGGCGTGAGGCCCCGCGCGCGGAGCCGGCGGATGATCGTGGGCAGCGCGGCGACGGTCTGGGAGCGGTCGCCCCCACCGTCGTGCATCAGGACGATGGCTCCGGGGCGCACGCCGCGCATCACCCGCTGGACGATCTGGGCGACCCCCGGGCGGAAGTAGTCCTCCGGGTTCACCGACCAGAGCACCATCAGCATCCTGCGGCGTCGCAGCAGCCGCCTCGTCGTCGCGTCGAAGGATCCGTCGGGTGGCCGGAAGAAGCGCGGGTAGGGGATCTGGTGACCGGTCAGCAGCCGAGCCTGGCCGTCGATCTCGCCTCCTTGAGCGCCCGCACCGAGATGGCCCATCAGTGGGTGGGTCATCGTGTGGTCGCCGATCGGGAACCCGGAGCGGCGCACTCCGGCCAGCACGCCCGGGAACGCCGAGATCGGGCGGCCCACCGGGAAGAACGTGGCGCCGGCATGCGCCCGGCGGAGGATCGCCAAGATCCTCGCCGTGTACGGACCCGGGCCGTCGTCGAAGGTCAGGGCCACCTCCCGGCGGCGCGCCGACCCCGCGAGCACGTAGTCCGTGTAGCCCAGCACGCGGTCCACGGCGGGGAGTTGCGCGCGCGCGGACGGCCGGCGGCCGGACGAGGCACCTGCGCCGCCGCCCTTCCCGCCCGACCCCGTGGCGACGATCGTCGCGACGCCGACGAGCGCGACGCCCATCGCGAAGGCCAGCAGGCGGCGCTGGCGGCGCACGACGCGCCGCCGCTCCTCGGCCGCCCGGCGTCGCTCCTCCCTCGAGATCACCGCTCACCTATAGCGCGCCGGCGCCGAGAAGCACGAGAACATCGAGAGCCGTCGCCGAGCTCGGCGGGTCGAAGGCTCTCCTCCCGGCCGAAGAGGATGAGCCCGCGTAACGTCGAAGCAGCTACTTCCGCGCGCCTGCTCTGTTGCCGGTGCCACGAGAGGAGGGGTCTCATGCGACTTAGCGTGCATGCCGGTGTTGCCGTCTTGGCGGCGGCTTCGGCGATCGGAGCCGGTGGGTGTGGGTCGAGCAAGAAGTCGAGCTCGAAGTCTTCGAGCTCGACCGCCAGCTATCATCGCGGCGCGTTCTGCTCCCCGAAGAAGAAGTCGGCCTACAAGAAGGCGCACCTCAAGTGCGAGAAGGTCAAGGGGCGCTACCGGCTGAAGTAGTCGCCGCACGACGCGGCGCGCTCTACGAGTCCGTCGGCCGTTCAGCCCGACGCTCCCCGGCGGAGGGTCAGCCCGTGAAGCGCGGCACGGGGCGCGCGTGGTGGGTGCCCCGCTGCGGGCGACGGGCTCGACGCCGACGCTGGCGATGGGCGGGCACGACGCCCACCTGGGTGTCGACATCGGTGGCGAACTGGCGCTCCTGAGCATCGTCGAGGAAGGCGCAGACGGTGAGCGTGCCGGTCTTGGAGAGTCGGGCGGTGCCGGCGGCGCTCGCGGTGTAGGCGGCGCCCGGAGAGGGCTGCGGCCGCAGGACGGCATCGATCACCGTCCGGCCCGTGGTGCCGAGGTACGAGCCGCCGCACTCGCCCGCCGCGAGGCGGACCTGCATGCGCACGTTCCCGTCGCGCGTGTCGAGCGCTCCCGGATCGGCGTCGACGCGCACGGTGACCTTCAGCGGCGAGCCCACCGCCACCCTCTCGGGCGCGGTGACCGTGAGGCGCACCGGGTCGATGTCGGCACGTGCGGCCGGTGCCGTCGCGCCGGCCAGCAGCGCGACGGCCAGCGCGAGCCGCTTCACGGCCGCAGGCCGAGCGATGACGGGTGGCGAAACGTCGTGCCCGCCGTCGCCGGGCGGTAGCGGAACCCGAGCCGCTCGAGGTAGCCCGAGCTGAGCAGCTCGGCGAGGTCGTGCGGCTTGGCCCGGGTGGCGGCGGCGACCGGGGGCCCGCCGATCGGGTTGAGCCCCGGGTTGGGCACGCCGGGTCCAGGCGCCTGGCACGCCGAGCCCATGATGTGCGCGGGCCGGGGCAGGTTGGGGACCTCGAGCCGCGGCTTGGACGCGAAGTCGAACGCGCGCGCGATGTTCCGGGCGTACCCGTCGCGCCGGGTCAACGGGTCGAGCCCGAAGCGGTAGCGGATCATCTTGAGGATCGACTCGAACCCGTAGATTCCGTGGTCGACGTGGTTGCGGCGGACGTAGGGCGAGACCGCGACGGCGGGGATGCGAAAGCCCATCTGTCCGTAGTCGTCCTTGACGCTGCGCGCGCTGCGCATGTCCGGCACGCGCGGCGGGCGGACATGGTCGAAGAAGCCGCCCCACTCGTCGTAGATGATGAACAGCGCCCCGCGCTTGAACTGCGGCGACTCCATGAAAGCGTGGACGACGTCGGCCATGAACGCCTGGCCCGTGCGCACGTCGCCGTGTGGGTGCTCGTCGCCCGACGTGCCCTGATCCTCCCCCGCGAAGGACGGATCGACGAAGCTCAGAGCCGGCAACGTCCCGCTGGCGCAGCGCTCGTAGTACTCCTGCACCTGCCCCGAGCGCGCCAGCCCCGGGGCGCCCCACAGCGCCGAGACGGGGAGGTCGGTGTAGAAGTAGCGGTTCGAGATCCCCTTCCTCGCCAGCGCGGCGAAGATCGTCGAGTCCGGAAATCCGGTGGGCCCCGGCATGCTGTTGTCGACCTTGCCGTAGGACTGCGCCGCGTGCATGAACTCCCGGTTGGGGAATGTCGACGCGAGAATCGAGCAGAAGAAGCGATCGAGCGTCGTGAACGTCCGCGCGACCGACGGGATGAACGGCAGGTCCTTCTCGGCGTAGTAGCCGATCGAGAACACGTCGTTGGCGCCCGAGCGCAGAAACCCGTCGACCCTCCCGCCGTCGAGCTGCTCGCGTCCGCCCTTCCAGGAGTGGTCGGGGTCAGGGTGCGCGCAGCCCTGGAAGTCACCGGTGAGCCGGTGCGTGGAGAAGCGCCTGCCGGTCCTGTCGGCGTACTGCAGCCCCGCCTGGCGGCCGTCGGCCTTCGGCAGCCAGCCCAGGTAGTGGTCGAAGGATCGGTTCTCCATCATCAGCACCACGAAGGTGTCGATCGGCAGGTTGCGAGGCGCCGGCAATCCCCCGGCTCCCTGGCGGGCCGCGGCCTCTGCCACCAGCGTGTCCGGTGCCAGCACCGACGCGGCGGTCGCGCTCATTCCGGCGAGCAGCGCCGTGCGCTGCAGGAACTCCCGGCGACGCAGGAACGCCTCGGGCGCGCGCCACTCTAGCTCCTCGGCGGCGGCGGCGTTGCGGATGTCGTCCATGTCGCCACCCTAGAGAACCGGGGTGGGTGGGCCTGTGACCGACTGGTGAAGATAGGTCGCTGCTCTTGCTCCTCGCCCTTCATGTTTGGCGTTCACCGTCTCTTCACCGCTCGGTCACCACTGGAGAACAGCGCTCCCTCCAGGGGCATTAGCTTCGGAGTATGTCCGTTCTCGCGGGTCGGGTCCTCGAGGTCGCGCCCGCCCCGTCCCGTGCGCTGCACCTGCGGCGCTGGAGGTGGATCCTGGCCGACGGAAAGCGCACGACGGTGCACGTGGCGAGCTACGTCGCCGAGGACACCGCGGTCCGGCTGGCGGTGCTGCGTCCGGCTCAGCCGCTCGAGGCCTGGTGCGCGCGGCACGGAGTCGAGGAGGCGATCGTCGCGGGGTTCTTCACCCGGCCGGGGAACGTGCCCCTCGGAGAGCTGCGCACGCACGGCATCCGCCGGCGGGCCGTTCCGTTTATCGCGCCGTGGGACGAGATACGCGCGTGCGTTCACCTCGCCGGTGGGCGCGTGGCGCTCGCCCCGCGCGCGGAGCTTAGTGCCGAGCCGACCGGGGATCTCGTGCAGGCAGGACCGATGCTCGTCTCCGACGGCCAGGCGGTGGTCACAGAGGGTCGGGACGCTGAGGGGTTCTCGATCGCCTCGGCGCAGTTCGACTCCGACATCACCGCGGGGCGCTACCCGCGAGCGGCGCTCGCCCTCGCGCCCGGGCGGATACTCGCCGTCGCGGCCGACGGCCGCTCGTGGAGGGATGCCGGTCTGACGCTGCGCGAGCTCGCCGAGGTGCTCCTCGTGCTGGGCGCCGAGCACGCGATCAACCTCGACGGCGGCGGGTCCGCCTCGCTCGTCTGCGGCGGCGAGCTGCGCAATCGCCCCCGCGCCGAGCACGACATCGAGCTGCATGGCGGCCGGCCCGTCGCCAGCGCCCTCATCTTGCAACCGCGATAACGCGACCTCCCGGCGGTGGCGCCGGCGCGATCGCCCTGCAGCCGACGCTCGAGCCGCGTGATCTCGTGCTCGAGCGAGAAGCGCGGGGCGGGGAACAGGTCGCGAGCGTCGTGGCTAGGCGGCCTGATCGACCGGCTCGTCCTGGGTGCCGATGGTCCGCTGGTATCCGGTGGCGAATTGGTCGAGGGCTCGCTCCCAGCTTCGCCCGGTGACCGCGGCCCGGGCGGCGTTGGCCAGCCGCCGGGCGAGTGGCGGGCTGCCCGCCAAGCGGGCGACGGCGGCGCCGAGCTGCTCTGCGTCGGCTGGGCAGAGCACGCCGGTGCGTCCGTCGTCGATGAGCTCGGCGGGTCCGCCCTGGCCCACGGCGATGACTGGTAGCCCGCTGGCTTGCGCCCCAAGGATGACCTGGCCGAAGGTGTCCGGCCCGATCGGCAACGCGTCCTTCGACACCAAGGCCGGCTCGCTGGCAGCGATGCTCGACTTCGCGCACGGACCGCGCACCCCGCCCGCTTTCCTCGACCCCTCCACCGGACAGCTCCGCTCCGGCCAGGGTCACTCGCGGCACCGCCACCGTCATTCCCGGCGCGGGCGTTGAGCGACTGACCCGGGCCGGGGACTGACGGGGGCTGAAGTAGGCGCCGGTGACGCGGCTCGCTCTCAGCGAGTTCGCCGCCCGTAACGTTCTTCGCAGACCCATGCCGGCACGGTTCGCTCGCGCAGGCGCGATACGGGCCGTTGGGGTGACTGGGTGATCCCCGCGGGAAGCGGCGTCGGTGGCTTGGTTGCTCGTCGCGCGGTGACCACAGCCGCACATCGCGGCGGTGATGCCGCCGGCAGCCAGCAGCGCCGCCGGCCGCGACCCCACACGCCGCCAGGGGAGCTGGAGGCGCTGGATGCGCGCGAACCACCCGAGCCCGGCGAGGCAGAGGGCGCTCGCGACGTAGAAGTTCAGCCGCAGTCCGAAGAGGCGGTGAGCGGAATCGACGCGAAGCAGCTCCTCACCGATACGCGCGAGCGAGTAGCCGGCGACGTACAGCGCGAAGAGACCCGGCGCGCGGATCCGCCGGCGCCGGCCGAGCCAGACGAGCACGGCGGCCAGCGCGAGGTTCCACAACAGCTCGTAGAGGAACGTAGGGTGGAAGGTGGCAAAGCGCTCAAAGCCGGCGGGCCGGTGGGCCGCGTCGATCTCGAGTCCCCACGGGAGGCTCGTGGGGCCTCCGAAGAGCTCTTGGTTGAAGTAGTTGCCCACGCGACCGATGGCCTGGGCGACGAGCAGGCCGGGGGCGGCGGCGTCCATGAAGGCGACGGTGTCGGCGTGGCGGCGGCGCAACACCCACAGCCCGGCGAGTGTCCCGCCGGCGATGCCGCCCCAGATGCCGAGGCCGCCCTGCCAGATCGCAACAGGCCCCCACCAATGGTGCGGCACCTCGTTCCAGCTCGTCGCCAGGTGGTAGAGGCGCCCGCCGATCAACCCCGCCGGAAAGCCCCACAAGGCGACCTCGTGCACGAGGTCGCGCTCACCGCCGCGGCGCTCCCAGCGGCGCGTCGTCAGGGCGATCGCCGCGGCCACGGCGACGACGTACGCCAGGCCATAGGCGTGCACGAAGACCGGGCCGAGGTGAAAGCCGTTCGTCGCAGGGCTGGGGAGGAATGCGACCACGGAACCGGGTCAGTGTACACCCCCTAGGGGTATTGTGCTAGCTTGGAACCGGAGCGACCGGGAAGGAAGCGCATGACCGCGGTACTGACCCTCATCTGGCACGGACTCGAGGATGCCTTCTTGATGGCGTGGGAGGTCTGGTGGGCGCTGGTCTTCGGCTTCGCGATCTCCGCCATCGTGCAGGCCTGGGTTCCGCGTCAGCGCATCGAGGCCGCCCTGGCCGGCACCGGGGTGAAGCCCATCGCCAAGGCCACCGGACTGGGCGCCGCGTCGAGCTCCTGCTCCTACGCGGCGATCGCCATCGCCAAGAGCCTGTTCCAGAAGGGTGCCTCGGCCTCCTCGGCACTGGCCTTCCAGTTCGCCTCGACCAACCTCGTGTGGGAGCTCGGCCTCGTGCTGTGGGTGCTCATCGGCTGGCAGTTCGCGCTCGCCGAGTACCTCGGCGGCCTGGTCATGATCGTCCTGATGGCCGTCCTGCTGCGGGTTTTCGTCTCTCGCACGCTCGAAGCCCAGGCCCGCGAGCACGCCGGGGAGGCCGACGCTGGTCACCAGCACCACATGGCCGGCGAGCGGATGGGCTGGCGCGAGCGGCTGACGAGCGCCTCGGCGTGGTCAGACGTCGCGCACAACTTTCGCGGCGACTGGCAGATGCTCTACAAGGAGATCGGGATCGGGTTCCTGCTCGCCGGGTTCGTCGCCCAGCTCGGCGACGGGTTCTTCAACGGTCTGTTCCTCCACGGCTCGCCGACAATCGTCCAGACGATCTGGGGCGCGTTCATCGGGCCGGTCATCGCCGTGCTGAGCTTCGTCTGTTCGGTCGGCAACGTGCCCCTGGCCGCCGTGCTCTGGTCCGGCGGCATCAGCTTCGCCGGCGTGATGGCCTTCATCTTCGCCGACCTCATCGTCCTGCCCATCCTCGCCATCTACCGCAAGTACTACGGCACCCGCTTCGCCCTGCGGATCACGGCGCTGATGTTCCTCACCATGGTCATCGCGGCGCTGATCATCGACGGCCTGTTCAGCGGCCTGAGCATCATCCCCCACGCGCGACCCACCCGCGCCAACATCTTCGGCTCCATCCAGGTCGACTACAAGCTGGTCCTCAACGTGCTCGGGGTGGCGATCTTCGCCGCCCTGTTCTGGCTGACCGCCCGCCGCGGGGTCACCGACCCCGTGTGCGGCATGAAGGTCGACCGCGCTAAGTCCGTTCGCAAGGACGTCGACGGCCAGACGTTCTACTTCTGCTCTCAGCACTGCCTGCACGCCTTCGAGACCGACCAAGACCGCCACCGGGGTGGCGACGGCCGCCCGGTGGAGGCGAAGGTCGCCGACCACGACGCCGGCCAGGCTCACCCTGCCCACCAGGCCTGAAGCAACCGAGCCACCATCTCTCATGTCGCCAGAGCAGACCGTCCGCCATCCGCTGTTCGCACGGCTGTACGCGCGGATGGCGGCCAAGGAGACAGCCGAAGTTCTCGAGCACCGCCGGCAGCTCCTCGCCGGCCTCTCCGGCCGCGTACTCGAAGTAGGAGCGGGAAGCGGCGTCAACTTCGCCCACTACCCGCCCGAAGTGGACGAGGTGGTGGCCGTCGAACCGGAGCCCTACCTGCGCGCACGCGCGCACGACGCCGCGCACAGCGCCGCCGTGCGCGTGAGCATCATCGACGGCACGGCCGAGCACCTGCCGGTCGAGGACGAGTCGTGCGAAGCGACGGTCGCCGCGTTGGTGTTGTGCTCGGTGCCCGACCAACGGCGGGCGCTGGCGGAGCTGCGCCGGGTCCTACGGCCCGGCGGCGAGCTGCGCTTCTACGAGCACGTTCGCTCACACAAGGCGGCCATCGCCCGCAGCCAGGAGATAGTGGACCGGCTGTTCTGGCCGCGCGCGTTCGGCAACTGCCACACCGCGCGCGACACCTCCGCGGCGATCGAGCGAGCGGGCTTCATCATCGAACGACAGGAGCGCCTGTGGGCGCCCCCCTGCCCGCTCGCGGTGCCGGTCGGCCCCCACGCGCTCGGCATGGCCCGGCGGACGTAGGTCGTCTGCGCGTACGCCCGGCGGAGTGCTACTCGGTACGGCTCACTCTCCCGCTTTTCGCCCAGGGAGGGAAGGGTGCAGAGAGGGCTACGCCGGCAGCCGGGCGCTGAGGAACATCGTCTCGAGCCAGGGTGGCTCGGACGCCGAGCCGGCGGCAGCAGCGGCGAAGGGATCGCTGAGATCGCGCCCGTATCGGTCGGCCAGCGTCGTGGTCGGCTCCTCCTCTACCTCCCATCCTCGCGTCCTCAGGAAGGCGCCGAGGTCCTCACCCTCGCCGCTCGCCATCAGACTCTCCATGTCGAGTCCCGAGCGCTCCGACAGAGCCCGCAGCCGGTCGTCCGCCGTCGGATCGCCGGCTATGCGGTCCAGGGCGACGGTGCTCCCCGGGGCTGCGAGCTCGTGGATCCGGTTCAGCAATCCCGACTGTGCCTCCGGCGGCAAGTAGGGAAGGAGGCCCTCAGCGACCCACGCCGTCGGCCGCTCCGATTCGAAGGCGTGTGCTTTCAGCTCGGCAGCCCAGTCGTCACGCAGGTCGATCGCGATCGCCGATCGCGGGCAACGCGGCTCGGCGTGCTGCGCGCCCAGAACCGCATCCTTGAACTCCAACACCCCACGCTGGTCGAGCTCGAATAGCCGAAACCCGGCGGGAAAGCTCAGGCGAAAAGCACGCGTGTCCAACCCCGCGCCGAGGAGCACCCCCTGCCTGGCACCCCCGTCCGCCGCCGCCGTCAAGGCATCGTCGTAGAACCGCGTGCGCACGCCGATGTATCGAGAGCCGTGCAGATGGAGCGCCTCGGCATTTGAGACCGGGCTCTCAGGGTCCGGCCAGTCCACGCGCATCGGCAGCTCCGCCTTGGCCGCCTCAAACAGCGCTCGCGCGAAGGGGTCCTCGATCAGCCGGTCCGGGCGCCCAGTTTCAACCGACCGGGCAGCGGCGAGACCCAGCGCGGTAACGCCGGGACCGGAGTTGATGTCCCATGCCATCAACGCGCCAAGGTAGCGAGCTCTAAGGCCCTCACCGCCCGGCGCTTCCGGACCGGTCGACCCTGCGTCGACTTCGTGTATACAGGCGGGGTCGGGCGCTGGGGGGCGGCCGAGCTCATCGACGACGCGGGACGCCAGCTTCTGGCTGGCGCTTGGCTGATCGGCCGTGGGCTCCGCAGGGCGGCCCCTGGGAGGGCGTAGCACCCACCGGCGCTCGCCACAGCCCGCGGGTCGGGCGCGATCGATGTCCGTGCGTATGTCTTGACCGCGGCTACTGGTAAGCGTAGACTATCCGTAAGCCACGGCGAACCCTGCTCCCATCCGGCGATCTTCGAGCGCCTCGCCGAGCGGGAGCTGCCGGTCAGCCGTCCCGCCGTCTCCCAGCACCTCAAGGCGCTCAAGCAGCCGGGGCTCGTCATGGACGCCGGTGGGAACCCGGCGCGTGCATCAGGTGGATCCGGACGGCTCGGCGCTGTGCGCGCCTATCTCGACCGGTTCTGGAACCCGCTCCGCTGGCGTTCAAGGACGCCGCCGAGCGCCGGTCGAAGGAGGTCTCCATGACCATGCACACAGCCGAGAAGTCCGTCCGGACGTCGGTCCTCGTGGAGGCGCCGATCGAGCGCGCCTTCCACGTCTTCACCGAGGAGATGGCGAGCTGGTGGCACCCCGACCACCACGTCCTCCGCAGTGAGCGCGCCGAGATGGTGTTCGAGCCGCGTGTGGGCGGTTACATCTACGACCGCGGCGTTGACGGCAACGAGTGCCGCTGGGCGCGGGTGCTCGCCTGCGAGCCGCCCCACCGGCTGATCTTCAGCTGGGACATCAGCCTCCGGTGAGAGCTCGAGACCCACCCCGAGAAGACCAGCGAGGTCGAGGTCCGCTTCGAGGCCGACGGCGCCGAGCGCACCCGCGTCGAGCTTGAGCACCGCAACCTCGACCGCCACGGCGAAGGTTGGGAAGGCATGCGCGACGCCGTCGGCTCGCCCGGCGGCTGGCCCGACGGCATGCGTCGGTTCGCCCAGCAGCTGGGGGGCTGAGCGGGCGTCGAAGATCCGAACTGGGACCGCGGGTCGTCATGGCGACCCGCGGCCTGGCCCAGCAAAGGGAGACGAGATGAAGTACGTCCCGCTCCACGAGTCGGCCGAGGACGTCGCCTCCAAGGCACCCTTCACGGGGCGCTGAGCGGCAGCGGGCGGGACTGTGCGGTGGCGAGCACCGCGGCAAGCCGCCGTACTCCCTCGCTTAGCGCGTCGACATCGTGGACCGCCGCGAACGAGAGCCGCAAGTATGCGGCCGAAGGCTCGGCCGAGAAGTAGGGACGCCCGGGGCTGACCAGCACGCCCGCCGCGCTTGCCTGCGCGGCGAGGGCGACGTCGTCGGTTCCTTCGGGCAGCCGCGCCCACACGTGCAGGCCGCCGCTGGGTACGTGGTTCACACGAACCTCGGGTAGCTGGCCTGAGAGGGCCGCCAGCAGCGCGGTACGGCGCTTGGTGAGTGCCGGACCAAGGCGCGCCAGGTGTGTGCGCCACGCGGGCGCGCTGACGAGCTCGAGGGCGGCCTCCTGGAGCGCGCGCGGGACGAAGAAGTCGTCGATGAGCCTCAGCGCACGGAGGCGCTCGGCGACCGGTCCACGTGAGATCAGCGCGCCGACGCGCAGGTTGGGCGAGGCGGTCTTCGTCAGGGAGGCGATATGGACGACCCGGCCGTCGGTGTCGTCCACCAGCAGTGGTGGCGGGGCGGAGCGTTCGTGGGAGAGCCAGCGGGCGAAGTCATCCTCTATCACGAACGCGCCGGCGTCTCGCGCCGCGCCCAAGACCTGCTCGCGGCGGGTGATAGCAAGGACCGAGCCGGTCGGATTTTGAAAGGCGGGCTGACAGTAGAAGAGCCGCGCGCCGGTGGCGGAAAACGCCGCGGCGAGCTGGTCGGGCTGCACCCCGCCTTGGTCGGTAGGGACAGGAATCACCCGTAGCCCTGCCGCTCGTGCCGCGGCGATCGCTCCGTTGTAGGTCGGTGACTCAACCAACACCGGGGCGCCGGCGGGGGCGATGGCGCGAAACGCGGCCGACAGCGCCGCCTGCGCGCCGTTGGTGATCAGTACATCGTCGGGCGAGACAGCGACACCGACGGTGCGTGCAAACCAGGCGCGTAGCGCCGACAGTCCGGCCGGTGGCGGTCGTTCAGACGCATCGGGGCGACGGGCGGCGCGAGCGAGCGCCGCCCCCAGCGCGCGATTGGGCAGCAGCGACGAGTGGGGGTAACCGCCAGCCAGGGACACCGCCCCAGTCGCCTCCGGCTGCAACAGCAGGGCGACGCTCGTGGCATCGATCATGCGGTCGCCGAGGGCAAGCGCCTGCCAGGAGAGGTCGGGCGGATCGGCCGTGGGCGAGGAGCGCTCGGCGACGAAGGTGCCGCTTCCGGGGCGCGTTATGAGCACTCCTTGGGCCGCAAGCCCCGCCAGCGCCCGCGAGATCGTGACCGGGCCGACGCCGTAGTGCGCGGTGAGCTCGCGGGTCGATGGCAGTCGTTCTCCGGGACGCATTGAGCGGGCTCGTGCCCCCAGGGCCACGGAGACACGCTCGATACTGGTACCGTATGGCATGAGTAGTAAGGGTAGCGCTACTGTCCCTAGGCGGATAGCTTTCCCGGGCCTCGGCTGGGCGGCGCTGGGCGTGCTCGCGTTCTCGTTCACCTTTCCGGCCACGGTCCTGGCGGAGCGCGCGTTCAACGCTTACCTCGTCGGCGCAGGCCGATCGGTGATCGCCGCCGCGATCGCCGCCGTCTGCTTGCGAGCAGTCCGCGCGCCACTGCCGACGCGCGATCAGTGGCCAGCACTGGTCGCTGTCGCGGTCGGATGCGGCATCGGCTTTGGCCTCCTGTCCGCGCTCGCGCTGGACAACACGAGCTCGAGTCACGCGGCGGTCGTCGTCGGGCTGCTGCCCGCGGCCACTGCCGTCGTCGCCGTGATTCGCGTCGGTGATCGCCCGCGTCCGGTCTTTTGGGCAGTGAGCGCAGTTGCGACGACCGCGGTCGTCGGATACGCGCTGATGCGGGGCGCTGGCACATTGCACATCGCTGACCTCTTGCTACTCGTGGCGCTGATCATCGCGGCCGTCGGCTACGCCGAGGGCGGCCGGCTGGCCCGAGCGATGCCCGGGTGGCAGGTCATCGCCTGGGGCGTTCTAATAGCGCTACCCATCTCGTTGCCTGTCACCGTCGCGGCATTGATACGCGCCGCGCCCATGCACGTCGGCGTATCCGCAGTTGCCGGCTTGGCCTACCTCGGCATCGTCTCCATGTTCGTTGGCTTCTTCGCCTGGTACCGCGGGCTCGCCACGGCCGGCGTGGCGAGAGCGAGCCAGCTCCAGCTCATGCAACCGCTTCTCACGATCGCGTGGTCGGGGCCCCTCCTCGGGGACCAGCTGGACCGGACAGGGCTTCTGGTCGCGGTCTTCGTCGGGGGCTGCGTGCTCATCACGCAGCGCGCGGCGCTCACCCGCGCCCCGCCCACCCGCTTCGGCGTGCAGGCAAGGGATCCCCAGGTAGCGACGCACGATGAAACGCCGCGCACCCCCGCGGATCGCCCGCTGACCCCCACCGGTAACAGAGTGGCGCAGTGAAGACGACTGGTTCGAGGGCGAACGTCGCGAGCGCCCCGCTCGGACGACCGGGCTCGCCCCAGCGACAGCCGAAGTGAGGCTCCGAGGCGCGACCTTGCGCTTCGCGGCGCCGGGCGACGAGTGCGCTCTGGAGACCCTTGGCAGTCAGGCGCACGAACGCCCGCCGCGCGGGCTCGTGCTACTCGCCGAAGTCAACGGCGTGCCGTGGGCCGCCGTGTCGCTCGATGACTCGCACGCCGTGTCGGCACCGTGGCCGGGCGCTTCCGATCTCCTGTTTGACCTGCTCGGCGTTGCACGTGCCCGGAGGCGAGCGGCACGAATAGAGAACCCGCGGGTGTGGCCTGCGCAACCGGAGCTCCTCATCGCACCCGTGGCGGCACGAAAGACTCGAGCACGACGCGAGCGCTGGGGGTGACGAACCAGCCCACACGACCCGCGCCGATCTTCGACCGGTACGGGCTAACCGATCTCGGCGGGCTTGACGCCGATGAGGAGCGCCATCTCGAGCCACTTCCAGTAGCAGTCGACGTCAGCGAAGCCGAGCTCGCGCAGCCACGCGAGTTGGCTCTCGACGTCGAGCAGGCGGTCCGACGGATCTTCGTCTGCGAGCGGCTCGCCGATCGCCGCGAAGAACGCCAGGTGCAGGCGAGGGGTCGGCGACGCCACATGCTCGAAGTTCGCGAACACCCCGCCGGGTTCGAGTAGATCGAAGATCTCGGCGTACAGCGAGCGTTTCCGCTCGTGCTCCAGATGGTGGATGGCCATTGACGAGACGACCGCGTCAAAGCGCCCGAGCGCGGGCAGCGGCTCTGCGAGGTCATGCTGGACGAGCTCGATGCGCTCGGCCTCGGCGAAGCGCTTGCGCGCCGCCTCGAGCATGGGCTCGGAGAGGTCAAGGCCCACACCCAGCGTCTCGTGACGATCGACCCGCAGAAGGGCGAGCAGGCGCCCGTCGCCCGTCCCCAGGTCGAGGATGCGACGAGCGTCGCGAGGCACGTGCTCGAGCAGGACCCTCTCTCCCTCCGCGCGCCGCGGATAGTCATCCGCCCGGCCGAGATAGCGATGGACACGCTCGGCGATCGTCCACTCCTCAGCCGGCATGCCGTTCATTGTCACGCTTGTCGCGCCCGGCCGGATCGGCGCCCATCCGCAGCAGCGTCGGCCACCCGGCCACTCCGAGTCGGTGCAGTCGAGCGGTGTCGCGCAACGCCCGCCGGGTGAATGCCGGTGAGCGGAGTCCTAGCACTGATGACGGGAGTCGCACAGCGGGGCTTCGGATCTCCTAGGACTCGCGATCTTGCAAGAATCGCTCCTGTGGGCGATCTCTTCTCCTTTCCACATCCAGTAAACGAGAAGGCCGCCCGGCTGGTCGCGGGAGTGGTGTGCCTGCTGGCGATCGTCACGCTCGTGACCGGGTGGTACTGGTTGCTGGCCGTGCTGGCTTACGGCTTTCTCGCACGGGCGCTTACGGGGCCGACTCTCAGCCCGCTCGGTCGTCTGGCGAGCGACGGGATTGCCCCTCGGCTCGGTCCGCCAAAGCACGTCTCCGGCGCGCCCAAGCGTTTTGCGCAAGCGATGGGCGCTGCCATGACGACGGCGGGTGCTGTTCTGGCGCTTGGTTTCAGGATGAACGGTGCCGCGGACATCCTGCTCGCCGCCGTGATCTTCGCTGCGGGCCTCGAGTCGATCTTCGCGCTGTGCGTGGGGTGCAAGATCTTCGGCTTGCTCATGCGCGCCGGACTGGTCCCCGACGACATTTGCGCGGAGTGCGCCGACATTTGGTCGCGCCCCGGGATGCGCCGCCCCGTGAACCGGGCCTGAGGAGACGGCTGCCTTCGGTCGATCGCCCGCCGCCCGGACATGGCGGCTCGAGGACAGACGGTTCGTAGCTTCCGTCTTGACCTCCTGACCGAGTACGGGGTAGGAGGACACCCGGTCACCCCGCAGAGTTCGTTCCACCGTTGTGGGTGGTGGGTGATCCTTGTGCCCCGCTTGCGCCGAACTACCTCTCATGTGCCTTCCCATCCGCACGGTGGCGCACGTTCTCCCCGATCCAACTCTGGCCCGTCCCAGCAGGAGCGAGGACAACGTCGACGGGTTGCCTCCGGGCGTGGCGTGCAGCACGACGCACGGGCGGTGGTGTAATCCATGACCAGCACACATCCGTGGCACGCACCCGCCGGCGCTTGCATCCAAGGTGGCGTGCTTGCGCCCTTGAGCGCGGGTTGGGGCGGGTCGATAGGAGCTGCATGCGTCGCTCCGTGAAGCGTGCCTCCGCGCGCGCGGAGCTTTATCGCCCGACGGGTCGGCTGGTGCGGGCTGGGTTTCTGCTCGGTTGGGGCTTGGTTGGTGCCTATGCAGCGAACGCGGTCGGGGTGCTCGGGCATCATCCGTCGGTCTTCTTTCGCTCGGGGCTCTATCCGGCGGCGATCGTTGTCGCTACGGGGATCGTGCTCGGCCGAGCGTGGGCCGTGCGCGAGGCGAGCGGGCCGTGGGTGGCGATCGGCATCGGCTTGATGTTTTGGTCGGTGGGCTATGTCGTCTATCCACTCGTCGTCGCTCATCAGCAGCCGGTGCCCTACCCGTCGCTGAGCGACGCGTTCTGGCTTGCGTTCTATCCGCCGGTCTACGTCGGACTGATTCTGCTGTTGCGCCGTCAGGTACGCCAGCTCCCGGCGAGCTTCTGGTTCCAAGGCCTGATCGCGGTTCTCGGTCTCGCGGCGGTGAGCGGCGCGGTGCTCTTTGACCCGATCGCACGAAGCACAGGCGGCGCCGCCGGCACTTTGGTCACGACGTTCGCCTATCCGATCGGCGACTTCATGATCATGGGGCTGCTGCTCACGATGTTCGCCGTGACGGGCTGGCGTCCGGGCCGCGCGACGGTCTTCCTCGGACTGGCGTTCGCGGTCGAGCTACCCGCCGACATCCTCTACCTGTTCCAGACGGCAAACGGCACCTACAGCACCGCGGGATTGCTCGACATCGCCTGGCCCGTTGCGACGATGCTGGTCGCCCACGCCGCCTGGCAGCCGCCATCAAGGCGACAGCCCCACCATCTCGGCCGCGCCCTGCTGGTTCTCCCGCTTGGGTTCTCGGGGATCGCCATCGGCCTGCTGATCTTCGGAAACTTCGCTCGCCTGAGCGACCCGGCCGCGGTGCTCGCGTCGCTGACGCTGCTCGCCGCGCTCGCCGATGCCACCATTGGTCTTCTCCAGACGGGACTGCTGCGCGAGCGAGCGGTCCGCGACTCACTCACCAGCCTCATGAACCACGGGGAGTTTCACGAGGCGATCGAGCGAGAGATCGAATTGGCGCGCCGCGACCAGACCCCGGTGAGCGTGATCCTGCTCGACCTCGACGGGTTCAAGCAGGTCAACGACCGTCACGGGCACGCGGAGGGTGACCGGGTCCTGCGGGAGACCGCCGAGGCGATCCGCCGCGCGAGCCGGAGCTCCGACGTCGGTGGGCGCCTAGGCGGGGATGAGTTCGGCCTGCTGCTGCCCGGAGCGGACACTGACACCGCGCTCCGCGTAGGGGCCCGGCTGAAGACCGCCGTGCGGGCCCTCGGCGAGGATCTGAGCACTTCGCTCGGCGTGGCCGAGTGGCCGCTCGACGGACCCACCAAGGAGCAGGTCATGTTCCGGGCTGACCTCGCTCTTTACTCGGATAGGCCAAGAGAGGTCGAACGCCGCCGCATCGAGGCCGCGACTCTCGCCACGCACCCGACCGGCGAGGATGCCGCCGACGACGTAGTGGAGCGAATCGTGGCCGTCGCCCGCGAAGAGCTCCAGATGGACGTCGCCTACCTCAGCCAGTTCACCCACGGCGAGCAGCGCTACGAAGCAGTAGCCGGCGAGGTCGAGTCCTTCTGCGTGAAGCGCGGCCACGGGCTCGCGCTCGAGCAGAGCTACTGCCAGCGCGTAGTCGACGGGTCGCTGCCCTCGGTCATCCCGACGCACGGGCCGACGAGCGCGTGGCCGAGCTCGCCGTCACCCGCGAGGCCGACATCGGCGCCTACGTGGGCGTTCCCATCTTCCTCTCCGACGGCACGGTGTACGGCACCCTCTGCTGTCTGAGCCACGAGCCCAATCCATCCCTGACTGGCCGCGACGCGGCGTTCATGCGGCTACTCGCACGCCTCATCGCATCCCAGCTCGAGCAGGCAGGAGCCCAACAGCAAACCGCGCAGCTCCTCGTCCAAGCCAGCGGGCTGCAGGCACTCACCGCCGCGCTCGAGGCGCGCGATCACTACACGGGCGGACACTGCTCGATGGTGGTCGAGCTCGCCCGCGGCGTCGCCAGCGAACTCCGCCTCGACAAGCAGGAAACCGCGGAGATCGAGCAGGTCGCGCTCCTGCACGACATCGGCAAGATCGGCATCCCCGATCACATCCTGCGCAAGAACAGCCCGCTCGACCCCGCCGAATGGACGACCATGCGTACCCATTCCATTCTCGGCGCCGAAATCGTCGCGTCGATCGAGAGCCTCGCGCACCTCACGAGCGCCATCCGCGCAGAACACGAACGATGGGACGGCACCGGCTACCCAGACGGACTCGCCCGCGACCACATCCCCCTCGCCAGCCGCGTGACTTTCGCCTGCGACGCCTACCACGCCATGACCAGCGACCGACCCTACCGCCGCGCGCTCGACCCAGACACCGCCCTGCGCCAGCTCCAGGTCAACTCCGGAACGCAATTCGACCCAACCATCATCGCCGCGCTCACCCGCGCCCTCCGGACGGGACATCCACCAGACCCGTCCGCAGCCCCGAAAGCCCCGCTCGCCCTATAGTCAGGCGCGTGGATGGTCACCGCCTCGATAGCTACTCCGATGTCGAAGTCCGAGAGGCCCCGAGCGGCGATACTTCCACGGAGGAGCGCCGGCCGCCGGAGCCGATCCGGCCGGTCGAAGCGCGCGCGCTAGAGGAGCTCGCGCTCCCGGCGAGCGCGATAGAGCCTCCCTCGGTGCCAGACGGGACTTTCGTGAAAGTCGCCGCCGAGGATCACCCTCTCGGCCGCGCGTGCGAGGTAGCGGTCTACTTCCAGGATTACCATCGTTCGAGTTCCAAGCTAGGCCGGTTCGGCAAGATCGTCGGCATAGATGTGAAGGACGGGGAGTACCTGGTCATGCTCGACAACTTCGAATGCCTCGCGGTGCCGATGCGGCGCGTTGAGTGGCGCAAGGTCGCCACTTGACGGAGACGGCGGAGTCGCCGGAGGCCGTTGCGCGCAGCGAAGCGCGTGAACACATCCAGAATCACCGGGGAACAACGACTCGCCAGTCAGCTCATCGGGCTTAACTCACGCGAGATCCTCGATCTCGGACTCCTAGAGCTCAGCGCCGCCGCGCAGCACCCGAGATCCGACAAGGTCCGCGGTCCCGGCGAATCTCGAACAGGGGCATGTACCGACAACAAGCCCTTGGCGCGCTTCGAGACCCGAGCGAGCCCGCCGTCCGGGCGGCAGTCTCTTGAACCGACTTCGCCCTCAGGTACCAAGGCAGGTACCCGCGAAGGCTGTCGGCGGCCGTGGCGCTTGACACTGAGAACGCCGAAAGCCCCGTCGTGACGGTGCCTCCGCTCAGTCGCCCTGGCTGGACGGCTTTTGAACCCGCCGACTCGCGAGGCGCTCGAGCAGCTCCACGATCGACTCGATTCTCCACGCCGAGAATAACCTCGCGGCCGGGAGTCGCCTGGTACACCATCGATCAGAGAGTCTAGCCCGAAGCCCGCCAGCGCGACGGAGCGAGCGGCGAGCGCGGCCAGGATGACCACGACCGTGCCGAGCACGTTCCAGCCAAGGGTGAGGTACTCAAGACGCAGCCCGCGACGAAGGAGGGTCCGTCCGGTCCCCGCCCCCCTCACGGCTCTTCCGTCGAGCGCGCCGGGCCGCAGTGTGGATGCGGGGCGCCCTGTCCGGGGGTCTGGATCGTGATCAGGTCCTCGCCCTTGTGGTCGACCTGGAGGGTGGTGTACTCGATGTCGGAGTGGTGTGGAGCATCGCTTCTAGTTCGTCGGCGGGCTGCGTGGCGAGCCTGTTTCTTTGAGGGGGCCGTGCGGTCATGCGCGACGACCGGTTTGCCTCCTAGAAACCATCCGCATGCGAATGCTCGGCGTGATCGTGGTCGGTCTCCGGCCCGGCTTTGACGGTTTGCAGTGACTCCCAGGTGATCTGGAGGATCACGAGCGTGATGGCGAGTCCGATGATTGGGTCGGCGATGTGGAGTCCGAGGGCGACGACGATCGCGCTGCCGACGACGGCGAGGCTGACGAGGCCGTCGACGCGGGCGTGTTGCCCGTCCGCGATGAGGGCGGGACTGTTGAGCTGTTTCCCGGCGCGCATGCGAACGCCCGCCGCGATCTCGTTGCCGATGAATCCCGCCACCCCGGCCAGCCCGAGGGCCAAGAGGTGCTGAATCGGGAGCGGATGGATGATGCGGTAGATCGCGAAGATCGCGGCGCTGAGAGCACTCACAAAGATGGTGCCGACGACGAAGAAGCCGGCCGCGTGTTCGGCGCGCCTGCTGCGCAGCAGGAACGCGGCACCGAGCGGGATGGCCGTTAGCGCATCCCCACCATTGTGGAGGAGGTCGACGAGAAGCGCCACGCTGCTCGTGGCGATGTAGACGACGGCCTGGATGACGGCCGTGACGAGCAGGATGACCAAGCTGCTGCTGACCGCTCGCACCCCGGCCTTCGAGCGCGTGATGGACGTGTCGATGAAGGGGCCGTGACTGTGCCCATGCTCGTGGTCATGGTGCTCGTGACCGTGGGTATCGGGCGAGGCGTTCATCGGGTTCCCACCTCCGCGGGGTGGGCCGAGGCGGCGTTGCTCAGGCCGAGACGGAGGTGCTCGACGTGCGAGACCGCCTCTTGCAACAGGACAGCGACGTGATCGTCGTGCAGCGAGTAGGTCACGGTTCGGCCGGTGCGCTCCCCGACCACGAGACGTAAGTGCCGAAGGATCCGGAGCTGATGCGAGACAGCGGATTGCTCCATGCCGACGGTTTCCGCGAGATCGCCTACCGAGCGGCTCCCGTCTCGGAGAGAGGCCAGGATGCGAACGCGACTGGGAGTCGAGAGCGCCTGCATCGTGTCGGCGACGCGACCGGCCATCGCCGCATCGATCTCCGGCTCCTCAGATTTGGTGACGAGATCATGGCCCATGCCATTCAGGATAACATGAACACCCGCTCATGCTTGTACCAAGCCAGCGTATGGCGGTGGGTCAGCTTGGCGGGACACAGGGACTCGACGAGCGCAAGCACCCAGAGCGAGCGGTTCAAAAGAGCCACCTTCCCTAATGTCGCATCGCCGGAAAGGTTCTCAGCAAAGAGCCCTGCAACCTCACCAGATTCGGATGCTGCGACGTTGGCAGTCGCCCTAACGAGACGGCTTTTGAACCACGCCGACGCCATTCGAGCGCTGCACGCGGGCTTTTCATGAGGGCGCCCCTCAGATTTCGCATTGGGAGGAGCGCGACCACCGCGTTGAGCCGGGCAGCCAGCGGGAGCACCTCACGACAGGTGGCTCGTGCACTGGACCCTGTTCGTCGGACACCTGTTGGTGAACGCCGGTGATCATGCCATGGCCGACTGACGGAGCGTTGCGCGTGCCTGTGTGGGCGTGCGGTAGCCGTGGCGTTCGAGCAGCCACTGCTCGTTGAAGTCGCATGCGAACTGGCGGACGCGGGCGCGGAGCTCTTCGAGGGTATCGAAGCGCTCGATCCACAGGACCTACTCCTTGAGCGTCTGGTTGAACTTCTCGACGCAGCCGTTGGTCTCGGGCTCGTAGTGGTAGGCCGGGCTGCGGCTGATGCCGAGGAAGTCGATCTCGGCTTGATAGTGGCCGGAGCGGAAGCAGGGGCCGCCGTCGTAGCGCAGCGCAAGCCCGGCGGCGACGGCCTGCTGCACCGAGCCGAAGCGCTCGGTGCAGACCTCGCGGAGCAGGTCGGCGACGGCCCAGCGGTCCATCCGTGGCGAGGCGTCGACCCACGCCTCGCCGGTGGCGTGATCGACGATCGCGAACACCGCGCAGCGGCCGTCCTGGCGGGTGTGCGCCTCGGTCGCGTCGGTGGCCCACAGCGTGTCGGGGACGGTCACGGTGATCGTGGCGTCGTGCATGCGCTTGGCGCGCTTGCGGATCTGCGGCGTCGGGGCCAGCAGCCCCGCCTCGCGCGTGAGGCGCAGGACCCGCTTGCCCGACGTGTGGATGCCGCGCCGCGCCAGACGAGCGCGGAGCTTCTTGTGGCCCTCTCCCACGAACGGCGACTCGGCGATCTCCCGGCGGATCGCGGCCAGCAGCTCATCGTCGGGCATGGGGCCGACCGGACCCGGCCGTCGGTGTGACGGAGCGTCCAGCGACTCCGAGAGGCTGCGTCGGCGGCGCTGCTCGCACGCGGCCGACCTAGAGACCCCGGCGACGCGGCAAACGCGCGCCAGCGGGGCCTCCAGCCGTCTTGCGACGTTCAGCGCCTCGGCGACCGAGGGCGGCGCTCGACCTCGTCGAGCAGCGCCTTGGCGATGTCCAGATCCATCGCCAGCTCGCCGATCTTGCGCTGCGCGTCAGACAACCGCCGATCCTCGACCGGCGCCGAACGGCTCTTGAGTCCCTCATGGCCGCCGGCCATGAACTCCTCACGCCAGGCGGCGATCGCGCCGGCCGCCTGCCCCGTCTCGCGCGCCAACCCATCCAGGCTCTCGCCGCGCAGCAACCGCAGGACCACCTCCTGCTTGCGGCGCGCGCTCCAGCGCACCTCCCGGCCGCCCTCCGGGCGACCGTCCGGCGCGCCGAAGCGCGACCCCGAGCTGCGATCCATCCGACCCTCCATGACTCCCGACATCATCGACCTCCAGAGGTCTAATCGGGTGTCCGGTCAGAACCGGGTCCCCAGCACTCCAGTAGCGCCTCGCCTCGCTATCCACGCCCGGATCCTGTGGCCGGCGGGAGTCCGCCGACGGTTCGATTCCCACCGGTTGGAGTTGATGGGACGACTATCGAACTCCTGAACGAGCTCCTGAACGAGCTCCTGACACATCAACGAAAAAGGGGCAGTACTCGCCATTCTGATCGGGATGTCAGTACGGCGCGGCCGTTTGGATGTCGCTGGCCAAGGCTCTGAGCGCTTTGCTCAAGCTGACGAGCCGCCCCTGCCTCTTCAGGTAGCTTCCGGCAGAAGCCAAATTCTTCCGTTGTAGAGCTTGTAATGCCGCGCGACGGCTCTGCGAACTCTCATGCGCCGCGAAGTTCCGCAGAGCGATCACCTGCTCAAGAGCGGACTTGTATTTCGTCTGGTGCACAGCGACATACAAGTAATGGCCGTTGCCGACAAGACCTTTGATCGTCCCTAGAAGCCCGTCGCGCCCTTTGAAGTCGAAGTACTTGCCGCCAGTGACGATGTACTCGCAAACCTCGTCGGTCAGGTGCTTCGGGAAGCCGACGCCGAGCGTCTGAGACATCTGCTGCGTATCGTTATTCGTCGCCGCAATCAGCGCGTCAAGCATGAACTTCTCGAAACCGACTACCAGCTTGATCAGAGCACCCTCGTACGCCCACGTCTTCTCCTGAGCCGAGAGCGCGGTCGCGTCAATGGAAGCTGCATAAGCCTCGACGGCAACCGCTCTGGTCACGAAGCTAGTGGCGGCACCTTTGCCGCTCTTCTTTTTCGGCATCATCATCTCCTGGATGTTGATGGTCGACACGCACGCGCTAGATGCACCTAGACAAAGATGGCGAGTGGCATCACTTGTATCGCTGGGCCTTCAATGAGCGGGCTGCCGAGATCGACCGATAGATCTTCCTGCATGGCTGCTTCTGCTCCGCTGAAGAGCTCGTCGACTTGCTCTTGAGGAAGCACGCTAAGACTGGTGCGGCGGGTGAGGTTGATCGGGCTGTCTCCGTCCTGAACCACCCGCGTCGTTTTCCCGACGACCGAGAATCGCGACTGCAGAAGGTGCTCGAACGTTCCGAACGTAATGTGTTCGGTGGCCAGCGTCAGTACCGCTTCCAGACCATCGTCACCTCGCAAGACCAGATCCTGCACGGCCGAGTCAAGCATTTCACCGCCGAACAGCAGCAAGTAGCGAATCCCTTCCGCGGCGTCCGAGTCGACTTGAGAGCTCTGCGTACCCTGACCCTTCTTGCTCGACTGCGCGGACTTGTTGGGGCCTTTCCTCGCGAGCTGCTCGAGATCCAAGCCGATGATCGGAGCCATCCGCGCTAGCAGCACCAGAAGACGATGGAGGGGATTCTCGAGAATTTCTCCGGAGAATTCCACAAAGTCGCCTGGGGAAACGTCGGGCAACTCGTCGTTGCCCTTCAGCTCCCGAACCATGCCTCGATCTCTTAGGCGGCTCAGCAGCACGTTCAGAAGGGATGCCTCCGTGTGTCGACGGATCATCGTCACTTCTTCGCCGGACTCTTCCGTACGAGCCTCGCCGATCCGGCCTGTCGCGCTTAAGTTGAGCAACGAGAGAACAGCGGGAAGCCCGACGCGCACCTTCGCGTCCTTGTCCTTCCCCGTCGAATCCGTTTCCCGGACCGTGACGTGATCTTCAAAACGAACGCCACCTTCGAGCGCCGCTAGAAAGCTCACGAGCATCGGCACGTCGAGATACACCGGATGTACGAGACGTTCCAGTGTGTCGTCGTTTCCTACGGCGGGGAGCCTGCGCGCCATCCGCCGAGATTAGGTGCGGCCCCGGACGGACTCGATACGTCCTGACGTCGCTGACCCCCTGCGCCTCGCACGGGCTCAAGCAAGCAAGCATGGAGTTGATGGGACGACTATCGAACCCCTGATGGCGCCCTCTTTTTCATTCCTTGCGGAGGCGGGTACAGCGCCCCGCCTCACGGCAGGCTCGGTGTAGCCAACGGATTCCGCGCTCAGCGCGACTCGCGCGAAGGAGGTTGCTTCTCGGGCGCCTTCACGCGAGCGGACTCCCACGCCGGACTGATGTGATCCTGATATAGGCGGACGTCGAGGGACAGGTCGACGGCTCCAAGTTGCTTGTAGGCCGCATAAAGGTTCCTCAGGCGGTCGGCAAATTCGGCCATTGAGTCGTAATGCGGGTCCTCCTGCGACCGCACAACGAAAGAGAGTCTGGGCAAGTTCCAACCGTGCTGAGCGTCGATCTGCTCAATGGCAGGGCCGTGCTTCAAGAAGCTAAACACCGCGGTATCCAGGAGTTCCTCGCCAGCCGCAGGCAGGTCGGGACCAAGTATGGGGAGGTAGCGATCCGTCACATCTCGGAATCCCACCTCAAATCGCGTGACGACTTCCCCGGCGTACTGATGCCACGAACGCGGCGGCCCGTCCGGTCCGTAAGGCGCCCGGAAATCGAGTAGGCCCGCCGTGCGCTGCCAATAGTCGAGTAGCAGGTCCAATGAAGTCGGCTCAGGGCTGCCTGGTGGCGCGGTCGCCTTGTAGGCGAACAGAATCATGTGAGTCAGGCTGTTGAGCTGACGCCATACCTGGCGAAGGACGGCGTTTCTCAGGCCCCATGCGGCGCGCTCCTGCTGCCACACCAGTAGCCGCTCCACGACAGCCAGTGTCAGCAGGATGCCGACAAGGTCCGCAACGACGTTCGGGCCGTACCTCTGTACCGTCTCGTCCGACGGTGACCGCTGCACAATGACGATCGCCACGATGAGCGCGGCCACGAGGCCCCCGTACGTGATCGCCAAGTGGACGCCGTAGGGCCGCTTGGTTCTGTGGTCTTTCCTCAACGGGCGCCGCAACACGGCTGACTCTATGCGGTCGGAGGACGCGTCAGGGGCGACTCGCTCAGCGAGCCGAGTGATCGGACGGGCGCGCTCGACTTCTACGCGCTCGACCACTCACCGCTTCGCGGAAAGCAAGCAACCAGTGGGGATTAGGGGACGGTTTATGAACCCCGAGATCCGCGACCGCATCCGGCGGCTCCATCGTACGCTCCTCGATTCGAGGTCGCTCGAGCCAATGACGGGTAGCGGGGCCAACTCTAGGCGAAGTTGAGCCCATACCGATTTCCACGTCTCTTGTATGCCTCAACCCCGCCCTCCAAGAGGGCACAGACCTGATCCCGGGTCTCAGGGCGGTCGACCGCACCAGATTTCTCGGGTCGGCCTTTGCCATTCTCGACGATCATGGGCACGACTAATTCTGCATCTCCGAGGACGGTGAGGTTGGCGCTGTGAGTGGCGATAATCACCTGGCGCCGCTCTTTTGCCGCTTCCAAGTGACGGACAACCGAGCTGGCGATGTACTGGCCGTCCAAATGATCTTCAGGCTGGTCGAGGACAAGGGGTTCGCTGCGCTCTGCGCATAACAGAAGCCCAAGCAACACCGATCGTTGCTGCCCCGTCGAGAGATGATCGAAAGCCTGACGTTCTGCCTGGCCGCGTCGCTGCACTTCGATTCTGGGTCGATCCGGTAGCAGCATCGTCTTCCCCCGCACCCGGTTCTGACCGGACACTCGATTAGACCCAGGAGGTCTGGATGTCGAGAGTCACGGAGACGGGTATGGCCGGAGCGGCGGAGGGTTCCTCCAGCGCGCGTAGCGACGAGCCGGAGGCGAGGAGCGAAGTGCGCTGGAGCGCGCGGCGCAAGGAGGGGGTCGTCATGCGGTTGCTGCGCGGAGAGTCGCTGGATCTGCTGGCGCGTGAGACCGGGCAGCCGGCCGGGCGGATCGCCGGTTGGCGGGAGGAGTTCCTTGGGGCGGGCCGCGAGGGCCTGAAGGCCCGCCCGCTCGCGGCCGAGGATCGGGCGCTGGCCGACGCGCAGCGCAAGGTTGGCGAGTTCTCGATGGAGAACGACATCCTCAAGGCGCTGCTGGCGCGCAAGGGCCACCCTCAGTCGCCGAGGCGCTCGAAGTGAGCGAGCAGCTGTCCGCACCGCTGCAAGTGGTGTGCAGGGTGGCAGGCGTGTCCCGGGCGGCGGCGTGCGAGCGCCGCCGTCGGCGGGGCACCTCGGAGCCGGCGCGCCGGCGTCCAGGCCCGGTCGGGGCGATGACCGACTCTCAGCTGCTCGCGGAGATCCGCAACGTGCTCGCCACGAGCCCGTTCGTGGGTGAGGGGCATCGCAAGGTGTGGGCCCGGCTGCGCCGCCGCGGCGTGTGCACGTCACGCAAGCGCGTGCTGCGCCTCACGCGGGAGGCTGGGCTGCTCGCGCCCACCGCGAAGGTCAGAAAGCGCGCTGCCAGGCTGCACGACGGGACGATCACCGTGACGGTCCCCGACACGCTGTGGGCGACCGACGCGACCGAGGGCTTCACCGAAGAGGGCCGCTGCGCGGTGTTCGTGATGATCGACCACGCCTCCGGCGAGACGTGGGCGGACGCCGGGCTGCGGATGGACCGCTTCGCCGCCGCCGACCTGCTCAGGGAGGTCACCACCGAGCGCTTCGGCTCCGTCGACGCCGCGGTCGCCGCCGGGCTCGCTTTGCGCTACGACGGCGGGCCGTGCTTTCGCTCCGAGCACTACCAGGTCGAGATCGACCACCTCGGGATCGCTCGCAGCCCGGCGTTCCACTACGAGCCCGAAACCAACGGGTGCGCGGAGAAGCTCATCCAGACCCTCAAGGAGCAGGTGCTCTGGATCGAGCGCTTCGCCACCTTCGAGGAACTGCGTGCCCGCGTCCGCCAGTTCGCTCGCGACTACAACCAGCACTGGCTGCTCGAGCGCCACGACTACCGCACACCCGCCGAGGCACGCGAGCACCTGTTTGCGCTCGCGGCGGCTATGGCATGATCGCTTTGTTCACTAGAGTGTCCGGTGAACCGGGGCCGGGGCAATCTCAAGGTGGAACGTTTGTTCCCACGTCCAGGCCCTGTCGAGCTGATCTCCCGTGAAGAACGGCGACTTGTCGATGTCCTGAAGCGCTAGCAGCTTGGCGCGACCGGAAGATGAGATGACCTGCTGCGAGAAGTCGAGAGGGCTAAGGACGGCTGCCAAACGAGCAACGCGCGGCCTGCGGAACCCGAACGTTTCGGACAGCCACGTAACCCAATCGGTATCAGTTCCCGCACGGTCGAACGAAACGCGAATCGTCAAATCGTCGGCGTAGGAGTTTGCTTCGCTCGCGATCCGTTTGAGCACGACACCTCTTTCGAGAAAGAGGTTTTGCCGATTGCGCTGCAGATCCTCGACAAGGCGTTTACGGTCCCGTCGGGCATCCTCGTGTTCGGTCTGCCGCTTTCGGAGGGTCGTCAGTGTCTTCTTGACTTCGTTCAGTCGGTCGGCGATCGCGCGCACCGCACCGGCTTGCACCTTGAGGCCTTTCGCATCCAGTTCAGCCTGCTTCGTCTTGAGTCGCTCCTCGAGGTCAGCGTGATCTACCTTCCAGCGCGCGAGCGATGCCTGAGCGGCAGCGGCAGCCTGCGAAATGTCGGCATTAGCTGTTGAAACGATCTCGCTCCGACGCTTCTCGAACGCCTCAAGGCTCGTGCGCAGACCTTCATCACCATCGACGTGAGAAGCGGCGGCATTAGCCTCGATTCGCCGTTAGGGCTGGTGGTGGCGGGCGGTCGGGCGGGCTGAATCGTCCGCCTGAGCGGGGAGAGTTGTGGTTGCGAAGCCCAACTTCTCC
>JAABUZ0100002494.1_pt1 | contig 30323 bp, 27 predicted proteins | sample 5562091 | NCBI WGS metagenome assembly JAABUZ01 (sample SAMN12813069, study PRJNA571459) | rock metagenome | isolation source: Antarctica rocks | place: Antarctica: Victoria Land, Linnaeus Terrace sud | collected 2015-12-21
TATCAACGGGACCGCCCATTGACGTCTCGGAGATAAACTCATCGGGAGCCATCCGGCTATCAAGGACCTGATTTGTCGCCTCCACGGGAAGTTCTCCGCACAGCAGATCGAAACGCTTCAACATCTGTGCGGGCGTGAGGTGTGGTCGTGTGCTCGAGATCCGGACTGGGTGAGGCGTGGGAACCCGGGTAGGCGCAATCAGGTGACCCACCTTCTTCTTCGCGTAATTCCGGGCATGCTGTCGCGCAGCCAATGCCCGCTGAACACTGGTCTTGTGAGCCAACTCCTGCTTATATTCGGCGAGCCATCGTTCACAATCCGTAGAAGCGAGGCCTTTGGAGGCAGAGGCAATCATGGTCAAAACAAGCAGAAGGAACATCATGCGACGCATCAGTTCACCCGAGGTTTAGGTCTTTCTACCCTGTTCATGTGCATTTCGTTGGCCAAAAGACGCAAAAGTCTGCACAGTGCTTATAGCGCGTAATTAGGGCAATAGAGGTGGCATCTTGCTACCGAAAATGCGATTGCTTCGCAATCTATTGCAGCTATTGGGAAGATAGTGCCGCCAAAGAGAAATTCTTTCCACTCAGCAAGCCCACTTTAGTGGTCATCTCGTGGGAATGCAATCGAAATGAGCTTGGCTGAGAGGAATCCGCACTCCGGACTTGGTCAGTGCGGGCGATATGATGGGCACATAATGTCTACCGATGTGCCTGGCATCGGGTCGGAGCCAACTCTTCGACCGGCTGCCTCGGGCTTTGCTCCACTCCAAATTCCCCTGTTTCGAGATCGTTGGATCGCTTCCACCGTCTCCGCTGTCGGTACCTGGATGCAAGATACTGCGGGTACATGGCTCATGACAGCGTTGACTGGGTCGCCTTTGCTGATTGCGCTGATGCAAACGGCCGCGAGTTTACCTGTTTTACTACTCGGCCTTTTGGCTGGCGCGACAGCAGACATCTTTGATCGGCGGCGTCTCTTGATCTTTTGGCAGGTCTGGATGCTGTCGAGCGTTGGTGTACTCGCCGTGCTTACCTTTCTTGGCCATGTTTCACCCTGGACACTCCTTGCGTTTACATTTCTGCTGAACATCGGGTCGGCGATGAACAACCCGGCATGGCAGGCAATCGTACCGGAGCTGGTTCCACGCAAACTGATTCCGGATACCGTGTCGCTGAACGCCGCCAGCAACAATCTGGCTCGAGCCGTTGGTCCGGCGCTGGGTGGGCTCATGGTCGCGGCCTTCAAGCGGACCGACACTGGTGCAGGATCGGTGTTCTTCCTGAATGCGATCTCGTTCGCGGGTGTGATCTGGGTCCTTTTCAATTGGAAGAGGACGCCCCTTTTTAAGAGTGCGCTTCCCGCGGAGCGGATTGCGGGATCGATCCGGTCGGGACTGCGGTACGTGCGCTACTCGCCGACGTTGCAGTCGTCGCTGCTGAGGGCTTTTCTATTCACCTTCTTTGTCTCTGCAATCTGGTCGCTGCTGGCGGTGGTGGCGCAGCGGGATCTGCACCAGGGGGCCATGGGGTATGGCATCCTGAACGGCTCGTTGGGTGTCGGTGCGGTAATTGCGGCTACCCAATTGCCAAAGATCCGGGCCAGGCTGAACTCGGACCGGATCCTCGCGGTATCTACAATATGGCAGAGTGCGACGTTGCTGCTGCTGGCGTCTGTACGAGCACCTTACATCATCATTCCGGCGCTGATCGTCTCGGGGTTTGCATGGACGAGCGCGATGTCGACGCTGAATGTGTCGGTGCAGCTGGCGGTGCCGGCCTGGGTTCAGGCCCGGGCCCTGGGGACGTACCTGATGACCTTTCAGGGCGGGCTAGCGCTGGGGTCGATCCTTTGGGGGTTTCTGGCGGAGCACACCTCGACGCCCATCGCTCTGGGCTCTGCAGGGCTGGGTCTGTTACTTTCCCTTCCACTTGCTTATCGATTTCATATCCTGCAGGGACCGCTGCCGGACCATACGCCGCACCAGTGGAAGCGCCCGGCGCCGGAGCTGGCCCCGGTGCCGGGGGAGGAGTCGGATTTGACGGACGGGCCGGTTCGGATCTCGGTTGATTACCGGATTCCCATCGCACGGTACACCGAGTTCACCCACGCGATCCATGAGCTGCGGGGCGTGCGGCTGCGGGATGGTGCGATCCGGTGGGGGATCTACCGGGATGCGACGGACCCGGAGAGGCTGAACGAGACGTTTCTGATGGAGTCGTGGCTGGACTACCTCCGGTCACGAGAGCGTGTGACGGCAGCCGATCGCGTCATACGCGACCGCGTCGTCGCGCTGCATGCCGGCGAGGCTCCGCCGGTGATCTCGCACCAAGTGTATGTGAAGGAGATGACGCCGGATCTTCCCGTGAGGTAGGGCCCCTCCCCCCGCACTTAGGAGCTAAAGTATTCCATCGAAACGACTTAGGCCAGGACAACGGATTCAAGCGGTTGCTACCCGGCGATCTCTCGACTGCCCAGTATCACTAGTTATAAGTACAGGTACCACTATCTATCAAGTATAGCCAGCGGGTGATGGTGGTTGCGCCACGGGGAGGGCTTGGCGCGCGCGATTGCTGCGCTCGGGTAAAAGCAGGAGAGCGTGGTCTATCTTCCTCCTCCGAGGGCCAAATCGATCAGGGTCTTCTCTTCAAGCTCGTGAGCTTTTGCGGATCCTGTGGCGGGGCTGGCGGCAGGGTGGCGTTTGATGCTCAGGACGGCGCGGTCCCCCACCATGCGGCGTAGCTGGGGCATGACGTAGAAGAGTGCGCCCATGTTGGCTGGCTCTTCCTGAACCCAGACGATCTCGTAAGCCTCCGGGTGCTGATCGAGGGCAGCCTGGAGCCCGACCTCGGGCCAGGGGTAGAGCTGCTCGAGGAAGATGACTCCTACGGACATGTCCTTGCGTTTTTCGCGCTCGACACGGAGGTTGTGGCCGATCTTTCCGCTGGTAACGATGAGGCGGCGCGGAGATTTGACGTCGTTGTCGGGAAGGACATTTTGGAAGCCGGGAAGGGCGAAGTCGGCGAGGGTAGAGGCGGCGTCGGGGTGGCGCAGCATGCTCTTGGGGGTAAACACGACGAGCGGCTTGCGCCAAGGGCGGAGAGCCTGGCGGCGAAGAAGGTGGAAGTACTGCGCTGCGTTGGAGGGCTGGCAGATCTGCATGTTGTCGTTGGCGCAGAGCTGGAGGTAGCGCTCCATACGGGCGCTGGAGTGCTCGGGGCCCTGTCCCTCGTAGCCGTGCGGCAGCAGCATGGTGACGCCAGAGAGAAGACCCCATTTGGCTTCGCCGGCGGAGATGAACTGGTCGATGATGATCTGGGCGCCGTTGGCGAAGTCGCCGAACTGGGCCTCCCAGAGAGTAAGTGCCTCGGGGTAGTCGCGGGCGAAGCCGTACTCGAAGCCGAGAACGGCGGCCTCGGAGAGGAGCGAGTTGTAGATCTCGAAGCGGGCCTGGCCGTCGGTGAGGTGCTGCATGGGGATGTACTTCTGTTCGGTTTCGATGTCCGTGAGGACGGAGTGGCGCTGGTTGAAGGTGCCGCGCTCGGAGTCCTGGCCGGTGAGGCGAACGGGGGTTCCGGCTTCTACGAGGGAGGCGAAGGCGACGAGCTCGGCCATGCCGTAGTCGAAGGGGCGCTTGCCTTCACCCATCTCGGCGCGCTGCTCGAAGAGCTTTTTCACCTTGGGATGGATGTTGAAGTCTTCAGTTGTGCGGACGAGGGCCTTGACGAGCTCCTTGACTTTGCTGGCGGGGAGGCCGGTCGAGGCCTCATCGGACGGCTTGAGCTCCCCCCCGTGGTACTTGCCCCAGTAGCCGGGGAGCTGCGAGAAGTGAGGGATCTGCTCGGCCTTGGTGGCGGCCTTCTGAGCTTCGAGAAACTCTCCCTGTACGGCGGCGACCTCCGCAGCCGCGTCGACGCCGATCTGCCTGGCGTAGATCTGGTAGAGGGGCGGGTGATCCTTGATGAGGGCGTAGCGGCGGGGCTGGGTAACGGTGGGATCGTCGACCTCACTGTGGCCGTGGCGACGGTAGCCGACCAAGTCAACGACGACATCGGTATGGAAGCGCTGGCGGAACTCGGTCGCGATCTTCGCTACGCGAACCACGGCGTTTGGATCTTCGGCGTTGACGTGGAAGATAGGAATGGGGAGACGCTTGGCGATGTCAGTCGAGAAGCGTGAGGAGTTCGATTCCTGCGGGATGGCGGTGAAGCCGAGAAGGTTATTGACGATGACGTGGATTGTTCCACCAATGTCATAGCCCGGCAGAGTCGCCATATTGAGGCACTCGGCGACGACGCCCTGCCCGGCGAACGCGGCGTCTCCGTGGATGATGAGCGGGAGGATCTGTCGCCTGCCCGCCTGGCGGGTTTGACCGGCATAGCCGATGCGCTCCTGCTTGGCGCGGGCACGGCCCATGACGACGGGGTTGACGGCCTCAAGGTGGCTGGGGTTGGAGGCGAGGTGGAGAGCGACGGTTTTGCCTTGGGGCGAGGTGTAGGTGCCCGTAGCGCCGATGTGGTATTTCACGTCGCCGCCGCCGAGGGTGGAGCGGGGGTCGACGTCCTCGAATTTGGTGAAGATCTCGGAGGCTGGACGGCCAATGATGTTGGCCATGACGTTGAGGCGGCCGCGGTGACTCATGCCGAAGACACAGGTGGTGACGTCATTTTCCGCGGCGGTGCCGAGGAGCTGGTCGAGGAAGGGGACGAGGGCGGTGAGACCTTCGAGCGAGAAGCGTTTGGTGCCGAGATAGCGGGACTGAATGACCTGCTCGAAGAGGTCCGCGCGAATAAGGCTGCTGAGGATGCGGGGCTGGTCCGCGGGCGCCGGCTGCTGTTCAAGCTGCTGTTCCAGCCATTGGCGCTGCTCCGGGTTGCTGATGTGCATGAACTCGGCGGCGACCGTGGAGCAATAAAAGTCTCGGGCCTCGCGAGCTGCGTCGCCCTCGGGGACGGGTGTGGGGAAGGGCTCGGGTGCCAGGAACTGGCCGAGGGGGTCGAGGCTCGCCTGGAGGTAGCCCCAGCGGCGGAAGATGTCGAAGACCTGTTCGCGGCTGGGCTGGCCGTTGCCTTGGGCCTGAGTGCCATTGACTGGAGCGTTCTTTACTTCGGGGCTCGTGGAAGCTGGCCGGGAGCTGGTCCCTACCTTGGTCGGCATGGTGATCCTCGCAGAAGGTTCCGCGCGATGGGAGGCGCGTCTCTCTATGCTAGACCTTTCGAGAGCGGGACGCATATGAGGTTGGAGCGGTGATTTCGGGGGTGGATCAAGGTGGGGACTCGGCTGCGCGGACGGGCGGGTTCCAGCTAGGGACAAAAACACAAATGCGGAGGACGCAAACAACGCGGAAAGGCCTTATTGGGGGACTCTGGGTGTGGTGAATGCGGATCAGTGGCTTGGCTATAGTTGACCTATGGACCTGCTGCGCGTGGGTGGCGTTTGGCGATTTCGGAGAGCGGGTTTGCTTTTGACCGTGACAGCTGCGCTTGTGGTGAGTTTGCCAGGGTGGGGGGGTCTGGCGCAGGCTCCTGGTGCGGGCGCAGCGCAAGAGTCAGTGCGGGCGGAGAGTGATGCAAAGCGGCCGCTGCCGGAGGTCGCTGTGCTGATGCATGAGGTGGAGGCGCACCAGAGGGCAGATGAGGCTGCGCTGAAGGACTATATCTACCGCTCGGTGGAGACGGCGGAGGAGAGCGACGGGCATGGCGGGGTGAAGAGGCAGACGGTGCGGGTCTTCAACGTGTTCTGGTTGCAGGGCGTGCCGGTGCGGAAGATGCTGAGCAAAGATGGGAAAGCATTGAGCGCGGAGGAGTTGAAGAAGGAAGATGAACGGATCGACAAGGAGGTTGCGCGGGCAAAGGATCGGCGCGAGAAGAACGATGCCAAGGGGAAGCAGACAAGCCCGCGAGGAGATGAAGAGGTTACGGTGTCAAGGATGCTGGAGCTAGGGGCGTTTACGAATGCGCGGCGGGTTAAGGTGAACGGGCGCGACACGATTGTGGTGGATTATGCCGGTGATCCGAAGGCGAAGACGCGCAACCGGATGGAGGACGTGATCCGGGATTTGGTAGGGACGATCTGGGTGGATGAGCAGGATAAGACGATTGCGAGGTTGGAGGGGCGATTCGTCAATGCGTTCAAGATTGGTGGGGGGCTGCTGGTGAACATCCGCAAGGGCACGAGCTTCCGAATGGAGCAGAAGAAGGTAAATGGGGAAGTTTGGCTGCCGGTGACAGTTGAGGGGCATGGGGCGGCGCGGGCGATGCTGTTCTTCAACTTCGACGGAAGCGTGCGGGTGGAGGACTCGGAGTTTCGGAAGTTCAAAGGGTCGGCGACGATGCTGCCGGGGGTGGGCGTGGTGGAGGATGGGCCGAAGGAGTAGGCGTGCAGTCGCGGGCGAGCTAGAACCAATAGCTGGGGGCGAGCTTGCGGAGGATGGCACGGGTGGCTCGGGTGAGGGTCTGGGCAGGGGAGTCGTAGGGCCTGGAGGTGAAGCCGGAGACGCCTACCGGCTCTACATTGCACGGGAAGCGGAGATGGATGCCGGGCTGGCCTTTGAAGGGGGAGATCCTGTGGGCGATGAGGTGCTCCAAGAGGCGGATGCCGGTGGAGTTCATCTGGTTGCGGGAGTCGCGGAGGACCTGGTCGTAGAAGGTGTGAGCGACGACGAAGATCTGGGTATTGGCATCGAAGCCGCGGCGGGGGAAGCCGAGTTTGCGAAAGTCGATGAGGACGTCGAAGGGTGTTGGGGTGAGATCGAGGGCGCGGCCGATGGTGGGGAAGGTGAGGCGGCCGGTGACCTTGATCATGTGGGTGGTTTCGCAGCGAAGACGGCTTTGGGCGAGGCCGTCGTCGAGGAGCTGCATCTCGGTGTAGCCGTAATTTTTGCCTTCGGGGATCTGGTTGCCGGGGACGGAGAGAATTTCAACCGGTTTGCCAAGCGGATTTTCGTTCGCGGCGATGCGGTGGAGGGCGAGGAGGTCGGCGCCGGAGTTTTCGAGGAAGAGTATGCGGTCGGCGGCCCGGTGGGGGTAGCGAAGCCAGAAGCGGAGGGCTTGCTTATAGTCTTCGAGGCGAACGGCGGGGTCGGAGCGCTTGACGTTAGCGTTGGCGGCGGGGATGACCGTTGCGGTCATGGTGAGGAGGTATTGCTGGGCGGAGGATGGGTCGGAAGGCGGCACTGGATGGAGGGATTATAGGGCGGTGCGGAGTGGAGAATGTGCAACGGCGGAAGATACAGGGTCTCTCCGCTACCTCCTCGACTCGCCCTGCTCGCTCAGGGTTCGGTCGAGATGACGGTGGGAGGGCTTGGGCGGCAAAGGCGGGTTTACCTGGCGCTAACGGACGAAGATCATGATCGCGAGGCCGAGGGTGGCGGTGCCTACGGTCATCCAGAGGACGTAATCGCCGGGGTGGCCGCTGTGGAGTTCGCGGAGCGGGGTGAGTGGGCCTTCGAGGAAGGCGCCGAGGCGGAGATGGCGGGGTAGGCGTTTGCGAAAGACGGAGGTTGCGGCGAGGGCAAGGGCAAGGAGGCCGGCCGCTGAGCCTCGGAGTCTGGCGGCAAATATATGGGGGTGTACGGATGGGGTAACGGGGGCGGGGGCGGCACCTTTGTAGACAGTCGTGATGTAGGTGGACTGAGCGAGGAGACGGGTCGCACCGGAGAGAATGTGTTCCCGGACGGGGGGAGCGAAGGTGAGGACGATCGCGGCAGCGATGCAGAAGGCTGGCGGGGTGATGAGGTACCAGGGTGTGCGTTGACTCCCCTCGCCCGTCTCAGGCAACTCGTCGACGTCGGCGGCGCGATCGGTGAAGGGTTCGGCACCGAGGCCGAGGAAGGTGTGGGCGCCGACGCGGAGGACGGCAGCTCCGGTGAGGGCTCCGGCAAGGAGAAAGATCCAGGAAAGCCACGGAGCGTGGAGAGCTTCAGCGGCGGTGGAGGTGAGGGCTTCAGCCTGCATGGTGGCGAAGAGGGGGACACCGGCGAGGCCTAGGGCACCTAGAAACCAAAGTGCCGCGGTGAACGGAAGGTGGCGGCCTTTGCCGAAGAGTTTGGGCTCGGACATGGAGCGGAGGCGGTGAAGGAGGATGCCGGCGAGGAAGAAGAGAGCCGACTTCACGAAGGCGTGCGCGAGGAGATAGAGGAGGAAGCCGGCCACCGAGGCGGGGGTCATGAAGGTGAGAGCGAGGAGCATCAGGCCGGAGTGACTAACTGTGGAGAAGGCGAGCATGCGTTTGAGGTGATGCTCGGCGTAGCACATGACGCCGCCGAGGAGGGCGGTGAGGGTGCCGAGCGTGAGCAGGATGAGCCGCAGGTGTCCGGCATGGGCGGCAAAGGAGCCCTGAAAGATGACAGCCTGAAGACGAAGGACGGCGTAGAGGCCAAGTTCGACCATGAGACCAGAGAAGAGAACGCAGACAGGCGTGGGTGAGACGGCGTGGGCGTCTGCAAGCCAGAAGTGGAAGGGGACGAGGGCGGCCTTGGTAAGGAAGCCGCAGAGAAGGAGGGTGAAGGCGAAGAGCACGAGGGGATCGTGGCGGGAGCCGATCTGTAACCCGATCTGTGCCATGTTGAGGGCGCCGGTGACGGCATAGAGGAGAGCGATGCCGGTGAGCACGAGGAAGGCGGCGATGGTGTTTGTGACGGCGAAGTTGAAGGCGCCCTGGAGCGGAGCGGGCTCACGCTGATTCAGGCCGCAGAGAGCAAAGGCAGCGGTGCTCATGAGTTCGAAGAAGACGAAGAGGTTGAAGAGGTCTCCGGTGAGCGCGAAGCCGGACATGCCGGCGAGGAAGACGAGCACGAGCGGGTGGAGGTGATTGTCGCCGGAGTCCACGAAGTGCCAGGAGAAGAGGAGAGCAAGGGTTGTGAGGAGGGCGGCGAGGGTGGCGAGGCCGGCGGATACGGGGTCGATAACAAAGGTGATGCCGAGGACCATTGGGCCTCGGGGGTACCAGTTGCCGAACCAGTAGACGATCGTTTGGCGGAGGGAATGCGAGAGAAGGATGGAGCAGAGGACGAGGTTAGTAGCCGCAACGGCGATGCCGACGGTGTCGTGAACGGCACGCGGAACAAACTTGCGCAGCGCCGCAAGCAGGGCGGCCCCAAGGAGGGGAACGACGACGGGAAGGGCGGGAAGAGCATGCATCATGCGAGTCCGTCAGCCTCGCATGGTGCGGAGGTCGGCGGGGTCGACGCAACCGGACTTCTCGTGGGCCTTGACGACCATGGCGAGGAGGAGGGCGACGACGACGGCTTCGACGACAACGTCGGTGAGCATAAGGGCCTGGACGACGGGGTCGACGGTGAGGCGGCCTGGGCTGATATCGGCGAAGACCGGTGCGGCTCCGCCGACGCGGAAGCCGATGCCGAGGAGGAGCATGTAGGTCGAGCTCTGAAGAATGGCGAGGCAGACGACGGAGTGGACGAGGTGACGGCTGCTGACAAGGCCGTAGAGGCCACAGCAGAAGAGCCAGGCAGAGACGATGTAGGGAAGCATGGAGAGGATGTGGGGCATGGCTAGTCTTCCGGGACCTCGCCGGTAATGATCTCTTGCAGGTAGGTGTAGCTGACGAGAAGGAAGGCGGCGGTGACCTCGACGCCGACGCAGGCGCTGATGAGGGCGATGGTTCCGGAGGAGAAGACATCCCCGGTCTTGCCGAGTGGGAGGATATTGGTGAGGAGCGGAACGCCGGCGAAGAGCGGGGCGACACCGATGAGAGCGTAGGAGCCGGCACCGAGGGCTTCGATCACCTCAATGGCGGCATGTGAGGTGATGCTCTTGAAGGCTTCGGTGTTCTCGGCGAGGTAGACGAGCAGCGGTGCGGTGGCGAGGATGACGCCTGCCTGGAAGCCTCCACCGGGGGTGAGCTGGCCGTGCAGACCGATGTAGAAGCCGAAGATTACGGTGACCAGGATTGCTGGATGCGTAAACGCCCGGACTGTGGCGCTGAGGGCGGGACGATCCGAGACCTTCTTGGTGTCGACCTGCTTGGTGTGCTCGGGGTCAGCGTCAGGATCGCGACGGAGGAGGAGCATGACGCCGATTACAGCGGTGAAGAGGATGAACTCTTCGCCGAGGGTGTCGAAGCCGCGGTAATCGTAGTTGATGGCGTTAACGGCGTCGGTGGCGTGGCGCTCATAGACGGCGAGTTTTGAGATTTCGTCGCCGTAAGGACCGCGGTACTCGCCCCATGCGGGGAGGTTGTGAGCGGCGTAGACGGACAGGCCGAAGAAGATTGCGATGAAGGGGAGGAAGATGCGGAGGCGAGTCTGTTCAGTCACGCGCGACGCCTCCCGGGTCTTGCTGGGCTTTGTTGGCGGAGGCGGTCTTCTGATTGGCGGCCTCCCGGAATTTCATGCGGGAGATGGCGAGCATGACCATCAACGGAAGAGCTACTGCGCCCGCCGTAATCTGGGAGAGAGCAACGTCCGGCGCCTGGAAGAAGAAGAACATGAACGCGGTGGTGACGCCGTAGAAGCCGAGCGAGATGATCTGCGCGGTGACGTCGCGGGTGCGGACGACGGCAAAACCGCTGACGGCGATGAGAAGAAGAAGAGCAGCGCCAAACCATGTCATGGGCGGGGCTCCGAGGAGGGCGGTTCGGGAACGAACTCGATCGGATCGCCATCGCGCGGCTCCCAGTGGCCAAGCTCGCGGGTGCGGAACGCGCGGGCTGTGGCGTGGGTTACGACGGAGCTGATGCCAAAGAGGACGAGCGCGATGAGCAGAGTCTTCCAAGCTTGCGGACTGGGACCGGTTTCGATGAAGACGGCGGCGGTGAGCGCAAGGATCCCAACAGAGGCGGGTACGGAGAGGTAATGCAAAGCCTGCATGGGCTTGGGCATTCGAATCATGCCGATGACCCCGATCCACGTAGAGATCACGATGACGGCGAGCAGACTGTCGATGATGACGGTATGTGCCGTCATAGATGTTTTTCCAGGAAGCGCGCAAAGACGAGGCCACCGCCGAAGGACATGATGGCAAGGGCCAGCGGGAGATCGATAAACGGTGCTCTGCCGAAGGCGATCGTGAAGAGGATCATGGCGATGATGACGACAATGCTGGTCATCTCAAGGCCGACCAGGCGGCGCTCCGGGGAGCCGCGCAGGGAGGCGTACGCACATGGGATGAGAGCTGCGCAGACCAGCACGGCAGCGCCGAGCCAGACGTTCATGGGTAGGCTCCGAGCGCCTTCGTCATGGAGGGGAGATCCCGGCGCTTGATTTGATGAAAGAGCATGCGGCGCTGATCGACATCGATCCCGATGACGATGATGCTGGGTGTGGCGGTGCTGTATGCCGTAGCCAGGACGCGACGTCCCAGGTGGTCGGGATCCTCATCGGCGGTGGCGAACGGCGACACCCGGTAGAGGGACTCAGCGGGAGCGATATGAAGGAGGTCTTTAAGGAGGACGACCGTCATTTCCCAGACATCGCTGAGGATGTACCAGGGGATGCGCCAGGCTTGGATGAGGTCTTTGACTTGAAGGGCGATGCGGCTTCGGCTGCGGCTCCGGGCAAAGGCGCAAAAGAGGACGGTCAAAGCCGCTGATGCTGCTCCGACTTCCATCTCGTGTGCGGCTCTTGTGCCGACGAAGGTAAACCACAGGGCAGATACGGTGGCAGCGGCAATTACTATATGAACAGGACTGACGCGTTCGGTCTGCTTCTGGTCCCCGGTGCGCTCGTCAACGCTCATACTCGCTATGAGTCAATCAGGGGCGGGCCGGGATGTCCGTAGTGAAGTCTGGATAGCGCGATCCGGGGATCATTACCGGGATGATTCTGGTTCGACACGGTGGGGGTGTTAAATTGCGAAGGGAAGTGGCCGGCACCACTTCCCTTCGCGAATCCTGGTTATTGCCGGGTTCAGCCGTCGAGACTAGAGGGGCTGAACGTCGGATGCCTGCCAGCCTTTGGGTCCCTTGACCACGTTGAACTGGACGGCCTGGCCTTCCTGGAGGCTCTTGAAGCCGTTCGAGTTGATGGCGGAGTAATGCACGAAAACGTCTTCGCCATTCTGACGGCTGATGAAACCAAAACCCTTTGCATCGTTAAACCACTTCACTGTTCCCTGTTCCATGTTGATGAATTCCTTAAACCTTTGAATTTGCCGCTTGATTCAAATCGGGGTTTCAACAGGCCGTGCTTGCAGAAAACCAATCTGTTTCTAACGATGTGCAGAGGTTAGCACAGGTGGCAAATTCTGCCGACACAAAGTTGTATTTTCTTTTGTTTGCACCGGTGATTGTGCATAACGCACTTCGATGCGGAGCGGAACTCAGGGGCTTTTGAACTGGTGCGGGGAGGCGCACGTAGCTGCGCGTGTGCGTGCGTCACAGAGGAAGATGTGTGCGAACGATCTCTTCGGAGCGCGCGAGGACCTGTTCAAGAGTCAACGAGGTCGAGTCGATGATGTTGGCATCCGGGGCAGGCCTGAGCGGGGAGTCCGCACGGTTACGATCGCGGGCGTCCCGCTCCTGGAGGTCGCGGAGGATTGCGGCTTCTGTTTGAGCGTCAGGGGGAGCAGTTGTGATGGGGACGATCGAGTTCTGCTGAAATCGCCGACTTCCACGAACCTCCGGCGCAGCGTCGAGGAAGATCTTGACCTCAGCATCGGGGAAGACCTCCGTTCCGATATCGCGGCCTTCCATGACAACCCCGCCGGCCTGCCCGAGCGCACGTTGCTGCGCAACCATCCAAGCGCGGAGATGGGAATGGATGGAGATCCGTGACGCGGCAGCGGTGACATCCGGCTCACGGATGCGGCGGCTTACGTCGACCTTATCGAGAAGCACCCGGTTGCCGTCGCGATGGGGCTCGAGTGCGATGGTGGTCTGGTGTGTGAGCGCAAGGAGAGGAGCTTCCTCGTCGAAGTCAAGATCGCTCTCGATGGCCTTGAGAGCGAGCGCCCGGTACATCGCGCCGGTTTCGAGATTGAGAAAGCCGAAGCGGCGCGCCAGATGAGCGGCGAGCGTTGATTTCCCCGCACCCGCGGGCCCGTCGATCGCGATGACAGGTCTCAGGCGTGCCACGCGCGGCGACTTCGTAGGGGATGCCAAGGGGAGCGGGGTGGATGGGGGAAGTTCAGGCGAAGAGGGCACGATGGATATTATGCCTTGCCTTCGTCCGGCTTGGGCTTACGACCGGGGGGTCGCTTGCCCCAGGGCTTGTTGCCACCTTTGAATTTGTCAAAGGTGCTCGCGCCTGGGGCGTCCGCACCCCGGCTCGCAGGTCTCCCCGAAGAAGGCTTCCCGCCACTGAAGCCTGCCGACTTGGCGACGAATGGCTTTTTGCCTGCATACCCGCCGCCGTCGCGCTTGCCTGCGAATCCGCCCTCCCGACCTCCAGAGGCTGCGTCTGACCCGGATCTGACGAACGGCTTTCGCGGGCTGAAGGGAGGTTTACCAGGACCAGCGAAATCCCGGCGAGGTGGGCCGGATGCTCCGCCGTCGCCTGGGGTGAAGGGTTTGCGGGGACCGCGGGGGGCGTCGAACTTGCGAAAGGCTGGGCGCTCGGAACGGCCAGCCGCGCTTCCAGCTTCGCCGTCCTGGCGATCCCGAAAGACGCGGGGTTTGCTGAAGCCTTCGCGAGGCGGGCGGCCAGCACTCTCGTCGCGAGAGGTGAAATCACGACGCGGTGGGCGACCTTCTCCGCCGGCACGCGGTGCAAATTCACGACGCGGTGGGCGACCTTCTCCGTCGGAACGCGAGGGGAATTCACGACGGGGAGGGCGACCCTCTCCTGCCGCGCGCGGTGCAAATTCACGACGCGGTGGGCGGCCTTCCCCGGCGGGCGCGTCACGGCGAAACGAACGACGTTCCTTCTCTGCGAATGGCGGGCGCTCTCCGAATTGCGGGCGGCTCCCAGAGGAGCGGTCTGGAGACTCACGCTTACGGTCCTTGAAGCCGGGTTTGCTGAAGGGCTTCCTGTCTCCGAAAGACGGCCGGGTGGTCCCGGAGAAGTCGCGCCGGGGTGGTCGTGTGTCGGCCCCTTCCCGCGAGCCGAATTCCTGGCGTGGCGGGCGTCCTTCCGCGGCACCTTCGCGGCCACGGCTGTAGGCCGGGCGCTCGCCACCGAAACCAGGTTTGCGAGGAAAGGCTGGCCGGTCAGAGCTGGCCTTCGCCGCAAAGGGACGCTTCGCGGGTCGGCTGTCGGTGAAGGCGCGTGTTGCGGCCGACGGCGGTGCCGCAGCCGCGTCGAGGTCGACGTCCTGGAATGGCTGCTGCTCTGAGCTTCCGGCGCTTGCATCCGTGGCGCCTCGCGCGGCTCGCTCGATCTTTTCCTCTTCCCACGGCTTATTGAAGGCGGGGCGGGCAGGACCTGTGGCACGGTCGGGACGGCCGGTTGACTTGCCGGCGAACCGGCCTGCTGGTCTGCTGGAAGGGCGGCTTTCTCTGCCACGAGGTGAGCTCGTGCGGTCAGAGGGACGGGACTCGCGTGAGGGGCGGCCTGTGCTGCTGAAGGGCTTTGCGCGTTCGATATAGCCTGTGCCAACCTTGCGGGGCTTGGGAATGAACTTCTTGATGCGAGTGCCATCTTCCGCGAGTTCCACCACGGGATCGCCCGACTCACCGGCCTGTTGGGAATCTGGTGCATCCACTTCCTGATTGATGAAGGTGGGGAGGTCCCCGTGGATGTGCAGGTGTGTCTTGCCGTCGACTGCGATCGTCTCCAGTTGCCGGGCACCCGTGAGCGCATGGAGAACATCACGGACGCGGGAGCGTGGTGCGAGCGGCGACAGAAAGGTCTCGATCTCGGTTTCGGTGGCGAGAAGAGTCTGGGAGAGATAGAGGCTGATGAGAGCTGAGAGAGCTGTCGGCTGGCCGGCGTTTGCACCAGCTTTGAGCTGCTTGGTAAAGCGATTGGTGACCGTTTCCCAAACTGTTGCTCCGCCATCTGCAGATGGCACGGGAAGCACGCGGAGGTTCTGCCAGAGCTCATTGAGCGAGCGAAGGACTGCGGCCTCCGTGACCTCCTTGCCGAGCTGCGTCGCGAGATCGTAGGCGCTGGTAGGGCCGTTCTCAACCAGGAGTGTGTAGGTATTGAGTGCAAGTGGGCTTACTTTGGTCGCGCCGCTGGTCGAGGGTGGCTGTTTGAACGCCTTATCGCCGCGAAGGGTAAAGATGTAGGGGAAGGTGGCTGCCGAGGCGATGAAATCGGGAGCGTCGGGCGTGGTGGAAGGAGCGCCAAGGAGGTTCAGCGGGACCGCGCTGCCGCCGGCGATCAAACGGGCGAGGAGCGCGCGAGCCTCTGCGGAGTCGGCGAGGGTGGGAGCGGAGTTGGGCGCGCCCAGTGTGGCCTCTACCAGCGAAGGCGCTGGCGAGTTGATGAGCTGCGGACGGGGCGCGAACAAGAGGAGGCCGCAGGAGTCGACGAAGTGGCGGGCGGACTCAACCGTGAGAAGAGCGTCGGCGGAACCATCAGCGCCCGCGGCGGCGTTCTGGCGCCAATGCGCGAGGCGGGCGGCGGACAATTGATCGGCCGAAGGAGGATGTGGAGTGCTCAAGGTCGTATTGCCTTTCGTGGGAAGCAGTGTGCTGGAGTGCGGCGCGTCGAAGGGTCTCTGGGGTGGGTAAGAGAGAGCTGGGTCGAGGGGGCGGCAGGCGCAGAGACCAGCTGCGGGGCGGCTGTGGCTGACTGACTTTGGCGAACCGGTCCCAGTCTTTGTCAAGGATACAGGAACGGCAAGGGGGTAAGCAGGAAGCCACAGCTCCTCAAGGGGAGATTTGGCCAGGTTGCTCCGGAGTGCTAAAGAAATGCTCGCCACTGCCGATGTATGGCGTATGTGGACATTGGACAAAGGCGCGAAGCTATCGATACGGGTTCAGCAGGATTTAACGGAAAGATCAAAGCAGGGTCTTTGGGCGCATTCGCTTTGCATGGTGCTGGTGGCGGCAACGACAGGCCTGCTCCACCGCGCGCCGCTGCTGATGTGGACTGCGATAGGGGTGATGCTCCTACAGGCGGGGCTACGCGGGATGCTGGTAAGTCGTTTGTCACGGCAGACGTTCCCCAGATCTCGGCGATTGGAGAGGCTCCATTTGGGCCTGCTGCTCTCGTGCGCAGCGTTATGGGGTCTGGTTTCGGGCTCGGCGATCTACCTGTTTGGCTGCCATGACCGGGATGTTCTTATGCTGCTGCTGTACCACGCCGCGATCGCGTTTGCGACGGTGAATCTGCTGGTGCATGATCGCGTGCTGATTGCAACGGCACTTGGGCTGCTGTTCGCTCCGCTCGTGCTCGGGCGTCTGTTCTCGGGAGAGGCTCACCTGGTGAGTTTCATTGGAGCCGGAGTGGTTTATCCGCTGTATTGCCTGATGCAGGGCAAAAAGTTGAACACGTTGTATGAGCAGCAGATCTCGGATAATTATGAGCTGTCCGTGGCTGCCTATCGCGACTGTCTGACGGGGCTGCCGAACCGGCTCTATATGAACCAGGTGCTGGAGGCGTGTGTGGATGAGGCGAACGATAAGCGGCGGCACATCGCTTTGCTATATATCGATCTCGACGGATTCAAGCAGATCAATGATCGGCACTCGCATAAAGTGGGCGACGAGTTTCTTTGCGAGGCGGCAGCCCGGATCAGCGAATGTTTGCGTGTGGGAGACATCGCTGCACGGATAGGAGGAGATGAATTCACTATTCTGCTTCCAGAGTGCGCGTCGGAGAAGGAGGCGATTGGCCTGGCGAACCGAATCCTCCGGACGGCAAGGGAGCCGGTGATGATCGATGGGCACATGTTGAACTATTCGACGAGCATCGGTGTAAGCCTGTTTCCGCAGATGGCGTCCAGTGCTGAACTCCTGGTCCGAAGTGCGGATGAGGCGATGTACGCGGCAAAGATGTCAGGTAAGGACAGGGTGTGCATTGCTCCCCCCGAGAATATTGGACTGCTGATCGCTGGAGAGTACGAGATGCCGATGCTGACGTTTTGCTCCATGGGCGGCATGACCGAGACGTCGTTTGCTGCGGGGCAATACGCTTGCTGATGCGCACGGCGAGAAGCTCCCACAACTCGGGTATGCATCTTTGCTGAAGGGCAGGCTCCGGAGTGATTTGTCTGGCTCCGGAGAATGTTGGCCGCGTTGAATCGTTGGTCGTGAGAAGCTGCACAGTTTGCATGCGATGCAAGAACGCGTTTGCCGATCACTGTTCCGAACCATAGGATCGATCTGCGGCAAAGAACGGAGATTTTGTGGAAACGGACTTCATGCAAATCGATACCCTGCTGACGGCAGACGAGAGATTGGTGCGCGATTCGACACGGGAGTTTATCGATGCGGAGTTGAAGCCCGTGATCGAGGGGTGCTTCCGCGAAGGGCGATTTCCGCGCGAGCTGGTGAAGCCGATGGGAAGGATGGGGTTCTTCGGCGCGAACCTTGACGGGTATGGGTGCGCGGGGATGAACAACGTCGAGTACGGGCTGATGACACAGGAGCTGGAGCGTGGGGATTCGGGCGTGCGCAGCTTTGTCAGTGTGCAGTCGGCGCTCGTGATGTATCCCATCTACACGTTCGGGTCGGAGGAGCAGAAGGAGCGATGGCTGCCTGGGATGGCGAAGGGCGATCTGATCGGATGCTTCGGGCTGACCGAGCCGGACTTTGGATCGAACCCGGGAGGGATGCGGGCGCGGGCACGACGGGATGGCCATGAGTACATTCTGAACGGCGAAAAGATGTGGATCACGTCGGGGTCGATTGCCGATGTGGCCGTGATCTGGGCGCGGGACGAGAGTGATGGCGGGAAGATGCGCGGGTTCCTAGTGGAGAGTGACCGGCCGGGGTTTAAGGCAATGGACGTGCATGGGAAGTGGTCCTTGCGCGCGTCGGTGACGTCGGGGCTGTCGATGCAGGACGTGCGCGTGCCGGCTCAGAACGTGCTGCCGGGAACGGGCGGGCTCAAGTCACCGTTGATGTGCCTGAACCAGGCCCGGTATGGGATTGGGTGGGGTGCGATCGGGGCGGCCATGGACTGCTACGAGACGGCGCTGAACTATGCAAAGGAGCGGAAGCAGTTTCGCGAGACGGCGATCGCGAGCCATCAGTTGGTGCAGGAGAAGCTGGTGTGGATGGTAACCGAGATCTCGAAGGCGCAGCTACTCTCGTTGCAATTGGGGCGACTGAAGGACGCGGGCAAGGTGTCGACGGAGCAGATCTCGATGGCAAAGCGGAACAACGTGTGGATGGCGCTGGAGACGGCACGGATGGCCCGAGATGTCATGGGTGCGGCAGGGATCGTGGAGGATTACCCGATCATGCGGCACATGATGAATCTGGAGTCGGTAAAGACGTATGAGGGGACGCATGACATCCACACGCTGATTATTGGGCAGGCGATTACGGGGATTGCGGCGTTCTGACGAGATAGTGGGAACTACGGTCTGTCCGTCGCTGGGCTGCTGGTTCGGCGTCAACGGGCCGGTAGGAAGATGTCCGGCGGCCGACGCGGTTGTCAGGTGCGTTGGAAGGCTCGGGCGATATCGCGGTGCGAGTATTTGAGAGCAATTGGGCGGCCGTGGGGGCAGGAGGTGGGGTGCTCGGTTAGGGCGAGGGCTTCGAGGAGCCAGGTGATCTTGGCGGGGTCGAGCGGGGTGTTGATCTTGATGGCCGCGTGGCAGGCGATGGAGGCGGCGATGCGGCGGGCGCGGGTACCTGCGTTTTCGGTCTGCTGCTCGGGATCAGGGGCCGAGAGAAGGTCTTCGAGGGTGAGTTCGAGTTCCCTGCCCTCCAAGCCGACGGGAGCGGATTTAATGGCGAGGGTGCGGGGGCCAAATGGCTCAACCTCGAAGCCATTACGGTCGAGCTCTTCGGCAAGGTCGGCGAAGCGGATCATCTGGGCGGGGAGGAGGTCCACGAGAAGCGGCATGAGGAGTTGCTGGCGCTGGGCTTGTTCGGTTGTCCTCTCGCGCAAGATGCGCTCGAAGAGGATGCGCTCGTGGGCGACGTGCTGGTCGATGATCCAGAGGCCTTCGTCGTTCGTGGCGAGGATAAAGGAGTCGCGGATCTGGCCAAGGGACTTGAGTGTGGAGAGGGCGTTGAGGGTGTCGGCCAAGTGCGGGGTGCCGGTGGCGGATGGGGCTGCGGCCGCTTGAGGGTCGGGGTAGCCAATGGGAATGGGATCGGCGGTGTTGAACTGGAGTCGTCCGGGGATGGGTGGGAGCTTCGGGGGCTGGAGAGTGAATGGGGCCGTGTCGGATGCGGTAGGGTCCGGTTCGGAGAAGGGGCCGTTGAAGGTGGCGGCGGGGCGGTTGGGTCGAAAGAGGGGTTGGTCGAGGCCATCGAGGGCGGGGGCGCCGGGGCGATAGAGGGTTCCGGCGATGTTGTCGAAATGCGGGGGTCTCTCCGCTTCTGCCTGCGGCCTTCGGTCGAGATCACGATTCTCTCCGGTCGGGTTCGACGTTAAATTGCAGGTGTTGAGGGCGTGGAGAGCGGGAGCAGGGTCGCGACGGGCGCGGTCTGGTGAGGGTTCGCCGGGGAGGGGACTGACGTCGATGTTGAGGGAGGAGGCGTGGTCGTGGGGGCCTCCGGTCAAGGCCTGGGCGAAGCTGGCGGCCGGACGGGCTTGTACCAGGGCGGTGCGGATGGTGTCGCGTAGGAAGTCGTGTACGAAGGAGGGCTGGCGGAACCGGACCTCGGTCTTGGCGGGGTGGACGTTAACATCGACCTCCTGGGGCGGCATATCGAGGAAGAGGAGGACGACTGGAAAAGAGGTGGGTGGGATGATATTGCGGTAAGCCTCGGTGAGGGAATGGAGGACGAGGCGATCGCGGATGAGGCGGTGATTGACGAAGACATAGACGGAGTTGCGGTTGAGCTTCTGGAGCTCGGGCTTCGAAACGAAGCCGGAGATACGGAGGTAGCCGGGGTCTGCGGGTTGGTAGTCTTCTTCGCGCTTCCAAGGAGGGGGCTCGGGGAGGCCGGCGCGGCGGAAGTCGAGCTCGGCGGCAATAGGGAGCATGAGTGCCGAGGTGTCGCGGCCAAAGATCTGGAAGAGGCGGTCTGAAGAGGTGCTGACCGCTGGTGCGATCAGCAAGGCTTGGGTGGCCGAGTGGAGTTCGAAGTGGCGAGTGGGGTGGGCGAGGGCGTAGTGGGTGACGAGGGCGGCGATGTGGGCGAGCTCCGTCTGCTCGGATTTGAGGAATTTGCGCCGGGCCGGAGTGTTGAAGAAGAGGTCACGGATGGTGACGGTGGTGCCGACGGGGACGCCAGCGGGGTCGGCGCGGAGGATGTTGCCGCCGGCGATCTCGACGAGGGTGCCCGAGTCTTCCAACGGAGCGCGGCGGGCGTTGGCTGGAGTGGCTCCGGGCAGATCTTCGAGGGATGCGGCGGCTCGAGTCTCGAGCGTGACTCGAGCGACGGAGGCGATGGAGGGGAGGGCCTCGCCGCGGAAGCCGAGAGTCGCGATGGAGAGGAGGTCATCGGAGGTGCGGAGCTTGGAGGTGGCGTGTCGCTCAAAGGCGAGGAGGGCGTCATCGCGAACCATGCCGACGCCATTATCGGTGACGCGGATAAGCTTGCGGCCGCCAGCCTCAACGTCGACACGGATTCGGGTGGCTTGGGCGTCGAGGGAGTTCTCAAGGAGCTCCTTGACGACGGAGGCTGGACGTTCGACGACCTCGCCAGCGGCGATCTGGTTGGCTACCTGATCGGAGAGGACATGAATGCGGCCCATGCCGTCTGATTGTACGGTGGCGGCGTCGTGCTTCTCGGGGCCGGCATGGCTCCATCAAGGTGGGATCGGGGCTGCGCAGGCGCTCGCTTCCTGGTCTGGCAGAGAGCCGCGAGGATCGCGGGAAGTGGCATCCAACAGGCGCAGGGGTCTTTGATGAGCTGGATCATTTATGCGATCGCGGTAGGTGCCGGGCTGGCGAATCCGTTTCAATCTGGGACGAATGCCGAGCTCAACAAGCAACTGGGAGCGCCGCTGTGGGCGGGCATCTGGGTGTATGCAAGCGGGCTGGTTGGGCTGTTGCTGATGCTGATCTTTCTGCGGCAGGCCTTTCCGGTTACGGGGGAGATGCTGGCCGTGAGCCCGTGGGCGTGGACGGGTGGGCTGATCAGCATCGCATCGACGATGGCTGGACTGATGCTGGCGCAGAAACTGGGATCCGGTGTGTTTACGGGGATCTCGGTAACGGCGGCGCTGGTCATGTCCGTGGCGCTGGATCAGATGGGGGCGATCGGTTTCAAGCAGCACACGATGTCGCCGATGCGGATGGTGGGATGCGCATTAATGATCGGTGGTGTATGGATGATCTCGCGCTTCTGACGAGGACCTTTTGCACCGAATCGGGCTTTGATGCATCATTCAGGTATGCCCCCTCTGGAGCCTAAGGTTCCGGGTGCGAGGGCGGAAAGAAGTATCACTCGATGCGTCTTCGATCGCTGCCCCGACCAGTTTCGATGCCATTGCTGGTGCTGGCTGCCGTGATGTGTTTTGGAAAGGCCAATGCGGCGGGGCAGATGGCTCTCCCGAGCTCGCATAAACATGTGTACTCGGAGACGGCAAACCCGAGGATGGACATCCAGGCGGCGCTGAAGGAAGCGCGCGCTACTCACAAACGGGTGATCCTGGATTTTGGGGCGGACTGGTGCGGCGACTGCCTAGTGCTGGATCTCTACTTTCACCAGCAGCCAAACCTAGAACTCGTGGAAAAGAATTTCGTGATCGTGCACGTGTGGGTCGGGCGTATGGACCAGCATATGGACGTTGCGCATCAGTATGGTCTCGCGATGCAGCATGGGGTACCCGCCCTGGCGGTGCTGGATGCGCACGGCAAGGTGCTTTATGCGCAGTCGACCAGCGATTTCTCTGCTGCACGCGGGGTAACCATGGAGCGGGTGACGGCGTTCCTGGAAAAGTGGAAGGCCTAGCTCGCACTGGTTTGATTCGTTGCGAGCTTTATTGAAGCTCGCAACGAACTTCTTCCAGGGCAGAGCTGGGGTAGTCTGGCGAGGTGCATCCTGCGCTACGGATTCCGGTGCTATTCAAGCGGGCGCTGTCGCGCGCGATGGATCACGATGCCCTGAATATCGCCCAGTCGGCTGCGTACTCGGCAATGGTCGCGCTGTTTCCGGCGTTGATTGTGGCTTCGGCGGTGGTCGGGCTGCTGCCTGATACGGCGCCGATCCGGTTTGAGCTAGCAGTCTTTTTCGACCGCATACTGCCGTCGGATGTGAGCCCCCTGCTTGCGAGCTACTTTTCCGTGACGCAGCATACGGCGACCTCTGGAAGAGCCCTGGTGCTGGCTGTGATCGTCTCAGTGAGCGGAGCGTCGAGCGTGATCGCGACGTTTATGGAGGGAGTGCGACGAGCCTACGAGTTGCCCATCGACTGCTGGAGCTTCTGGCAGAGACGCGGGCGGGCGCTGGCTCTTGTGCCTATGTCCCTGATCCCACTAGGGGTGGCGAGCATGCTGGTGATGTTTGGACACTACCTGAGCCTGTGGCTGGCGATGCACGCCATGGCCCACCTACGAACGCTGGTCTACGGGATAGCGCTGGTGATTCGATGGACGGTATCGCTGACGGGGAGCGTTGGCCTGATCGCCTTGCTGTACCACATGGGCACCCCGCTGCGGCAGAGTTGGCGTCGAACGCTGCCGGGGGCGGTGCTGGCCACATTGACCTGGTTCGCGACGACCCTGGTCTTTGGGTGGTACGTGACTCGCTACGCCAACTACTCGCGGGTGTACGGATCGCTGGGCGCAGGGATTGCGCTGCTGTTCTGGCTTTACATCATCTCTTTGAGTGTTCTTTGCGGGGCAGAGTTCAATGCGCAGTTCGCCGGGTTCGGGCGAGACAGGCTGGTGGGTCCGAAAGACCCGGTGAGAGGCCCTGAGGTGCCCACGGTTGCACCTCGGTGACGTAACGGTAGGAACCCCGGTTATCGACCCGAGCAGTAACGCCGGCATGTAAGCGGTATCCCGCGTAGAATTGCATCGGCGCGCCCAAGGGCGATGTCCATGAATCGACTGCTTCCAATTCACCTGCTCGAAGGGCAACGCAAGCACATCCCATGACCTCGACTTTGACTGACTCCATCTCTATGCAGGCTGGCGGGCGCAGCACTGAATCTCAACTTCCCTCAACTGACCGTCTCCGACGTGCCAAGATCGTCGCTACGCTGGGCCCTGCTTCGAGTTCCATCGAGGTCTTTCGCGAGTTGGTGCGAGCCGGTCTCGATGTGGCACGTTTGAACTTTTCGCATGGATCGCATGAGCAGAAGGCAGAGCTGATCCAGATGGTTCGGGCAGTGGCAAAGGAGTTTGGCAAGCCGATCTGTATCCTGGCCGATCTCCAAGGGCCGAAGATACGCACCGGTCGCTTGAAAGACCATCAGTCGGTTCAACTGGTGGCCGGGAAGCGTATCACTATCACTCCCGACGACATTGACGGCACGGCAGAGCGCGTAGGGACGGTATTTACGACGCTGGCCGAGAATCTCGTGCCGGGATCGCGGATCCTGCTCTCGGACGGCCTGATCGAGCTGCGGGTAGAGCGGATCGAGGGTGCGGACGTGGTCTGCGAGATTGTGAACGGCGGAACTTTGGGCGAGAAGAAAGGTATCAACCTCCCCGGGATTCCGGTGAAGGTGCCTTCCCTGACCCCCAAAGACGAAGAGGATCTCGAGTTTGCGATTGCGCAGGGTGTGGATACGGTGGCCGTGTCGTTTGTGCAAACCGCAGAGGACGTGCGCTATGTGAAGCAGCGTGTCACGCAGCTACGATCAGACGCCTGGGTGATTGCGAAGCTCGAGAAGCCACAGGCGATCGAGCACCTGGACTCGATACTGGAGGTTGCGGACGGGATCATGGTGGCGCGAGGCGATCTGGGAGTGGAGGTTCCGCCGGAGAAGGTGCCAGCGCTGCAGAAGCACATCATCCGTCGCGCTTCGGACTACCGCAAGCCGGTGATTACGGCGACGCAGATGCTCGAGAGCATGATCGAGAACCCCCGACCGACGCGGGCTGAGGCGTCAGATGTGGCGAATGCGATCTATGACGGGACGGATGCCGTGATGTTGTCGGGGGAGTCAGCGGCCGGCAAGTACCCGGTTGCGGCGGTGCAGATGATGGCAACGATCGTTGCGGAGACCGAGCACCAGATCCGGCTGGACCCGCCGCCGCGTCCGCAGAGGAAGCGGGCTGCGCGCCTGAGTGTGGCGGAGACGATCTGCGAGTGTATGGCGCACTCCACTGAAGACCTTGATTTAGCGGCGATCGCGATTTTCACGGAGACCGGATCTACGGCACGCCTGCTTTCGAAGTACCGACCTGATCCACCGGTTTATGCGATGAGCCCGTTTGAGCCGGTAATCAACCGAGCGATGCTGCTCTGGGGTACCTATCCCCTGCTTTGCGAGCGGTTCCGGGATACCGACAAGCTAGTCAATATGGCGGAAGAGATCCTGGAACGGCACGGATACGTGCAGAAGCGGCAGATTGTTGGGATTGTAGCGGGAACACGGACGCTCTCGGGGGCCACAAACTTCATGCGGCTGCACATGGTTGGCGACCGGGACGTGGAATCTTAGGATGGCGAACTTGTGGACAGAAGAGGCCGTCCTATTGGACGGCCTCTCTTTTGTGACATGAGAACGGTGATATAGCGTTAGACGGCCAGCTTGCGGCGGAGTACACCGACGACGCCAAGGGCACCGGTTCCGAGGAGCGCGAGCGAGCCGGGCTCCGGGGTGACGGTCGTGGGCGGCGTGGCCGAGATGGAGGCATTGAAGCTCGCGGTCTCAGTACCGATCTGCGGGCCACCGTTTACGCCGAGGAGCTCGAAGTTGGTGGTGATAGGCGGAACGGTGTAGAGGCTAAGGGCAATGTTGCTGGAACCAACGAGCGAGAGCCCGACACCGTTGAAGTCAAATGGGGCGATCGTGGAGCCGGTGAAAAGGTTGTCGTTGCCGGCAAAGCCGCCGACGGGCAGCAGAGCGAGCGAGTAGGTGCTTCCGCCGTACATCACGGACCCGGTGGCTGCGGTGATGACAGCTGGGCCAGTCGAACCGGCGAAGGTGAGGGCACCGGAACCAGAGAAGGTAGCACCGGTGAAGTTGAAGTTGAGGTTGTCGGCCAGCGCAGAGGTGCAAGGCAATGCGGAAAGCGCAAGACCGCTGAGGAGGATGGCGAACTTTTTCATGTGTGCTCCTTGTGTGCTCCTTTGGGGCTAGGTGGTGCGGTACAACAGAAGTGTTATTGCCGATATGTGTTGCAGGTGATGAACCAATCCAAGAACGTTCCACCGCTTTCATAACAAAAGGCTTGTAGAGGGCCCTAACGGCCGGCTTGGGCAAATCGTGCAAGAAATTGCAGTGTTTTAGGAATTTCCTTACCACCAGGTCTGCGTGAGGTGCCCTGAGATGCGCCGAACTGCGCTGCAAGTGAAGATGCTTGACGAGAACGGGAAAGGTGAAGAGAGCCCGCAGATGGTAGAGGCTCCCGGGTCGACAAGCCAGGTACGAAGGTGCTTGGAGGGCTGGCGACCGTCGGAGGATGTGTCACCCTGTGCGTTTAGTGCCTTTGCGTTATGGCAGAGACATGAGCCGGCTCGAAGGTTCTAGGGATGCGCAGAAGAGTGTCGTATGCTGGCGGGACGATGCGACCTGCACGATGCTTTGCTTGGCTGCTGGCGATGCTGTGCGTCCGGGGTGAAGCAAGCCAGATCTTACCGACCATCAAGAAGGACCCCAGCGGGTACGCGAGGGTAGTTGTGCTGTGGCCGGGAGGTGCCCCTGGAGCTTTAGGGGACAAGGATATCGACGTCCCCAAGCTGTACTGCTATCCCTTGCGGGAGGAGAAGGTGCATGGCGAACGGCCGGAGCACCTGGAACCTCGGGGAGAGCGGGCAGCGGTGATCGTGATGCCGGGCGGAGCGTATCGCACGCTTGTGATGGAGAAGGAGGGAGCGGCGGCGGCGCGGTGGCTGAACGAGCATGGAGTAGAGGCGTTCGTGCTGGAGTACCGACTTGGTCCGAAGTATCACTTTCCGGCACCGATGCTGGATGGAGCGCGAGCGATCCGCTACGTCCGGAGCCACGCTGCGGAGTTGGGAGTTGCAGCAGACAAGGTTGGCGTGTGGGGGTTCTCGGCCGGTGGGCATCTGGCGGGGTACCTGGCTTCGGTAAACGATTCTGGAAACCCGAGAGCAGTGGACCCAGAGGAGCGAGTAAGCGACCGCCCGGACTTTGCGATTCTGTCTTATGCGCGACTGAGCATGGACGCGTCGATTCCCCGGCCCACAAACCTGGAAGCCCTGATTGGCGAACATCCCACGCAGGCAATGATCAACGAGATCTCAGTTGATCGGAGAGTGACAAAGACTACCGCACCAAGCTTTATATTTTCGACCACGGAAGATCAGCAGGTAAATTCCCTGAACGCAACGGCCTACTACGACGCGTTGAAACGCGCGGGCGTGCCCGCTGAGTTGCATATTTTCGAGCGTGGGCCGCATGGCGCTGGACTTGGACAGGGGCTGAAATCTCTGCCCGGCCTCGGTGTTCTGGAGACGCTGGTGGAGAACTGGATGGAGATGCACGGGTGGATCGGCGCTGATCGCTAGGCCACGCGCGTGACACATTTTAGGGATAGCGAAGGCTCGGCCAAGACTCAATCCTATAACCGATGCTGAAAGACAGTGTTGGCAAACTGGTGCGCGGTGGTGGATGCTAGTACAGCTACAACTACCACCATGCGTCCTTGCACCATTTCTGCTCCTGTCTGTCGCGACAACCATATTGAGTTGAGGTGATCGTGAGGAGCTGTGACTCGGGAGTGCGCGCGTTTGGATCGCGCATATGTAGGAACGCGCTACCGGTAGCCGTTGTGGCAGCGGCGGCGGGATGCCTCTGGTGGTTGATGACACGACATCTCCAAGGTTTGACTGTGGGCGCGATGCTTTCGATTGTTTGGCCGTGGACGCCGAAGGGCCGGAGCGCCAAGGGACCTGAACGTCAGAAGGTCGAAGAGGAACGAACTCGTTTTCTGGCCGCAGCCGACACGAGCCTGGATGCGTTCGCTATTCTGGACGCCGTGCGGGACGACTCAGGCAAGATCACGGACTTCCGCTTCACCTATGCGAATGCGAACGCAGACAAGCTGATTGAGGATCGTCCGGGGGGGCTTGCGGGCAAGCTGCTGAAGGCTGTGCTGGTGATGCCTGCCGAAGGCGGCTTCATGGAAACGCTGTGCACGGTTGTGGATGTTGGCGTGCCGGCACGTGCGGAGGTTGAAATCGTCGGCAACCCCCTGGTAAGGGCGTCCTGGATTCGGTACCAGATCGTGAAGCTGGGAGACGGGGCGGCGATTACCTTCAGCAATATCAGCGAGGCAAAGGAGACGGAACAAAAGTTCAAGCAGCTGGCCGAGTTTACGTCTTCGATCTTCGAGAATGCCCCTTTCAGCATGTTTGCTGCGGATGTGGATGGTGTGGTGACGGCCATGAACCGGGCTGCTGAGAAGCTGAGCGGGTACAGCCGGGAAGAGCTGGTGGGCAAAGCTCCGTTGACGCTGCTGCACGACCGCAAGGAGCTGGCGGAGCGGGCCAAAGAGCTTGGGCTTTCCTCGGCGATGCCGATGGAGGGCTTTGAGGTGCTGACGGCCAAGGCGGCCAAGGGGGGAATGGAGGAGCAGGAGTGGACGCTGGTACGGAGCGATGGCGTTCGCATTCCGGTGAATGCCGCAGTCAGAGCGCTGACCAACGATGCTGGCGAAGTGACCGGATTTGTGAGTATCGAGTTCGACGTTACGGAGCGCCGGGCCATGATGGATTATGTGACCCACCTGGCGACGCATGATCAGCTTACGGGACTGGTTGGGCGGGCGGTGCTGCAGGACAGGATCGTCCAGGCAGTGGAGAGGGCGCGGAGGTATGGGACGAAGGTGGCGATCTTTGTCCTGGATCTGGACCAGTTCAAACGGATCAACGATCTTCTGGGGCACTGGGCCGGGGATCAGGTGCTGCTGGAGACGGCATCACGGCTGCGGCAGGCGGTGCGCAGCTCTGACACGGTAGCGCGCATGGGTGGGGATGAGTTCGTTGTGGTGATGGAAGATATCACGAGCATTGCCGACGTGGAGCACTGTGCGACCACCCTGGTGACACGATTTGCGCCTGAGATGTCGGTGGAAGAACACATGCTGCACGTGTCGGCAAGCGTTGGTGTGTGTATCTATCCGGATTTCGCGGGAGATGCACGATCACTCTTAAAGTGGGCGGACGCGGCGATGTACGCGGCCAAAGAGGGGGGGCGTGATCAGTTTCAGCTGTTCAGCGAAGATATGCTGAAGGACAAATCAGATCGCCTCTCCATGGAGCGCTCCTTGCGGCAGGCGATTGCGCGCGACGAGCTTCGACTGCACTACCAGCCTTATGTCTCGCTCGTCACTGGCGAGGTGGTGGGGATGGAGGCTCTGCTGCGCTGGGAGCATCCAGAGCTAGGGTTGCTGCTGCCGGCGAGCTTCATCGGTCTGGCGGAGGAGACCGGACTGATTATGCCGCTGGGCGAGTGGGCGATTACGCGGGCGTGTGCGGAAGCGAAGGGGATGTGCGACGAGCTGGGGATGAATCTGATCCTGTCAGTCAATCTGTCACCGAGGCAATTCCAGCAGAAGAACCTGATCGAGGTGATGGAGACGGCATTGAAGGAGAGCCGCCTGCCGGCCAAGTGTCTCGAGGTCGAGATCACCGAGAACACCTTAATGGTGAACTCGGCGGCAACGTTGGCCAAGCTGCAGAAGATGCGCGAGCTTGGGGTCCGGATCGCGATTGACGATTTTGGGACGGGTTTCTGCAACTTCAATTACCTGCTGGAATATGCGGTGGACCGGCTGAAGATCGATCAGCATTTCGTGAAGCTGGCAGCAACGGAGGCGAACGCAGCTGCGGTGGTAAGGGCGATCATCGCCATGTCGCATGGGCTGAATATCAAGGTTGTGGCCGAGGGCGTGGAGACGGAAGAGCAGCTGCGGTTTCTTGTCAGAAAGCGCTGCGACGAGGCGCAGGGTTACCTCCTGGCGAGGCCGGTACCAGCCAGCGCGTTCTGTGAGACGGTGCGGGCGTGCAGCGCGGTTGCGATGCTGCGTACGGCATAGCTGCCGCGATCGTCGGATTGGATCGGGGATGAACCTGCGGTCCCTCGGACACATCCAAGCTACGATGAGCCAAATGATCGATGCAGGTGTGCGGATCGGCCATGTCCACCTAAAGGTGGCGAACCTCGAACGAGCTTTGGCTTTTCACTGCGGGGTACTCGGGTTCGAGCTGATGCAGCGATTGGGAAACTCGGCTGCGTTTATCTCGGCCGGCAGCTACCACCACCACATAGGCCTGAACACGTGGGGGACTGAGGGCGGCAGACCGCCTGCAGCAGGTACAACGGGGGCTGTATAATCTGGCGATCGTGTACCCGAGCCGGGCTACACTTGGCGATGCCTTGGTACGATTGATGCGGGCCGGGGTTTCACTCGATGGAGCGGCAGACCACGGTGTGAGCGAGGCACTTTATCTGCGCGATCCTGATGAGAACGGCGCGGAACTGTACTGGCATAGGAGCCGGGAGGACTGGCCTCAGGACGCCGGAGGGAGACTCGGGATGTACACGCGCCCGCTGGACCTCGGAGAGCTACTGAAAGCCATCGGTGATGCGGGACGGAGCAGAGTAGGGGGCGAGGTACTCGAACATTCCTGCCCTCGGCTCACTAGGCTGCATCGAGCACTGCTGAATGCCGTACCAGTGTCTGAGAAGGCGTGGCTTTCGTTTTAACAGGAACCATCTTCTGCGCGCGGCCTCTCACGATGAAGACAGCCGCGAGAAGGATCAGGAGAATTGCGATACCGGATGCGATGACGATGCCCAGAAAGTTCGGTCCCTTGGGCCAGTTTTTGTCGACGGGAGAGGTCGGAAGGCTCATGAAGATAGGATGCCCCAAAAGCGGCATGTAGGTGTACCGCCATGCCAATTCCTCTGATCGTTGGCGGCTCGTTACGCTCCATCAAGATCATGAGGTCTGGCCAAGGTCAAAGCGTTAGAGTCAGATATGTCAGACGACTCGACTATTGCTGCTCCGGCGGATCAGGTGGTAAATCCCGAGGAGGATGATGGCACCCAGCAATGACATCAGAAAGCCGGCCGACTGATCCGGACCGTAGTGGCCGACCATGCGGCCGAGGTAGGTGCCCAGAAACGCACCTGCGATGCCGATGATCATGGTCACGAACATGCCACCAGGATCCTTGCCGGGCATGATGAGTTTGGCCAGCGCTCCGACCACAAGACCGATGATTGCGACCCAGATCAGATGAAACATTTATGCGTT
>JAABUZ0100002496.1_pt1 | contig 30313 bp, 36 predicted proteins | sample 5562091 | NCBI WGS metagenome assembly JAABUZ01 (sample SAMN12813069, study PRJNA571459) | rock metagenome | isolation source: Antarctica rocks | place: Antarctica: Victoria Land, Linnaeus Terrace sud | collected 2015-12-21
GGCCGACGTGCGGGTCCACTTGAGCGCCCACCACCCCGCTGCCGTCCTTTGGCCCGTCCTCGCTCGTGCCGCCCACGCCTACGCCTACTCCCCGTGAATAATCCGGGCTAGGTAGCCCAGCTGCATCGCCTGCCCCTGCCCACAGAACGTGTAGGCGAAAACCTTGAGAAGGCGGGAGGCGGCGAGCGTCTTCGACTCGCTAGCCAGGTGGTCCACGACCTCATCCGACACGAGAACGATCAGCTTGGCACGGGCGCGGCTTGCCAGCACGTTGAAGCGCTCTAGGCCGAACAGGAATTCTTCCTCGTCGCGGATGGCGTCGGTGTCGCCAAGTGCAAAGGTTGCCAGGATCACGTCCCGCTCCTGTCCCTGAAAACGCTCGACGGTGTCGACCGCGCCGCGGATGGCGGCGGCCGAGACGCCCGACCCCGCGAAGATGTGCTGGAGGCGGCTGATGACCAGTCCCTGCTGGGCGCGGTGGGGCGTGACGATGCCGACGCCACGATCCCAGAAATCTGCCGGGGTGTACGGGGTGCCCGTGGTGGGCAGGACCCGCCCCGTCGCCCTGTCGCGCTCGCCAAGCAACTGGTCGCCCAGCCGCCCATGTAAGAGCCAGGTGAGCGCCGCCACGCTGTCCGCTTCAAACCGATTCCACTGAGAGCTCCTGCCTTCGGGATACAGGAAGCACACTGCTGGCTTGGTTGGGTCCAGAAGCGCCGCCCAGGCCGGCGTCCAATGCAGGCATGTCGGCCAGCCTGTCGGCGGCTCGGATGATGCGCTGGTGGGCAGACCACCCACCATCTCTATCCTGAGGTCGGGCGAGTAACTGGAGAGACTCGCCCCGTACCCCGCCTCGCGTGCAAACGACACGAGCGTGGCGTTCGCACGGTAGTTGGTGTCGAGCATGAGATCCGGGACGCGGTGCACATCGCGGCAGAAGGTGTAGAACGACCCCACCATTGCGGCCAGACCTTCAGGCGGCTCGGCGGCGTGGATGGGGGCCAGCTGCCGCGGGTCGCCCGCGAGCACGAGGCTGCCGCCCTCCGCCAGCGTGCACAAGGGCAGGATCGCGTGGGCGACGTCCATCTGGCTGGCCTCGTCTACCAGGATAAGATCGAACAACCCGCGCAGGTCCAGTGAGCCGTTGTCCTCATTGCCGAGGAGGTTGTACGTCTGCTCGGCGGTGGCGGCGACGATGGTGACGCCAAAATCCCCATTCGTCTCCGAGACTTGCTCCCCCCTTTCCAGGCGGCCTCGAAGGGCTCGGAGCGTGTCGCCAGGCATCGCGGTGTTGACCTCGACATCCACCCCAACCGGAACCCAGGGGTCCTGGCTGCGGGCACGGGAGCCTGAGCGCAGCCTCGCTAAGCGTGCGCCCGGCGCCAGGCTCGGGTGCGCATCCAGGCGCTCAAGCACCCCGCGCAGCACATTGTCGATAGCGGTGTAGGTAAAGGCGGAGACCAGGATGCGAACTGGGCGGCGTTGGAGCGACGCGGCGGCGGCGGCCCCTAGGATGATGGCGACTGCCGTGGTGCTCTTGCCAGTCCCCGGCGGACCCCAGATCAACTGCAGGCGGCGGGACAGGCCTTGCCTCCAGGCCTCCCACTGGGTGGGATTGAGGCTGATGCCCGCGGCCTCCAACGCTTCCCGCACCGCTGCCAGGTCGCGCGGCACCGGCGCCGCGTGCAAGCCTGCTGCTCCCCACAGCACATCGGAGGCAGGCGTCGGGTTCACGCGGTTCGGTCCGCGACCAATCGCCGGCCCGATAGCGCGGGCCGCCAGCCGGCCCGCTAGAGGGTTGTCCCGCGCCATCTGCGGGTAGCCGATCGCGCGCAGTGCGTTCCGCAGCTTCTTGACCAGGAACTCTTTATGCGTCGGGTCGAGCATCACGTCGACCGAGAGGTTGGCCAGTCCCGCGTGCTCCAGGTCGTCGAGCAGGCCCGGGAGTCGCTGGTCAGGGTCGACCGCGAGCAACCGACGCTCGCGGTCGATTCCCGCGACGCTGACGCCAACGAGGCGCTCCAGTCGATCCCACCGCCGTGTGTAGTAGGGCCCCGCCAGGTTTGTGCCTTCGATCAGCGACAGCAGCACCCGGTCGAGGAAGCCAGCCTCGGCCGCCGGGGCCAGCGCCCGGTCAAAGTCGCCCGGCTTGACCTTTAACTCCCGCGAGCCGGGCGCCAGGCGGTAGACGCGCCGGTACTGGCGGGGGCCGAGCCCCAGGTAGGACAGTGCCTCGGCCTCTTCCTCGCCCACCAGCCGCTGCTCCAGCCGCGCGCTCTTGAAGCGTGCCTCCCGCTCATGCGCCGGCCTTGATCGGTCCTGCTGGACTTCGAACGCGTCCAGCGCCGCGTTCAGCTTGGCGAACGCCAGCCAGAGTTGGCTGTCGGCGCCGAGCTTGTCCTCGCGCGGGACCGGGCCAAGCCGCCGAATCAGGGGCGCCTCCTGCGTCAACTTTCCTCGCAGGTCTGTCCCCAGCCGGTAGACGACCGAGCGCAGTGCGAACAGGCGCTTACCGATCGTCTCTTCCATTTCGGCCAGCCGGCGCGCCCAGTTGGGTGCGTGAGCCCAGATCTCGTGAGCGCGCTCAGACGGAATCTGATCAGACAGCTCTCCTTCGAAGAGGGGATGGACGCTAAAGCGTGCTTGGTTGGGCGTCAGGTGAGGCGGGTGATAGGCTCGCGCCACGTCTAGCAGGCTGTAGTAGTGGGCGACGGGTGCAGCCACGAGCGGGCGGACCACCTCCTTCACCACGGTAAGTGCGGAGGGACGACTGATGAGCTGCGGGTTGGGGAGCAAGTCGTCGGGTGGGAACAGCCAGGCGAGACGGCTCAGCCGCCGATCCGCCAGGATAGCGTCCAGGTGCCGACCGACGACGCGCGCGAAGTGCTCCTGCTGGAGAGTGTCCCAAACGTAGAACTGGACGGTGCTCTCCCGCACCTGATTGGCTGGCAGTGGTGGCTGAGTGTTGGCCGCCGTCTCCCTGCGAGCAGTGTCCTGCCCCTCAACCCAGGTCAGCATCCCGTCGATGTCCGTCAGGAAGCGGAGCAGCTCGCGGCGCTCGGCGGCAACGTCCCGCTGGTCGACTGGGTACACTCGGGCCTCCCAGCGCCGCCGCTCGGCTGCGTCGGGGGTGAGGTCCTCGCGTGGCCGGGGCTCTTGCCACATTGCCTCCAGGCCGAAGGCGAAGGTGATGGCAGACGCGATGTCGAAATCCGCAGATACGTACACTTGGAGTGCGGCCCACTTGGGCAGAAGAGCTGTCGAGCCGCTTCCAGTGGCGAGCGCTGCCTCCTGGATCTCTAACGCCAGGGCTCGCGCCGAGACCACGGTCCGCTCGGCCCGGAGGTCCTGGTGGCCGTCGAATACCGCATCACCTGGGTCACGGTGGGCCAGGTCGGCCACGCCCGCTAGCCCGCGCTCGGTGAGCGAGGCGCTGGCACCCCGGCCAAGGAAGGCCACCTGGCTGAGGTGGTCCTGGCGGGCCGCAGTAGGCATACAGTGGGCCGGATCCCCCCTTGCATCGTTCCGTGGGTAACCAAGGTACTCGCAGCCAGTGCAGCGGTTGTCAACGTGGAAGGGGATAGTCTGCCACGCACGGGCAGCTAGCACTTCGGGCAGGTCCCGCTGGAGGATCTGGCGCAGGCGTAGCGCGAATACGTCGAAATGGGCAGGTTCGAGGTCCTGCTCAAGAGCTGCCAGGAGCTGGGTTGTATCCACTACCCCGCCGAGGCGCTCTAATTCGCGGTGGGTTCTCCGCAGATGAGACGCGTCGTGAGAGCCCGCCCAGATCGCCCCGTCAGGGACGACCACGAAATGCCTCTCCCAGTCGTGGTCGGCGAGCCAGCCGGCCAATACCATGCCGTAGTAGGCCACCTCCGCGAAGTAGCGGGCGCCAGGGTGCGAGGTCAGCTTGATGTCGATGACCCGCAACTGGCACCGGGTGTCTTTGGGCGAGAGGGGCTCAGTTGCCCCATCCGGGCGAACCTGTCGGTCGAACCGGCCTGGCTCGCAGACCTGGATCAAGTCGGGACGGACCCCGGCATAGGTCAGGCCGAACTGCTGACCGTAGTGGGCTATCGCCAGCGCCTGCTGGAAGGTAAGACCGACCGCGTACTCGGCCTCCACCAGGAAGCGGCTGGGGGCGGCCTGAGCTAGAGCCTGGGCGAGCGGCAGTCCCCCATAGCGTGTCTGCCCTGATGCATGGGGCCGTGGCATGCCCACGACGTGGTCGGCGCCCAGCGTGCCCGCCAGGTCGGCCACTTTCTCGGCCTCCCATTGGCGCCCTTCCTCCGTGATCGCGACGAGGCCAGGGCGGGGAGTCTGCGGCTCGGGGATGCCGAGGGCCTGCCGCGCGCCCATGAATTCGGCCTTGTGCGGGCGCAGGTAGGCGGCGAACGCCTTCTTGCAGTCGGTACTGATGTACTTGCTCAGCGCCTCCTTGCCGAACTGGGCTTGCGCAAGTGGGTGCTGGGACATCAGGAGGCCTCCATGGAGCGGAGCCCCCGAGGCTCACCGTTGGCCATGCCCGCCTCAGTCAACGCGAGCTGCAGCGGCACGAGGGTTGCGTCGTGCACGGACTGGGTTTGGTGGCCGTGCGCGCCGCATCCCATGCGGGCGAACAGGCCCAGGGCGGCCGCAGCGAGCGAGGCCCGTAGGAAGTTGGCCCGGTCCGCCTCGCGGAAGAGCCCGCGTGAGGAGGAGGCCAGACGACCCGACCAACGGTCGGCATGGGCGTGCGCGGCCAGGCGGTCCGTGCCTGAGAGAGCAAGCTGCCGCTCCCGAGCGTAATTGTGGGTGGTGTGGCTGGCCTGGCCCGAGGGGCGGGCCAGCACGAATACGGCGTCCCAGAGGGCGGTGCCGTCGTGAGTGTGCAGGCTGCCGGGGCCCTCACCGAGCATAGGGAAGAGCTGAATCGGACTCAGATCTGAGGTGGCGATGGCGCGGGCCAGGGCCGCCCAGGCACCCGGCGCGTGGTGACGGTAGGTGAACGCCATCCGCCCGCCCGGTTTCAGCACGCGCGCGATCTCCCCGAAGCAGCGGCCGAGAGCGTCGCCGAATGCCGCAGCCGCCGCTTCGTCGCGCCGTCGGGTGGCCAGGCAGTGTTCAAAGGCAAGTCGATCCTGGTCATCCCCGTGGACCAGGCCGAACTGCTGAAGCCACGGGAAGAAGAAGTCGGACAGCTCGGGGTAGGCAATATTGTCGAAGTAGGGCGGGTCGGACAGGACGAAGTCCACGCTCCCCCTCGCAAGCGGGAGCGGCGCCTGGGTGCCCTCGCTGTTAGCGTGAATGATGCGGCGCGCCGCCTGTGGCGACGAAGGCGGCCGCGGTCGAGTCATCACGAAGCCGCCGTCGACGACTGCCTCCTTGGGCGCCCTGGCGTCCTCGATCGCCCGCTGCACCTGACGCACCGCATTGGGGTAGGTGCCACGACCGATGCCGTCTAGCCATGGGTTGACCTCAACTGGGCGGGGGATGTGTCGGTAGGCACGCAGCGAGAACAGCGGGGTCACGCGCCGATAGCCGCCAGCGTACCCTGTCATGACGCAGTTGGTGGTGAGGTGGTCGCTGTAGGCCAAGGCCAGAGCCTCGCGCCCGGGACCAGCCACCCCGCTGATAGCCTCCCCAAGCAGGGACAGGTGGAGTAGTTGGCGGGGGAGAAACAACTCCCGGTAGCGACGGTAGCCATAGGCGGTCAGGCGGTCGTCTGCCCGCTCGATGTCAGGAATGGCGCGCTCGGGGACGAAAGGCAGCGTCCCGTCAGGCTGCCTACGCGCCGCCAGAGCCTCTGCGGCGGCCTCGACCCTCACCCGATCCGCCCTCGTTGCGGCTTTGAACGACCGACGCGATAGAGGCACGCGGCGGCCCTTGACGTCGGGGTCGAGCGTCTCGAGCGCGAAGAGGCGGAAACGAGGTGGCTTACCGGTTCTGCGCGCGCCGTCGATCAGCCGCTCGCCAGTGCCGCAGTGGGGGCAGGTGAGCTTCCCGTAGCTAACTGTCCCCACCCCAATGGCGGTGCGGGCGCCGCCGCAGTGGGAGCAGCAGAGGTGTTTGCGCGAGGCGGGCAAGTCCTGGACGGCGTGGCACAGGCGGCAAAAAGCCCACTGGCGGCCAGCAGCCCCCTTCATCGCCTCGTAGGCCAACTGGTGGTGTGGGTGAGCCTCGACGGCCACGCCACAACGGCCGCACTCGACCACCTGTACCCAGAAGTAGTGTAGGACGGTAAGCGGCCGGCCATCCTGCCCCTCTGTTGTGTAATAGGGCCGTAAGCCTTCACCCACTTCGCGTTGCAGTCGCTCGACCGCTGGTCTGACGTTCGGCATCTCGGCCGCGCGCGTCTCGAAGTCCGTGACCGCGCAGGCGACCGCGTCCACGTCAACGCCGACCACGTGCGCGCCAAGGCGCTGCGCCTCAATCACACTGGTGCCGCCGCCCACGAACGGGTCAAGCACGGTGCGCCCCCGCAGGTCCACTCCAGCATAGTAGGCTGGCCAGAAGTTGTCCCCTTCGGGCAGTGCCGACGCCGTCAGCAGGGCGCGGAAGGCGCTCCCAAACCGTCGTGCGAACCACTTGTGTGCCTGGTAGATCTGGCGCGGCCGCTGCGCCTCGCGCAGGGCGATGAGAGCGAGCTCCTCCACCGGCAGGTCTCCCATGTCGAGGAGTGTGGGGGCAGGAGAAGCGTCCGGGCCACGGTCGTCATCCTCGAGACTCCATTCCACCTGTGTAGAGTAGGTCACTCGATCTTCCCAAGCATCCCCAGCCCCCCAAGGCTACACCCGAGTGGGCTCAAGTGACTGCTATCGATGTCGATGACTCGCCTGCTGCGCTCAAGTGCCTACGCCTCGCCAGCAAGCCGGGCCCAGGATATTGCAGGAGTTCTCAGTCCCCGAGTGTCGCCAGTGGGTCGGAGCGCTGAGCGCGTGCGTCGGCGAGCGCCACGGCGAAGCCGGCGCGGGGCGGCAGCCCGAGCGACCGATAGCCGAGCTCCTCGGCGGCTACATCGCCATACAGACAGGCGAAGGCCTCGGGATAGGCGGCGGTGTCCAGGTAGGGCGTGATGATGTCCCGCGCTCGGACCAGCTTATCGGCGCCAAGAGTGGGCCGATCGACGGCGAAAGCGCCCGCGAGCCCTTCCTGCATCAGCATCGCCCGCAACGTCGTGGGCAGGCCATGCCGGCGCTGGTACGCCAGCCGGTAGATCGCCCCGAGGAGCTCCTGACGGATCTCGTCTGCGCTCGGCGACTCGGAGGTCCACAACAGGCCGATGGCGAACGGTCGCTTCAGCGCACCGCGGCCCGGGAAGCGGACACTGGCCTCAGTGGTGTAGCGGTTGGTCCACCCGCCGGCGACGTCGTCGGCCAACACGAGCGACGCTGTCATCTCGCCTGCCAGGCCGCCCATCCGCGCCTGGGCCTCCTCAGCCGCCGCCGCGCCGATCTCCTCGGCTCCGAGCGCCAGCAGGTCGTCGAGCTTCGCGATGGCGTGCTCGCGGGCCATCGGATTGGCCACCCCGATCGGCAGCACGACGTCGTCCGTGCCGCCGGTCATGGTGGCCACGTAGCGCTGGAAGCGCCGCATGTCGCGCGGTAGCCGGTACAGCTCCCGCAGCGTGCCCAGGACCGGCAGGTAGATGATGTGCATGACAGGCGGCCTCTTGGGACGGATGATGCGCCACCGGCTCAGCAGTCGACGGCGGGCCCAAGTCCTGGACCGCTGACTGGGACGCGGCCCGATCTTCCACGAGGCGCAATGATGGGCGACATGGAAGGCTGGCACGTGACTGGGATAGCCACGGCTGTCACGAGCGGCGACGCGGAGGCTCGCCTGGAGCAATGGACGGGAGACGGAAAGGGCGACTCCGGACGTGTGGCCTGGCGTACTACGCGCTCCGCGGGACCACCAGGCCGCGCCGATCCTTGGGCTCGCGCACCCGGGCGTGTGCTCCGCCCCGGCTTCTTCGGACCCACCGACGAGCGCGCCGAGGAGCAAGGGAAGGAGTTCTTAACGCTTCCTAGTACGCTCACCACCATTTTGGCCAATTCTGAACTCAGCATGGGCACTCAGGGCGCGAGAGTTTTTTGCACTCTAGCGGGTTGCCGTCACGGCGTTGTCACGCCTGTTGAGAGGCTGTCCAGTCGTGCCCCAGGCCAACGACTCTCCAAACGCACGCAACGGGCGCCTTATCCCACTCGTCCGCGGCGTGCCAGCCGGCAGCGACAACGAACATCAGGCCGGTTCGTGTGGGCAACCACGTGGAATTGTTCAAAACCCGCCCGCGTGTCACGCCGCTGTCACACCCCACGTCCTAGACTGGCCGCGTGTTCGACGTGTGGTCGGCGACCGCAACAGCCGATAGGGACGGCGTCCAACCCTGGAACCGGCGGGATGCCCGTACGGGTATCGGAGCATGCTCTCCCGCAACGGGTCCAAACCGACCGAGCGGCCTGCCTCAGCCGTGGCTGTCCCCGAGCATCACCTGCTCCTGGGCAGCCGATCAGAGGTGTATCTCGACCAGGGAGGTGCCCTAGCGGCTGACCTTCCGCCCCTAGACGACGGTTCTGAGCGAGGGCTTCACGGCAGGCGCTGACGGTCGGAGCGAGGCACCATACGCGCGCGCCCCCCTATGAGTCGCTCATGGCCTGGACAGCCTTTGCCTGCACAGCAGGCCCGGAGGTACCTTCGATGCCGGAGTCGACCCGCACGATGGCATTCACGCATCTCAGTCGACCCGCGCCGGTGTGGTGGCGTGCCGTGCATCCGTGACTTCCGCACCCCGGTTGCCACCGTGGTTGCCATGGCGGCCGACAGCCTGACCCCAGACGAGATCATTGCGGAACTCCCGGACCTCGAGGTCGAGGACATTCGTGCAGCGCTCCACTACGCACCCGAGGCGATCCGGGAGCCCGAGCTGCCGTAGCCACTGGCAGCTGACACCCGGCATTCGGCTGCCCGCACGGGGCGAATGGTCCTGCCAGATGGAGCCGCATGCCCCCTGCCGAGCAACTCTAAGGAACGTTCAAGGAACATTTGGTGCTACATTATGGGAACCATGGTTGCCCTTCTTGACCACACTCTGCTTGAGGCACACGATCCGGCCACCGGCCGCTACGATGCCCTGCGCATCGGCCAGAGCCTGGGCCTGTCAGTGGCCGAGATGGCCCAGGTGCTCGGTTGGACCGGCCGCGGGCTGCGCAAGAACCCCACCTCCCCGCGCCTGCAGGAGCCACTCACGCGGCTCGTGGCAACCGTGACCTTGCTCCGCGAGCTCCTGGACGGCTCGATGCCTTACGTCCGCGTCTGGCTGCGCGCCCCGCACCCCGCCCTGGGTGGATGCCCGCCCGTGTCCTACCTGCTCGCGGGCCAACTTGAGCCCGTCGAGAATCTCGTTCGCGCTATCGCCAGCGGTCAGCCAGACTGATGCGGCCCCGCGACGCACTCGTCGTCGCGGTCCAGCGCTTGCCAACCAGCCCCTGCCAGGGCGTCGCCTTCCGTCTCATCCTGGCTCGGTACGCCACCACGGCGCTCTCGAGCATTGGGTCGCTGCGCACGGGCGGACGCTACAACATGCCGGGCCGGTTCGAGGCACTGTACCTGGCCACGAGTCCATTGACCGCGCTGCTGGAGGTCGAGGCACTGGTCCAGACTGTCGAGGGACTGCGGGGCATTAAGGGACCGCCGCGCATCCTGCTGTCCGTGGACTACCGCCTCCAGGCGGTCGCCGACCTCACAGAACTGCCGACCCGACAGGCACTCGGGACGACCTTGGCAGAGCTCCGCGCACCGTGGCGTCCGCTGAACGCAGCCGGCGAGGTCGCGCCGACACAGGTGCTCGGCGAGGTAGTCCACGAGCACCCGGGTATCGAAGCGCTGCGGGTGCCTTCCGCGCGCGAGCCATCGACCGACAACCTGGTCGTCTTCCCAGATCGCCTCCAGGGTGGGAGCGGCCTACGGGTCTTCGACGACTCGGGGCTGATCGACGCCCACCTGCCTTGAGGTCCGGCCGCCGCTGACCGTGACGCTGCCACGAGTCTGTCGAGCCTGAGCTGAGTTGGTCCGGCCCGATCGCGGCCTAATGCTGCACGGTTGCAGTCGGCATCGCCCCCAGCCAGAACGCCGCCACACGCCGTGTTGCCCAGCTGCGTTGATCGGTCTACCAGGCGTCTGGGCGCGTGGTCTTCGCCGTCGGCGTCGACCGTGAGCCCCGCGACATCTATCTAAAGAAAGGAGGTGAGGCCTCTGGACTGAGCTGGTCCACGTCCGGGCCCATACATGGAAAGAGCCCTGGTCAGCGAGCTCACCGCTCGTCGATCGGGGCTCTTCGCTTTGCCGCCCTGTTAGCGCAGGTCGGCGTTCGGGGGCTTGCGCCCCACGAAAGGACATCTGCGTGTCCGACCTCAGTGTAGCACCAGCAGTCGCGACCGGTACGACTGCTGCCTTGAACACTGACCCTATCGCTCGTCTCCACGCTCGTATCGAGGCTCAGATGGCGTTGTCCGAGCTCGAGCGCGCCGTCGCTCGGCTCGAACGCCAGCTGCTCCCCGACCCCAGAACCTGGCGCGTCTCTCAGCAACACGCCCGCCGCGCTCTGTCGTCCACGAGCGTCTAACAGGTAACCGCCAGCGGGGAGCCCACTCTCGGGCTCCCCGCGTTCCTCTGGACCGGAGCCTGGTCGCCAGGCAAGGGACCTACGGCGGGATCCATGGGTGTCCGGTCCCCGGCCACGATCGCTGGTGACGGGACCGGCGGTTTCGCCGCATTCGGCGCAAAGGAGGTACGCCCGCTGACCCTCGGTCACCGCCTTGCCATTGCCTACTTAGGGATGGCGTTCCTCCCGCACACGCGGGAGAAAGGAGCAGCTATGAGCTGCATCCGGTGCGCTTCGGTCAAGCGCAACGGGGTGTGGGCCGCCCTGACGGCCCCCGCGCGATGGTTCCACCACTGTGGGACCCGACCGCGCCTCACGGTCCTGAGTGAGGACCAGGCGCAGCGCCAGGGTTTGACACTGGCGGTGTGGCGAGCCTACGACGAGCTCGCCCCCATGCTCGGCGACGTGCCGTGCGTGGCCGACATCGTCGTCAAGAGCAGCCTGCACCGCGTGTTCGGTGCCGAGCTGCGGGCGGCGATCACCGCTGCCCGGCGGGACGGGTCGCCCACCTATGCCATCTGGCTGGCGTTCAAGCCAGATGGCGGGTCGATCGGACCCGATGGCGTAGCAGCGTCCGTGACGGACGTGCTGCTCGCTCTAGCCGAGCACGAAGGGACCGTCTCCCTGGTGCTCGGCATGCCGGTCGCTGTCCCGGCGGAGAAGGGAGACAGCCGCAACGGGGTGGCGCCCCAGCCGCGCGCGGCAGCAAACAAAGAGGCCGAAGGGACCATCATCGCGTTCCGACCCAGTCCCCTCGGCCACGACGCCCCTACACGCAACGGCGCGTAGGTCGTAACTCCTCGGGCGGGCTGTACCAGCAATCCGTCCGAGGGGACTGTAGCGCGACTGGCCGCGACCCGACAATTCTCGTCGGGTCGCGGCCGTTCTCCACATGGGAGACTAGCAATGTCCTCCTCGAACAACGGCACCACAGTTCTGAAGAGCCTCGCCGATCTCGGATCCGCCATCGACATCGAGAGCCTGCCGGCCGGACCCGCGGACTCCACTGACGCCAGCACTGACACGACATCCCTTTCGCCGCTGCCAACGGAGCGGCCCCGCGCTGGCGGTCGCGACGTCGACGCCAGCATCCCCGACGCGGCAGTCTCCCCCATCGACCAGACGCGGCAGCCGCTCGCCGCCCTGATCGCGCAGCTCGCCGACATGAGCAGCGGGCTCGAGGCGATGGCCCGCCAGGATGCCCGAGCGCGCGAGCTGGCCAGCATCGAGCTGGCCCAGTACGAGACCCTGGCCGCCGAGCGACGCGAGGCCGAGCGCGCCCTGGCCGACGCCCGCCAGGTGGGGGCCGCCGCCGAACACTTCGTTGGCCAGGCGTTCACCGACGAGCTACGGGCGCGAGCCGCTCAGCACGCCGCCACCGCGCGCGCCGCTGAGCTGGCCTGCGCGCAGCTGTTGGCCGAGCGCATTCGTGCCGCCGATGAGCTGGCCAGCCGGCCACACCTGGCGCGGGTCCTGGCCGACCGCCGACGCGACGAACAGCAACGCGTGCAGGGCGAGCGTCACGAGGCGGCAGCGCGTGCGCAGCGGTTGGCGGACGGGCTCGAACGCGCCAGCCAGGCGCTGCACCGGGAGCAGCCCGAGGAGGCGTTGGCGCTCTTGCGGCCGCTGGCGGCAGCCTTCCCGGCCGACACTGAGGTCCATCGGCTGCTGGACACCGCGGCGTGGCAGACACGGCGGCAGGTAGTGGCGCCGGCGGAAGAGGCGCTGCGCGACGTCCGCTCGCGGACCTACCGGCAGGACCCCGAGCAGGCCATGGAGCGCCTGGCCGGTGTGGCCATGGACGGCCTGCCCGACGACCTGGCCCGGCAGATGTTCGGCATCTGGTCGGAGCTGTGCCTCAAGGTCGTGCAGCGACGCGGCTGGATCGATGCTCAGCGGTATGCGCCGCGGACCAGCCGTGGGGTGGCGTTCGCCCGCGCGACACCCGAGGGTCCCTTCCAGGTGGTGAGTGCGCTGGGCCTCTCCGACTGGCATGAGGGCGACACCGTCACGTCGCCAGGCGTGTTGCGCATCGCGCGGCCGCTGCAGGAACGCAAGCGGACGGCCACCGACGCGAGCTGAGATCCCGACTTATCGCGTCACGATCTGTGCGGCGACGTGTGGTCATCGGCCCCGCTCGCGGCAGCGTGTCCGCCGAGCGGGGCTGTGGCCACTCGCGTCTCACACGCATCCCCACCTGCAGACCGCACGGGGCCGGCGCTGGCTGGCTCCGTGCGCGACCGGCGTCGTCGGTCTCTAGCCATTCAATCGCAAAGGAATACCTGTATGGCCATCTCTCCCACCCTGCTCGTTCTCGACCTGTACAACCAGAGCAAGCTCGAGCTCTGGCGTTCCGCGGCCAGCGGGCTGGCCTATGGTCCTGAAGGCGCCCGTGCGCTGGTCCAGGCTGGCCTGCACGCCGTACTGGCCTGCCTGCGCACGGAAGCGGCGACCCCGAAGCTTCTGCTCGACTTCTTTGGCTGCCCTCAGGGACCGCTCGGCCCCCAGTTGCGGCTGGTCGGCAGCCTACTGCTCGATCAGGACCCGCAGCTAGGGTGGACGGTTGTCAAGGCTGCCTATTACCACCGCTGGCTCGAGCTCACCGGTCCGTCGGCTGCCGATGCGGTTCCGCGACCATGACGGCGGCCTCGCGGGGCGTCTTGCCCACTGGCCACTCGGCGCCGGCCGCGCTGGAACTCGACCGAACCCTTCCAGGATGGGTGCGCTGATGGGCGTCGCCGTCCTCCTGTTTGCCTGCGCCGCCTGTGGCGCGCCGGCGCAGGCCGACCCGGTTCTGGTGATGTCCGTACCTGCGCGGTGGAACGGCACGGAGTACGTCGCCGACCCAGCCGCCTCACGCGAGCCGCTGTGCGAACGCTGCGCACGACAGCTCAAGGCCCGCTTCGAGCGCGAGGGCCTGCCCATTCCGGCGGTCGTCCGAGAGCCGGGCTATTTCGCACGGGCGTACCACGGTGCTGCCGACGAGCAGAGTCTCTGAGTCAGACGTTGTCCGTGTTGCCCGAGTCAGCGCCCCATGGTGACGATCCGTTGCGCGGGCTGCTCGAGCCAGTTCGTCCCCACCCGGCCCACACAGCGCGCTTGCTCGCCGACCTGCCGCCAGCGCAACTGGCGCCGGCAGCACCGAGGAGTGTCACCCCAACCCCGCGACCGCTGCGCCAGTTGTGGCCAGCCTCTGCTGGGTAGCGGCAGCCCGAGCCGCCGCTACTGCGACAACCGCTGCCGCGTCCGTGCTTACCGCGAACGACTCGTCTCCAGGAGGGCCACTGCATGAGCTCGATCACCCGCATCATCCTGTCCGGTCTCGGCGAGGTCTGCCCCGAGTGCTTTAGCCGCGGCTTCGTTGGCGACTTCCCGATCACTGGTCCGGAGACCTACACCTTCTCGCTGACGCAGCCTGAGTCCGAATTGAGCTGGGACATCCCCAGCGCTCGCGAGCTGCTGGCGGAGCGTCCCCGCCAGCCCACCAGGCTCGATCGAGAGTCTCTTGCAGGGTGGCTGCGCACTCGCGTGACGATCACTTCCGAGCACTTGAACCACATCCCCGCCGACAAGCGCGACGAGCCAGGCATCGTCGTCGTGGTATTCACGGCAATCGGGCCAGAGGCGCCCCTGTACGAGCTGCGGATCCTGATCGACGGCAGCCACCGCGCCGCCCTGGCGCTGCGTGATGGGCGAGACTACTTCGCCTACCTGCTCACCGAGGAGGAGCAGCGCTCCATCTGCACCTGTCGGGTCGGAGGGCAGGTGACCGAGATCCCGCTGGTGCCCGGTCCGGGTGTTACCGACCAGCAGGCGGGTCTGCGATGATGTCCTCACACGAGCTTACGGTGACCCCAACATCGGGACAGCCGCGACGCCGGATGGAAACCCCGATCGACGTCGTGGCTCTCGCCAGCGACATGGCGCAGCTCGAACAGGAGCATCTGCGCGTCCTGCTACTGAACACCAGGAACGAGCTGTTGCGCGAGTACACCCTGTACGTTGGCACCCTGCGCGGTGTCTCGGTGCGGGTTGGCGAGATCTTCCGCGAGGCGATCCGCGCCAACGCCGATGCCATCGCCCTCGTGCACAACCACGTGAGCGGCGACCCGGAACCTTCCCCTGAGGACCTCTACCTCACGCGCGAGGTGGCTCGCGCTGGCCAACTGCTCGATGTGCGGCTTCTCGATCACATCGTGGTGGGCAACCCGACACGTCTACCGCCCTACGTCTCGCTGCGTGAGCGCGGTGTTCTGAACGGCCCAATGGCGTGAGGAGGCAGCGGGGCTTCGATTCGCCGCACGACCGACACGGTTGATCTCATCACGATGCCCACCAGCGCACCCGGCGAACATCGTGATGGCCACCACCAAAGCCGGTCAGCGCGGACTGCGCACAGATGTCCTCGTGCCAGGTTTCGCACCCCGCATGCTAAAGTTGGGCACAGGAAGGGTCCTATGACACCCGGCACCGCCGTCGTCTCTACCATTGGCGCCGCCCTCCGCCGGCATGGCATTGGCGTCAGTGAGCTCCAGCGTCGCCTCGCCGGTCGTGGGGTGCGCGTCAGCCGTGGCGCGCTCGATCGTCTGGCTTCGGATCGGCCGCTCAAGTCGGTCAATTTTGCTCTGCTGCTGCCTGTCCTCGAGGAGCTGGGCCTGCCCCTCGGCGAGCCGTTCGTTGCCCTGTCGAGCGCGGAGTTCGGGCGTCAGCGGACGGCCCGGGCTCGTGCCCAGGTCGCAGCCCAGGGCCTTGCCGACGGCCATGCCGCCCTGGCAGCGCTCGACGAAGCCGATCGCGCCGACGAGGAGACGATCGAGCAGATCGATGCGCGGATCCGGCGCGAGCACCCCGAGGCCTTCGACGAGCGGGGTCGCCTGCGCAAGCGGGTCCTGAGCCGTGCGCTCGCCAGGCGCTTTAGTGGCACGCGTCTCACCCGCGAGCAAGTGGGCGACGTGATCGCCGCCGGGCGCCAGGCGGCGGCCCGGCGGCGTGCCGCGCGATAGACCGCGACATCCCTTTTACGCACGGGTTGCCGAACGAGCCGAGCACTGCTGCGAGTATTGCCTGGCTCCTGAAGAGTTCTCGACCAAGGAGTTCCAGGTCGAGCACGTCGTGCCCAGAGCCAGTGGACGCGCCGACGTCCTCGACAATCTGGCCCTGGCCTGCTTCCGGTGCAACCTGTCCAAGGCGACGGCCCGGACGGCGCGCGTCGCCGATGAGGACCGGGCGATCCCCCTGTTCAACCCACGCAGTGACAACTGGAACGTCTGCTTCGATTTCGTCCTGGTGCCCGGTGACGAGGTGGTGCTGATTGAGGGTAAGACTGCCACCGGCCGCGCCACGGCCGAGCGCCCGCAAATGAACGCGCCGCACGCCACGCGGGCACGCTGGAACTGGTTTCTGGCCTATGCGCTCGAGGCGGCGTACGTACCCGACTGACCCAGGTGCGCCCCGCTGATATGACACGAGTCTGGACCACTGGGAGTCGCACGCATTGTCAGACTGCGCTCACCTTGGTTTGCTGAAGGTGTCGCCGGCCGGCTGACATTCGCCCGTCCTGCCCAGACGGCGGGGCTCCCGCGCCTTCCCTTTCAAGGAGGGTGTGTACAGGGTCCCGTTCAGGCCAGGTGTGTGCCCAGGAGGGCGCGCCGGAGTGTCCGCAAGTAGCGGTAGGCGGCCGCGGCGGCCCAGCCGCGCCGCTCCCGCAGCGCCGCCAGGAGATCGTCGGTCGGGCCGCACCAGTGCGCAACGAGCGCCGCATCGGCGGCGACCTCCCGCTCCCCCAGACCGTAGGCCTGCGCGAGCACGCCTCGATCCGAGCTCGTCAACACCCGGCAGAGCCTAGCAGATCAGAACGCGCCGGCCTGTCGCCTCCCTTCCACTTCATCGCAGTTGCCTTTGAAACCTGCGCAAAGGAGTCACCTTGTCCCAACTATCGCTTACCCATCTCCACGAGACCGCTCGCGACGAGACCGTCCTGGCTGAAGCGACGGTCGTCACCTCCCACTCTTCACGTGCCACGATCGGCAGCGAAGCCACCGCCTCAGCCACGGCACGCAACCTGATCCAGGCCGAACGCGACCGGGGCATCGGGCACGACAGAGCTGGGTCCGGTACCCGCGACGTTGGACGTGTCGTCATGGCCGTCGATCAGATAGCTGTCGTCCCCGAAGCGTCGATCACGCCACGTGTCGCGCGACTCGACCGACAGGTAGGCTCACGGGCTCCCGACCAGGAGCAGCGGTGAGGGGCGGGCAGCCGCACGAGCTGGTCGAGAGCCCCGAAGACACCCCGGACGGCGGGAGGGTGAAGTACCGCTGCCGTTTCTGCGGCGAGGGCTACCAGGTGCGCACCAGTGCGCCGAGCTGCCGCGTCCGCTTCCTCGAGCACATGGAGGCGCTGCAGACGCCCTACGCCTCGATGCCAGCCGCTGCCCGACGGGCGCTGCTCGACCAGCTCGTACGGCGGCAGCTGAAGTGGCCACGGCCGTTCCGGGACGCCATGCTCGAGCACTTCGACCGCTGGCAAGCCTGGAAGGCCAGCCTCGCCACCCAGAGCCGCTCGTGACCCAGGACGGTTTCACCTCGGCCCAGCTGGCAGCGATCACTGCCGGCGATGGCCCGCTTGGCATCATCGCCGGCCCTGGCACGGGCAAGACGACAGTCCTGGCCGGCCGCCTCGCCCATCTGGTCCACGAGCGCGGCGCCGACCCGGCCAGCATCCTGGTGGTCACGTTCACCACCGACGCCGCGCGTGCTCTCCGTCGCCAGGTGGCCCAGCGGCTGGGCGATGCGGCCGGTGACCTGGCCATCCACACACTGCACGCCTTCGGGCGTAAGGTGGTCACCACCTGGGCCGGCCAACTCGGTTTCGGCGAGCGCCCGACGGTCATGGCCCATGACGAAGCGCGGGCGCTGCTGGCGGTGGTGGCCGCTGACCAGGGCTGGGACCTGGCCACCTTCCCGCTGAGTGAGCTGGCCGCGGCCGTCGACCGCTGTCGTCTGACAACCGACACAGTGGCCCGCCGCGCCGACCCGCTGGCCGAGCTGGCCGACGCTTATGAGGAGCGCCTGCGACGCCGCAGCGCGCTCGACTTCCCGAGCATGGTCGTGCTGCCGCTGCGCCTGTTCCGCCAGGATGAGCGCGCCCTGCGTGTGCTCCAGGACGCTTTCCGCTGGGTGCTGGTCGACGAATACCAGGACCTGGACGCCACCCAGGTGGCGCTGGTGCAGCTGTTGGCTGCCCAGCACCGCAACCTGACCGTGGCTGGGGATCCAGCCCAGGCAATCTATGGCTTCCGCGGGGCCGACGTGCGCTTCCTGCTCGGCTTCGCGGCCAGCTTTCCCGGCGCCGTGCGCGTCTCGCTCGACCACAACTTCCGCTCGACCGGTCATGTGGTGCAGCTGGCCAATGCCCTGAACGAGCTGCTCGCTTACCGCCCGGCCCAGGTGACCAACAATCCTGACGGGCCGCCCGCGCGATTGTTCCTGGCCGACGACGAGCAGGCCGAAGCTGCCTTCGTCGCGCAGCAGATCGCGCTGCTGGTCGACCGTGGTACCCTGCCGCACCCTGGCCACGCGGCCGTCCTGTATCGGACCAACGGCCAGGCCGACCGGCTCGCGGCGGCGCTGCGCATGGCCGGTCTGCCGTATGTGCGGCACGGCCACGCCGATTTGTTCAGCACCCGTGTCGTCCGCGACGCGCTGGCCTACCTGTGCCTGGCGCGCGACCCTGCCGACCGTGCAGCGCTGGCAAGGATCGTGAACGTACCACCGCGCGGGCTGAGCCGGGCCGCGGCGGCGCTGGCTGACGAGCCGGCGACCGCCGCGGAGCTGCCGTCCCGCGTCGTTGACCTGGGTCCAGCGGCGGTCGCCGCGGCAGCCGGTTTGTTGGCGGTGGTGTACGACCTGCACGCGCAGGCGAGCCACGGTGCGGCCCCAGCAGCCCTGCTCGACCGGGCGCTCGAACGGAGCGGTTACCGCGCCTGGCTGGAGCGGCACCCGGAGGGCGCCGAGCGACTCCGTACCCTCGACCGGCTGCGCACTGTCGCGCGGCGCGCCGATGCGGATGTTGGCGACTGGCTGGACGGCCTGGCTCTTGGCGACAACGTCGACCCCGCTCCTGACGTTGAAGCCACCCGGCTGAGCTCGATCCACCAGGCGAAGGGCGGCGAGTGGCGGGCGACCTTCCTGCCTGGCCTGGAAGAAGGGATCCTGCCGCACCACCGAGCTCTGCGTTCCAGCCCCCAGACGCAGAAGGACGACGCGGCCCTGGAGGAGGCGCTGCGCGAGGAGCTGCGGATTGGCTACGTGGCGATCACGCGACCGCGCGAGCGTTTGTACCTCTCGTTCTGTCGGACGCGCGAGCGCGGCGGCAAGGTCGAGGCGCGGCAGCCCTCTCGCTGGTTGTACGCGCTGCCGCCCGATCTGCTCGCCGCCTGACGGCGGCTCCGGCCGCGTGCTCCTCACCTCGTCGCACCCCAGCAGCCGCATCGACACCGCGGCCCTCAAGCAGGCCAACCCGATCGAAGAGGTGGTTGCCCGCTACGGCGTCGAGCTCCGTCCCCAGGGTCAGGCACTGGTAGGTCGGTGCCCCCTCCACGCCGACGGCGGCCGTCCAAACCTTTATGTGTACCAGCGGACCCAGACCTGGCGGTGCTATCGCTGCAACCTGGGCGGGGACGTCCTGACGTTCGTCGAGCTCGCCGAGCAACTCCCCTTCCGTGAGGCAGCCGGGCGGCTGGGTGCCGGCCAGTTCAGTGGCTCCCCCGTTATGGCCACCGCGCAGTCACGGCCCGCCCGCCCACCAGCGCCAGCCCGGCCCAGCGACGCGGAGCCGGAAGGCGCGGCGGTCCTGCGAGCCGCGGTCACGCTGTACCACCAGCGCCTGCTCGGCGATCCAGCGGCCCTCGGCTACGTGACCAGTCGCGGCATCGACCGAGCGACCATCGAGCGCTGCCAGGTCGGCTACGCGGCCGGCGAGCAGCTCCTGCCGCTGCTGCGCTGGCGCGGTCTGCCCGTGTGGGCGGCGCTCGGCACCGGGCTGGTCAACCGCCACGGCCACGAGCACCTCGCCGGCCGGATCGTTGTCCCCGAGCTCCGCCAGGGCCGCCCGGTGTGGCTCATCGGTCGTTGTCTGGACGCTGCCTCCGCCGACGACAGGCCAAAGTATCTCGGCCTGCCTGGCCGCAAGCCGCTGCTCGGTTGGGACCTGGCGTGTGGGCAGCCTTCGGTGTGTCTCGTCGAGGGAGTGTTCGACTTCCTGACGTTACACATGTGGGGTTACCCCGTGCTGGGCCTGCTGGGCACCGACGCGCGCCAGGACCTGCTCGCCGACCTCCGCATGTTTCGGCGCATCTACCTGGTGCTGGATGGAGACGACGCTGGCAGCGAGGCCACCTACCGGCTCCAGGAGCAGATCGGCCCGACCGCTGTCGGCGTCGCTCTGCCCGACGGCGTCAAGGACGTCGCCGAGCTTGCTCCGCGGGCCGACGGCCAGACCCTGTTCGCCGGTGCCCTGCTGGCATCAGTGGGTGCTACCCCATCAGTCACGCCACCCTCGTGCCGTGACGACTAACGTGATGTCCCTTGCGGGGTTCTCGCACCATCTGTGACCCGTAAGTACTTGACGCTCTTGACGTATACTGGCCCCGTGAGCGTCGCTCTGGATACCGCCGCCGCCTCGTTCAAGGCCACCCTCCGTCAGCTGGGGCTTTCCGGCGACGAGCCCGAGCTGGGCGACGCGGCCCGACTTGGCCAGCGCGCGGCGCTCGTGGCCGCTGCCAGCGCGGTCTGGCAGCGCCAGCTCGGGCCCTTGCTGGAGATGCGCCAGGCGCAGGAGCTGCTCGGGGTCGGCAGCCGTCAGGCAGTTCATGACCTGATCGGGCGCCATCGCCTGCTGGCGCTCGCGACCGAGGATCGGCGCACGCTGATCCCGCTCTTCCAGTTCACCGCGAAGGGCCGCCCGTATGAGGCCGTCCCGCTCATCCTGCGCATCTTTGCTGACGCCGAGGCAACCGGCTGGACAGTTGCATCCTGGTTCACGACGCCGAGTCCGGACCTCGAGGAGCAGACGCCGATCGCCTGGATCAGGACGCGGCGCGACCTGGAGGCCGTGCTCGACGCCACGCGCGCCGCGGCCGCCCCGCTCCGCTGGTAAGCGCGCGTGAGCCCGCTGGGACCACCGCCAGCGGACCTCGCCGGGTTCCCGCGCTGGACGCTCCTGCCTACCCGAGCGCTGTATCGCATCCACCGCAGCAACCGCGGTCCCTGGTACTTCGACACCGGACCCACCGGCCGTTTCAACCTGTCGGGGGCGTTCGGCACCTGCTACCTGGCCCTGGCGCCTGAGGGTGCGTTCCTGGAGACGCTCGGGCGCCAGGGCCGGCTCATCGACGCGGCCGAAGTCGCCCGGCGCGTCCTGTCGGCGCTGCGGGCGCCGCGGCCGATGGTCCTGGCCAACGCGGGCCACGCGCGCGCCCGCGCCTTCGGCATCACCGCGGGCATCAGCGCCATCGAGGAGCCTGATCGCCACAGGACCCGCCGCTGGGCGGACGCGTTCCACGCGGTGGGCTTCCAGGGCGTTCGCTACCGCTTAGGCCATGACCTGTCGCAACGTACGATCGGCATGGCCCTGTTCGGTCCGGCCGGCGAGGCGGACTGGCCTGCTCCACCGGCCGAGCCCATCGGCGCTGGCCTGATGGCGCTCGTGCGTCGGCGCTACGGCCTGATCGTCTTGCCCACGCCGTAAGACTGGCCGTCCTCAGCTCGGCCCGGTGGCCGCCGCCCGCCGGTCCTCGGGGCTGAGGTCATCACCCGACGCCCGGCCGGACCAGTGCTGTGCGCCGGCGCTCTGCGCGCCGCTGTTGGCGCCTTGCCGCCGTGGCCGCCGCCGATCCGCCAGGTCTTCTGGCTCTCCCTGGAGGAGGTCGCTATGCCTTTGAGCTCCCTCGATCGCGCCCGTGCCGCCTACCTGTGGCGGCTCCAGGACCTGTATCCGTCTGTCCACGAGCAGCTCGCCGACGTGCGGCATGTCTTTGCCGCGCTGCTCGGCCAGCCGCCCTGTCCACCCACCAGCCTGCTGGACGAAGCGCGCGCCGCTTACCTTGCCAGGCTGTCTGGCCTGCCCGACCAGGATGACCGCCTTCGCGACCTGGCTCGCGTGGTTGCTCCAGTCCTGCTCGCCGGGCGTCGCCGGCAAGCTCCAGGCCTGGTCGCTCCTCGGGAAGACCGCCAGCGGCCCTGCTCACCAGCGCCGGACCCCGAGCCGCCCACTCAGACGTACTGGGTCATCTGGGAGCTCGGCCCCGTGGAAGCCGCCTCTCCCCGGCAGGCCGCCGCGGAAGCGCTCCAGATCCAGCGCGACCCGGCCAGCGTCGCCACGGTCTTCACCGTTCAGGAAGTCGATGAGGCGCTGACTAGCGATGGAGCCCAGGGGCGAACGTCGCCAGCCGTCCGCATCGACCTGGCGGAGCTCCTGCCAGACCTGGAGCTGGCAGGTCCGCTGTCACTCAGCTGCTCGGGTGAGCGCCGTGGCGGTTGATCTGGCCTCTCCCGCGCTCGAGGCCGTCCGCGCCCTGCTGGCGCCCTTCAGCGACGACGAGATCCGACGCCTGTACTGGCTGAAAGGGACATGGGTAGCCGAGCAACACCTGGTGCCGGCGGACCAACGATGCCCCGACCACCAGGCCTGCCGCCGCCTGGCCTTTGCCCTGTGGCTGCGCAGTACCGGCCGCCTGTCCAGCACCGCGCAGCTGGCTGAGGACGCCCGCCACGAGCCGAATGGTGAGGCTGTCCTCCCCAGTGAAAGGAGCACGCCATGATCCGAGTGAGTGTCCTTGGCCATCTCGGGGCCGACCCCGAGCTGCGCTCGTCGCAGAAGGGCTTGCCCATCGTCAGCTTCCGCGTTGCCGTCAACCTGGCACGCACCGGAGCCAACGGCGAACGCGAGGAGCACACCGAATGGTTCCGGGTTCGCGTCATGGGTCGGCAGACCGACTTCGCCCAGCGACTCGCCAGAGGCGCGCGGGTGTTCGTCGCCGGCCGCCTCGACATGACCCATTACCAGTCGCGCGAGGGCGAGCCGCGCACGGGCTTCGACGTCTGGGCCGACGAAGTCCAGAGCCTGTCCCCGCGAGTGGGCGACGACACCGAGCGCCCGGCGCCTGGCCCGCGGCCTGGGCCCGGCCAGCACCGGGACAGCAGCAGTACCGGCGCGCAACGAGCCGCCGACTCGCGCTCCCAACCGCCCGTGGATGAGCTCGAGGACCTGCCGTTTTGACCGCGGATTCGACTCGGGTCACAGCGCCGGCGGCCAAGCGAGCGGGCCTTTGCGCGCTCGATGACCCGCAATAGGTCGCTTTATGGGAGGTTTACAGGTAAGCTTTCAAGCGCCGAGGTGTGAGCATGGTCAGTACTCTTCTCGACCAGCAACGCGAGGCGCACGCCCGCGTCGCGCGCCAGGGCATTGCCACGACTGCTGCCGCCCTTCAGAAGCTTTTCGGGCAGCGCCTCACGGCCGCGATCGCGGGCGTCAAGGACCCGAAGGCGGTCGGTCGCTGGGCGCGTGGAACCGATGTTCCGCGCGCGCCGGCCGCTGCCGCCCTGGAGAATGCGTGGCAGGTCGTCGAGCTCCTGCGCACCGAGGAGGATGACGATACGATCCGCTCCTGGTTCCGCGGCATGCACCCCGATCTCGGCGACCGGCCGCCCGCGCTGGTTATTCGTTCCGCGCCTGACCACGTGGTTCAGGCCGCCCGCGCGTTCCTGGCCCAGTGAGTCCCGCGCGCCTGCGCTCGGCGCGGACGCCCCGCACCCCCCTGCATCGGTTGGGTCGCCTGCCCAACCCGCTCGATTGGCCCCCGCTGGAAAAGGCGGGGGCCAATCGCTTCGACGATCCCAAACGCCGCTTCCGCGTGCTGTACGCCGCCCGCCAGCGCACCGGCTGTTTCGCCGAAACCCTCGCCATGTTCCGGCCTTCGCTCGAACTGCTGGCGGAAACCGGCGACCCGGCCGACATTGCCGGCGTGGTGTCGGCCGGGTTTCTCCGCGCTCGCGGCACTGTCGCGTTCCGCCTCCGCCCTGGCCGCTGGCTCGACGTGCGCCAGGTCGGGACGCTCGCGGCGATTCGGGCAAGCTTTGGCGTGCGACTGCGCGAGTTTGGCCTCGCCGACGTCGATCTCGGCGGTGTGTGCGGCCCGAGGCGGGCGTTCACCCAGGCGGTGGCAGGCTGGGCTCATGAAGGTGGCTACGACGGCATCGTGTACGCCAGCCGCCTGGGCACCAGCTTCGAATGCTGGGCGCTGTTCGATTCGGCTCGCATAGAGCCGGTCGGCGCGATCACGCCGCTCTCGCTCGATGACCCCGACCTGCAGGCGGCTGCCCGCGTCTTTGCGCTGCGTCTGCCCGCCGCCCTCGGCTAACGCGCTCCTGTCTGGCGACTGGCAGTGCGGTCGCCACCTGGCGCCCGGTCGTCCAGAGACTCCTCCGAAGTAATCGCTCGCGCCTGGCAGCGCCCGCGAGCCAGGCGCGGGCGCTGGGTGGCCAACACCCGTCCGTCGACCCGCCGCGTCCCGCCGCCGGGTTATCACCAGCACGCTTTGCCGTGCTCTGACCAGGAGGTTCTCCATGCCCACGACTCCCGAGATCACGCCCCTGTCCGTCCCGCGCCGCGAGGAGACTGGTTTCCTGCTCGACCGCTCTACCGCCGAGATGCTGGCAGCCCGGACCAACGATCCCGCGGTTCGCGTCGTCGCCCGGGCCTGGCTGAAGGCATACCGCGCCGCCCGCCGTCACGGCCTTGACGCAGGCGCGGCACGTTTGCAGGCCGCGGCCGCGTGGGACCAGTGCTGCGCCAACATGCGGAACGCAGACGCTGAGGCTGCGCGCGGGTGCTGATAGAGCTGGACACAGCACCAGCAGCAGCGGCCCCGATCGTGGTGCTCCCGCCGAGCGACACTGAGCTCCAGCCGGTCGAGCGGCGGGCCGAGCGAGCCGCAGCCCAGAGTGGCACCTCGCCCGCCGAGATCGAGCGACTCCCCTTCGATCTGTCCGCCCTGGACGAGGACGGCGTGTTCGCCAACGTCGATGCCAGTGGCTTCGGCGTCCTGGACCGCCGTCTGGACTGGCGCGCCCTCGGCATCACTCTACCCCGCCAGGGCGATTTCGCCTTCCGCCCACCGCGCCACGGCCTGGTGCCCGATCGCTACCGGCTGCCGCTGCTGCGACCCGCTGATCGCGCGCATGCCGCCCTGCACACCTACAGCTACCGGTTCCAGCTCATCGAGACCGTGTTCGAGTCGGCCCAATTCCGGTGGCTCCCGTGGCGCGCCTGGCCCGCGTTCGAGACGGCCTTCAGTGCCGAGCAGGTCCGGCTGGCACAAGCGCTCGACGCCTACGAAGCCGACCATACCCTTATCAGGGAGCAGGCGCTGGATGCGTTCGGGCGCCTGGCTGCCGACTCTGCGCGCCGCCTGGAGGCCACGGGCCAGACGGTGCCCGCCGGGTTCGAGGACGCGCTGGTGCGTGAGGTTCTAACGGCGCTACCCGAGCCCGATCTGCTCCGCCAGCGCCTGGTGCTGCGCTACCGCATCGGTGTGCTCCACCTGGGCAGCGAGATGGTGGCCGAGCAGCGGCGGGCCGCCCAGGAACGCCGACGCCTGGAGGCAGTCGAGGCCGAGCGCCGGCTGGAGGCCGCTGAGCTCGATGTCCGCCATCGCCTGGTGCAGGAGCAGCTGTGGAGCGAGCAAGAGCGCCTGCGTCGGCAGCGGCAGGCGGAGGACCTGGAGCGGCAGCGGGAAGCCGCCGTCAAGGAGCGGTTACGCCAGCTCAAGCTGGAGGCTGCCCGCGAACGATTCCAGGACACGCTCAGTCCGCTGGAGGAAGGCGTGCGGCAGCTGCACGCCACGGTCTTCGAGGCGGCCACGGCACTGCGGGACTCCCTGCGGAAGAACAACGCCCTGCATGGCTCGTCGGCCCGCAAGGTGCGCGATCTGGCGCGCTGGTTCGGCGCCATGAACTGGACCGACGACCGCCAGCTGGAGGCCCTGATCGGCGAGCTGCAAGCGCTGGCCAGCCGACCTGCCAGCAAGAAGCGCAAGCGCGATCCCGAGCCGCTCGAGGGCGTGCTCACCGACATCCTCGCGCTCACCTACGACAACGCCCGGGCCGTACTGGAGCCGAGCCGCATGGCCGCCCTCGAGCTCTAGCGTCGCGCTCACCGGACCTGCCGCCAGCGGAGGCCCACCGCCGGTTGCCGGCTGGTGGGCGTCCGCATTCCTGAACGCTGGAGGAGCTCTATGTCGCATGCTGCCATTCCATCCGTCGACGCGCTGGTGCGCGAGCTCGACATCCTGATCCGCGCTCGCTACCCCCTGTTATCGGTCACCACCTACGAGGAAGGTCGCTTCCGCCGCCTGATGACCGCGCTGGCCCAGCTCGAGCGCCATCGCGCCAAAGGCCTGTTCGTATGGAGCCGCACCCGAGGCCTCTGCCAGGTTGCTGGCCCAGCGGTCGGCGTGGCCGAGCGCCCGATCCCCGGCGCCGAGGACCCGATCTCGCTACTTGAGCACATCGCCGAGGCCGAGCGTGGCCTGTACCTGGTCTGCGATTTCGGCCCGTACCTGGTGCCTGACGGACTGCCCGATCCATTGCTGGTGCGCCGGCTACGGGAGCTGGCCTGGGCCATCAAGGCCCGACCGGTCACCGTGGTGTTCGTGGGCGCGACCTTCCCCGAGCTGCCAGCATTGGAGAAGGAGATCAAGACGATCGACCTGCCGCTGCCCGACGAGCAAGAGGTCGCCGCCCTCCTGGACCTCCAGCTGAGCCGTCTGGCAGACCTGCCCGACGTACAGCTGGCGGTGGATGAGCACACCCGCACGCAGCTGGTGCAGGCGCTGCTCGGTCTGACCGAGACCGAGATCGAAAACGCGCTGGCCAAGAGCGCCATTGCCCGGCGCGGCATCGACCCGCAGGCCATCCCGCTGATCCTGGACGAGAAACGCAGTGTCATCCGCCAGAGCGGCGCGCTGACCTACACTCATCCGGCGTCGGTCGACGACCTGGGCGGCTACCCCTACCTGCGCCGGCTGCTGCAGGAGGCTGCTGTCACCTTCTCGCCGGCGGCCCGCGCTTTCGGCGTTGAGCCCCACAAGGGCTTGCTGCTCGTGGGCTTGCCAGGGTGTGGAAAGGATCTGGCCAAGAAGGTTGCCGCCTCCGTACTCGGTCGCCCCTTGCTCGACCTGGACATGGCCGCGGTGATGGGGGAGGGCGGTGGCGTCATCGGCGCCGCGGCCGGCAGCATCCGGCGGGCTCTCAGCATCGCGACCACCCTGAAGGGGGTACTTGGACTCTCGGAGTTCGAGAAAGGCGTTGGTGGCTTGCAGTCGTCGGCCCGCTCCGATGCCGGCGAGACGGCGCGCACCATCGGCTACCTTCTCGCCTGGATGGCCGAGCAGCACGACGTGTTCGTCTTCGCCACTGCCAACGACGTCCGCCAGCTCGCCCCCGAGCAGATCCGCCAGGGCCGCTTCGGCCAGGTCGTGTTCGTCGACCTGCCCACGGTGGACGACCGCGCCGCTATCTTCCGCGTGCACCTGAGTAAGCGCGGCCGTGACGCTGGCGAGTTCGACCTGGAGAGCCTGGCGGCGACCGCCGACGGCTTCTCGGGCGCGGAGATCGAGGCGGCCATCAAGGGCGCCCTGCTGGACGCCTTCATGGACGGCGAGCGCGCGCTCGTCACCACCGACGTGCAGCGCCGCGTCCGCTCTATCCGCCCCACGTCCGAGGTCAAGCGGGAGGATATCGCCGAGCTCCGGCGCTGGGCGCAGGAGCACCTGGCCATCGACGCCGTCCGCGGCCAGCCGGCCGGCGGCGAACGCTTCCTCGAGCTCTGAAGCTGGCTGAGCACCGCTGTATAACCAGGTACTGAGAGAACGAGGCTGACATGCAACGCAGCATCGAGTTTCGCGATGAGCAACTCCGCGAGCTGGAACGGCTGGCGGCCGAGGAGCGCCGCAGCGTCGACGAGCTCGTGCAGTTCGCGGTCGGCGACTACCTGGTACGCCGACGGCACGACTGGTCAGAATGGGGACGCCGCTGGGATGCTCTGGTCGCGGACGTCCAGTCGCGCATGCCTGCGGACGTGACGCCCGAGGAGATCGAGGCGGATATCACGGCTGCCGCCGAAGAGGTCCGTGCCGAGCGGGCCGCGGCGCGCCGCGCGTCCGGCGCTGCCGATGAGGGCGGTCGTTGACGCCAACATCTTCGTCTCGGCTGTCCTGACACCAGGCGGACCGCCCGGCGAGGTCACGCGGGCCTTACGCGAGGGTCGGTTCGAGCTCGTCATCAGCGAGCCCATCGTGCAGGACGTGGCGGACGTGCTGACTCGGCCACCGTGTGCCTGCCGAGCGCATCGACGAGACGCTCCTGCTTCTGCGCGACCGCGGCGAGCTCGTGCCCGTCACGGGAACGGTTCAGATGTGCCGCGACCCGGACGACGATCTGGTGCTCGAAACGGCATGGCCGGGCACGTGCAGGCTCTGGTGAGCCGCGACGCCGACGTCACCAGAGATCCCGCGTTGATCGCCGCGCTGCGCGCGCGTGGTGTTGCCGTCCTGACAGTGCAGCAGTTCCTCGAGGCGCTGGAGGCAGAGGCGCGCGACGCCACCTGACCAGCGCCTCCCGACTTCTGGCCCGAAGCCCGCTCCTTACAGCAGGGAGCGGGCTTTTTCCTGTCCCGTGTCACCTCAAGGAGGACAAGCATGAGCAAATACCTGTGCTTTGATGCCGTCATCTTCCGCGATCGGCAGTTGCTGCTGGCCGCGCTCGCCGATGTTGGCTATACCGCCGTCGAGCAAGGGGAGCAACTCTCGCTCTACGGGTACCGCGGCGATCGCCGGCCCGAAACGGCGGAGCTCGTGGTGCGACGGCATCATCTCGGCCGCGCATCCAACGACCTTGGCTTCCGACGCACCGACGCCGGTTACGTGCCAGTGATCAGCGAGTACGACCAGCGCGCGCTGCTCAATGGTCAGTTCCTGCCGCGACTGCGGGTGGCGTACGCCGAGCACGTGGTCGAGACTGTGCGCCAGCGACTCCGCGGCAGCGTGCGACGGACCGTCGAGGGTAGCGTCGTCAAGCTCCGGGTGCGGTACTAGCCCGTGCCCGAGATCGAGTTCACCGTGGACACCGCCACCGGCGACCTGCGCCTGCACATCCAGGGCATCGCCGGGCCAGCCTGCGACGACGTCGCACGACTGATCAAGGAAGTGGCGGGCGAGCCCATACAGGAGGAAGCGACCGCGGAGTACCACCTGCGCCCGCGCGTCCGCGCCCGGCCCGAGACACGGGTGCAGCCGAAGCACGGCTAGGGCAGGACGGTGTCCGAACTGGTCTGGATCGTCGACCCGGTCACTGGCGACCTGGTGAGTGAAGGGCTTGGAGCTGACGAGGCCCTGGCGCTGGCTGGTGACCTTCTGCCGCAGCCGCGTGAGCTGAATTGCGCCCGACCCCTGGCGACTGTGCCGCTCCCCACGCCGACGACGGGCACGGGTCCCGTCCTGCGCGTGGCGGCACTCTGGCATGGCTCGGTCGTGGAGGGCCCGGGTCGCCGGAGCGTGCTGCAGGTACAGGGATGCCCGCTTCGGTGCAGCCCGGATTGCTTCGTCCCCGCATCCCACTCCTTCGACGCCGGCGTCTTCCTCCCCGTGGACGTTGTCGTCGACGCACTGCTGGATCCTTGCGGCGCGCCTCGCGATGGTGTCAGCGTGCTCGGTGGCGAGCCCTTTGGCCAGCCGATCGGCCTGGCAGCGTTGCTCCGCCGACTCAAGGGGCTGGACGTCCACACGGTGGTCTACATCGGCTATACGCTCGAGGCGCTCGCCAGGCGACCCGAGCCGGCCGGGCGGGCAGCGCTCGATCTGACCGACCTGCTGATCGAGGGCCCGTACCGGGAGGTGCTCGCCGACGGCGCCGGCGAGTGGCGGGGCTCGCGCAATCAGCGCCTCATCGCGCGTCCAGCCGCGGCGCTTGGCAGCGGCCTGGCGCAGGGTGCCGCGGTGCCACAGTGACGCTGCCCCGTCCAGCCGGCTCAGCCCTCGTGTTCGTGGGTGAGCGGCGCAGCCAGCGGGCGCGCCAGCTGAACGCCTCGTGGACGACCGGCGGCCTGGCAGCCAGCACGCTGCACGCCGCCCTCCGCGCCTGCGGCATCGAGCCGAGAGCAGTCGTGTTCCTGAACCTCTTTCGGGAGGGCGATGGCGCCCTGATCCTAGAGGAGGCCGCCTTTGCGCGGGTGCGTGCGCTCGCCTCGGAAGGTCGCACGGTCGTCGCTCTCGGCCGAGCCGTCCAACACACGCTCACCCGCAACGGGGTCCCATTCCTGGCGCTCACGCACCCCGCCGCCCGCGGCCAGATCCGCATGCGCGCCGTGTATCAGGCCCACGTGGCCGCCGTGCTCGCGCGGGCAGCCTGACGCCTGTCCGATGCAGTCGCGCCAGTGCACCCACATCGGCCTTTCGCTCGCACCCATTGGCGCCCTGGTCGACGTCTTTGACGTCTGTCGGACGGCAGAACCTCGGCCGTGCTCAGGCAGCGCGCTCGTAGGCGTGGTGTAGGCCATGGAGCACGGGGCGCGACCGCACCGGGCCAATGGCCGAACGGGCTCGCGGCTCGGGCG
>JAABUZ0100002500.1_pt1 | contig 30275 bp, 24 predicted proteins | sample 5562091 | NCBI WGS metagenome assembly JAABUZ01 (sample SAMN12813069, study PRJNA571459) | rock metagenome | isolation source: Antarctica rocks | place: Antarctica: Victoria Land, Linnaeus Terrace sud | collected 2015-12-21
CGCCGAGGTGCGAGTCTTCTTCTTCACCGATCGGCGTCTCCAGCGAGATCGGTTCTTGCGAGATCTTGATGACCTCACGAACCTTCTCAGGCGTCAGACCCATCTCGTTCGCGATCTCTTCGACCGTTGGATCGCGGCCCAGCTCTTGCAGGAGCTGACGTGAGATCTTGATGAGACGATTGATCGTCTCGACCATGTGCACCGGAATGCGAATCGTGCGCGCTTGATCGGCCAGCGCCCGCGTGATCGCTTGGCGTATCCACCACGTCGCGTAGGTCGAGAACTTGTAGCCCTTGCGATAGTCGAATTTTTCGACGGCGCGAATCAGCCCGAGATTGCCTTCTTGGATCAGATCGAGGAAGAGCATGCCGCGGCCGACGTATTTCTTCGCGATCGATACGACGAGACGCAGATTGGCTTCGGTCAGTTTGCGCTTGGCTTCGAAGCCGTGCTCGATGACGCGGTTTTGAGCGTGCCCGTTCTTCTGGGCTTCCAGTTCACCGGCTTCGATCGCCATCGCGTACTGCTTCTCTTCGTCCATCGAGAGCAGCGGAACGCGCCCGATCTCTTTGAGATACATGCGGACCGGATCGTCGAGCGCGATGCCCGCCGGAACCGCCTCGGGATCGGCCGTGCTGCTGTCCTCGGCGGCCGGCTTGCCGTCTTTCTGTTCCTCGACGACCTCGATCCCCATCGCCGCGATCTCTTCGAAGAGATCGTCGATGCGTTCGGCATTGACGTCCTCGACGTTCTCGAAAACGGCATTGATTTCTTCATAGGTCAGCGACCCGCGTTTCTTGCCGCGCTCGACGAGCTTCTTGATCTGCTCTTCGAGCGGCAGCGCCGGGGTGCTGGGTGGTGTCGCGGTCGCGGTTGCGCCGGCGGACCGTTTCTTACGAGCCATGTTGTTCTTTCTCACCTCCTTTCTTGCGAATGCCGAGGCGTTTCTTTCTGCGTTTTTCTAACTCTTCGACCAAGCGGTCGTATTCGTCTTTTTCGGAAGACGCCACGGCATCACCGTCCGCAAAGGCGGCGGTCAGCCGAGCGTCGAGTTCGCGCATGCGAACCTCGAGACGTCCTTCTCTTAGACGCTCGACGACGCCATTAAGATGCGCTCGGCGGGCCTCTGAGTCGCGAAAACGCTGCCGCGATGAACGATCGGGCTTTTGGAGCGAGACGATGAGTTCCACGGCCGCGCGGTCGTCGCCGAGCGCCGCGTAGACGTCGGCGATGCCGACGAGGCTGCGACCCTGCGCGCGTAATGCCTCATAGATCGCGCGATACCGCGGGTCTGCGAAAAGTTCGGCGTCGATCGAATCCGCGTATTCGGCGACGAGCGCCGGCTCGTCCACGAAGGCGGCCAGCACCTCCCGCTCGATCGGTGGCGGTTCGGCGGCCGGCGCAATGTGCCGTGGCGATTGCGGGGTCCCCGGCGGACTGGCGAAGCGCGGTTGCGGCGCAAAGTTGGCGGCGTTGGCACGGAAGCGGCTCGTGCGAATGCCTTCGACGGATAGGCCGAGAGCCTGCGCCAAATAGACGTACCAGCGATCCGCTTCGCTTGCCGGCAAACCGCGCACGATCGCTTCGGCTTCGCTTTCCGCCTGCGAAGCCGGCAGCCGTTTGCGCTTGATGTCGGCGATCTGCACGTCGAGCGCGAACTGCGTCGCTTCGAGCGCCCCATCCAGTCGTTCGCGGAATCCGTCCGCGCCGTGGGTGCGTACGAAGGTGTCGGGGTCCTCGCCGCCGGGTAGTTGCACGACGAAGACCGCGCAGCCGACGTCCTTGAGCATGCCGATCGACTTGCTGGTCGCGGCGCCCCCCGCGGCATCGGCGTCAAAGCACAGGTAAATGCGCTCGGCGTATTTGCGAAGCTCGGCGGCTTGCTCGGCGGTGAACGCGGTTCCAAGGGACGCGACGGCGTTGGGGAAGCCCGCTTGATGCAGCGCGATGCAGTCGAGGTAGCCTTCGACGACGATCAACGCCTCGGCGTCCAGTGCAGCGCGGCGAGCCAGGTTAAGAGCGTAGAGGCCGCGACCTTTCGTGTAAACCGGCGTGGTGGTCGTGTTGAGGTACTTCGGCTGCGAGTCGTCGAGCGCGCGGCCGCCGAAGGCGACGGCTTCTCCCGTGGAGGCGTACGTCGGAATCATCAGCCGGTTGCGGTAGAAATCGTAGTAGCCGCCGCGTTCGCTCGGCTTCGCCAGTCCCGCTTTCACCGCGAGGTCGAGATCGACGCCGCTCTGGCGCAACTCGTCGACCAGCTCCCCGCTCCAGCCGCCCGGTGCGAACCCCAATTTGAAAGTCTCGATGCTCGCAGGCTTGATCCCGCGCTGCTCGACGTACGCCCGTGCCTCGCCGGCGGATGGCGACGAACGCAACGTGCGATGAAAGAACGCGACGGCGAGTTCGTTCGCGGCGTAGATCTGTTCTTTCTCGTTGCGCACCCGCGCCGCGGCGGGGTTTTCGGCTTCGAGTTCGATGCCCGCACGGCGCGCCAGCACGCGGGCGGCTTCAGGAAAGCTAAGGTTCTCGCGCTGCCGCACGAAGTCGATGACGTCGCCACCGGCCCCGCACCCGAAGCACTTGAAAAACCCGCGATCGGGATGCACGTGAAACGACGGCGTCTTCTCCGAGTGGAACGGACAGAGCCCGACCAGATCGTTGCCGCGCTTACGCAGCTGCACGAACGACCCGACGAACGCGCCGATGTCGCTGCGTGCGAGTATTTCGCGGATCGTCGAATGGTCGAGGCGCACGGTGGGCTCATATAGTTCGCCCCGACTTAACCCCCGCCCGCTCGAAACAATCTTCGCAGAATCGCGCCACGGAACACTACGAAGGCGGAGGGTTACCTGACTCGCGCTGCGCTCTTTCGATCAGTCCAGCCGCGAAGTCGCATACCTACCAGCACGCGCGCCAGCGGCCTTCGCATCGTCGACCTGCAACACTTTGAGCGCATCCGCTTCGGCAAGTGCGTCGGGATAACGCGATCCCATGTGAAACAGGTCAAAACGATTGGCGGATTCCGTTACGTCTGGCGGCACGTCGACGCCTAAAAATCCGTAAGTTCAGTCACGAGGACACCGACGTGGGTGCGGGGATGACCGTGGCAACAGCGATCAGCGCAGCTTTCAGCGCCAACTCGACGGCTTGCTGCGCATGGAAGCAGGTTCTGGATGGAAAACGCTCGGCGATTTCTGCTACCAACTGGAGGTCAGCTGGCGCGTTGTCAAGCCAGGTGTGCGCGGTGACACCGGTCACGCTTCGTAGATGCAACGGGCCCTCGCGATGATGCTGCGCCCGAAGCTGCTTTCGAAGAACGTCGTTCGATACTCACGGGGTCACAACGACCAAGTCGATCCCAACCCGCCCGCTGAGGCTAACTTCAGATCGTGCTCTACCGGACCGCGGTCAGTCTCCCGCACGATCAAGACGTCGAGGTCGCTCGTCGGCCCAATCTCGCCCGACGCGTACGATCCGAAGACGTAAGCTGCCTTAACCTCCGGCTCCGCCCAGCACGCGCGCAAAACACCAGTGCCTCCGCGAGCAGCGCCCGCCGTTCCTCGCACTGGAGCGCATAGCGTTGCAGGGCCATACCAGAAGGTTAGCCGCGCAGCACGTACATTCGGTCGATGGAGTTAGCCACGTCTATCAACGTTCGCTGCACGCTATCATACAGCGTCGTCCATGCACAATCAGGAAGCCGCCCGAGCCTTTATCGAACTGGCGATGAATCGGTACGTGTCATCGACGATCGCGTCGATATCGTACTTCGGCTGCCATCCGATGCGGTGTTTGAGCTTATCGGACATCCCGATACGGAAGCGCACATCCGACGGCGGAACGGGCATCGCCTTAATTGGCGGAAAAGGCTCCCCTTTGTTCACATGCGCCCAGATTTTTCGAGCAAGCTCTTCCATTGTTTCGGTACTGTTTCCGCAGATGTTGAAGTCGTCGTTTCTTACGTCCTTTTCAAGTGTAGCAAGTAGCGCTCGAGATATGTCACGCCCGTGCGTGAAGGTCCGTACCTGCTCGCCGTCACCAAAGATCTCAAACGGCGTCTGCTTTACGATCGCTTTATAAACGAAATCTGGAATAACGTGAGCCATCCCGAAATCGACGCTACCGTCGGACTTGAAGTCGGGTAATTCGCCACTTCCCACGGCATTGAAGGGTCTGATGATGAGATACTGCAAGCCCATCTCTTGATGCGCCCCGCGCGTCATAAATTCGCCAAACAGCTTCTGCATGCCGTAGTTTGTCACCGGCACAGGCTGCGTCAGGGCATCAGCCTCCGTGACTGGCCGCATCATCTTCTCGTATACCATCGACGAGGAGAAGTAGACGAATAAGGCTTCGGGACAGGCGGCCAACGTACCGTCGATCGCGTGCGCAAGCAGTTCCGTGTTATCGCGCGCGATACGATATGGAATCCGGTGGAAGTACTTGATCCCACCGATTAAGGCTGCAAGACATAGGATAACGTCATAACCCTTAAATTCGCAGGGGTACATGGCCCGGACGTCCTTCATCTCTAATTGCAGGTTCGGATGACCATAAAAATCATGTTCGATGTAGCCGTACTTTGAGAAGTTGTCGACTATCGTGATCTTGTGGCCAGCGTTCAAAAACTCTCGAACCACGTAGGAACCAACGAAGCCGGCACCGCCGAGGCACAGGATATTCTTCAGAGTATCTCTTTCGTTCGTCAGGTCGAAGTCCGTACTGGACCAGGCTGATGCGGAGCGTTACGTCGGCTCCTGAAGGCGTATCCGTACCAACGGAGGTAGTGCGGCAGCCATCTTCGCAGATCAAAGCGCGACTTTCCGGCGACTCGATCGCGCCATGTTGACGGAAGTTCTCCTATGCGCCAACCTGCGACGTGGGCCTTCACAACGAGTTCGAGAGCAATTTCAAAACCGGCGACCGATTCAATCCGCGTCGCAGCTAGAAAAGTACCGCGATACATCTTGAAGTTATTCGTCGCATCGTGCGTTGGTAGTCCCGTGAGGAGATGGAGCGAGATTCCCGCCGCACGGGAGAGAGCCGCTTTGAGTGGCGGTCCTCCGATCTGTCGGCCACCGCGCATGTACCGCGAGCCACACACGACATCGTAGCGGTTCGCTGCGATATGCTCATACATTCGATTCAAGACCTTGAGATCGTCCGAGAGGTCCGCCATAATGACCGCGACGGCAGTGCTCGACGACGCGCACTCAAGCCCCGTCTTTACGGCGTTGAGGGCACCGCGTCCGTAGGCATTTTTGACCAGTTTGATCGCTGCCGGGAACGACTCCGCCCGTGCTCGGATGACGGGCAGCGTCGTATCATCATCTCGGTCATAAATCACAATTAACTTAAAGGGAACGCTGACGCTGGCCACAAGTTCGTCCATGAGCGGGCCAACGTTGTCAGCCTCATTATACACGGGGCACACGATCGAAAGCATGCTTAGATCACGCAGCCCTTACCGTAGATGTTCCAGATATCGACGACGATCTTACCTAGAGGCATCTGCAATGCACCGTACTCACGGTGCGGTGCGCCGACAACAATCACGTCACATCGCGCGATTAGCTCGTCGATCGGTACGAAACTTTGTTCCTCGATGTAAACGTCCGAGCAGAGAACCTCTCGACTTTCGAACGTGAGGACTTTTTTCAGCTTGTAAGACAGCGACTCGCGCTTATCGTCGTTGTCAGCCTTAAAGGCCATGCCGAGAATCCCCACCGCCATAGTCGTGAGATCGCAGCGCATCTTCAAACGGTCGACCAGATAGTTCGGCAAGCCCTCGTTCACGAGCATCGCCGCGTGGCCGAGGTAGAAACGGTTATTGTTAAATGCCGCCAACTGCATCGCGTCTTTGAAAAGGCAAGGCCCTGCTGCGAAGCCGGCTTTGGGAAGTGATTGTGAACGGGGATAGTTATGCGTCATCGCATGGTAAATCCGGTAGAAGTCCGCGCCGTGATCGTTCGCCAGCATGTAGAATTGATTTGCTGCGGCGAACTGTGTGTAGCGCCAAGTGTTTGTGAAAAGCTTCGCGAGTTCAGCCTCGAGCGGAGTCAACTCAATCACGTCGGTCGTGAGCGCAGCGAATAGTTCACGACAGCGCTGCAAGCTTGTTTGCGAGTACGCGGATACGATCTGAGGAAGGGTCTCGAGTTCCTCCATAGCGTGCCCCTCCGCAATTCGCTCGGGGCAAAATGCCAGTTCGACGTTCTTTCCCAGCCGCTCAAGGCGTCGGCGCAATCGATCGGTTGTTCCCGGGTACAGCGTGCTGCGCAGGACGAGAAGTTGTCCGTCCGCGAGGTGAGGCCCCATCGACTGCAAGAGATTCCAGATTGGATCGAATTCGGGATTGAGATGGCGGTCGACCGGCGTTCCAATGACGACTATGATGACGTCGCTGCGGGAGATCACGCCCATATCGAGGCTTGTGTGGAACTTCCCGTCGTCCAGAACGCTGTGGAGAACCTCTTCACAGCCAAGTTCGCGGAACGGAACGTCCCCCGATTCGATACGCGACTGAGCGGCGGCATCGATATCGATCGCGCACACGCTGCGTCCCTTACTTGCAAGTGACACTGCAAGCGGCAGCCCGACGTGCCCAAAGCCGCCGACGACGACTACATCGAAGCGCTTCGGTAACGTTCGGGCTTTCGGCCGGTTGCCGTTGGTAGCTACCGGGGGGGCTACCATTCTCACGCTGCGATCCTCCAGAATGCAAACACGGGATTTCTAGAGCGACGCCAAGTTGCTTCGCCGGCGACGAGGGCGGTTCCATGCAACCAGATCACGGGGTTGCACAATTGGGCGGCGAAGGGCATTCGATGCATAACGGAATTGTGCATTCGTCGTCCACGAAAACGCCTGGAACGGGCTCCGTTGCTCGCTGGTCAATTCCGGCAATCCCGCAGCGCAACAACTCCGCCGATGTCCGCAATCTTGGACACCAGCGCGAACCACCTTATTTTGACGTGTCGGCGTAAGTTTCGATTCGCGGTTCGACGACGCTTTCACCCGTTACTCACGTCACGCGCTTCATGATACTACGTTCTCGGCTACATAAGTTGGCCGGGCAGCGTACGGCCGCTTTTTTGGGATGGCTTCTGCTTACCGCGACCGTAAGCGTAACCGTTGTCGCGCTCACGCTGCAGGTACCCCAAGCGCCTGGGCGTGGGCCCGACGGGCCTTGGGTGCTCGCACTGTCCGAAGCGCACATTCTCGGAATGCATTTTAGCCACGATTTCGCCTTTACGTACGGTCCTCTGGGCTTCATCACGGCCGGCGCCAACCTTCATGCCACCTTTTGGCCGATAATGTTTGGAAGAAGCGCAATCTCGGTTGTGCTGGCGGCAGCCATTGTTTGGCGTGCCTCGGAGTGTCGAACCGGCGCGCAGCGGATCGTTTTTGTCTTGGGATGTTTACTGAGTGCGGCGGTATTAGTCGCCGGCTACAACACGATACTTGCGAACGCGCTACTTGTCACGATCTTTTTGCTGGCCTTGACGAGTGAGCGCTGGGAAGACGAAAGGCGGAGCGTAGTCTTTGGTATCGTGCTCGGCGCATTTGCAGGGGCAGCCGGCTTGACGAAGTTTACGGTGCTGGTCGACTGCACCGCGATAGCGATGGCATTCTACGTGATTAAGGCGCTGCGTGTCGGCGCCTTTCGAGGCCCATACTGGCACGCATTGCTCGCATTGACCGGGTTCTTCATAGCGGCTTGTATCTCGATGAGTGTGTGGCTAGCCGCATGGGACTTGGGAACCGTGACTGCCGCAGCGCTTGCTATCACGGGCCTTCTTAGCGCTTGTGCAGGCGGATATATGGGATTGAAGCCTGGTGGGCTGACGAAATCGGCCAGCCTTTTTCGCTGCGCCATTCCGTTAGTTGTGTCCATCTTAATCGCATCGTACCTGGCGAGCAGCACCTCAGCACGCGCCTATGTGGCGAATTCGCTTTCGATTGCATCAGGCTACTCGTGGGCGATGTCGATAGACGGGCCCGCTTGGAATTTTCAAGCGGCGTTGATGGATATCGTCGTTATTGGGGTGGCATTCGTTCCGATGCTCCGTTGGGGTGGGCTGGAACGAGTTGCAGCTCTGGTTGTGTTCCTTTGGGTTTCGTTCAAGGAAGGTTTCGTCCGCCAGGATGGCCACGTACTGGCGTTCTTCGCCGCCGCGATCCTCGCCGCCACACTAATTATCGGGTGGCGCCCCGCAAGGCCTCGGCACATTGTGCTTGGTGCCTTGGCCCTCGGGGTCACGCTCCTATTCATGAGCCTCACGCAACAGAGTATATATGGTTCCTCCCGAACTATGGCAGCACTCGAACCAGCTGCGCTGGTCAATCAACTTAATGCTTTGGCTGTAGCGATCAGCGCAGGACCGCCAGCTAAGGGACCGATGCCTGCGGAGCTCGCTGGAGACCGACTTCCGAGGGGCGTCGCCAGGGAAGTTGGCAGAAGCGCGGTCTACGTGGGACCAACCGAGGTTCAGATACCGTATGCAAATGGTTTGACATGGTGGCCTATGCCGGTCATCCAGAGTTACTCCGCGTACACTCCATCGCTCGATGCCCTTGATCGGGCGGCGCTCGCTAATGCCGGACCGCCCTACGCGCTGATGAACTACATCGGCGTTCATATGGACGGGCGTTACGTCGCCTGGGACGAGCCCAGCACGTTCCGGGAACTGCTCTGCACATACAATCCCGATCGACGCCTCCCAAGTGGAACCTTCGCAACGGCGAGCGGCGATCCGTACTTGTTTCTCGACCGCGGTCGCGCCCGATGCGGCCAACCGCGGGTTATCGCGCATGCGGTCGTATCTTGGAGTAAGCCCATCTCCTTTGATCCTCCGCACGACCATCTCGTCTTTGCTTATGCAAACATTCGACCAAGCGTCTTCGGCCGGCTGGGGGCTTTGTTTTTTCGGGGGCCGCCGGTCTTTGCGACGGTCGGCGCGGTCGGCGCAGTACATACATACCGCGTCGTCTTTGCCAATGCCGCAAACGGGATTCTCATCTCACCGCTTCCTGCAACCTTTGACCGGTTCAGACAGCTTTTTGCCGGCACACTGAAGGCTTCCGCCGGCACGTTGGCATTTCAGGTGCGGCCCGGCGACGCACGGTTCTTCGCCGGAACAATCGACGTTACGCTCGTCGCCGTTCCATTTCGGTGATTCACGTAAAGTCGAAGCGCCTCGCGAGCGATCAGGACAATGAGCGTGCCGGCGGCGAGCAGTTCAAGCAGAAACTGAATGGCAGCAACAATCTCAATGAGATAGATAGCTCGGGCTTTCGTCTTCGCTTTCGGAAGTTTCCAGGCGTTGAGCGCGGTTGCCAAGCGCTCGTGAGGCAAGAGTCGTGCCCCCAAGATAGCGATCCACCCGCGGTCGTAGCGCACGGCGAATCGTAGAGTGCCGGACATTCCGGCCGGTACGAAGGCAGTCGCAAACCATGGGAAAGAGAAATGAACACTAAGACCATGGAGCGATCCAAGTGCAACGTGATCAGGCAATCCGCGGGGAACGACTCCGGCAAGTATGGCTGCGCACGTACCATAGCACGTAAGCGTTTTGGTGCCGGGTGATAATGGCCGCCACGCTAGCTGCGAGATGTCTTTTGCGATAACCCGGTCACCATCATCGATCAGCGTTCCATTTGCTGCAACTAGGACGCCGTTCCACGATTTCTCCAAGGGAATCCGAATTGGTATCTTGCTGGTCGTTATTGCGCCGCCGAAAGCGCTACTGAGTTCCGGCCTCAGCGGCACAGCGAGCCGCGCATCAACCCAAGCTCGAGCTGGGTTATTCGTCTCCCTGGAAGGCAAAAAGCGAGCGACGGAACTGGGCGCACGATCACCGAAAAACACTGCGTTTTCATCGGCACGGTCGGCCAGAGTAGCTTCACGCGCAGGGTGAGCCAAGATGCCGAGCAAGGGTAGTGCCACCAGTCTTGCGCTCGACCGAAGCTTTGGAGAGAACGCGCCTGCCTTGATTCCTACGAACTGATAGCGCAGTGAGTCGATATTGGAATGCAGGTATGGCCGCACGACGATTTGCGACACGCCGAGTGCTTGAGCTTCGCTCGTATGGCCTCGTTGCAATTGCGCAAGGGCAGCGTCAACTGGGAACGTTGGAAAGAACTCGTTCAGCGGTGTACCGCGCTCTTCTTGGACGTACGCATCTGGATCGACACCTGATCCCCTACCTTCAAAAGAGAAAGGCTGAAACGCCGGAAGGTAGGCGACTCGGGAAGATACGGAAGCAAGGTTCGCGGCATGCGGGATTTGTTGCGCTGCAACAAAGTACCTCGCAGGAGGCCCAGATACCCAAGGAACGAGCCAGCACGCCGCTCCAGCCGTTAGAATGATTCCGGGGAACCGAACGCGCGCGCAACCGTACGAAATCAATACAACGTATGCGATTACAACAAGCGCAATCAGATCGTATAGCTCGCGAAACAGCCCGATCGCCGGAACGTTGAGAACGAACCAGTCGTAGACAGGTGCCGTGAAACCCTTCGTTCCCATCGTCAGCAGCAGCAGCGCAACTGCAAAAAACAGCGCTAACCGGCCGGCCGCACGGCGCAGCGCGAATGGAAGAGCGGCGCACGCCCAAAGACCAAAAGCATAGGCAATGAATGCGAATGGCTGGAAGCCGCGCGCGTAATCGGGGAAGTACCCGGACAGCGCAAGCGCTGATGCAGGTTGAAGTGATTGAGATTGCTGCCACACTAGGTTCAGAGGTGTTCCTCGAATTTGGCCAAATGAGGCGCTGATGCCCAGTACGATGGGCGCTGCAGCAAGCAGAAGTATCGACGCAACGGCTTTCTCCCGTCGAAGCCAAGCCCAGACAATAAGCGGGACACAAGCGACTGCGAAGAATTCAATTTGCGTAATGCTCAAAGCACTCAGGAGCAACAGCATCGTCCGCCGTGGTTTGTCACGAGTTATCTCCGCGACAAGTGCCAGCAGTGCAGCGTATGCGAAAACCTGTATCATGTGGCCCGCGACGTACTTCGAATAGACCCACGGATTGAGCGCTGCGAAGAGGCTTACGGCGACCTGCATTGATTCCGGCTTCGCTTCAGTTCGGAGAATTTGAGCCGCGGAACCCACTGCTATGTAAATGGATGCAAAGATGAGGAGCGCCATTATTCCGACCGAGTCGAGCGCCATTCTCAAGGGCCAAAGCGCGAAGCCCAAAAGATAAAAGGTCGGATAGGGCTGCGCCTCTCCGATCCCGCTCGGCAGCCATCCATTAAAGAAAGTGCCGAGCCACGGCGCCTCCTCATCCCGGGGCAGCGGGACCCGCCAGTCATGGCGTAACACTGGCAAACCGGTGTGCAATACACTCCAGGTCACAAAGAGTGCCAGCATAACGGGCAACGCAATACGCACAAATACCTGCGAGAGGCCGTCACGCATCTCCGTGACATCCCGCGCCAATGAGAGTCGTCCTGCTTGTCAGCCGCCTAGAATCTCGCCTTCCCAATACATCCCTAACTATCCGCTCTAGTCGAATGCAGACTCTAATGCAGGTCCTTGGGATACACAAAACCCGCCGTCGGCGCCCCCCAGACGCCGGTCGCTATTGCCGAGCGCCAGTGTACAGCGGCGGGATTGGGCTGTAGTTTGTCGAGCTCGGGTAGATCAGGCGTCCACGAGCCGCGGCCTCACATTGCGCGATTCTGCGTGTGCTGTGGCGGTGCCAGTCTTCGAAAAAGCCCGGCAATCCTGATGCCGTTTGTCGCGAAGCGTGCCTTCGAATGGGAGCCGGTCATAATTCGCGCAGATTGGGGCTTGCGCGATGTCCCGGCTGGAATCGCATATCCCCTCTGTAACTCCGTTCGCTGCACTAACTGCGGACTGCTCTTTCTGGACATCCGATTCGATGACGCTGAGATGGCCGCTTTATACCGAGACTATCGTGAAGACGAATACGTGTCGCTGCGCGAACGATTCGAGCCCGGCTACCGCGCGCGCAACGCAGAACTCGTTGCGGAAAGCCGCTTCTTACGCACCGTGGAGATGTTTCTCGCGCGACACATTGCGGGACCGGTGCGCATTCTCGATTTCGGGGGGGATACTGGACTCAATACACCGATGCGATCGCTTGCTGTGCTGCATCACATCTTCGATATCTCGGCAAAGCCGCTGATCCCGCAGGCGCAGCGTGTGACGGCACGCGAGATCGCGGCGCAGGAGTATGACCTCATCGTTCTCCGCCACGTTCTCGAGCATATTCCATTTCCCGCAGACATATTGGATCGAGCCGCTAGTGCCATGAGCAGCGAGACGAAAATTTACATCGAAGTACCTCACGAAGAACTGATGCGCGTACATGGCGGCGAGGAATGTCTTGAGACACGAAAAACTTACTGGCACGAACATGTAAATTTTTTTACGTTGTCTTCGATTGACGCGCTACTTAGCGGGTCCGGTCTCGCGATACAAGATGCGGCATCACTTGATGTATCGGCTTCCGGCGCTCCATATCACATTTTTGCCGTCGTTGCCGGCAAGATATGATGCATTGCGGAGGACCATCGGTCCACGGCCTAGACCACCAAGCGGCCGCCACATCGGCCCCGATAGAGCGCGCGGACCGCATCGAGATGACGCCCGACATCGCCCAAGACCCCGACAAACCGCCCGGCAATCCTGCGCGAGGAGAGCGCCCCGTTCCGTGCGAAGCCGCACTCCGTGAGTATTAAGCGCGACATCTTCGACGAGTTATTCGTGCTCGAGCTCGCAAATAACCATTGGGGCAGCCTCGAGCGCGGCAAGCGGATCGTGGATGACTTTGCCCACGTTGTCCGCTACAACAATGTTCGTGCGGCGATAAAACTCCAATTTCGCGACGTCGACAGTTTTGTCCACGATCAGTACAAGTCGCGAGGCGACGTTCGTTATATCAAGAAGACCTTGGAGACGAAGCTCAGCCGAGGGGAATTCGCGGAACTCGTTCAGCACATTCGGCAAAAAGGTTGCATCGCCATGGCAACGCCATTCGATGAAGCGTCGGTCGACTTGTGCGTGCGTTTTGACATGCCGATCATTAAGATAGCAAGTTCCGATATTAACGATTGGATCCTAATCGAGAAGATTGCGACGACTAAACTTCCCGTGATCGCATCGACGGGTGGCAGCTCGATCAAAGACTGCGATGACCTCGTCACTTTCTTTCAGCACCGTGGCATTCCACTAGCGCTGAATCATTGCGTATCCCTGTATCCGAGTGAAGATTCCGAACTCGAGCTTAACCAGATTGATTTCCTGCACGATCGCTACCCCGATGTGACGATCGGCTTTTCGACGCATGAATATCACGACTGGCACAGTTCCATGCTGATGTCTTACGCGAAAGGCGCCCGGACCTGGGAGCGCCATATCGACATCGACGCTGATGGCGTTCCCGTATCTCAGTACTGTTCTCTCCCCCATCACATCGATGAATGGTTCCAAAGCTTACACAAGGCAAAGGAGATGTGTGGTGCGCCCGGGACCAGTAAGCGGATTCCCGCGCAACGTGAAGTGGAATACCTTGATGCGCTCGTCCGTGGAGTGTATGCCAAGCAGGACCTGCCCATCGGTCATAAGCTCAGCGATAGCGATCTTCAATTGGCAATTCCACTGTTGCGCGGACAACTATCCTGCCGCGAATTGATTTCGGGCGACGTGCTCGTCCGGCCGGTTAAACGTGGCGAAGCGATCATGATAGACCACATCGATAATCCCTATTCACGCAATGAGTCACTACGGCACCGCATCGAATCCCGTGGCATGGCTATCGAGAGTCCCAAGCCCACACTGCACGCGGTTGACTAGGCGTGGCCGTCGAGCTCGCTGTACAAACGACGAAATATGCTGAAGTTTTTTGCGATTGGCTAGCGGAGCTCGGCTACACGCACTGCTACTTTGTGGCGGGCGGCGCAATGATTCACCTGCTCGATGGAGCGAGAAAACGATTCACGTGTATCCCCGTCGTTCATGAAGTAGCGGCTGCGATCGCAGCTGAGTATCACTGTGAGATTTCGGCGCGCGGTCGAGCTTTCGTCCTTACAACGTCTGGACCGGGGGTCACCAATACCATCACGGGTCTTGCGAATGCATGGCTCGAAAGCCGCGAGCTTCTCGTGGTTAGCGGCCAGGTGAAAAGCTCGGACCTTGCTGACGGCGGCATTCGTCAGCGCGGCATACAAGAAGTGGATAGTCGGTCGCTCGCAGCTCCGGTTTCAATCGTTTCCCGCCGGATCGAACGTCCTTGGAGCAGGCGGGAAGTGTTCGAAACGGTTCTTTCCGGCCGCCGCGGACGTCCTGGACCCGTATTCCTCGAATTTTGTTTGGATGCGCAGGGCGCGCCGGTTTCTCCGCGTGGACTCGAACATGAGGATGTCCAGACATGGGCGGGTCCTTCGGTAGAGGACGTTGTTGCTGGTGAGCGCGCTGTCGAAGCGATAGCCTCCGAGCTGCGGCGATCCGACCGCCCGGTGTTACTTATTGGTGGCGGGGTGGACCGTGAGACCGCCACGGAGGCGAGAGATGCTCTCGGCTTAACCGGGATACCGCTTGCAACCACATGGAACGGCATAGACCGCGTTGCATATGACGCGCCCAATTATGTCGGTCGACCGAACACCTGGGGCCAGCGAGCCGCGAACATCATCCTGCACCAGTCCGACTGCATTGTTGCCCTCGGAACGCGTCTTGGTATTCAGCAAACGGGCTTTAATTGGAAAGAGTGGGCGCCCGCGGCAACGGTCGTGCAAGTCGATCTCGACCGGTCCGAGCTTGAAAAAGGTCATCCCGCCATCGACCTTGCGATAAAGGGCGACGCTAATGCCGTCTTGCGCGGGCTGGCTGCGTCCAACTATCCCAGCTATGCGGCTTGGCAAGCCTATTGTCGTGAGATTCGCGACCTTCTTCCGGTGGACGAGGCCTGTAATACGACGAATCCCGGCTACATTTCACCATACACTTTTTACCGCCAGCTTTCTGCGATCGCTGGCCCTAACGACACTCTCATTCCCTCAAGCAGCGGTGGCGCCAACTTCGTGGCCATGCAATGCTTGGAGCAACAGCGCGGCCAAATCATCATCACGGACAAGGGGCTCGCAAGCATGGGCATCGCGCTAGCGGGCGCCCTTGGGGCGGCGGCAGCCTGTCCCGAGCGTCGGACGATGCTCATCGACGGAGACGGGGGCTTTCTGCAAAACCTCCAAGAGTTGGCGACCGTCCGGACAAATGATCTCAACCTGAAGATATTCATTTTCTCTAACGAGGGCTACGCATCGATTCGGTCGACGCAGCGAAATTACTTCGGCGGCGCTTATCTCGGGTGTGATACGAAAACGGGTTTAGGTTTTCCCAATTGGGAGCTCCTCTTCGATGCTTTCGGCATACCCTACAACAAATTGGACGAACGCGGTTTGGTCGTGCCCGAGATTTCCGAAATGCTCGACGCTCCCGGACCCCATGCTTTCCTGGTTCCGATAGATCCCGAACAAACATATTTTCCTAAGATCACGAGCCGCATGACGTCAACGGGTTCGATGGAATCGAACCCGTTGCACTTGATGACCCCTAGACTTCCAGCGGCGCTCGAGGAACGTCTATTCCGCTTTGTTCCTCCCGAGGCCCAATCTTGAGGAAATTGATCTCGGTTGTGACTCCCCTCTATAACGAGAGCGACAACATCGAGGAGCTTTTCGCGCGTCTCTCGGCGGTTTTCGACGCGCTGAACATGCGATACGAATTCGAGGTAATCGCGGTTGAGAACGGTTCGGCTGACGATACCTATGCAAAGCTTAAGAGCGTCCGGGAGCGTGACTCTCGATGGCGTATCGTGCAGCTATCGCGTAACTGGCTGATGGAAGGAGGGATGACCGCCGGCTTAGCTTACGCAAGCGGCGATGCGGCGATCATCATGGCCTCCGACTTACAAGATCCGCCAGAACTCATTCCGATGTTCCTTGAGAAATGGGAGCAGGGGTACGAGAACATTTATCAAGTCGTGAGCAGGCGTCCGGATGAAAGCCGGTTTCGCCGCTTCACAACGCGTTGTTTCTATAAAATCATCAACGCGCTTAGTGAGACGCCCGTCCCTCAAAACGCGAGCGACTTTCGGCTTGTTGATCGCAAAGCCTACGAAGCATTCAACGCCCTCGCTGAGCGAAATCGCATGGTGCGAGCGATGTGGGGTTTCATCGGTTTTCGCTCCTGTGCCATCCAACACGATCGTGCCCCCCGTCACGGTGGCCGTTCTAAGTTCAATTATTTAACGGTTGCGGGATTTGCGTTGCGCGGAATATTATCGTATTCGTATCTTCCGCTCAAACTGATCCCATTCTTCGGGTTAGCGTGCAGCGTACTGTCGTTCGCCATCCTCCTCGGGATAATCGTACGCGCCGCGTTCTTTGGCGTTCCGTTTAGCGGTTTTGGAACGATCACCGGCTTGATGCTGATGCTGTTCGGCTTTCTCTTCCTTTTCTTAGGCTTGGTCAGCGAATACGTTGGCATGATCTACACCGAGACGCGGGGCCGTCCTACCTATATCATCAGAAAATGCCATGGCTTGGCGCAGCTCGTCAATCGATCGCGGCCAGGACAGCGGTCCACCGTCGCATTGCGTAGCAACGGCGAACCCCAGGTTCGGGTACAACAAGATATCACCACGAACGCGACAAGGCTTACGGAGGAGAGTTCTTCGTAATCCAGATCAAGGCATAGGTCCCGATACGTCCCTAGAGCGGTGAACGGTGCGTTTCTTGATAGGAGCGTAGAGTTCGCGCTAAACCCTCGTGCAGTCCGATCTCGGGACGGTAACCGGTCGCCGCCGTAACTTTCGCCAGAGACGGACAGCGGCGTTGCGGATTGTCGGTCAAGTAGTCGACATCGTTGCTGCGCCGGTACTCGACGCGCACCCGGTCGGAACCGGCAACTTGGGCCATCGTCTCGGCCGCTGCCGCAATCGACATTTCTTGGTCGTTCCCGACGTTGTACGCCTCACCCGGCGCGCCCGCAACCAACACCGACAGCATCCCACGCATAAAGTCACCAAGATAGCAGAAAGCGCGCGTCGCCGACCCGTCGCTGAAGAGAACAATGGGACGCTCTTCAAGCGCAGCTGAAACGAGGTCGGGGATAATCCGTGCATCGTCGAGCCGCTGGCCGGGACCGTAGACGTTGAACGGTCGCACGATCTTGACGGGCGTCTCGTCGCGGCGATGGTAGATGAGGCACAGCGTCTCGCCCAAGCGTTTGGACTCATCATAGCAGGCACGGGGACCGGTGCAGGAGACGCGACCGAGGTACTCCTCGGTCGTCGGGACAGCGGCAGCCTCTGGATCGCCATAGATCTCGCTCGAACTGAGTTGCAGAAAGCCAGCCACGTTCTGACGCCCGGCAAGCTCAAGCATCACCCTTGTGCCGACGACGTTCGCGTCGATCGTCTCAAGGGGAAACCGGCGGTAGAATGTCGGTGAGGCGATGCTGGCACCGTGCAAGATCCAACGCACGGGCACGGGCGGCTCGTAGGGCACTGTGACATCGTGCGAGACGAAGGTAACGTTGGGATTCGCGCGGAGATGCTCGACGCGTTCCGGCAACGCCGTCCGGAAGTTGTCCAGCGCGATTACGTGACAGGGATGCTGGAAATGCTCGTTGAGCGCGACGATTGCATCGAGCACGAAACTGCACAGGAAGCCCGCGGCTCCCGTAACGAGAAGCGTCGTTCCCGCCATCGGCTCCAACATCGGCGCACAGCTGCTCGCTAGGGCACGTGCATCCTCGCGAATGACCTCGCTGACTCTAGCCAACGGCTGCGACCGCGTGCTGTGCTTTCGCCGTGCCGATCGTTCGGTATCGCACGGCGGAAGGCCATTCTACTTTTCTCAACGCGTTGCGACCGTCGATGACGACAGCAGTACGCATCGACGTCGTGAGATCGCCCCACCGCCAATCTTTGAACTGAGGCCACGCCGTCATGAGGACGACCGCGTCGCTTCCTGCGAAGACGGCAGGCGCGTCGTTCGCAATGCGAATCCGAGGATCGACCGAGTTGTGCGCGTAGCCCAGCGCTATCGGGTCGTAGGCACTGACCTCCGCGCCGGCGGCCAGAAGCAGCGCGGCGAGCCGCAACGATGCGGACTCGCGCAGGTCATCGGTGCCGGCTTTGAAGGCTAGCCCAAGGATCGCAATCGACCTACCCCGCAGGTCGCCGAGCTCGGCATGGACGATGTCAACGACCTGCTGTGGTCGGGCCGCGTTGATGGTAAGAACGGCGTCGAGGAGCGGCATCGAGAGGCCATGCTCACCACCGAAGTGCCGCAACGCGCTTACATCCTTTGGAAGACAGGATCCGCCGAACCCTGCCCCCGCCCGCAAATACGTTAGAATCGCGGGCGTGACACGACGCCCGTTGACGACGGGTGAGAGCCGTCGGTCGAGGTGCAACGCGTCCATTACCGTCTCTACGTCGGTTCCCGGGACCGCCTCGCAGACCGTCGCCACCTCGTTGCTGAACGAGATTAGTGTGGCTAGCAGAGCGTTTGAAGTGTACTTGATCAGCTCCGCGTCGCTGAGCCCTGTGTGCACTTTCGGGCAGGCGTATGGCTCGTAGAGCGCCTGGACCGCCGCTCCCGACCGCGCGTCGTACTCGCCAATGACAATCCGGTCAGGCACCTGGAAGTCGTTGACGGCCGTCCCCTCGCGCAGAAACTCAGGGTTCATCGTAAGCCCAAAACCTTGGCCCACGACTTTGCCCGAAGCATGCTCGAGCAGGGGCAGCGCAAAGCGTGTCGTCGTCGTCGGGACGACCGTACTCTTGATAACGACGACACGGTAGCTGTCGTCCGCGGCGAGCGCCATACCAATCTCGTTGAGCGCCGTGCCAAGATGAGTGAGATCGATACCGCCTTCGGTCGTCGGCGTGCCGACCGTAACGATGACCAGCTCCGCGTCCGCGACGGCCGCCGCGGTATCGGCGGTGGCTGAGAACGTGCCCGAAGCGAGTGTCTCCCGCAGCAGCGTATCAAGACCAGGTTCGAAGAAGGGCGTCTCCCCCCGCTGCAACATAGCGACGCGCGACGACTGCTGGTCGACGCAAGTGACGAGGTGGCCCTTCGTCGCCAGGCACACGCCCGTCACGAGACCAACGTAGCCGGTTCCGATGATCGCAACGTTCAAACGCACGCTCCGCTGCCGAGTTAAGAGGTTAGCTACTACTTAGCATGGTAGCGAACACCTGTCATCGGAGGACGCTCATCTGAACGAGCGAATGGAGACGGTGGTATGAGTTCGGACGCCGATCAGCTCCGCGCACGCATCGCCGAACTGGTCGCGGACTACGCGAAAACTGCGTTTCCTACGAAGCCCTTCGTCCCCGGCGAGACACCCGTGCTTTATTCGGGTCGCGTCTTCGACGAAGCCGAGCTCGTTTCCCTGATGCACTCGACGCTCGACTTTTGGTTGACCGCCGGACGATTTGCGGACGAGTTCTCGAAGCGCTTCGCCGCCTATTTTGGGCGACGGTACTGCATCCTGACGAATTCGGGGTCGTCCGCCAATCTGCTAGCGTTTGCAGCTTTAACCTCGCCGAAGCTGGGCGAACGGCGGGTCCGCCCTGGCGATGAGGTGATCACCGTAGCAGCCTCATTTCCGACAACCGTCAACCCCATCATCCAGCACGGCGCGGTCCCGGTTTTTGTCGACGTCGACATCCCGACGTACAACGTGAACCTTGAAGCATTGCGCAGCGCGATCACGCCGCGGACGAAGGCCATCATGATCGCGCATACGCTCGGGAACCCATTCGACGTGGGCCATATTGCACGTCTTTGCAAGGAACAAGGACTGTGGCTTGTCGAGGACTGCTGCGATGCCGTAGGGGCCACGTACGATGGAAAGCTCGTCGGAACGTTCGGGGATGTTGCGACCGTCAGTCACTATCCCGCCCACCACGTGACGATGGGCGAGGGCGGATCAGTACTGACAAGCAACTCCCTACTCAAGGTAATCATCGAGTCGTTCCGAGATTGGGGGCGCGACTGCTGGTGCGATCCCGGCAAGGAAAACACCTGCGGAAAACGCTTCGAATGGCAGTTGGGCAACTTGCCGTGCGGCTACGATCACAAGTACACCTACAGCCATATTGGATACAATCTGAAGCTTACCGACATGCAGGCTGCGATTGGCGTCGCGCAACTCGGCAAGCTTGAAAGTTTCATTGCTGCGCGTCGCGCGAATTGGCAATTCTTGCGTGATGGTCTTGCTGAGTTATCCGACGTGCTGATCCTCCCGGAGAAGACGCCGAACAGTGAGCCCAGTTGGTTCGGCTTCATGCTGACGGTCCGCGAGGACGCATCGTTCGAGCGGGACGAGCTTGTGCAGCATCTTGAGAGCAAGAAAATCGCGACCAGAATGTTGTTCTGCGGCAACATCGTCCGTCAGCCGGCTTACGACAACATTCCGATGCGGGTCGTCGGTGAGTTGACGAACACGGACACGATCCTAAAGCGCACCTTCTTGATTGGGGTGTATCCCGGCTTGAGCAGTGAGATGCTGACGTACGTGATCGGCGAAATTCACCGGTTCGTGCAGGCTCGATCTCCGGTAGGCGCTCGCTAACAGTCACCTCGCTGAGGGCACGCTTCGAATCGTGGGCTAGCTACGACGTTCTGACTTACCGCTCGACCTCACGCTGGTAAGCCGGGCTTCGTAATCTGCATGCTAAGGCATGTCGACGTCTGCAGCAGCGTGTCGGCCGCGACCTGAAGGGCATACAGCGGCACCCCGGCGAGTTGAAACGGCAACTCGCTTCGGCGGTGTCCACTGATGTCTGCGAGCAGATTGCCCATCAGGGGCATGGAGGCGGGGCTAAGCCGCACCTCAGTTCCAAACCCCGCCGCCATGCGCAAGCTCTTATGCGTGAAGTGCAGCAGATGGCGCGGCACGTAGTAACCAGGATTGTATCGGCCGGCGAGCTTGGCGAGGGCCGAGTCGAAGTTCGGCACTTCGATATCGAGCAATCCGGCAGGTGCCAATCGGCGAACAAGCGACGCGACGAAAGAGCGCGGATCATGCGTGTGCTCGAGGACATGGCGGCAAAATATAAGATCGAAATGACTACTCGACGCTTCCAGACTGCGATAACTCATGTATTCCATCCCGCGTCCGAAGTATGACCGCTTCGAGTCGGGCGGCAAATCGGTGAAATCGACGGCGACCACACGGGCATCCGGCAATGCCCGGACGAGCGCATACGCAAATCGCCCATTGCCTGCCCCATAATCCAGGCAGGCTTGAACTCGGCGGTCGGTGACGATACCGCGTACCGAGCGAAGCGCGAGTTCGTCTTTGAGCCGGTCGATCACAGTATGTTGAACGATGTCGAAATCAGCGCTGTCCTTGGCCGCGTAAAGCAGTGAGGTTGTCTCGGGCGTCGGCTGCGGGGCAGTCAGTCCAACTGTGCACGTTTCGCACCGCCAGATCTCGAAATCCCCGTACTCAGCTACCCGTTGCGGAACAACGATGATCCGGGAAAAGCGCGATCCGCCTCGTTCAAACGGCGTCTCACAGATCGGGCAAGCCGCCGGGTCACGAAAGTCAACCGGTGAAGCGGCGAGAGCGATGAGTGTCCTCCAACGGCGCTTTGAGCTAGTACCGCGTTTCGCGACAATGCCGGCAATTCTTCCGTCACATGCTGCCGCTCTAGTGGCTGTCAGCCGGCCAGGGCGACCTTAACACCTGCCGGAGAACCACTCGCGACTTGAGCCGGCCGGAACGATGCGGCAATGAGAGACGACGAAAGCTCCTAATTCGTTCATCCGAATGCGAGATTTCAGGTTGAGTACGCTTTGTTGGTTGACGTTACCCAAAATCGGATGCGTCGATAGGAGCGCGGCAAGGGGATTGACCTCGAAGATCGCGCTGTCTAGCAGGAGCGTCGCACGGCGCTGCAAGATCGCGCGCTCGATGTCCGAAAGCTTCGCATCGCTGTTCAGCCATCCGGTCGCGTCGGTGAGATCGAAGCCGTTATGGACGTCGTAAAGAAAGATTAGGTACTTGTCCAGCGGTGAGATGATGTAATCGTGACTCGCGGCGGCCGGAAAGGAGCGAAGACGCGCGAGAGCGTCGGCGTTCAAGTTAGCGTCGATGATGCGGCCGTTGATAGTTGTCCGCGAGCTTATGAAGTACGGCTCTCCAAACGAGTTGTAAAGCCGCAGCTGCCATTCAGGATGGAGACCGGTCAGATTCTGCTGGCCCTTGGCAACGAGTGCCAGCACCCCAACGAAGAGCGCAGTAGACATGAAGGCGGATGCGCCCCTTGGTAGAGCGCGGGGCAGTAGTTCGAAGATCGCGATTCCCAGCGAGACGAACAAAGGAACCGTATACTCCACGTACTTATAAAAGTGGAATTCATCCGGAGTAATCACGTAAAAGTTGTAAACGACCACGCTGAGCAACGCAAAATAGGCCGCCGTGGGAGGCAAACGCCGAAACCACGTCAATCCTATTGCGATGAGCGCCAGTGCGAGATCAACGAGAAACATCTGCGTCCTGCCCGGATTCGTAAAGGCCGCCGCACCGACCGAAAAAACTTGCAGCACGATGTACGTGACGTTAGAGCGGTCGGTGATCGCGACACCGGCGATTGCGCAAGCGACGAGCACGGCCGCGGCGAGCATCAAGAATGGACGCAAGCCGGCCGCGCGACGCAACGTAGCTTGCTCATGGATAGCAAGCGCAAGCGCGAAGCAGCCGACTGAAATCAACGTGAACGTGGGGTCAATGAGGTACGCGATCACCGCCATCCCGAGACCAGCGGGGACCAATATCCCGCGCCGGCGTGCTGCTCCTTGAAGCCGTGTTGCGACGGCAAGCGACAGCGGCGGAAGAATCATCACAAGTTCGCGAGTCCAGTGGTAGCCCGGCGCGAGCAAGATCGAGAAGGCACCGACCGACGTGAATAGCGCGATCTGGCCCGCGAGGCCGACCGCCGCGACTAGCGGAACAGCGCGGAAGACGTACAGAAAAGCCGCTACGTATAACATTCCGACGGCCCAGTAGAGCCACCACGCGACCCGCACGAACCCCGTTGGCCCCGCAAGCCCCAACGCGACCGCGATTCGGCGCGCGCTGAGGCTAAGCAGCCAGCCGTATTGCGCGTGTACCGGTTTGCCGTCGGAGAACGAAGCGTCGTAAAGAAAGCTCCAATGATGGATAACGGCCTCACCCTTGGTCGACCAGTACGCCTCGGTCATGCCACGATCGGTGAACGGGACGTTGCAGGTCGGGGAAAAAGAATCGATACGGCTCATGAATCTTCGAACGACCACCGGGCGCAATGCATACCAGAACGAGAGCGTATTGATGTGCGCGCGATCGTCGTTTCCAAGTTGGTTGAGCGCATAAAGCGAGCCGTTTTGCGACGAGTAGAACAGTGCACGAGAGTCGGCGAACAGTCCGATGTCGGGAGACGGCCACGCTTTCGTGATAACCGGCATCGCCAACATTTCGGGGCCGTTGAGGCCGTAAGGCTTGGAAGCGACGCTGAACAGGCGGCTCCGATTTTGCGGGTCATAACAAAGCGCGCGCGCCGACTCCGCATCGGAACGACCCACCTCGAGGCTTTCGGCGGGGAACCGACCGACGAACACCCATAACCATGAGTAGACGTACGTGAACAAGGCCAGTGATAAGCCGACGCCGACGATCACGTAAAATCGGGTCAGCTTCATCCCGCTGGGCGTGATTTGACTGCCCTGGGACCGCTCCTTGCCTGTACTCATTATCACAGCATCTGCGCGCTCGACTTCGTTGCCTTACCGCGCGACGCGTGAAGTCGAAGAGCGTGCTGGCACGCCAGAGGTAACTTGACGGGATCGTTGATTATGATGTCGGCGTGAGCGCTTTGCAATTCGAAAGCGTCGCCGCTTCCCCACGTGACCCCAATGGTCGCCACGCCGTTGGCGCGGCCGGCTGAGATGTCGTGATGGCGGTCGCCGATCATGACCGCGTCTACGGTCTCGTCTTTTGCACCGGTCGCGACGCGCAGATGCCGGAGAGCGCGTGCCAAGGTCTTCTGTTTAGGCTCCGAGCGAACCGACAGCGCAGGACCGTTAACGGAAACGAAATGCTGCAGCAGTCCTAGCCCAGCGAGCAATTCGATTGCCAATGGCTCGGGTTTCGACGTGCAAACTGCAAGCTGCACGCCAGCCGCTGAGAGCCCGTCGAGCGCGGCATGAATCCCCGGGACGATGGTCGTCAGCGCTATCTTTGTTTGCCCGTAAATTTTGCGGTAAGCGGCAACGAGATCGTCGGCGTTGACCCCTGGTGCGGGCCGTAGCGACGTAAGAATATCGTCGAAGATTGCGTGCAATGGCGGTCCGATGAAGCGTGCGACCTCGTTTTCGGTCAGGGGTGCGAGACCGGCGTCCGCAAGGGCGGCGTTGACACCGTGCGCGACCGCAGAACGGGAATCAACTAAGCATCCGTCCAGATCGAAAAGCGCGAACCGTTGACTCACGACGCCAGTTGCGCCCGATGCCACTCCGCAGTCCGCCGAAGCGCTTCGCCCAGGTCTATAAGGCTTCGCACGCCGAGCTCGCGCGTTATGCGAGTGACGTCAGGAACGTAGCGCTCAACGGGGGCATGGGCCGTTCGGCTTTTCGCGATCGAGACAGTCGCGTCCGGAGCGACGACCGCAGCCGTCATTTTGGCAAGCTTCTCGATGTCGACCGGTGCATCGCTTCCCACGTTGTAGGCCCGACCGCTTTGACCGCGCGCCAACACGGCCCAAAGCCAAGACGTCAATTCGCTCGCGTATAGATATGAACGCACCGAACTGCCGTCCCCTGCGATGCGGATCGGACCTCCACTGAGCGCGTCGCGCATGAAATTCCCCGCCGCGTAGTGTCGATCAAGCGGAAGGTATGGGCCGAGGAACGCGAACAGGCGAGCGATTGTCGCGCGAACTCCGCTTGTAGCTCCAAGAACACACTCCAGTTCGCCGATTCGCTTACCTTCAGCATAGGCGGAGGCACAGCTGAGTGGATCGGGACCCCCGCCGAACGCTTCACTCACGTGCTCAAGGTCGGGAGGCTGACGCCCGTAGACCGCCCCGGAACTGGTGAACAGCAGCGGGATCGCGCCGCTGCGGCGCGCGATCGCCACAACGCGCCGCGTCCCCTCGACAATCGTGTGAAGCATTGTCTCGGGCGCCTGAGCGTTGAGGACGGCGTCGGCGGGCGTTGCTGCGTGCACGACGGCATCATAGAGAGCTTCAGGCTCGGGAGGTGAAATGACGTCACCCCGCACGAGTCGGATCAAGCCATCGCGTGCGACATGCGGCGCTGCAACGACGAATCGGTTCGGATCCCGGGTGAGGACGTCGACACGGATTCGTGCCGCTGCTTTTGCGTTTGCATGCACGATTGATGATAGGAACCAGGTCCCGACGAACCCCGTCCCGCCCGTCATGTAGAGCCGCATATTCCGGAAACTCAGGACGTCGCTGTGAGACGCCTCAAGCACCTCGCCGAGATCACGTTGCAACGATTTCACGACGAAGAGGGGGCTTCAATTCGGGCCGTTGCCATCATCCATGGTGCCTTGCCCGACGCCCACAGCTCCTCCAACAGGCGCTTTTCGCGCAGCGTATCCATTGGCTGCCAAAATCCGTCGTGCTTATAACACGATAGCTCACCGTCTTGCGCAAGCCGCGTCAGTGGCTCGTGCTCGAGGGGCGTCGCGTCACCGGGGATGTATTCGAAGAAACTGGGCTCGAAAACGAAGAACCCCCCATTAATCCAGCCTTCGCTGGCCTGGGGTTTCTCTTCAAACCTCGTTATGCGCGTCCCGTCGATCTTTAAGGCGCCGAAGCGCGCGGGTGGTCGAACGGCTGTTAATGTCGCGACGCGTCCCTCGCGTCGATGAAACGCGAGAAGCTCGGTGAGATTGATTGAAGCCAGACCGTCACCGTACGTGCACATGAACGTCTCGTTTCCGAGTTGTCCCCGCAGACGCTTGATACGACCCCCAGTCATCGTGTCGAGGCCCGTGTCAACGAGGTGCACCTTCCACCGTTCAAGGGCGCGCTGTCGGACTTGCACGGCGCCTGACGCGAGATCCACGGTTAGGTCGTTGCTGTGCGCGTAAAACGAGTGAAAGTACTCTTTGACCATCTCTTGTTTGTAGCCCAGTGCGACGACGAATTCATTGAAGTTGGCTGCGGCATAGATGTTCATCAAGTGCCAAAGCATTGGTTTTCCACCAATCTCGACCATCGGTTTGGGCCGCGCGATCGTCTCCTCGGAGAGACGCGTCCCGAGGCCGCCCGCGAGTAATACGACTTTCACAGCAGCCACTTCGTCGCCGCGCTTCGCTCGTTCCCCCGCAGTGCGCTCATGAAGCGGCCGCAATGAATCGAAGCGGACCCACGCTCGGCGGGCTGGACGCCTACTCCCAGGCTTCCCAGATGTAACCGCCGTGCGAGTGTGGCTAGCTCCGGCACCCCGCGGACGCGCGTAAAGCGCGGATTCCCGAGGAACGACGGTTTGGCGTCGTCGCGCAAGTGGCTGAAGGGCTTTTGCGGGTGAGGAGCACGGGCCGTACGTCCGGAACAAGCGGGCGTGGATATGGTGAGCCCGCCTCGCAACTATGCCGCTCGGGTCGAAGCTCGCCGAGCATTGCTTGCAAAGGGCATTGAGCGAGTCGTGGACATCTGTCGCCGACTCGCCGACGTACGCGCGGTTTATATTTTTGGTTCGTACGCTCGCAACCAAATCGGTCCGCGCAGCGACCTCGATATTTTGGTCGTTCGAGAAACCGACCTCCGGCGCTTAGATCGAGACCTCGATCTGCGCATCGCGTTCGACGTGCCCATCGGGATCGACATCCTTGTCGTGACGCCGTCCGAATTTGTGGGACGCCTTCCCCTTACGGGCTTCGGACAGACGATACTGCATGAAGCTCGGCAAGTCTATGCAGCCTGACCGCAAGGCGGTGGCACGCAGTTGGCGTGAGAGCGCGAACCAAGACCTGCGTATCGCGAAAATGCTGACTCAGAATGAGCCGAACGCGGCGTGCTTCCACGCTCAGCAAGCCGGTGAAAAAGCCCTCAAGGCGGCACTAGTCGCCGTGATCGACGACATCGCTCGAACTCACGTCCTGACGCTCCTGCTGGACGAACTTCGCGCCGCCGGACATTCCGCAACAGAAGATATCCTCTCGGCCGCACGCGTGCTTGACCGCTATTACGTTCCTACGCGCTATCCGGACGCGGTCGGCGACGTAGACCCCGCACGTTTCTTCGCCCCAGCCGACGCACACGATGCTATCGTTCTCACCGAGAGGATTTTTGCTTTCGTCGATGCTTTATTGCGCGACCCCAAAAAGTGACGAGCCCGCAATAGGTACGTAGATCCGCAGCCTAGCGGGAAGCATTCAGTTGACCGGCGCGATGCAGTCGGTCAGTGCCGAGCCGCTTCCGTCGCTGCCTGCGCCGCCGCTAACCGTGCGATCGGTACGCGGTACGGCGAGCATGACACATAATCGAGCCCGATCTCATTGCAGAACGCAACGCTGGACGGTTCACCACCGTGTTCGCCGCAGATGCCGATCTTCAGGGCGGCTTGCATCGCGCGGCCCCGCTCGACGGCGATCTTCATGAGACCACCGACCCCCACGCGGTCGAGGACCTGGAACGGATCGTCGGCGAGTACCTTCTTCTCCAGATAACGCGGGATGAACGACGCTTCGGCGTCGTCGCGTGAGTATCCGAATGTCGTTTGCGTGAGATCGTTCGTGCCGAATGAAAAGAATTGCGCGAATTCGGCCAGTTCATTGGCAACGATGCAGGCGCGCGGGAGTTCGATCATCGTCCCGATGTGGTATGGCACCTTGATACCGTGCTCCGCGACCACGGCGTCCGCCACGTTCTTCGCGGCATCGTAGGTCAGTTGCATCTCGCCGCGCGAACCCACGCCGGGAATCATGACATCAGGCCGCGCGTCGACGCCACGTTTGCGCAGGGCGCACGCTGCTTCAAAGATCGCACGAACCTGCATCGCATAGATCTCTGGATACACGATCCCGAGTCGGCAGAACCGCAGGCCAAGCATCGGATTCTGCTCGTGCAGCGCCTTCACGCGCGCCAGCACGTTCGCGCGGACTTGGTACGTCGGGTCATCCTCGCCAGTTCGCAGGCGCAATTCCGTCGTCTCGACCAGCAAGTCTTCGAGCGACGGCAAAAACTCGTGCAGCGGTGGGTCCAGCAACCGAATCGTGACAGTGTAACCCGCCATCGCCTCGAGAATCCCGGCGAAATCGTCACGCTGAAACGGCAACAGCCGGCCGAGCGCCGCTTCGCGGGACTCGCGCGAGTCGGCCATGATCATCTCTTGCACAACCGGCAGACGCTCCGACTGCATGAACATGTGCTCCGTCCGACACAGACCGATCCCGGTTGCCCCGAGATCGCGCGCTTTGCGCGCGTCCTCTGGCGTGTCGGCGTTCGCCCACACGCCGAGCCGCTTATGCTCATCCGCCCACGAGAGAAACGTCGCCAACCACGGCGGCAGCTTTGAGGGCGGATCGATGAGCTTGAGCAGTCCGCGCACGACCTTGCCCGTCGTGCCGTCGATCGTGATCTCGTCGCCTTCGCGGAGCGGCTCGCCGGCAAGTGTCGCCGTCTTCGTACGGTCGTCGACGCTGAGCGCTTCGCAACCGCTCACGCACGGCAAGCCCATCCCGCGCGCAACGACGGCTGCGTGCGATGTCGCGCCGCCTCGCGCGGTTAAGACGCCACGCGATGCAATCATGCCGTGCACGTCATCGGGCGCGGTTTCGTTGCGCACGAGAACGACGGTCTTCCCGCGCTGCGACCACTCGACCGCCGTTTCCGCATCGAAGACGACGGCGCCGGCAGCGGCTCCAGGAGATGCATTCAAACCGGCGCACGCGACATCGTAGGTCTGCGTAGGATCGATGCGCGCATGAAAAAGCTGTTCTAACGACGTCGCATCGACCCGTCGCAGCGCCTCCCCGCGGTCGATCAGACCTTCCCCAACCATGTCGAGCGCCACTCGAACGGCCGCTTCGGCGCTGCGTTTTGCGCTTCGCGTCTGCAACATCCACAGTTTGCCGCGCTCGACCGTGAACTCGAGATCCTGCATGTCGCGGTAATGCGTTTCCAGTGTGCGAGCGATCTCGACGAACTGCGCATACACCGCGGGCTGCGACCGTTCCAGATCCTCGATGTGCTCCGGAGTGCGGATGCCCGCGACGACATCTTCACCCTGCGCATTACGCAGATACTCGCCGAAGAGATGCTTGTCGCCGGTGTTCGGATCGCGCGTGAACGCAACGCCCGTTCCCGAGTCGTCCCCCATGTTGCCGAAAACCATCGTGACGATGCTGACGGCAGTGCCCCAGTCGTCGGAGATACGCATGTAGCGCCGGTAGTCGACGGCGCGTTTGGAGTTCCAGGAATCGAAGACGGCGCGCACGGCGAGATGGAGCTGCTCGGCCACGTCTTGCGGAAAATCGCGGCCCGTCGCCTCGCGCACGATCGCTTTGAATTGCCCGACCACGCGTTGCCATGCGACGCCGTCGAGCTCCGGATCCGACTTCGCGCCGGCGCGCGCACGTTCGCCCGAGATGACGTGCTCGAAGCGGTCCTTGTCGATGCCGAGCACGACGCTTGCGAACATCGCAATGAAGCGACGATATGCGTCCCACGCGAAACGCGGGTTCATCGTCAGCTTCGCGAGCCCGATGACGCTCGCGTCGGTCAGGCCGAGATTGAGGATCGTGTCCATCATCCCGGGCATCGACACGCGCGCACCGCTGCGGACGGAGACCAGCAGCGGGTTCTCCGTGCCGCCGAACGTTTTGCCGGTCTCGTTTTCGAGCGCGCGGACATGGGCCATGATGTCGGCGTCGAGGCCGGCCGGGAAGCGGCGGCCCAATTCGTAGAACTCCAGGCACGTCTGCGCCGTGATCGTGAAGCCGGGAGGCACGGGGAGCCCCGCCTGCGTCATCTCGGCGAGTCCAGCCCCCTTGCCGCCAAGGATGTTCTGCATCGACCCCTCGCCCTGGGCGAAGGTGTAGATGCGGCGGATGGGAGGGGCCTCGGAAAGCTTGGGGGCGAGCAGCACGTGGAGTGGTCCCTTTCTTGAGGCCAACGAAAACAGGGGGTGCCAAAGTCATACCCGTTGAGGGAAAGAATCTTTCCAGCTAGAGGCGTCCTCCTTGGGTGTTTCGACCCCTT
>JAABUZ0100002501.1_pt1 | contig 30267 bp, 20 predicted proteins | sample 5562091 | NCBI WGS metagenome assembly JAABUZ01 (sample SAMN12813069, study PRJNA571459) | rock metagenome | isolation source: Antarctica rocks | place: Antarctica: Victoria Land, Linnaeus Terrace sud | collected 2015-12-21
TTTCGAGCGTAAGCCGGCCTGGATGTGGCCGCGTTCGTTTTCGGTCAAAGGTCGGATGAAGAGAGGTGATTTCATACCCTCTATCATACCACGTTGTCGCTTACCTTTCGTGTGTTTGCACTAGTAACATCTCTGCTGCTTCCTTTTGCATTGTCAGGTAAGCCTCTTCCGGTGGATATTCCGAAGCTGTTAGCTTGGTGACGATGGACGCAGTGATATTGAATGGAATATTTGCAAACACTTTGTACGGTTGACATGGCAGATGATAATGCAGGAAATCGCCCGGATGGATAATCACATTGGGCCTATCCGCGAATTTCTGTAACAGCAGAGCTGATAGGCGAGGGTCTTTCTCTATGGCGACAACCTGTTTGCAGCGCAGAGCAAGTTGCTTTGTAATAATGCCCTTACCTGGACCAATCTCATATATAACGTCGTCACTATTGATGCTCGATCTGTCGAGCAGTGAGGCAACCAGGCTTGAGTCCTTCAGAAAGTTTTGTGAATAGAGAACACTTTGACGGATTGAAGATGACATCGCACATTCCTTTCAAGATGCAAGACAGACAACAGGCACAAAAAAGCCGCATCGCCAGTTGGCTCATGCGACTCTATGCGAAGCCCGATCTTGAAAAGACGGTTTAGCAGGTAACACGCGACATCCATGTCCAGAAACGAGACATGGAACACATGCACTCAAGCAGTATATCCCTAATGGGCTCCGCTCATACCTGCCGTATGCGTATCATAGTAATAAAGCTTTCCATAGCATAACCATTCATAACACGCCTAGTATAGCTTACAGAAATGATATTGTCCAGCATTTGTAAGAATTAAGTTCCGCTAAGCATCGGGTGCTGAGGGTTGAAAGAGGCACTTCGGTATTTGAAGATCCAAAAAGACTGGTCAGGAAATTACCAACAATAGTGGGACTGAGGCTTTCTGGAGGAAAGGGGAAAAGCAATCATGGTGTCGAAGGCGACGAACAACAGCCTACACGTAGCAAACACTGAGAAGTCAAAAGGGCCAGGCACGTGCGCAAGCCCAACGAGCCAAGCTCGATGCCCAGGCGCAGATCCATCAGCAACGAGAAGAACAAGAAGCCGTAGTCCATCAAGCGCAGAATAAGAAAACTGCCCGTTTGTTCCATCGGCTCTGCACGAGGATATCGAGCACATTTCCGTCCTGATCCACCGCCCGCCAGAGGTAATGTCTCTAACCACGAATGGTGAGGAAAACCTCATCCAGATGCCATTTGTCGCCGCAACGAGGACGACAACGGCGCCATTCATTGTTCAGCTACGCTACCAAGTTGACAATATCTGGATTTGAAAACAACGGTTCTTATAGACACGCTCAGGTTCCCCGAATGCCCCAGGTGGCATGAAGGCAAACTCTGGTTCTCCGATTTCTTCGCACGCCGGATGATGCAGGTGGATCTGCACGGTGGGGTTCAGACGGTGGCCCAGCTAGCGGACATGCCCTCCGGGCTTGGCTGGATTCCACAGGGACGATTACCTGTCGTTTCGGCGCACACCCGCCGCTTGTTAAGACTGGAAGACGACGGGCTGGTCGAGGTTGCTGACCTGTCTTCTCTCGTGAACTATCCAAACAACGATATAGTCGTCGATGGGCTTGGTCGAGCCTAGATTGGCAACATGGGTTTCGTTTTCGGTCAAGGCACCCCTTCGCCTGCCCCAATTTTGCTCGTCACAGAAGAGGGCAGTGCGCGAGTAGTAGCAGACGGACTGGCATTCCCAAATGGCATGGTGAGCACGGCCGATGGGTAGACCGTCATCGTGGCTGAAAGTCATGCTGCCCGCCTGACCGCTTTTCACATTGAACCTGGTGGGTCGCTCTCGCACCGTCGGGCCTAGGCACAGTTTGAGGACCGAGGGGATTACGGGACCACTGCGGGGCAAATTACTCCAGATGACATCTGTCTGGATGCCGAAGGGGCGGTGTGGGTCGCTTCCCCCAATACAAGGGATGTGCTTCGGGTGAAGGAAGGCGCTCAGATTACGTTTCGTCTCCCGCTTTCGACCATCCCCCTGGCTTGCATGTTAGGAGGCGAAGGCCACCGTACCTTGTTTATCGCCACCACTGAAAGTCTGGACCCCACTGAAGCAGCCGCCCGTGGCCGCATTGAAACCATCCAGATGGATGTTGCAGGGGCCGGACTGCCATAGGGAACGTATGACCGGCAAGACCATTCGACCACGAGCGCGTTTTAGCTCTCCCAAATACCGAACGATCTTGGCACACCTCAGCCATTCCTTGAATCCCGGTAGTGATGACGACACCGATTTCTCAAGTCCCCTGAGCTTCGGTCAGAGGCGCATCGGTCATCCTCACTGCCGGGATGTGTAAAGCATCCGTGGCGAGGTTTGGGTCCATCGCAGCCACATTCTCATGATGGAAGGTGAGAGTTTTCGCTTTCGGCAAAGTTTACAGAAACAGGACTCGCCGTCCTGACTGTTTGATTGGCAAGGAGGTGGCTCAGTTTTCCGGCGGCGCGCGGCTCACTATATGCTTGAAGTTTACATAAAATCTCTGTCTTCAAGCGTTTTGGGAAGATGTCAGGGAAATGTCAGGAAAATGTCGAAGAAATGACAGGGTATTTTGCTTTGTTTTCGCGTATGCTTCTTCTGTATCTTGTGGATACATTCAGTAAAGGAGCAAACTTATGTGACCTTTTGATCCAAATAAGCAACAGACAGGTCATCTGTGCATGCCAAAAGGTATTATTCAAGAGAAGAGTCGTCTACGACAACACAAGTGGTCGGGATCATACGGCTTTTCACACCCCTAGAAGGGGTAGAGCTACGTAAAATTGTGTAGCTCTGGGCCAAGTAGTGAACCAAGATCGATGTTATCAAGAAAGGAGCAATAGCATGGATATCAACAAGATCGTTCGCGCTTGGAGGGATGTTGACTACCGCGAGAGTTTGTCGGAAGCAGAACAAGCTTTTCTACCTGATAATCCTGCCGAGTTGATTGACCTAGACGACACCGAGATGGATACTGTAGCAGGAGGCACTTCTATCCCCACATTATGGCCATGGTATTCGTTCTGTGTCCGTACCTCAGTATGTGGATCATGTCCGATGTTTACAGATGGATGTTGCTAGTTTCCTCCATTTCAATGAGTGAGCTTAGTACGACTTTGTTAACCCGATGTCCACAGGGTAAATTATGTGGTTTACGCTATGGTCACCCAAGTTGTTTAATACATAACATAGTCATCGCTGACAAATTTGCTCAGCTTTCATTCCCTTTCAGTAGAGAGCCTTTGATTTGGTCATACTAATGAAAAGGATATGAGGAGAAACTACATGAACATAGAGCAAATTATCCGCGCTTGGAAAGACGCGGATTACCGTGAGAGCCTGGCTTCTGAGGAGCAAGGTCTCTTACCACCGAACCCAGCTGAGATTGTTGATTTGACAGATACCGAGCTAGAAGCCGTAGCAGGAGCCAAAACGAATTGTGATTGGTCGCTTGGATGCTGTCCATTTTTTACTTCTTCATGTCCCAGTGATAGTGCTTGCAGTTATGGCTGCCCAACGGCTCTAACGTGTATACCATGTGCTGGGGGCTGAGCACAAATAGAGGGGAAAAACAATCAGTTTTCTTCTCCTGGAGAGGGAAAAACAGCAAGAACGACTTTTTTAAAGAACTATTTCTCTTGAAAGGGTAGTACAACCACATTAAGATATTGTTGGCGAATTCAAAAATGAGCCTCATTTGAGCTTGAGTTTGTAGGATGCCAAGCGTGAAAATCGAATTCGCCAACAATATCATTAATCGGTGAAGAGCTCGAAAAAATTACAGAAATTGAGCTCAATGGAACATGTCGCCACCACTTAATGTAGCTCTACCTGAAAGGGTTTCTCTACAGCATGTAAAAGGGGTTCTTCTGTGTTCTCTCCAGGCCGGTTCAACAGTCTATTCCGACTTTTGGTTCCTACTGTGCGCAACCCCGTGCTTAATAGTTACACTCCTAACATCACTTATGGTTGCCATTAGTGGCTTCATAATAAGGCGAAACGTAGGTATTCCTGTAATAGAGTAATATTCGGCTTTCCGGTGCAGAAACACTAATAAAAGTTGTAGGGAACATATGTTGGTACCTGAGAAGCATATCTTTCGAAGCATTGCTATCAAACGTTACTTACAGAGTCGGGAAAAGGACGTTTTTCCTAGGATTGTTCCCCCACGGTTTTTCTTTTTCATGTGGATATTATTTTGCTTACTACTTGCGATGGGAGTAGTTGCTTGGAAGGCCGAGGTACCTACATATGTTACTGGGCCTGCGATTATTCCTGCTCCATCCCATCAACTTGCACAAGAAAACAACATGTCAATAGCTCTCGTGTTTTTACCAACCAATCAACGCGATAAGTTGAAACTCGGCCAGCAGGTAGTGTTACAAATAAATGGAACAAACGTATTTTTCAGCAGTACCATAGAAATGATTGATCCAAGCATTAGCAGTCCAGGTGAGATTCGTAAGCATTATGCGCTCGACGGCAATGCTGTAATTCTTGTGAGGCAACCTTCAATAGTTATCAAAGTTAGACTCAGATCGCATCTATCAACAAATACTTATGAGGGAAGCACTCTAACTGCTAGTGTGCAGGTAGGAACACAAAATCTTCTCTCCTTGTTCTTAGGAAGAGATGGATGAGCTAAGAGAAATATACTGCTCTAGTATCACTCTAAAATAGCTGTAGTGATATTCAAAGATCGCGGTTTGATTTGAATATTAGGAGAGATGTATATATGCAAGAACACGCATCGTCCATAAATGTCACAGATGCGGACTGGTACCGAGCAGTTACGTTAGCAGAACGACTTCCTATATCACGCGAATTTGTTATTGAACGAAGTGAGCTTGAAAGTAACGATAGAATTGAGCGGCAACTTCAACGTTGGTGTTCTACTTTTGATGGTAATGAAACGTTATTTGAGCAGCGCTTAAATATGGATAGTCTCTCGATGGATGATTTACGTCATTTACTAAGTGAGTCAGCGGAGGGAGTGCGTGATTGCCTCAATAGCGTTCCTCCATGGTTGGAAGAACTTAACCAAGCCTTCTCTCGTTCTCTTTCAGAAAATGAAGAGACTCTCTTAGAAGGACTTGAGAGCTTGCAGCCTTCTAGTGGTCGAACAGAAGAGTCTAATAGAGCAAACAATGTCTCAGAAGGAACTAAGCAAAGAAAAGGTGGATTGCTAGAATTCTTATATCTTGCCGAGCCTCTTATTTCTCTAGGATGCAAACGCCTGCATGAAGGTATACAAGTACTTTGCCAGACACAAACAACAGTACCTTTCGATCCTACTACGGTTACAGACGTACTTTTAACCAGTTTAATGCCTCGTTTGATAACAGTGCTTAGTCGTACGTTAGTACTAGAGTTTAATGTTGCACGCTTACGAGGATTGCTGAAAGGGGATACTCCAGATGCACGATATCAGAGTTTTGGACAACGTCTGCGTCAGCAAGAAGTCGCAATAGCCTTGCTAAAAGAGTATCCAGTTCTGGCCCGTTACATAGTAATTTGTATTAATCAATGGGTAGAACATAGCCTGGAGTTTTTGCGGCATTTATGTATGGATTGGAATACTATTCGAAGTACTTTCAGTCCACAGAAAGACCCTGGTATCCTCAAACAGGTAGAGGCTGGTGTGGGAGACGTGCATAAGGATGGTCAATCCGTGATGATTCTTTCGCTCACTTCGGGCTTACGCTTCGTTTATAAACCACGATCTATGGCGATAGACGTGCATTTTCAAGAGTTACTTCGCTGGCTCAACGAACGGGGTGAACATCCACAGTTCAAAACGTTGAACGTTCTAGATCGTGGCAACTACGGCTGGGCTGAGTTCGTGGAGGCATATAGTTGTACCTCTCACCAGGAGGTCCAGCGTTTTTACACGCGACAAGGTGCATATCTTGCGCTGTTACATATGTTAAAAGCAACTGACTTTCATCATGAAAATTTAATTGCGGCAGGAGAACATCCTATACTCATTGATATTGAGTCGCTCTTCCACCCCTATGTTGAAAATGCTATTCTACAAGGGACTGCAGAAACACTGGCTGGTGATGCATTGTTGTCTTCTGTTATACGGGTTATGCTACTACCTCAACTTATGCATATTAATAATGAAGCAGAAGGAATAGAGATGAGCGGCTTAGGAGGTGCTCCTGGCCAGCTCTCACCGGGCCGTACTTTACTGTTGGAAGGGTTGAACACAGAGGAACTGCGTTTTATTCGCAAGCGAGTAGAAATGCCAGGTAGCCGTAATCGGCCTATGCTCAATAATGAGGACATAGACGTGCAGGGATATGCAGCATATCTTGTCACTGGTTTTACTGATATGTACCGATTGCTTCTAAAGCACCGAGACGCTTTTCTTTCAAGCGATAATCCATTAGTACGTTTTGCCAATGACGAAGTACGTGTGATAGTCCGACCAACCTTTTTGTACGCCCGTTTATTGCAGGAAAGTTTTCACCCTGATATGCTCCGAAACGCTTTAGACCGTGATTTTCTGTTTGATCACCTCTGGCTTGGAGTTCATAGCCGCCCGTTATTGGCTAAAGTAATTTCGGCTGAACGAGTTGACCTGCAACGAGGCGACATTCCAATATTCACAACGCGGATTAATTCCTGTGATTTGTGGACTAGCTTCGATGAGCGGTTGCCTAATTTTTTTGATACGTCTGGTTTAGACTTAGTGCTAACCGGCTTGCAAAAGTTCAGTGAAGAAGACCTCGAAAAGCAGCTTTGGTTCATTCGTGCTTCACTTACTGCTCTCTCTATAGGCATCGAAGAAGCACGATGGCCAGACTACTCTTCAACCAAACCGAAAATCAAGGCAGACCGCAAGCATTTGTTAGCTGCTGCTCAAGCAATTGGCAAACGATTAGAAGAGCGAGCTTTGCACGGTGATAACGATACAACATGGATTGGTTTGACACTACTAGGCGAACGCAACTGGGTGCTTACACCAGCAGGTATGGATCTCTATAGTGGTCTTCCAGGAATCGCCTTTTTTCTGGCTTATTTAGGGAAAATCGTAGGTGAAGAACATTATACGACATTGGCTAGAGCTGCACTAGCAACATTGCGGGGCCAGTTGGAGCGAGTACGATCTCAAGTTGCCCCTGTTGGAGCTTTTAACGGTTGGGGAAGTGTTATTTATACCTTCACCCATCTTGCTGTTCTATGGAACGATCCTAAATTACTGTTAGAAGCTGAAGCAGTCGTCGAGTTGTTACCACCACTTATTGAGAAGGATGATGCACTTGATATCATTAGTGGTTCGGCAGGATGCATAGGTAGTCTGATAAGCCTATATTACTACGCACCATCTGAGCGAATTGTCTCGACTATGATTCAATGTGGGGAGCGGCTCATTGCTACTGCTCAACCGATGGAGCAAGGTGTTGGTTGGATTACTACCAATAAAGATTCTCAGCCATTGACAGGTTTTTCCCATGGAGCAGCAGGTATAGCGTGGGCTTTGCTCAAATTAGCTAGATACACAGGTCAGCAACGCTTTCGAACTACAGCACTCGAGGCTCTTGCCTACGAACGTAGTCTTTACTCTTCTCAAGCGAAGAATTGGCCTGATGTACGGGATTTTGTAATCAAGAGAAATACTTCCAATGAACTAACTTTCATGACTATGTGGTGCCATGGTGCACCTGGGATTGGACTTGGACGTATTGATTTACTTGAGGAACTCGATGATACTATCACGCGGGCAGAAATCGAAATCGCATTGGAGACGACGCTTGCTAAAGGTTTTGGGTTGAATCATTCCTTGTGTCATGGCGATCTTGGTAACATTGAGCTATTACTACAGGCCGATAAGGTGTTTGATAGCCCAAGGTGGCACTCTGAAGTAACCAACCTGGCAACACACATTCTTTCAAGCATAGATGAACATGGTTGGATTTGTGGTGTACCGCTAGGTGTAGAGACGCCCGGTCTAATGCTGGGACTGGCAGGAATTGGATATAGCTTACTTAGGCTAGCTGACCCTGTAAAAGTGCCAGCAGTATTGTTGCTCTCCCCTCCCACAATAGCGTAGACAAAGGAGTGCATGTCAATCATGAGAAGAAAGCGTCAACGTGTACCTGAGCTTACACAACTGAGTGCGACGGAGTGCGGAGCTACCTGCCTTGCTATGATTCTGAACTATTATGGTTGCGGGGTAACTGTAGAGGAAATACGAGAGCGGTCCGGTGTGGGTCGGGATGGTCTATCTGCTCACTCCATTGTCAAAGTTGCTCGTGACTACGGATTACGTGTGCGGGCTGTATCTGTTCAAGAAAACGACCTTCGCCTTGTAAAGTTTCCATGTATTGTACATTGGGAATTCGACCACTTCCTTGTTGTCGAGCACTGGTCTCCAAAAGGAGTGTCTGTCGTTGATCCAGCATATGGACGCAGAAGATTAACCATTAAAGAGTTTGATGCAGGTTTTACTGGAGTTATCATACTGCTAGAACCAGGAGTTCAATTTAAACGGCGTAGTACTTCTCGACGTTTATCCTTACGTGCCTATTTGTTGTCGTCGATGCGTATTCCCGGCGCGTTTGCTCAGATTCTTGTAGCCTCTTTATTGCTCCAGGTACTTGGATTAGTACTACCAGCACTTACAAAAGTGATCGTGGATCAGGTCGTTCCCCACAACATGAAGAGTCCTATGGCCTGGATAGGCATAGGTATACTTATTATTGTGGTCGCGCAATTAATAGTGACACTCTTACGATCCCGATTGCTTGTATATTTACAGGCGCACATCGACTCGCGGATGATGCTTGGCTTTTTTGAGCATATGCTTACATTACCATATAGTTTTTTTCAAACGAGATCGACAGGCGATTTGTTAAATCGTTTAAATAGTAACACTACGATCCGTGATACATTTACTACGCAACTCACTTCGCTCTTTCTCGACGGGAGCTTTGTTCTTATTTACTTCCTAATAATACTATGGCAAGCACCACTGTTTGGAGTCCTGACCTTCACTATTGGTCTGTTTCAAGTCGTCTTACTTGTTGGTACTGGTCGTAGGATGCGTTACCTAACACAACGTGAACTCGCTGCTCAAGGAAGGGCTCAAGGGTTTGCCGCAGAGGTTCTTACGGGAATAGAAACGCTTAAGTCGATGGGAGCGGAGCCTCGAGCCTTCGATCGTTGGTCAAACCTGTTTTTTGATCAACTCAACATGTCTATAAGACGTGGCAATGTAACTGCGCTCATAGAGGCCATGATATCGGCTTTGCGTGCCTTAGCTCCTTTACTTTTGCTTTGGGTTGGCGCACTACAGGTGTTGAACGGAACGCTCTCGTTAGGTACGATGTTAGCACTCAACTCGCTAGCAGCGTTATTCTTAGCACCACTCATGTCTTTGACCAGCAGTGGACAAAAGCTACAGCTTGTCCAGGCTTACCTGGACAGGATTGCGGATGTACTAGAAACCGATGCGGAGCAAGTGGTTCAAGAAGTTCAACGACCGCCTAAGCTAAGCGGGTGTGTTGAACTAAAAGAGGTGGGTTTTCAGTATAGTCCGAATTCTCCCGCTGTGCTTAATGACGTAAATTTGCGTATCGAAGCTGGGCAAAAGATTGCTGTTGTTGGACGAACAGGGTCGGGTAAGAGTACTCTTGGCAAACTTCTGATTGGTTTATATCAGCCAACCTTTGGACGTATTTACTATAATGGTCTTCCACTACAAAGCTTGAATTACCGAGAGTTACGCAACCAGTTTGGGGTAGTGTTACAAGATCCTTTCATCTTCAGTGGCACCATACGACAAAATATTGCCTTCAATGAACCTGACATGCCAATGGAGCGGGTTATCGAGGTAGCAAAGATAGCGGCAATTCATGAAGATATTGTACGCATGCCTATGAAGTATGAGACGCTTGTTGCTGAGGGAGGGAGTGCAATCTCTGGTGGACAGCGTCAACGTTTGGCCCTTGCTCGTGCCTTAGCATCCTCTCCTTCTATTCTCCTTTTAGATGAGGCTACTAGCCATTTAGATGTAGTAACAGAACAGATAGTGGATAAAAATCTAGATACGTTACAGAGTACTCGCATTATTATTGCTCATCGGCTGAGTACTATTCGTAACGCCCACCTTATTTTAGTACTAGAGCAAGGCAATATTGTCGAGAGCGGAACACATCAGGAATTACTGGCACTTAACGGGTACTATACGAGCCTGGTACACAATCAGTTGGAAGAAAGCCACACTACCAGACTCACTACATTAAACGGGGAAAAACATGCTTTAAAACACTAAGAGGATTTTGAGGAAAAAAATCTCTAGTAAGTTATCTATTCCCTTCTGTTTTTCAGCAAAAGGTGCAAAAGAATGCTGTTCGACTACATTATACAAAGGTCTTAAATGAGGAGCGAGGCGATGCAAACGGATCCAAAGGCAAAGGACATACAATATATAGATGTGAGAGATGCTAAATGGTATCGAGCTATGACGCTATCTGAACGTATAGCATCTCTCCGTGCAGCCCCACTGATACGAGAAGAAGTAGATGGCATCCTTAGTGAGCGGCGTTTCAAGCGGTGGCGTGCTGCATTTGGCGAAGATGATACATTATTCCGGCAGAGATTGGCTACAGATGGCATTTCGGAGGAAGACCTGCGTTACCTTCTCGGTGAATCTGCGGAAGTCATGTGCAGTCGCTTCTTCACAACTCCGTCCTGGTTAGAGAGTCTTTCTCAGGCATTTTCTTCTGCTAAGGTAGAAGAACAATCCCTTTTGAAAAATATTCAGGCTAGGATACGCAACCAAGATATTTTAAGTACAGCTAAGGATATGCCGAAGACTTGGCGACCTATAGAACTTCTCACTGTTGTTGAGCCCCTTATTCAAAGGGGGTGTTCTCACTTACGAGAAGGTATACAGGCACTATGCAAAGCACGAACAGATCTTCCCTTCGACGTAAGAACAATAGAAAGCCTTCTGCTTCCAGGTGTTTGTTCCCATCTGTTAGCTGCTTTCGGCCGCACTATGGTGTTGGAAATCAACATAGCTCGTTTGCAGGGGCAGTTAAATGGGACTACGCCGGACGAGCGGTTTGAGAGTTTTATACAACGAATGTGTCAGCCAGAACATGCTGTTGCCCTCCTGAAAGAGTATCCTGTTCTAGCCCGTTATGCGATCATCTGTATTGACCAGTGGGTTGAACACAGCCTAGAATTTTTACATCGTCTATGTGCTGACTGGGGCGATATTCGCTCGAGCTTTTGTCCACAACACGCCCCCGGTGTTCTTGGTCAATTAGATAGTGGTGCTGGTGACTCACATCAAGGTGGGCAAAGCGTCATGATCCTAACTTTCACGTCGGGACTACGGCTTGTGTATAAGCCTCGCCCCCTAGGAATAGACAAACATTTTCAATCACTACTTACCTGGTTAAACGAGCGAAGTAGTAATGCATATCCTTCATTCAAAATACTTAATCTCATCAATCGTGAAAAATATGGATGGGTAGAGTTTGTTGCCAACCGCAGTTGTACTTCCCGTGAGGAAGTACAAAACTTCTATACACGACAAGGTGCCTACTTGGCTTTGCTGTATGCCTTAGAAGCAACTGATTTTCATTATGAAAATCTGATTGCGATGGGAGAGCATCCCATCTTGATTGACCTTGAGTCGCTCTTTCATCCCCATGTTGAACAAATGCTCGCGCAGGGATCAGCAGAGGCCCAGGCAGGTGATGCATTCACTGCCTCTGTAATGCGTGTCATGCTACTTCCACAACGTCTGTTTCCTAATGCTGAGTATGAAGGCATAGAGATGAGTGGCCTTGGAGGGGCACCTGGTCAGATGACTCCGAGCCGTGTTTTACGTATAGAATGGACAAATTTGGATGAAATGCGCTTTACGCGTAGATATACAGAGTTGCCGGAAGCACGCAATCGGCCAAAAGTCAATGAAGAGGATGTGGAAGTGCAAGACTATCAAGAGTATATAGTGTCTGGTTTTGTCAATATGTATCGCTTGCTCATGCTCCACCGTGAAGATTTATTAGCACCATCTGGTCCGCTAGCACCTTTCATGCAAGATACTACACGTGTTATACTCCGTCCAACACAATTTTATGCGCGTCTGTTGCAAGAAAGTTATCATCCCGATCTCCTCCACAATGCTCTTGACCGTGAGAGTCTCTTCGATCGCCTGTGGAAGGATGTGCCACTACGCTCATTGCTATCGAAGGTCATCACTGTTGAACGCACTGAATTGCAACGTGGCGATGTTCCGATGTTTAGTATGCGTCTCGATGCTCGTGATCTCTGGACTAGTTTTGATGAACGGCTCACCTCTTTTTTCGACACATCAGGGATAGAACTGGTTCGGGATCACATACAACTGTTCAGCGAGTCTGATCTTGAAAAGCAGCTTTGGTTCATCCAGGCTTCACTTCTAACATTGGAGATGAGAGAAAAAGAGGGGCATTGGGTACAACATCCGGTGAGCGAACCGATTCTCGAAGCAGATCATAGCCAACTAATTGCAGCAGCGGCCGCGATTGGTGATCGGTTGCAAGAATTAGCCATCTCCGGAAAGAATGATACAACTTGGCTTGGGTTGACTTTCGTTGATGAACGTCATTGGTATCTTACTCCACTAAGCTATGATCTGTACCACGGTCTTTCAGGAGTTATTCTTTTCCTGGCATATCTAGGTACCATCACGGGAGAAGAGCGTTATAGCAGCCTAGCTCGTGCTGCATTTATTACACTACGGAACCAGCTAGGTCTTCTTCGTTCGCGCATCACTGCTATTGGTTTTTCCGGTTGGGCTGGGGTCATGTATACGTTCACTCATCTTGGGATACTTTGGAATGATTCAGAGTTGTTGAGCGAAGCTGAAGCACTTGTTGAACTCTTGCCAGCGCTTATTGAAAAAGATGATGCGTTAGATCTCATGAGTGGGGCGACGGGGTGTATAGCTGGTCTAATAAGCACCTATCAATGTATCCCTTCTGAGCGCATTTTTGAAACAGCGATTAAGTGCGGGGAGCGACTCCTTGCCACTGCGTTACCAATGGAGAAGGGCCTTGGCTGGATTACAATGGACAAAAACTCCCCACCATTAACAGGTTTTTCCCACGGAGTGGCAGGAATAGCATGGGCTTTGCTCAAACTAGCAAACTTGACAGGTCAGGAGCGCTTTCGAACCTCAGCACTCGAGGCCCTTGTCTACGAGCGTAGTCTCTTCTCATCAGAGGCAAGAAATTGGCCTGACCTGCGCGATTTTGGGGCGAAAGACAGAAATCCTGATCATCCTGTCTTCTCGGCTCTCTGGTGTCATGGCGCAGCAGGGATCGGAATTGCGCGGCTTGACTCTCTCAAATATCTTGATGATGCCATAATTCGTGCTGAGATTGAGGCCGCAATAGAGACAACGCTTGTCAATGGATTTAAAACGAATCACTCGCTTTGCCATGGTGACCTTGGCAATATTGAATTGCTTCTACAAGCAAGTAGAGTATTGGGACCTACCCACTGGTCATCTGAAGTTACCAAACACGCCTCATATGTTCTGCAAAGTATAAAAGAATACGGATGGTTGTGCGGAGTGCCCCGAGAGGTTGAAACACCTGGACTCATGCTGGGCTTGTCCGGAATTGGATATGAATTGCTTCGACTCGCTGAACCTGAGAAAGTGCCATCGGTGCTTGTGCTGGAACCGCCACGAGTAGGAGATTGCCATTAAGAAGCATAGGAAAAGGAGTATCATACCAATGTGAACTGGTGCCGCTTTTGCGGAGGAGACAAATGGTTGTGCTGCGATGATACTTTTCTGCGACGAGTTTCTGCCAACTTCCTGTTCTTAACCAGCCGTAAACCCCAATTAGGCTGAGAAAGGTTATGAAGCGTTTGCTTAACACTCGTGTTTAAATGCTCTTCTTGCTGCTTCCTCCTCCCTTTTCAATTTTCCCCAGCACATCCGCGTAGTTTTCCACTGTTACCATCGTGTCGGGATGCTCTGGCCCCAGGACTTTCTCTCGAATTACTAGGACTTGCTGCAAGAGCAGCTCTGCCTGACTGTACCTGCCTTGCTCGGAATAAAGCATCGCTAAGTTATTGAGGGTAGTTGCTACATCAGGGTGCTCCAACCCTAAGGAGTTCTCTCGTATACTCAATGCTTGCTCAAAGAGTGGTTGAGACTCCGTGTATCTCCCCTGATTCAAATAGAGCGTTGCCAAGTTGTTGAGGGTCGAAGCTGTGTAGGGATGCTCCAACCCCAACTGCTGCTCATAAATCTCTAAGGCACGCTGGTAGAGTGGTTCAGCCTCACTATACCTGCCCTGCTTGAAGTAGAGCAGGGCCAAATCATTCAGAAGAGTGGCTAAGTAGTATGTTCCTAACCCCTTCTGCTGTTCACAGATAGACAAGGCTCGTTGTAAGAGTGGCTCAGCTTTGCTATACCTGCCCTGTTTCAAGTACAGCATTGCTAAGCCATCGAGGCAGTTGGCTAAGTGCGGATCTCGCTGTTGTTCACAAATCTCTAAGGCACGTTGGTAGAGGAATTCAGCTTCACTATACCTGCCCTGATCACGGTAGAGTACTGCCAAGTCGTTGAAGGTTTCGGCCAGATCGACGTGCTGGGGCCCCAAGCACTGTTCTCGAAGCATCAAAGCGTGTTGGTAAAGTGACTCAGCCTCACTATACCTTCCCTGATTATAATAGAGGAGTGCTAAGGTATCAAGACCTTGGGCGACACTGGGATGTATTGCCCCCAATACCTGGCTAAGGAGAACGTGTGACTTGGAAAGCTGTTCTTCTGCCTGAGCGTAGAGTCCGAGTTCCCGTAAGTACACTCCTGCTTTATACAGCAATTGTCCTGCATCTAGGGAGAGCATCTGATGCTGCTCAATGAGCATTGCACACATTTGTGCATGCGAAAGGAAATATTGGCAACGAGGCCATTGGGAAGCCTGACCGATATCTGGAAACGCTTTGTTGACAGCTCGCACCGTTCGCTCTGCCCACTGATACTGCGTCTCCTCGTTCATTCTCCCCTTCAGCACAGCTTGCACGAGCCGATGAATGGTGAATGTTTTGGTTTCAGGATTACGGCTTAGGAGTGAATACTTTCGTAAGATAGCAAGAGCATCATTCAACAGCAGTGGGTCAATGGTGACAGGCTGCAAGATCGGCCCCAGTTCAGAACCGCCCTCAGTGAGAATCTCCTCGGGAATGATATCAGCAGCCAGAAAGGCACAGAGTATCAGCAATTCGCCAGCGGCTGGATGAGCATAGTTCACCTTCTCAAAGCAGAAAGACAAGGTAATGCTCACTGATTGCGGATGGTCCCCTCCCATAGTTCCACGTCGGTCTAAAAGCGCAGCCTGTCGCATTTGGTAATACTCTTTATACTCTAAAAGGGTACATCCAGTCTCCTCTATGTACGCACCTGCCTGATCCAGCGCGAGAGGAAGGCCGCCCAGCATCTGTGAGAGATCCCTAGCCATTGCCTGAAGTGCCTCTGACACCTCTTCAAGCTCGATGATATAGGGCTTAAGGAACTTCGCTCGGCGGAGTAGAAGGAGTGCTCCTTCCTCTCGCTCCATCTCATTTAGACGAATACCTTGAGCGAACGCTCCTGTTGCTTGAGCGCGGGTTGTAAGCACAATATGGCCCTTGCTCTGCGAAGGAAGGACATCCGCAAGTATAGTGAAGTCTTCGACATTGTCCAGGACGAGTAGCCAGTTGGTCTGTTCATCAAGCCAGTGCTTGACTGCCTCCACAATACGCGTCTGGTCCTGCTCGTCCTTCTCGGAAAGGTCCAGCAGGGTTGCGAGCGTGACAACGTCAGCAAGAAGACTCTCACGAGTCTCTGCCCGGACCCAGAGCACGGCGGAGTAGTCGGCGCGGAAACGATAGGCATACTCGACGGCGGTGTGCGTCTTGCCGATCCCTCCCAGTCCACTGATCACCTGAGTCAATGCCGCAACGTTGCCAGAGTGTAACGTATTGTGCAGGCGTATGAGCACCTCTTCACGGCCTGTAAAAAACGGATTACGTCGATACGGAATGTTCCAAAGAGATGAAGGGGCGGAAGAAGTGGTTTCTGTGAAAGGAACCGTTCCAAATAAGGTCTCGCTACTGATTTGAAATATGAGACAGAGTTGCTGTCGATAATGGGGATGAGGAACGGATTTATCGTGTTCCCAGCGATTAACACTTCTGGCAGTGGTTCCAAGAGCGCGTGCTACCTCTTCTTGTGACCAATTAAGACGGAGCCGTTCGCGAACGAGACGTTGTCCCAAGCTCAAAGGCGTTGCTAACGACATTCTATATCCTTCTACTACTGTGTACAGTTAAGTACTAAAAAGCTACTTTTACCTGTCCAGGTAGTTAAAGTATATCTCATAGAGAAGTGTCTGGGAAATGTCTGGGCAATCTCATGTGTAAATGTAATAATTAGGTTCTGTCAGGACTCAAATTCCATTTGGCACGGAGGTCATACTTCTGGTATCTGAAACAACGGCAGACTTTTCTCCAACGACTCGTAGCCTTACAAACAGTGATCTGAACTGCCTCGTAGTTCAGTGGCCGATAGGTGAACATTCTATGACCCCAGATACGCTTTTCTGTGTTCTCAGTTCTGACAGAACCATCCTCTTTCCCACTTTTTTTCTCAGCACACTTGCTTCCAAAAAGTTGCTTTCTTCTGATAATAAGTCGACAATACCTACTGAAATATCTGAGCACAAAATTGAGCAAGACTCTCTCGCAATCTTTGCACGAGTACGTCCTGTGCAGATTGAATAAGATAATGGAACTTTGCCCTTGTTTCATTGGATAATATTGTAAAGGGGTGTGTAAATTCCTGAGTATAGATCCTACACTCCTCATACGAGACGTGTCTTGAATCCCACCTCACACCTTTGGCTAGCACATGCTCCACTAGATATGTATGCTCACTGAGACGAAAAGACTGACCATTGGAGTTGCTAAGAATGTCGAGTACGGGACCACTTGAGATAAATTCTGCGGCATGCGTCAAAAAGGTATCAGGGCCGATGACTCCTCGTGCCTCCCGAAGAAATACAAGCGTATAGGCAATATCTTCTCTAATTATGACTTCGTGGTATGCAAGACCTTTTTGGTATGCGATTGATGAAAGCGTACTTGCTGCATCTGGAGCGTCAGCCTGATTCTTGATAAGCAAGATGCCAATAGCATGTTGCCTACAAAAATCAGCAAGTTCATCAAGCATAAAGGCAAAAAGGTCAGCGGTAAGACGTTTTGATTCGATAGTGCCCTGCTCAATACAACAGATATATCCATTCTCAAATCCACTTTTTTTCAGTTCAGTAATCTCCTTTTGTAAGGAAGAAGATTGCTGGACATATTCTACTAGATAGCGTTCCATTCTCTCCACAATCTGATCGATGTTGTCACGAGTTTCATCATCATAGATTTTTATTCCCAAAGTCGTCGAGAGTGATCTTTGCATCGATCTCCTATAAGTTGTCGCAAAAACGCTAGTATCTTCGCTACTGTAAGGGTAGGTATTCATAAAATCGATTGCACCAAAATAAACGTTACTTTCCTGGCGTACCTGTGTGATCTTTTCCAGATTAGTTCCACGAAATCCCAACAATAATACCGTGCCTCCCTGTTTCCGCTGAACAACATGTTCAAGACTAGACACATTTTCTGGAACATCCATGTCAGGATAGGCCAGACACTCTAGACACTCTGTAAATAAGTTAGCGTCCTTTGTCTCAATTGTGTACACTTCGATACCTATCTCTTCGTTCATAAGATATTGAATCATCGGAGCTAATTTGCTTGGTACGACTAGGCGGAGAGGGCTGCCCACCAGTAATTGCGCGAATGTATGGGCAACATCTTGGATAGCTGGCAAAGACATGATAATATCACCCAATCCCATCGTCTGGGTGGCGAATACTACGGGCTGATGCTTCTTAAGCCGTAAAATGACATCCGCCATATCCTTGTGCAGTAGATTGGGGACTTGTCCTCGTTTTAAAGGGAGCAATCTTTCCTCTGCCTTCATCCTCGCCTGCATTCCTCCAATACAGGCAAGCAGATAAGAGTGAAAGAGAAAATATTGATAGAGATCCTCTGCATAGTTGCCGAAGAAAGTCGCATCTCTCTCTAAAGCATCTGTAACTATCCATCTGATTATATTCTCTTTGCCGTCTATAATAGGAGGCTCATCGGGTCTCTGTAAGAGCCAATGATAAATATCTTTCATCTCGGCCTTCGATTTGTGTAATGCCCGAGTTAGTTTCGTGATGCGAGAAGTACATAAGTACGTTTTAACGATCTGTAGACACGATTGGCAATCAGTCCTTGGGGCTTTTAATGCAACAAAGGCGTGCTCCATCGAAGGGCCATGTTCATCTCCGTAGCACGGAATCCGATCTAGGCAGTGCAACAACGCAAGACGCTTTTCTTCAATAATGTCGATCACTTGAGAAATATGAAGATGATAAAGATCTGGTAGCAGCCCTTCTAAAATGCTTTCTGACCAGAGAGAGCCGCTTCGATTTTTGGTAAGCATTGAGTCTTCCGCTCCTTCCCAACATGTATTGATCTTCATGTTGACTTTGTTTTGAGGTCAGGTTGGCATTCCAGTACTATTGAAAGCTGCATAATCAGCAAAAATTGAACCGTACTCTCTTAGAAACTCATAATCCTCTTGTCCTAATGGACCTTGTTCCATTGCGTCAAGCGCCTGATCTATCTGCTGCCGCGTACTGACACCAGTTAGCACAACGTCCACCCAGGGATTGGAGAGGGCAAAACGATAAAGGTCGGGAACTGATGGTTTGTAAAGATCTTTGGGATAATGAGATGGTGGATTTGTAAAACTCTGCAGTTTATTGTGAGCTGTGTTAAAGGCAACGATGCCAGGATCGCACGCTTTATTCCTTGATAAGTGAGAGAAAACAATGCGCTCTACATCGGTAAGCGTAATATTATAGCGTATCATCATGACATCAATATCTGGTAGAGCTCGTAGTGCCGCCTGACGTGAATGAAATGACATTCCAATATTGCGTACCACCCCCCGCTTCAGCAGTTCCTCATTGACCTCTTTAGCCTCGAACATCATGGCTTCAAAGTTGCGGTAGGCTCGCGCCAGCACACCGTTCTCTTTCAATGCCCCCGCCGCCTGAGCAAGGGCAAAGACATCACACTTGTTCGTTATCCAGCCCCAGTGAAAAACATCTATGTAATCTATGCCAAGATCACTAAATTGATCGAACAAAACTGAAAGCAATTTATCAGGGTCATCGAGATACGAAACTGTAGCCAGAACCACTTGGTCCCTGGTGGTAGAGCCACGCATACAAAGATTGCGTAGCGCTGGTGCGGATTGGCTATAGCTGAAATGGTGAAGATCGGATGAGTAAAAAAAATAGTTGATGCCGCGCTCGAAGGCATAAAGAAGATCATCCGCCTGAATACCACCACCACCGCCAATACCCAGAGGGCTAACCTGTAGACCTGTCTTACCTAGCGGTCGGCGTGCAGAAAATCCACTCATATGTTCCTCGCTTTCCTCATAGAGGATAGGCTACATAAGCCTATCCTCCCATTTCTCTACGCATAGTCGTTTCCTAGTATGGGAGAGGCGAGCACAAGTACTGATGGAACGTGCTCAGGCTTGGCAAGCCGCAACAATTCGTAACCAATACCTGCTAGACCTGTCAACAATCCAGGTGATTCTACGCCACGAGGAATACCAGTCAACCAGCCATCAATCTCAATGCTTTCTATTATCAAATGGCTGAAGTATTTGAGCTGCTCATGATATTGCGGCTCATCAAGTATTTGCGTCGCCAGCAGTAGAGCCTCAATGTTACCCAGATCTCCGTGACAGAGCGAGTGATTCAGTCCGAAGCCTTTCTTGACTGTTGTATCGAGTGCTATAGATATCTCCTCGCGCATCTTTTCATCGTCGATGTAGCGCAACGCTGCCAGACGGCTCATACCAATACCTGGAGCACCATGACACCAGGTAGCCATAAACTTCCGCCCTTCCTTGGCTTGCAGTGCTAGCTCTTCATCATTGTCAGGTTCACGGAAGTCAGGCCAGTTCTGCTCTTCTGGGGAAAAGATACTGCGTTCGTAAGCCAGAGCATCCAGTGCCAACTTACGAAAACGTTCGTCATCACTCAAAGCAGCCAGCCTTAGGAGACTCAAGCTCTGTCCTGCAACACCGTGCGAAAAACCCGCAAGCGGTTCAAAGGTTGACAGAGGGCTCTTCCATGCGACCCCGCTGTGCGTCTGTTGCGTATTTGCGAGCAGATGCTCACCACATTTGATTGCTATATCAAGAACTATGGGCGAAGGGGCTACCTCGTACAGAGCTAGCAGGCTCAGAATACAACCAGATGATCCCGCGAGGACATCAAATGCTTGATCCTGCTCAATCAAAGCAGGTATTTTCCTGGCAAACTCCTCCGCTTTTGCGAAGAGGGCAGGGTCATTCCAGAGTACGCCGAGATGAGTAAGGACGTAGATAATCGCACCCCAGCCATCAAACGCGCCTATAGATGTAATAACATCCTTTGAGTTTTCAATTTGCTTGCACATGGTTCTATATGCGGCCTTCGCGATCTCCGTATACCTCTCCTCACCCGTCATGGCACCCAGGTAACTCAGGAAAAGCAGGATGCCTGCGTTGCCGCTATATAAATCTGGCATTGCCGCTGTAAGTATCCACTCATTCTCACTTAGCAATGAGAGGCCAACCCAGTTAGCGCCTTGCTCATCACGAAGGGCTATATCACAGAGATGGTCACCTACAGCGCGTGCGGCTTCCGTCAATCGCTCACGTGTCACTTCTTTCCCTGTAGGTATATTTATTGAAGGACGTTTCCAGGAGGATGAGCCTTTCCCTAACAATGTAGAAGCAATTGACGCTTCGATAAACCATACCTGGCGTTTGAGATCATTCTCGTTGAGGTCACGTAACGTTTGCTTCACGAAATCAAAGCTTGATTGCTTAAAATAATCAGCAATACATTCCCCTCGACTAGAGTAGATATCACGGGTATCGGGACGCGTGGTAAACATGGGAATATCACCGACAAGCAAGTCAGAGCATTCGAAAGGTATAAGCTTTTTAAAGTGCGGAAAAAGACCCGTAGGCAACCAGAGATGATCAAAATGGCGATCCAGATCCAGAGCATCGCGTTGAAGATCAGGATGAAAACTCTCTCCCAACATACTCCCGTAGAGTGCTGTTGGGCGCATAATACAGCGTATTTCGTCATGAGCGAAAGACTGAAGTGGACCTGCCATAAATGCGTCTCGCTGCTCCATCAACAGACGAAACATCCTTGTAAAGCCTGCAACAATCGCACTGCCATGATCGAAGAGATCAACCTCTTTATCGCCAAGTTTCGGTCGATTCTGCTGACCGCCCATAGTGGCGTGCTTACGCACGACACACATCTGGTCCGTATCAATATTTTCCCATTGAAGGACCGGGCGAGGTGTTTTTTGTCCTTCGCGACCGCCCAGTCCGCTAATGTCCAGTCCCTGATTGGCAGCACTGCGAAAAATACGCTGCGGCAGCAAACCAACACGCATGACAGAGGCGTGTATCACATCAAAAGCCACATCAGTCTGTTCTACTCCCATCATCATGGCATTCGAGTGAAAGAGAGCTTCCAGATCGATCAGCATGGGATGCTCTCCTGAGGCAATTAAGTTCTCATAATGGAAATCGGTCGCGTTCAGCTCATAGAGAAGAGCGAGATAACCGCCCTGGCGCTCATAGAATCTGATAACCCCCTCCTGGGTCTGGCAACTCTGAGCCGTAATATATTCAGACCAGCCATAACTTTTACAGTCCAGTAACTTTGTCGTCCGAAATGCTGGCTGAAAACCTCGCTCGTTTAACCAGATGAGCAGGTCTTGAAAATGGACATCCACAGCCAGGGATTTCGGTTTATAGACCAGTTGCAAGCCTGAACTGAATTTCAGTATGAGAACGCTCCGTCCCCCACGATGGGTATCACCTGCCCCTCCGACAACTTCAACAAGATTGCCAGGATCTTCCAATGGTGAAAAAGCCGTGCAAATATCTTCCCAATCCGTGCAAAGATGGCGTAAGAACTCCAGGGAATACGCTTGCCAACGCGATATGACAAGCAGTATTTGGTGAGCCATGACAGGGTATTCTTCAAAAAGTGACACCAGGTTACTTTTACGACGGGCCTGACGAATGAAATTCTCAAAGCGCTCTTGGGGTGTATCTCCATGCAAGCGTTCTTGTAAGCGCGCTACATTCATTTCAAGTACTAATGTACGGTTCAGAATAGTGAGTAATGGCTTCACCAGATGTGGCACGAATGTTCCGGCAATCGTAGCTGTATTGAAAGGGATATTATTGTACTCATCAGTAAATTCAGCTAGCGCAGTTTGTAGACGATCCACTCCCGCTTTGATGAAGATGTCGATGACATTCAGCAGAGAGAGTTTCGGCGGAGCCTCATCACCTGTCCAGTTCTCTGCTAGATCCTCTGAAGCAGCCAGGATTTCGTCAAGTTGTTTCAACCACTCAGGCACCGGAGTACGCTGCTGTACTGCCTCGATAGGTTCCCCCAACAGGGTGAGAAATTCATCTTCAGTAAGACTATCAGTAGCCAGACGCTCAGCAAACTCAATGCCTTTGCTGAATGCAGATTGCGCTTTCCACTCATTCAGCTTGCGTTCAGCAAGGGTGGTATCCAAGATGTGATGAGATGGCAAGGCCCGTAATGAGTTAAGACGCTCAGTTAACGTGACAGCCTGATACCAGCACGAGTCGTCAACCGATAAGAATGAAGCACGGATAGGTTGGGTTGTAATCTCTTTCACTTTTGCATCTCTCCATGTGTCAAATCTTATGTTCCATGATAAGAACTGCAAATATTTAAACTTAATGCTTTCCGGTTCTACGGTTTATCCATCATCCGGGGAAGAAGGATGACCACTGTTTGGCAGCAGGCACACTCCTTCCCAAGATAGATCAAACCGTCTCAGGTCATGAGCAGACAATGACTAGTTACGAAAACCCTTTCACTATCTGTTCAGCATTATAAGGAGCTAGCAGCTAGGGTACGAGCAGGTATAACACTGTGGCGTCGAATGCATTGTGCTGTTACAGCAGCCAGCGGTAGCCAATTCACAGCTAGAACCAGTGCAATAAGCAGTGTGAGTGGTGTCGCCTCCAGCAACCTGTTCAAGTTCGTCGAGATTCAACTCGACCTGACCAGCTGGATTCTCTGGCAAGAGGGCTTGCTGCTCAGGACTCAGGCTGTCTCGATACGCTTTATCCTTCCAGGCACGAATAATGTTAGGCTTGCTCATAAATGGGGTTTTCCTTTCTATACCCTGGTAGATATGTACGTGTTCCTCTAATACGCAATGCTTAGCAACAGCCTGAGCTGTTGCCCAGATGACAGGTACCGTAATTTATGTAGCTTTGTACCGATGCCACAGTTTGGTAAATCGTAGCGCTAACGATAACACTAACAATAGCACTACATACCGGAGTCGATGGAGTCGCTCCACCAACATCTTCCAGTTCATCCATGTTCAGGTCGATCTGACCAGCAGGATTTTCAGGAAGCAGAGCTTGCTGCTCGCCATTAAGGCTATTACGGTACTGTTTGTCTTTCCAGGCGCGAATGATGTCCAGTTTGCTCATAAAGATTATCCTTTCTCTACTGTGCGAAAAGCGAGAGAGGCAATTCCTCCCTCTTGTTTTATATGGCCATGACTGCCTTTCCAGTTTTAAGGACGATGTATGATCCGCATACTTTACAGGAAAAGAAGCCAGAAAGCCGCTTTTGAAAAAAAGAGAGCTTGCTGCTCGCTATCGAAGGTATTACGATACTGCTTGTCCTTCCAGGTGCGAATGATATCGAGCTTGCTCATAATGTACGTTCCTTTCTTATTTATCTATTCCGGATCAGGTCTCATGCTTCTGTGCTAAGGGGTAAAAGGAGGACACAATCCAAGCATTCCTGGTTCACTGACGGCCCCCCTGGCTTCTATTTCATCAAAACCTTCGTTCTCACTGGACAAGGGTTGCAAGTGAATTTTGTGTGAGTGTTTTGCCTGCTCAAGTCGTTTTAGCTTGTCCATACGCTTGGTGAACAGTATTTGTTCCTCCTCTTCGCCGTTCTCGATTTGTTGACAAACAAGCTGAGCATAGTAGCCGTTGCTCTGCAAGAGATCGATATGAGTACCGCTCTCCACTATCTCCCCATTGGTAAGCACCAGGATCAGATCCGCATTACGGATAGTGCTCAGACGATGCGCGATAATGATCCGCGTGCAGTAAATGCCGCGCAGGTTTTGCTCAACAATGTTTTCTGTAATCACATCCAGATGACTTGTAGCCTCGTCGAAGAGTATGAGCGAAGGTTTATGAGCCAACGCACGGGCGATAGAAAGTCGTTGTCGCTGACCTCCCGAGAGGGCGCTACCAGCTTCCGAGACCAGAGTTTCATACTGCATCGGCATGTGTATGATGTCCTCGTGGATGGCAGCCATTCGCGCCGCCCACACAACACGCTGCATATCTATATCAGGATTATTAAAGGCAATATTATCTCGAATCGAACCACTGAAAATCGAGGCTTCTTGTAGGACGATGCCAAATTGTTTGCGCACTTCCTGATACTGAAGTGTTTTCAACGGAAGGCCATCATACAAAATCTCCCCTTCTGTGGGTAGGTAGAGCGCCAACAATAAGCGGCCTAGAGTACTCTTCCCCGAACCTGTATGCCCTACGAGTGCGATCTTCTGTCCTGATTTTATCGACAAATTGATGTTCTTTAAAATAAGCTTGCCATAAGGGTCATAGCGAAAGGAAACATTACGTAGATCAATGTCTCCGCTCAGTGATGGTGGTTGGCTGATCCCGTTCAATGCCTGCTCTGGCTTCTCCTCCAATACATCAGCGATACGTTCAAAGTGTGCTCGCACTTGCTGCACACGCTGCCCACTATTGACAAGCGACGAGAGAGGTACCATGAACGACATTACCAGGGAGTTGAGCGCGAGCATTGTTCCCAAGCTGATCCTGTTACTAAGCACAAGCTGTGTTCCTACCCAGAGCATAAGAAGCGGGGCTAGCACACGCAATGCACCCAGCAAAGTATCCACTAGCGAAGAGATATAGCTACGCCGCAGCGAAACATTCAACTGCTCAAAGAAGTGATTGGTCCACCTCTCGAATGCACGTGGTTCGGCACCGGCGGCTTTAATGGTAGCGATACCTGCTAGCACTTCGTTCATATACCCTTGAGCCTTCCCCTGAGTCTCCAGTTCTTTTCGTGACCACTCGCGCACCGGGCGGGTGGTCACGAAAAGCAATATGATCTGCGCCATACCCAGACCAAGCGCCAGAAAACCATAGATTCGCGATTGCCAGAATAGGATGGCGAGATAGACTGAGACAAAACTGCCATCCAGGACACTGGAAATAAGCTGATTAGTAAACAAATCACGAATAGCCATATTGCTGCTTAAGCGTGTCAAAAGATCACCACTTAAGCGTTGCTGAAAGAAGTGGTAGGGCAGAGTTAATAAGTGCTCAAAGAAATTAAGCATCATTTGCGAGTCGATATGCGCCTGTAAATAGATCAGAATCGTCGCGCGCAGCAAGGTTGTGATCATCTGCGCCAGAACCAGGGTGAGCATGCCCAAACCAATTAAGAGCATAATGTCTTTCATATTTCCGGGTATGATCTGATCAATTATTATTTGCGTGAGTGCAGGTTGTGCCAGACCTAATGCCTGGAGAAGCAATGACGCTCCAAGCAGTTGAACGATCATACCCGGTTGACGGAACATCTGCCGCACATAACTCCAGAGTGAAAGACCTAACGGCGAACCTTCATGCGAGAACTGCGCACCAGGTTGCAGGGTGATGACGACACCAGTAAAATTGTTATCGAACTCCTCACTGCTGACTCGTCTTCGTCCAGCAGCCGGGTCTACAATATCTACACGCTTGGGCGACCAACGTTCCACAATTAGGAAATGGTTAAAGCGCCAATGCACAATAGCAGGTAACTGAACATAGCGAAAATCGCTATGTTGCTGCGAGAAGGCACGCACTCGTAATCCATAATCACGGGCGGCTTTCACAATGGCCCTGGCTGAGAGCCCATCACGGCCTACGCCACAGCGCTCTCGTACCTCAGACAGACGTGTGCGGCGTCCATAGTAGTTCAAAATCATTGTTAAACAGGCTGAACCGCATTCCGTAGCATCCATCTGCCGTATCTCAGAAATACGTAGCCTATATCGTTTCTGCCCTCTTATGAACAGCCACAGCACTTTCCAAAGTGCAATAAAATACGTGGTTACCTGCTTCATGTGTCTACACTCCTTCAAGGCCACTCAGGCCAGGTAGGAGGGCAATCATGCGCCGCGAACCGACTTGGATTCTGACCTGAACAATACTGCCAGCATAGAGCGTATCTGAGAGATGAGCAGGCTTTTCAATAAGCGCGACTGCGGCGGGTTGTTGCACCGGGAGCGTCGCTCCATGATCTACCCCAAAGCGACTACGAATCTCAGCAGGACTTAAGACTCTGGGTTCGACCGCTGTGATTGTCTGCTGCCATTGTGGACCTTTTTGTCCTAGTTGAAGCTGCACAGACAATCCAGGGTGTAGCCTGGAGAGTTGATCAGCAGGAAGTACAATCACGATCAGCATGTGCCCTGTTGGCATGGTCACTTCACCCACAGTAGTAAAATAGACTGGTACCCGGTAAAACCATGCAATGCTACTACCTAGCAGCAAAAGCCCGAGTAAACACCAGAAAGAAAGCATCACTGGCGGCGAAATAAAGCGTGGCAAAACCGTTTCTTCGTTCCCGCGTATATAATGTTTGAGCGCTTTTTCACGAAAGATGGCACGTTGGGCGCGCTGAGCCTTCTCCATATGCAATTCCTCCACCATTTTTAATAGGTACACATGAATATGGTGCCTCTATCACGTCGTCACTTATCAAAATAATCTGTAGCAAGCTTACCCCAAAAATGTGCATTTAGCGCGGTTAGAGAGAGGATAACATGAGGACATTTTGCGGACAGAAAGGGGAGAGATTGTATTTTTCGACGAATTATTTAACCTAAACGTTTGGTGTGAAAGAGAAAAGACTTGAAAAAGAAGGTATCCATCGCCTACAGTGAGCTTGCTAAACCTCTTTTTGCGCGAAGGTGTGATCATTGGCTATGGCTTTAGTTCGGCACGTACACATGATCAGCATCTGCTGGAAACCTTAAATCTTTCATCGTAATGCACATCAAACATCTAAGTAATTTGGCTATCATTCAACAAATAATTTGCATACTTAAAAGCTTCTATGTTATGTATATACGTGTTGTATACATTCTTTACCACAGTAAAAGCTCATATATTAAGAACTATCAAAAAGGATGGGTAAATTACAAGTACATGGAAAGAACAAAACAAACGCCGAATTGGCGTTTACGCCGTGCGCGCGAGTATCGTGGATGGACTCAAAAAGACGTTGCTGACAACATTGATCTTCCTGATAAGCGCTCTTTACGCAGATGGGAATGTGGTGAAGGATATCCTGGTCCTCATTACCGTACTAGACTCTGCGAGCTTTTTGCAATGAGTGTCGAAGAACTTGGACTACTCCCTGCTACGGATGTACACAATTCAAAAGAGGAGAACGATCAGCCTATAACAGCCGCCCAAATAGAGCGTATGGAAGAAGATCACCTCCACATGCCCAGAAAACATCTCATGCCTCACTTCAAAGATACCAATCAGCAAAGATTACTAGAGAAAGTGCAGTCCTTCTGGATTAGGGGCGTATTGGAGCAGTCTCTTCACGGAACTCCACATCTTGCACTTGAACTGCATGAAATTCCTAATGCTATTATTAATCCTCTAGCACAAGTCATACAACTGCCTGAGGTGATAGAGCGTCCTCTACCATCTGGTATCTCTATTACACAGGTGTTTGATCAGGCTTGTGGTGAATTGCTCATACTGGGAGATCCTGGGTCAGGTAAGACAACTCTCCTGCTCGAACTTGCCCGTGATCTTTTACAGCGTGCTCACGAGGATGCCAGCTATCCAATACCTGTAGTGCTCAATCTTTCATCATGGTCAACAAAGTACCACTTCCTTAGCACATGGCTTGCTGAAGAGCTATGTGACAAATATCTCGTACCACGTCGAATAGGCCAACTATGGATAGAGAACGATAATATCCTGCCATTACTCGATGGACTTGATGAGATCAATCCGATCCTCCGTGAAGCGTGTATTGATGCGGTGAACGAGTATCGACGAGAACATGGTTTGGTATCGCTCGTCTTGTGTAGTCGACGCGAGGACTATTTGTATTTAGATACGCGCCTCTTGCTTCAGCGAGCGGTTTGTATACAACCATTAACTTCTCAACAGGTGCATGAATATATAGAAAAAGCGGGAGGAAGGTTCAGTGCTTCACAAGCTGCTTTGTACGAGAACCTCCCTTTACAAAAGTTTGTGTATACACCGCTTATGCTCAATATTTTGACCTTAACCTACCAGTACCAACCAGTGGCACATCTGGAAACATTAGGTACGGCTGAAGGGCAACAAAATGCCATATTGGCAATTTATATTGAGCGTATGCTCAAGCATCGAAGGTCTGGAACACACTATACACTTCAGAAAAGCATCCATTGGTTAACATGGTTAGCGCGACAAATGAAACAACGACATCAAACAGAGTTTTACCTCGAACGCCTGCAACTTGATTGGCTACCAACTCATCGATTAAACCAGTTCTGTCGTGGTCTGGTTATTGGCCTATGTGCAGCACTACTAAGCGGAGGGTTGATAGGATTAATCGACATACCTCTCGATGGTCTCATTACTAGTCTACTGATAGTCCCATTCATTGCTTTTATCGTTGGCATAACAGCAGGAGTAACAGGTGCCATGCTGGAAGACATCTTATCAACACCATTCAAGAAAATCACTGTGGGATGTATCGCGGGAAGTTGTGCTTTGGGTTTTGGCCTGTGGGCTGATCAGTACTTGCCTGGAGATGATATCGTCTTTGGCGCGGTCAGTGGATTAACTATTATCCTAGTCTTTCTCTTGCTTAGTTTGGAAGGTTCAGAAATAAAACCAACGGAGGCTATGGACTGGTCATGGATGCGGGTATGGAAGAATTTCTCTGTTTTTCTTGTTCGGGGTACGCCTATCGTGGCTTGCGTCGGAGTCATCGGTGGTTTGATTGGTTGGTTCATTGGGCACATTGGTGTTAATATGATATTCATTCTTCTCTTCGCAACACTTTCGTTGCTCATCGCAGTCGTACTCAGTGGTTTTTCTAGTAAGATGCTTGACGAGCGCTTCTTTACCACTCCTAACCAGGGGATACGCCGTTCGGCATACTTTGCTCTATTAAATGGCTTGATAGCAACATTACTCAACTGGTTGATACTTACCATTACAGGAAAATTTATCCTGAGTTTCTTTCCATATCTTGTGATCAAGCCCAATCTTTTGCTCTTTAGTGAGCTATCTTTCACACTGACAACGGGATTATTAGTCGGCATATATAGAGGAGGCAAGGCATGCATAAAGCATATAGTATTACGGATTATGCTCTGGCGTGGGAGCTACATCCCTTGGTACTATGTGCATTTTCTCGACTACATAACCACGCAGCATCTCATGCACAAGGTGGGCGGAGGATATATTTTTGCGCATCAGGCAGTAACTGATTATCTCTCTTCACTGGATGCTGAATCACTGGACGCGAACCTGTTTGGTGCAGCGGGGCAACATCGGGCTTCCCAATCCCTCACCGCTTCATGACGGAAAGACCATCCGCGCTCCAAAAACATCTCCGCCACATCACGAAAACTCAGCTTGGAGCGCAACCGCCTCATGATGGCGGAGTAGAGTTCATCCTCCACGTAAACTGGAGCGAAGCTCTCAATGTCATGATCGACATTACTGTCCTCGATCCCTATGAACAATTCTTTGTCGTGTAACCACTTGAAAAGAGCGTAGAAACGAGCATATACACTATCATGGGTATTGGTGGCGAAATCGGTGAACCCCGATCTGGTAGAAGAAAGGGACATTTATCGTTCCTCGTGCAAAACAGGAGACCAGCCATGTCGATGAAACCTCACCCGATCCCTGAAATTCCACCAGAAA